>Ga0187803_10000431_pt1 | contig 16848 bp, 11 predicted proteins | sample NC_wetland_sal_i_2_FD_132425 | JGI IMG/M metagenome (GOLD analysis project Ga0187803, IMG submission 132425) | Wetland sediment microbial communities from Neuse River Estuary, North Carolina, USA - Control_3 | ecosystem: Environmental > Aquatic > Freshwater > Wetlands > Sediment | place: USA...
GATCTGGCGCCAACGCGCCATGACGCTGCCGGTGCCGGCCGGGATAAGGCGGCCGACGATGACGTTCTCCTTGAGGCCGGAGAGCACGTCGATGCGGCCCGAGACCGCGGCTTCGGTGAGGACCCGCGTCGTTTCCTGGAACGAGGCGGCCGAGATGAAGGAGTTGGTCTGCAGGCTCGCCTTGGTGATGCCTTGCAGCACCGGCCGGGCCACGGCGAGTTTGAGCTTCTCCGCCTTGGCCTTGACGTTCTCCTCGTCGAACGCGGCGCGGTCGACCTGATCGCCGGCGAGAAGCGTGGTCTCGCCCGGATCGACGATCTCGACCTTTTGCAGCATCTGGCGGACGATCACCTCGATGTGCTTGTCGTTGATGCGCACGCCCTGGAGACGATAGACCTCCTGGATCTCGTTGATGAGATAGCTCGCCAGCGCCTCGACGCCCATCACGCGCAGGATGTCGTGCGGCACTGGATTGCCGTCCATCAGCAAATCGCCCTTCTGGACGAAATCGCCCTCCTGCACGCTGATGTGCTTGCCCTTGGGAATAAGGTATTCGACCGGCTCTTGCTCGGTCTTCTTGTCCTCGGGCGGCACCACCATGATGCGGCGCTTGGTCTTGTAGTCCTTGCCGAATTCGACGCGGCCCTCGATCTCGCTGATGATGGCGAAATCCTTGGGTTTGCGCGCCTCGAACAGTTCGGCGACGCGCGGCAGACCGCCGGTGATATCGCGTGTCTTGGAGGATTCACGCGGGATGCGCGCCAGCACGTCGCCCGCGCGCACTTCGGCCCCGTTATCCACCGACAACACGGAATCGACCGACAGGAAATAGACCGCCTCGCGGCCGTTGGAGAGGGTCAAGACCTTGCCCTTGGCGTTCTTGATCAGCAGGCGCGGCTTCAGATCGCCGCCCTTGGACTGCTGCTTCCAGTCGATGACCACTTTGGCGGAGATGCCGGTGGCCTCGTCGACCACTTCGCGTATCGACACGCTCTCGGCGAGGTCGGTGTAATGAACGAAACCGTCCTTCTCGGTGATGATCGGGATGGTGTAGGGATCCCATTCCACCAGCCGTTCGCCCTTCTTCACCATCTTGCCTTCATCGGCCAAGAGCTTGGCGCCGTAAGGAATGCGGTGCTTTGCCTTCTCGCGGCCCGCATCGTCGAGCAGAACGAGCTCGGCGTTGCGACCCATGATCACGGGCACGCCGGCGGAATTGATGACCACGGTGCGGTTCTTGATCCGCACCTTGGCGTCGAACGCCGCTTCGACCGAGGATTGCTCGGCGCCGCGCTGCACCGCGCCGCCGATATGGAAGGTGCGCATGGTGAGCTGGGTGCCCGGCTCGCCGATCGATTGGGCGGCGATGACGCCGACCGCCTCGCCGATGTTGACCACGGTGCCGCGCGCCAGATCGCGGCCATAGCACTTGCCGCACAGCCCGATCGGGGCTTCGCAGGTCAGCACCGAGCGGATGATCACCGCGTCGAGGCCGGAGCGATCGATCAGCTCGACCGCTTCTTCATCGACCAGGCCGCCGGCCTTGACCAGCACCTTGCCGTTCAAGGGATCGAGCACATCGACCGCGGCGGTTCGTCCCAGGATGCGGTCGGCCAGGGGGGCGATCACCTCGCCGCCTTCGACTACGGCGCGCATGGTGAGGCCCTTGGTGGTGCCGCAATCAACCTGGGTGATAATGGCGTCCTGCGCCACGTCGACCAGGCGGCGGGTCAGATAGCCCGAATTCGCCGTCTTCAAGGCGGTATCGGCCAGGCCCTTGCGCGCGCCATGCGTCGAATTGAAGTATTCGAGCACGGTCAGGCCTTCCTTGAAGTTCGAGATGATCGGCGTCTCGATGATCTCGCCCGAGGGCTTGGCCATCAGGCCGCGCATGCCGGCCAATTGCTTGATCTGCGCCGCCGAGCCGCGAGCGCCGGAATCGGCCATCATCCAGACCGCGTTGATGGGCGTGCCAGGTTCGGCCGAGCGGATGACCTTCATCATCTCCTCGGCCACTTTCTCGGTGCAGCTCGACCACACGTCGACCACCTTGTTGTATTTCTCGCCCTGGGTGATGAGGCCGTCGAGATATTGCTGCTCGTATTCCTTCACCTTGGCGCGGGCGGTGTCGACCAGCTTGTGCTTGGCCTCCGGCACGATCAGATCGTCCTTGCCGAAGGAGATGCCGGCCTTGCAGGCCTGCTGGAATCCTAAAGCCATCAGCCGGTCGCAGAAGATCACCGTCTCCTTCTGGCCGCAGTGGCGGTAGACCTGATCGATGACGTTGGTGATCTCCTTCTTGGTGAGGAGTCGATTCACCAGATCGAAGCTGATGTTCGGATTTTCGGGCAGGATTTCCGACAGCATCATGCGGCCCGGCGTGGTCAACACCGTTTGATAGGTCAGGTCGCCATTGGCGTCGCGCGTCGGGCGGCGCGCGCGGACGCGGGCCGAGAGCGCAACCGACTTGGAATCGAGCGCGCGCTCGATCTCCGCCGTGTCGCTGAAATATGGTATGCGGTGGAAGGTGACGCCGTCCTTCTTTCGGATCTGCTCGAAATTGGGGAGCTTGCCCGATTTCAGCGGGTCATGCGCGTCGCTGCGGTCGAAGGCCAAGACGTGATTCGCCTCGACCGCCTGGCGCAGTTCCTCGATGGTGCGGAACTTGACCTCGGGCCCGACCCAATCGGGGCGCTCGAGCGTGATGTAATATAGCCCCAGGACGATGTCCTGTGAGGGCACAATGATCGGCTTGCCATTGGCGGGCGAGAGGATGTTGTTGGTCGACATCATCAGCACGCGGGCTTCAAGCTGCGCTTCGAGCGACAGCGGCACGTGGACCGCCATTTGGTCGCCGTCGAAATCGGCGTTGAAGGCGGTGCAGACCAGCGGATGGAGCTGGATCGCCTTGCCCTCGATCAGCAGCGGTTCGAAGGCCTGGATACCGAGGCGGTGGAGCGTCGGCGCGCGATTCAAGAGCACCGGATGTTCGCGGATGACTTCCTCGAGAATGTCCCAAACCTCGGGGCGTTCCTTCTCGACCATGCGCTTGGCCGCCTTGATCGTGCTGGCGAGGCCATAGAGTTCGAGCTTGGAATAGATGAAGGGCTTGAACAGCTCCAAGGCCATCTTCTTCGGCAGGCCGCATTGATGGAGCTTGAGTTCGGGACCCACCACGATGACCGAGCGGCCGGAATAATCGACGCGCTTGCCCAACAGGTTCTGGCGGAACCGGCCCTGCTTGCCCTTGAGCATGTCGGAGAGCGACTTCAGCGGCCGCTTGTTGGCGCCGGTGATGATGCGGCCACGGCGGCCGTTGTCGAACAACGCATCCACCGCCTCCTGCAACATGCGCTTCTCGTTGCGCACGATGATGTCGGGCGCACGAAGTTCTATCAGGCGCTTAAGCCGGTTGTTGCGGTTGATGACGCGGCGGTAAAGGTCGTTCAAATCGGACGTGGCGAAACGGCCCCCGTCCAAGGGCACCAGCGGCCGCAGTTCGGGGGGAATCACCGGCACGACTTCGAGAATCATCCATTCCGGCCGGCTGTTCGACTGGACGAAGGCCTCGATGATCTTGAGGCGCTTCACCAGCTTCTTGCGCTTGGCCTCGGACGCGGTATCGCGCAGCTCCTCGCGGAGCCGGGTCTGATCCTCTTCGAGATTGATGGCGGAGAGCATCTTCTGCAACGCCTCGGCGCCGATCGACGCCTGGAAGGATTCGTCGCCGTGCTCCTCCTGCGCCTTCATGAAATCCTCCTCGTTGAGGATCTGATGCAGCTTGAGGGGCGTCAGGCCCGGCTCGGTGACGACATAGCTCTCGAAATAGAGCACCTTCTCGAGGTCCTTGAGCGTCATGTCGAGCAGCAGGCCGATGCGCGAGGGCAGCGACTTGAGGAACCAGATATGCGCGACCGGGGACGCCAGCTCGATATGCCCCATGCGCTCGCGCCGCACCTTCGACAGCGTCACCTCGACGCCGCATTTCTCGCAGACGATGCCGCGATACTTCATCCGCTTGTACTTGCCGCACAGGCACTCGTAATCCTTGATCGGCCCGAAGATGCGCGCGCAGAACAAGCCGTCGCGCTCGGGCTTGAAGGTCCGGTAGTTGATCGTCTCCGGCTTCTTGATCTCGCCGAAGGACCAGGAGCGGATGCGCTCCGGGCTGGCGATCGAGATGCGGATCTGATCGAAGTTCTGCGGGGCGCTGACTTGCCCGAAGACGTTCATCAACTCGTTCATTGAACGGTCCTTATCTTGGGTCGCGGACGGCGGTTCAGTAGCTGCGGTTCTCGAGCTCGACATTGAGCCCGAGCGAACGCAACTCCTTCACCAGCACGTTGAAGGATTCCGGAATACCGGCCTCGAAGTTGTCGTCGCCGCGGACGATCGCCTCGTAGACCTTGGTGCGGCCCGACACGTCGTCGGACTTCACCGTAAGCATCTCCTGGAGAGTATAGGCGGCGCCATAAGCCTCGAGCGCCCACACTTCCATTTCACCGAAGCGCTGGCCGCCGAACTGCGCCTTGCCGCCCAGCGGCTGCTGGGTGACGAGACTGTAAGGGCCGATGGAACGCGCGTGGATCTTATCGTCGACCAGGTGATGGAGCTTGAGCATATAGATGTAGCCCACCGTTACTTTGCGGTCGAACTGCTCGCCGGTACGGCCGTCGACCAGCGTCACCTGTCCGGAGGAGTCCAGTCCCGCCTCCTGCAGCATGTTGACGATGTCGTCCTCGCGCGCGCCGTCGAACACGGGGCTCGACATCGGCACGCCGAGACGCAAATTCTCGCCCAGCTCCATGACCTGCTGATCGTCCATGTCCTTGACGTCGTCGCGGTCGACCTTGTCGGTATAGATGCCGTTCAAGACCCGCCGCAATTCGCGCGTCTGGTTGCCAGAACGCCGCGCCTTGTCGACGATATCGCCGATCTGGCGTCCCAGTCCGGCCGAGGCCCAGCCGAGATGAGTCTCGAGAATCTGGCCCACATTCATGCGGCTCGGCACGCCCAGCGGATTGAGCACAATGTCGACCGGCTGGCCATCCTGGAGATAAGGCATGTCCTCCACCGGCATGATGCGTGAGATCACGCCCTTGTTGCCGTGGCGGCCGGCCATCTTATCGCCGGGTTGTAGCTTGCGCTTCACCGCGACGAAGACCTTGACCATCTTCATCACGCCCGGCGGCAGTTCGTCGCCGCGTTGCAGCTTCTCGACCTTGCTCTCGAAGCGCGATTGAAGAGCGCCGATGGAATCCTCCATCAGCTTCTTGAGCGATTCGATATCGGCCATGCGCTTGTCGCTCTTGACCGTGACCTGCTTCCATTGCCCCTGCGTCAACTCGGACAGCACGGTCTCGCTGAGGCGCGTACCCGATTTCAGCGCCTTGGGCCCGCCGGTCGCTTCCTGGCCGATCAGCAATTGCTTCAGGCGCGAGAAGAAGCTGCGCTCCAGGATGGTGCGCTCGTCGTCGCGGTCCTTGGCCAGGCGTTCGATTTCCGCGCGCTCGATGGCCAGCGCGCGTTCGTCCTTGTCGACGCCGCGGCGGGAGAAGACGCGAACCTCGACGATGGTGCCCGACACGCCCGGCGGCAGCCGGAGCGAGGTGTCGCGCACATCGGAGGCCTTCTCGCCGAAGATGGCGCGCAGCAGCTTTTCCTCGGGCGTCATCGGCGATTCGCCCTTGGGGGTCACCTTACCGACGAGAATATCGCCAGGCTTCACTTCCGCGCCGATGTAGACGATCCCGGCCTCGTCGAGGTTCTTCAACGCCTCTTCGCCGACGTTCGGGATATCGCGGGTGATCTCCTCCTGGCCGAGCTTGGTGTCCCGGGCCATGACCTCGAATTCCTCGATATGGATCGAGGTGAACACGTCGTCGGAGACGATGCGCTCGGAGATCAGGATCGAATCCTCGAAATTGTAGCCGTTCCACGGCATGAAGGCGCAGAGCACGTTACGTCCCAAGGCCAATTCACCAAGTTGCGTCGAGGGCCCGTCGCCGATCACGTCGCCGGCCTTGACCTCGTCGCCGACCCGGACCAGCGGCCGCTGGGTGATGCAGGTGTTCTGGTTCGAGCGCTGGAACTTGAGAAGATTGTAGATGTCGACGCCCGGCGAGGCGGCCGAGGTTTCCTCGGTCGCGCGGATGACGATGCGCATGCCGTCAACCTGGTCCACCACGCCCGAACGCCGGGCGATGATGGTGACGCCACTATCGCGCGCCACCGTCTCTTCCATGCCGGTTCCAACCAGCGGCGCCTCGGCGCGGATCAAGGGTACCGCCTGCCGTTGCATGTTGGAGCCCATGAGGGCGCGGTTGGCGTCGTCGTTCTCGAGGAACGGGATCAGCGCCGCCGCCACCGAGACCAATTGCTTGGGCGAAACGTCGATGAAGTCGATGTCCTGCGGCCGCGCCATGACGAAGTCGCCGCCCTTGCGGCAATTGGTCAGGTCGGCCTTGATGCGGTTATGGCCGTCGACCTCGACATTGGCCTGGGCGATGGCGTAGCGGCCCTCTTCCATGGCGGAGAGATAGACCACCTCGTCGGTCACCTTGCCACCCACCACCTTGCGGTAAGGGCTCTCGATGAAGCCGTAGGGGTTGACCCGCGCATAGGTCGCCAGGCTGTTGATGAGGCCGATATTCGGGCCTTCCGGCGTCTCGATCGGGCAAATGCGGCCGTAATGGGTCGGGTGCACATCACGCACCTCGAAGCCGGCGCGTTCGCGCGTCAAGCCACCCGGCCCGAGCGCCGAAAGCCGGCGTTTGTGGGTGATCTCGGACAGCGGATTGGTCTGGTCCATGAACTGCGAGAGCTGCGAGGAGCCGAAAAACTCGCGCACCGCCGCCGCCGCCGGCTTGGCGTTGATGAGGTCGTGCGGCATCACCGTGTCGATCTCGACCGAACTCATGCGTTCGCGGATGGCGCGCTCCATGCGCAACAGGCCGATGCGGTATTGGTTCTCCATCAACTCGCCGACCGAGCGCACCCGGCGATTGCCGAGATGGTCGATGTCGTCGATCTCGCCGCGGCCGTCCTTGAGGTCGACCAGCACCTTGAGAATGGCGAGGATGTCTTCTTTGCGCAGCGTGCGGACCGTGTCCTCGGTCTTCTGGTTCAAGCGCGAGTTCATCTTGACGCGGCCGACCGCCGAGAGATCGTAACGCTCGCCGTCGAAGAACAGGCTGTTGAACAGCGCCTCGGCGGTCTCCAGCGTCGGCGGCTCGCCCGGGCGCATGACGCGATAGATGTCGATCAGCGCCTCTTCCCGCATCGTATTCTTGTCCATCAGCAACGTGTTGCGGATATAGGGCCCGCCGGTGGCGGGATCGAGCGCGATCGCCAGCACCTCGGGCAGGTTCGCGGCCTCGATCGTCTTTAAGAGCGCCTCGGTGATCTCGTCGCCCGCCTCGGCATAGATCTCTCCGGTCTGCTCGTTGACGAGATCGGTGGCGAGGAAGCGGCCGATCATCTCTTCGGGGCTGACCTGGATTTCCTTCAATCCGTCGTCATAGAGCTTCTTGGCCTTGATCGGCGGCAGCTTCTCGCCGGCTTCGAGCCTCACCCGGCCGGTGCGCGCGTCGATCAGATCATGGGTGATCTTGTGGCCGCGGTAGCGGCTCGGGTCGAACGGCGTCTTCCAGGCCTTGTTGTTCTTGGTGCGCGAGAACGGCGTCGGATTGTAGAAATAGGCGAGGATTTCCTCTTTCCCCATGCCCTGCGCCTCGGCGGGGGCAAGCGTCTTGCCGTCGGCCACGCGCATACGGCGGAGCTTCTCGGTGGCCGCGCCGTCGAGCGCCATCAAGAGCGTCGTCACCGGCAGCTTGCGGCGCCGGTCGATGCGGACATACATGTGATCCTTGGCGTCGAACTCGAAATCGAGCCAGGAGCCGCGATAGGGGATGACGCGGGCGGCGAACAGGTATTTGCCCGAGGAATGGGTCTTGCCCTTGTCGTGGTCGAAGAACACGCCCGGGCTGCGGTGCATCTGCGAGACGATGACGCGCTCGGTGCCGTTGATGATGAAGGTGCCGTTCTTGGTCATGAGCGGCATATCGCCCATGTAGACGTCCTGCTCCTTGATGTCGCGGATCGAGCGCGACTTGGTCTCCTCGTCCACGTCCCAAACCACCAGGCGGAGCGTGACGCGCAGGGGCGCCGCGAAGGTGATGCCGCGCTGCTGGCATTCCTCGACGTCGTATTTCGGCTGCTCGAGATCGTAACGCACGAATTCGAGCCGGGCGCGGTCGGAGAAGTCGCGAATCGGGAAGACCGAGCGGAACACCTCCTGCAAGCCCACGCTGGTGCGGTTCTCGGGCAGGACGCCCATCTGCAAGAAGTGATCATAGGAGCTTTTCTGGACTTCGATCAGGTTGGGCATGGGCGCGACTTCCGGAATGCGCCCAAAACTCTTGCGGATGCGCTTTCTGCCCGTGAACGACTTCGTCATGGATGCTCCTTAACCGATGCCGCGCCCAGCCACGCTGGCTAGCGATGCGGCAAAATCTTCGACCAGACCTCTAGAGACGGCGATTCGTCAAAACCCGGACCCTGAAGCTGCGGTTCTTAAAACGGCAAAAACCCGCGAGCGCAAGTTGCCCCGCGCCCCGGTTTGGTAACCGGCAGGATGAATCGGCATGTAGAGTTATATATCGCCCGCTTCGCCCCGCTGGTCAAGCCCTAATGGGCTATTTAACCTCAACCGTCGCCCCCGCCTCTTCGAGCTGCTTCTTGATTTTGGCGGCTTCGTCCTTGTTGATGCCTTCCTTGACCGTCTTGGGCGCGCCCTCGACCAGATCCTTGGCTTCCTTGAGGCCGAGACTCGTGATCGCACGCACCTCCTTGATGACATTGATCTTCTTTTCGCCCGCCGCCATCAGGACGACGGTGAATTCGGTCTTTTCCGCCGCCGCGGCGCCGGCCGCGGCTCCGCCGGCAGGCGCCGCCGCCACGGCCGCCGGGGCCGCCGCCGAGACGCCCCACTTCTCCTCGAGCTTCTTGGCCAGTTCGGCCGCCTCCAACACGGAGAGCTTCGAGAGTTCTTCGACAATCGCGTTCAAATCAGCCATCGGTCACTCCTGGGTATGAAAGTCGTTTTGAGGTTTGAGGTTAGGCGGCCTTGTCAGCCTTGCTCGCATGGGCACCGAGCAAACGGGCCAGTTGTGCGGCCGGAGCCTGGAGCACGCCCGCGATCTTGGTCGCCGGCGCCTGCAGGAGGCCGATCATCTTGCCACGCAGCTGATCGAGCGACGGCAACGTCGCCAGCGCCTTGATGCCCGCGAGATCGAGCGGACGGTCGTCCAAGGAACCGGCGATGACCTTCAGCTTCTGGTTCTTTTCGGCATAGGCGACAGCCACCTTGGCCGCCGCCACCGGATCGCGCGAAAAGGCGATCGCGGTCGGCCCCTTGAATAGCGGCTTCAGTTGCTCGAATTTGGTGCCGGCAAGGGCGCGCTGGGCGAGCCGGTTCTTGGTCACGCGGAAATTGGCCCCCGCCGCACGCATCTGCCGCCGCAGTTCGGTCACTTCCTGGACCGTCATGCCAGTCTGGTGCGTGACCACGACAACCGTGGTATCGGCGAGCGCATCGTGCAGCGTATCGACCAGCTTCTTCTTGTGATCCCGGTCCACTGGCTATCGTCTCCGGCCGTTGATCCGCCACGGCTTTTCGCCCCGACGGATCGGTTGCACAAGGGCACTGGCGAGATTCCCCAAGGGGAAAATCCCAGGCACCCGGTTGACCTGTCCCAGAAGTTCGGCCGGACGCGTAAACCGCGTCTTGACCTAAAACCCCCGTCTCATGCTGGCGGGCCCAATCAAGCCCCTTAAGCCGGTCGCCCGGCACCCGCAGTCTCGGACAGAAGAGAAAGAGATTTAGCACCTCTTTCTCCGTTGCGCCACGGCCGATTCGCCGCGGCGTTTCAGGAGGGCCCCCGCGTTTTAAGCGGTCAGGCCCGAAATCTCCAATTTGACGCCCGGCCCCATGCTCGAGCTCAAGGACACCTTCTTGATGAAGGAGCCCTTGATGCCCTGGGGCTTGGCGCGGCTGACCGCGCCGACGAAGGCCTTGAGGTTGCCCAAAAGCGCCTCTTCCGTGAAACTCGCCTTGCCGAGGCCGACCTGGATGATGCTGGCCTTGGCGGTGTTGAACTCGACCTGGCCGCCCTTGGCCGCCTTGACGGCTTCGGCGACATTGGCGGTGACGGTGCCGAGCTTCGGATTGGGCATCAGGCCGCGCGGCCCCAAAACCTTACCGAGCCGGCCGACGATGCCCATCATGTCAGGCGTGGCGATGCAGCGGTCGAACGCGATCTTGCCGGTTTGTACCTGTTCGGCCAGATCCTCGGCGCCGACGATATCGGCGCCGGCGGCCTTGGCCTCTTCGGCGCGGGCGCCCTTGGCGAACACGGCCACCTTCAGGGTTTTGCCGGTGCCGTGCGGCAACACCACCGAACCGCGCACGTTCTGCTCCGACTTCTTGGGGTCGATGTTGAGGTTCATCGCCACTTCGATGGTCTCATCGAATTTGGCGTTAGCGCGCGACTTGATAAGTTTCACCGCCTCGGCCGGCGGATAAAACGCGGCGCGGTCGATGCCCTCATAAGCCTTTTTCAGGCGCTTGCCGACATGTGCCATTTGCTACTCCACCACTTCGAGGCCCATGGACCGGGCCGATCCCACCAGCATGCGGCAGGCGCCTTCTTCGTCCTTGGCGTTCAAGTCGTTCATCTTCTTTTTCGCGATCTCGCGAATCTGCTTCATCGTCACCTTGCCGACGAAGCCCTTGCCGGTCGTGCCCGAGCCCTTTTCGATCCCCGCCGCCTTCAGCAGGAAATAGGAATTGGGCGGCGATTTGGTGATGAAGGTGAAGCTGCGGTCGGCATAGGCGGTGATGATCACCGGCACCGGCATGCCGGGCTCGAGGCCCTGGGTCTGGGCGTTGAAGGTCTTGCAGAACTCCATGATGTTCAAGCCGCGCTGGCCCAAGGCGGGGCCGATCGGCGGCGAGGGATTGGCCTTGCCGGCCGGTACTTGCAGCTTAATGAATCCGACGACCTTCTTGGCCATGTTGGTTTCTTTTCTTGTCCTTAATAAAAGCTAAAGTTTTTCGACCTGCGAATATTCCAGCTCGACCGGCGTGGCGCGGCCGAAGATCGACACCGCCACCTTGAGCCGTGCCTTCTCTTCATCCACCTCTTCGACCAGGCCGTTGAAGGAGGTGAAGGGGCCGTCGCAGACGCGGACCTGCTCGCCGATCTCGTAGGTGATGGACGGCTTCGGCCGCTCGATGCCTTCCTGGACCTGGCGGATGATGCGCGTCGCCTCGGTCTCGGTGATCGGAACCGGCCGGCCCTTGCCGCCCAGGAAGCCCGTGACCTTGGGCGTGTTCTTGACCAGATGCCAGCTCTCGTCGGTCAGGTCCATCTTCACCAGCACGTAGCCAGGGAAAAACTTGCGCTCGGCGCTGACCTTGGCGCCGCGCTTGACCTCGACCACTTCCTCGGTGGGCACCAGCACTTCTTCGAATTTCTCGCCCAGGCCCTTCTGCTTCGCCTGTTCCTTGATCGATTCGGCGACCTTCTTCTCGAAACCCGAATAGACATGGACCACGTACCAGCGGGACGTCATGACATCAAGCTCCGAGCCCGAGAAAGAAACGCACGCCGGTGGACAGCAGTTGGTCGACGAGAAAAAAGAAAGTCGCGGCCAGCACCACCATAGCGAAAACCATGGCGGTGGTGATGCCAGTCTCCTTGCGCGAGGGCCAGGTGACTTTGCTCACTTCCTGGCGGACTTGCCGCAGAAACTCGAGCGGGGAGATGCTTGCCATGACACTGCCGTTTGGGGATTGCCTTATATAGCGTCGGGCTTAGGATTTAGCCAGCCTTTATATGCCTATAATGAACGGGCTGGCAGGAGCGGAGGGGCTCGAACCCCCAACCCCCGGTTTTGGAGACCGGTGCTCTACCAGTTGAGCTACGCTCCTATAAGGGCGCCAACCCTGGCCGCATCTTGTATAGGCGGCGAGCCGCCACGCCAATCCCCGCCGCCAATCCGCGCAAAATACTCCTTTATCCGCCCTTATTTAATGATCTTGGCGACGACGCCGGCGCCCACGGTGTGGCCGCCCTCGCGGATGGCGAAGCGCAGGCCCTCGTCCATGGCGATGGGGGCGATGAGCTCGACCTCCATGCTGATGTTGTCGCCCGGCATCACCATCTCGGTGCCCTCGGGCAGCTTGACCGTGCCCGTGACGTCGGTGGTGCGGAAGTAGAATTGCGGCCGGTAATTGCTGAAAAACGGCGTGTGCCGGCCCCCTTCCTCCTTGGTCAGGATATAGGCCTCGGCCTTGAAGTTGGTGTGGGGCGTGATCGAACCGGGAGCCGCCAGAACCTGCCCGCGCTCAACCCCCTCCCGCTGCACGCCACGGAGAAGCGCGCCGATGTTGTCGCCCGCCTCGCCCTGGTCGAGGAGCTTCCTGAACATCTCGACCCCGGTCACCACCGTCTTGGTGGTCGGCCTCAGCCCCACGATCTCGACCTCTTCGCCCACCTTGATGATCCCGCGCTCGACTCGGCCCGTGACCACCGTGCCCCGCCCCGAGATCGAGAACACGTCCTCGATCGGCATCAGGAAGGGCTTGTCGCGGTCCCGCTTGGGCTGCGGGATAAAGGCATCGACCGCGTCCATCAGCTTCAGGATGGCGTCATGTCCCAGCTCCGGCTTCTTGTCTTCCAGCGCGCACAGCGCCGAGCCCCGGATGATCGGGATCTTGTCCCCGGGGTATTTGTAGGAGGACAAGAGCTCGCGCACCTCCAGCTCGACCAGGTCCAACAGCTCCGGGTCGTCCACCATGTCCACCTTGTTCAAGAACACGACAATCGCCGGAACCCCGACCTGGCGCGCCAACAGGATATGCTCCCGCGTCTGCGGCATCGGACCGTCCGCCGCCGATACCACCAGGATCGCCCCGTCCATCTGCGCCGCCCCGGTGATCATGTTCTTCACGTAATCCGCGTGCCCCGGGCAATCCACATGCGCGTAGTGCCGCTTGGCCGTCTCGTACTCGACATGCGCCGTCGAGATCGTGATCCCGCGCGCCCGCTCCTCCGGCGCCTTGTCGATCTGGTCGTAGGCCGTGTAGACCGCCCCGCCCTTCTCCGCCAGAACCTTCGTGATCGCCGCCGTCAGCGACGTCTTCCCGTGGTCAACGTGGCCGATCGTCCCCACATTGCAATGCGGCTTCGTCCGCTCAAACTTCGCTTTCGACATGGGTTTAATCTCCGTTCAATTCCGTTGGTCTCAAGCCATCTTGGCGCGGACTTCGTCCGCAACCGCCTGGGGCACTTGTTCGTAATGATCGAAATGCATGGTGTACTGCGCACGGCCCTGGCTCATCGAGCGCAGGGTGTTGACGTAACCGAACATGTTGGCAAGCGGCACCATGGCATTGATGACTTCCGCGTTGCCGCGCTGGTCCTGGCCGGTGATGCGTCCACGCCGGCTGTTCAGGTCGCCGATGACGTCACCCATATAGTCCCGAGGCGTCACTACCTCGACGCGCATGATCGGTTCCAAGAGCTTGGGACCGGCCTTCTGGATGCCTTCCTTGAAGGCGGCGCGCGACGCGATTTCGAAGGCGAGCGCGCTGGAATCGACGTCGTGATAGGCGCCGTCATAAAGCGTCGCCTTGAAGTCGATTACCGGGAATCCCGCCAACACGCCATTGTCGATTGAGCCTTTCAGGCCCTTTTCTACGCCGGGAATGTATTCCTTGGGCACGGTGCCGCCGACCACGTCGTTTTCGAACTGATAGCCGGAGCCCGGCGGCAGCGGCTCGAAGCGGATCTTGACGCGGGCGAACTGGCCCGAGCCGCCGGTCTGCTTCTTATGGGTGTAATCGACCTCAGAGGTGCGGGTGATGGTCTCGCGATAGGCCACCTGCGGCGCGCCGACATTGGCCTCGACCTTGAACTCGCGCTTCATGCGGTCGACGATGATCTCGAGATGCAACTCGCCCATGCCCTTGATGACGGTCTGGCCGCTTTCCTTGTCGACCGCGACGCGGAACGAGGGATCCTCGGTGGCAAGCCGCGCCAACGCCGCTCCCATCTTTTCCTGGTCTGCCTTGGTCTTGGGCTCAACCGCGATCTCGATAACGGGCTCGGGAAACTCCATACGCTCCAACACCACGGGGCTGTCGGGATCACACAGCGTGTCGCCGGTGGTGGTGTTCTTGAGCCCGGCCAGCGCGACGATGTCGCCGGCGCGAGCCTCCTTGATGTCTTCGCGGTGGTTGGCGTGCATCAACAGCATGCGGCCGATGCGCTCCCGGTTGTCCTTGACCGAATTCAGCACCATCGAGCTCGTGGTCAGGATGCCGGAATATATCCGCGCGAAGGTCAGTGAACCGACGAAGGGATCGGTCATGATCTTGAAGGCGAGAGCGGCAAAGGGCTCATCATCCGAAGCATGGCGCTCGATCGGCTCGTCGGTGTCCATCTTCGTGCCCTTGATGGCGGCGATGTCGGTCGGAGCCGGAAGATAATCCACCACCGCGTCAAGCAACGGCTGGACGCCCTTGTTCTTGAAGGCCGAGCCGCAAATCACCGGCACGAAGGCGAAGGCAACGGTGCCTTTGCGGATACATTTGATGAGCGTGGCTTCGTCCGGCTCCTTGCCGGCGAGATAGGCCTCGAGCGCGGCGTCGTCCTGCTCGATCGCCATCTCGAGCAGCTTGTGGCGGTATTCGGCCGCCTGCTTCACCATGTCGGCGGGAATCTCGATGACGTCGAACTTGGCGCCCAGGGTTTCGTCCAGCCACTTGATCGCCTTCATGCGCACCAGATCGATGACGCCGGAGAATTCACTCTCGACGCCCATCGGCAGTTGCAGCACCAGAGGCTTGGCACCAAGCCGGTCGACGATCATGTCGACAGTGCGGAAGAAATTGGTGCCAACGCGGTCCATCTTGTTGACGAAACAGATGCGCGGCACGCCGTATTTGTCGGCCTGGCGCCACACCGTCTCGGATTGCGGCTCAACGCCCGCCACGGAATCGAACACCGTCACTGCGCCGTCGAGCACGCGCAAGCTACGCTCAACTTCGATGGTGAAGTCGACATGGCCCGGCGTATCGATGATATTGATGCGGTGATCGCGCCAGAAACAGGTGGTCGCGGCCGAGGTGATGGTGATACCGCGTTCCTGTTCCTGCTCCATCCAGTCCATGGTGGCGGTGCCCTCATGAACCTCGCCGATCTTGTAGGAGCGGCCGGTGTAATAAAGGATGCGCTCGGTCGTGGTCGTCTTGCCGGCATCAATATGAGCCATGATGCCGATATTGCGGTAACGATCGAGGGGCGTGACGCGAGGCATGAGTTACTCCGGGACCGCTGGCCTACCAGCGGTAATGCGAAAAGGCTTTATTCGCATCGGCCATGCGATGCGTATCTTCCCGCTTCTTCACCGCGTTGCCGCGGTTGTTGGCGGCGTCCATCAATTCGCCCGAAAGACGTTCTTCCATGGTGTGTTCGTTGCGCTCGCGCGCCGAACCAATGATCCAGCGGATGGCCAGCGCCTGGCCGCGTTCCAGCCGCACTTCAACCGGCACTTGATATGTGGCGCCGCCGACGCGGCGCGAGCGCACCTCGACCGAGGGTTTGACGTTGCCAAGCGCATCGAGAAAAGTCTTGAGCGGGTCCTGGCCCGAACGCTTGGCGACGCGGTCGAGCGCGCCGTAGACGATGCTTTCGGCGACCGACTTCTTGCCCTGATACATTAGGCAATTCATGAATTTCGTGAGAACGTCGTTGCCGAATTTGGCATCCGGCAGGACTTCGCGTTTGACGGCGGCGCGGCGGCGTGACATGGGCTGCTCTACTTCGGACGCTTGGCGCCGTATTTGGAGCGGCGCTGCTTGCGGTCCTTGACGCCCTGGGTGTCGAGCGTGCCGCGAATGATGTGATAGCGCACACCGGGCAGATCCTTGACGCGGCCGCCGCGGATCAGCACCACCGAATGCTCTTGCAGGTTATGGCCTTCGCCAGGGATGTAGCTGGTGACCTCGAAGGCGTTGGTGAGGCGCACGCGCGCAACCTTGCGCAGCGCGGAATTGGGCTTCTTCGGCGTCGTGGTATAGACGCGCGTACAGACGCCGCGCTTCTGCGGGCTTTGCGCCAACGCCGGCACCTTGTTGCGCGCAGCGAGCGGTCGGCGCGGTTGGTTGACCAGCTGATTGATCGTCGGCATCTCTCGTCCGTTCCTTACAAGCGAAACAGCCGCGCCAGGGCGCCCTACGTGGCGCCGCCGTCACGGCTAAAACAAAACCCCAGAATAGGCGCGCCGTCTTTCACGGCGCAAAGCCAGTTGGAAGCTTAGGCGACCAAGCTGCGTCTAGGATGGCTACCTACGGCCAGCCCCCCTCGAGGGTGCGCGGATACTATTGATTGGACCCCACCCCGTCAAGCCGGATCAGGGCCGGGGAGCGGGGTTTTCCCCAGGTCCGATGCGGGTTTGGCCGGAGGCAAGGGGGAGCAAAAAATCGCCGATACCGGCCCCAAAAGGAGACGAAAAAGGGGCCGGTGGAGCGGCCCCTTTCCGTTGTACCGAATCGGCGGCTTATCAGGCGATCTTCTTGCCTTCCTCGGCGGGAACGGCCTCTTCCGCTGGGGCCGGCGGGGCATTGGCCGCCAATTCGCGGTCGCGGTCGGTGGCGATCTGGCGCCAACGCGCCATGACGCTGCCGGTGCCGGCCGGGATAAGGCGGCCGACGATGACGTTCTCCTTGAGGCCGGAGAGCACGTCGATGCGGCCCGAGACCGCGGCTTCGGTGAGGAC
>Ga0187803_10000432_pt1 | contig 16845 bp, 9 predicted proteins | sample NC_wetland_sal_i_2_FD_132425 | JGI IMG/M metagenome (GOLD analysis project Ga0187803, IMG submission 132425) | Wetland sediment microbial communities from Neuse River Estuary, North Carolina, USA - Control_3 | ecosystem: Environmental > Aquatic > Freshwater > Wetlands > Sediment | place: USA...
CGATATCAATCTCAAGCTGGACGCTCTGAATGCTCAGTTACCGCAGGGCGCCGGCCCCATCAGTTTTCAAAGCGACTTTGGAGACACTGCGGCGCTTATGCTCACGGTCGCCAGCCCAAAGACCGACGACGTTGAAATTGCGGCCCGCGCCAATTCCATCGAGGCTGCGATTCGGAGAGCGCGAGGCGCAAAGAGGCAGGTGCGATAGGGTCACCAGGTCACGGTGGTGGACTGTTTTCCGCAATCCATTTCGCCGCAAGGGGTTCTTAACTCCGGATACCTGTTTCAGGAGGAAGCGCTGAGTGCCGGGCTTATCCGGGACTCTGAAATTATCCAAGGGAGCGGATTCATCGGTGTGGACGGCGTTTCCAATGCAGATGACGGCTCCATCCAGGCGTTCATCCAGCGATTTATCTCGGCGCGACTAAAGAGATCCGAGCTGCATCCCGATTCGTGGATGCCGACGATCATCCGCGATCCGAATGAAACCCGGGCAAAACTGGCCAGCGTTGCCGGCGACAAATATAGCTACGCCGAACTCGAGAATTTTTCTGACTTGATTGGCCGTACGCTTCAAGGAGCTCTCGAAGTTTCCAAGGTGGAGCGGCGGGGTGTTTTGTCGCAGACCGTCTATCTGGATTACTCGCAGGATCGTCTTGCCGCCTACGGCCTGCGTCCCGCGGATCTCTCCAAGGTGCTTTCGGCCCGCAACATCATCGCTCCGGGTGGAAGCGTGGAAACAGGCGAGCGCCGAGTGATCCTCACCCCTTCTGGAAAATTCGATAGCGCAACAAGTATCGGTGATGTGGCTATATCCATGACACCTGAGGGCACCCCGGTCTATCTTCGGGATCTGGTTCAGATCGGCCGCGGCTACCAAGCTCCTGCGCAATATCTGAATTACTACACCTGGCGAGACGCAAGCGGGCACTGGCAGCGCAGCCGCGCAATCACTTTAGCAATCTACATGCGCGACAAAAGGCAGATCGCGCGCTTCGGACAGTCCGTGAATTCGAAGCTCTCGGAACTTCGCCAAATTCTTCCCGCCGACCTGATTCTGGCGCACACCTCCGATCAACCGTTGCAAGTCTACGAGAACATCCATCTGTTCATGCGGGCGCTGCTGGAAGCCATTGGTCTCGTCGTTATTGTTTCGCTGGTTGGTTTCTGGGAGTGGCGCCTGGCGCTGATCATGGCTCTCGCCATACCGATCACGCTGGCGATGACATTCGGCATCGTGTATATGCTTGGAATTGACCTTCAACAGGTTTCCATTGCGACGCTGATCATCGCTCTCGGCCTGCTTGTTGACGTTCCGGTGGTCTCTGGTGACGGCATCAAACGCCACCTGGCGGAGGGGTTTCCGCGCAGCTTGGCCTGCTGGCTCGGCCCTACAAAGCTTGCCACTGCCATTTTTTTCGCAACGATAACCAATATCATTGCCTATCTGCCATTCCTGATGCTGACCGGCAATACCGGTGAGTTTTTGTACAGCCTGCCGATCGTGATGACGGCTTCTCTGCTTTCTGCCTACTTCGTCGCAATGACCTTCGTTCCGCTTCTGGGTTATTACATCCAGCGTGCTCCAGCAAAGCCGGAACCGACAATCGAGGAGAGAAGGCGGCAGGGATTTTACGGTTTCTATAATCGGTTGGTCGGCAAAGCCATAAAACACCGCTGGGCGGTCCTCGCCGGATCCTTGCTTTTCCTGATTCCAGGCGCCATGTTAGGTTCCCGGCTTAAGACCCAATTCTTTCCCGAAGATGTCCAGTATTGGTTCTATCTGGATATTTGGCTGCCGAATGACACTCCGTTGAGCGTAACCAACGATGCAGCAATGCAGGCCGAACGAGTCGTCCGTCGGGTAATTGAAAATTCGCCGGACGTGACCGACAAGGAACACCGTGGGCATCTTCTCAAGTCACTGACGACCTTTGACGGTGGTGGGGGACCTCGCTTCTGGTTTTCGGTCTCCCCGGAGATGCCGCAGACCAACTACGCGCAAATGATTGTTGAAATCACGGATAAAGAGGCTTCGCCCAAGTTGGCTCGTCCGATTCAGGACGCACTGGACAAGGAAGTACCAGGCGCGTGGATCACCGTTCGCCAGCTACAAACCAATCCGGTTGAAAATCCGGTGGAGCTACTGATCTCCGCCCAGGAGGACGTGGACCCCACAAAAGAAGCCAGTGATATCCGCAACCTGCGGCAAATCGCCCGGCAGGCGCAGGAGATCGTCCGGCAAGCTGGCGGCATTGCCGTTCTTCGTGATGATTGGTTCCCTGAGGATGTTCAGCAAAGGATTCAGATCGACCCCGATCGCGCAAACGTTGTCGGCATTACCAACGCCGATGTCGCGGAAGGGTCGGCAGCGGCGATGAGCGGTACCCCAGTGGGCGTGTTTAAGGAAGGCGACAAGAACATCCCGATTGTGGCGCGGCTCCGCATGGAGGAGCGCGCCCAGCTTGCCGACATCAAGAATCTCTATGTGTACTCTTCACAGACGAACAACCGAGTGCCTCTGCTGTCGGTCGCGACCGTCGGAACTTCTTTGGAAACAAGTCGCATCGCTCGGCGCGAGCATTTTCGCACTATTTCTATCCTTTGTTACCCCCTGCCTGGAGTTCTCGCCTCCGAGGTACTTGGCCAAATCCTTCCAAGAGTGCAGGAATTTCAGAGAAATCTTCCTCCGGGTTATCAGCTTCGTATTGGTGGCGAACGGGCCAAACAAATCGAAGGCTTCAACAACCTCACACTCGTTCTGTTGATCTCTTTACTCGGTATTTATCTGGCGCTGCTCATTCAATTCAACAACGCAGTGAAACCACTTCTGGTGTTCGCCGCTGCTCCGTATGGCGCGGTGGGAGCGTTGATTGCCCTTACGATCATGCACACGCCGTTTGGATTCATGGCCTTTCTGGGCATCGCCAGCTTGATCGGCGTGATCGTCAGCCACGTGATCGTGCTGTTCGACTTTATCGAGGAAATGCATGCGAAAGGGGAACCCTTAGAGCAAGCGCTTCCGGACGCCGGCATCCAGCGAATTCGGCCGGTCATGATCACTGTGCTGGCGACCATCTTGGCCCTCTTCCCACTCGCGCTTGAAGGAGGGCCTCTCTGGCAGCCGCTCTGTTATGCACAGATAGGCGGCCTCGCCGTAGCAACCTTTATCACATTGCTTCTCGTGCCCGTTCTCTACAGCATTTTTGTACTGGATCTGAAGATCATCCGCTGGGAGACGGCGGCTCGGCCTGAAGCCCCCGCTGTCGCAACGGCGTATCCAACGGAGCCGAGCCATGCCTGACACCAGCATCGCGATTCCCGAATGGCTTCAGCAGATGGAGAGCATCCTGGAAGAGCTCAACGAGGGAGTGGTCATCGTTGACGACCAACTTCGTGTGGTCTTTGCCAACGAGGCGCTGATCCGCTTGGCACAGTACGAGCGTGGAGAATTGCAGGGCCGCTCTCCCGATTCGATTTTCCCGCGGAAAGACCTTCCGTACCTCGTGCGGCAGCACGAATCGACGCATCGTTACGGACGCCATCGCAATGAGTTTTATCTCCCGCGCAAGGACGGTGAGAAAATTCCGGCAATCTTCAGCGGGAGGACCATTCAGGGTCCGGACGGGCACGAGTACGTTGTACTCACCATAACCGACATCAGCGCGCAAAAGCAGATCGAGGAGCAACTTCGCAAATCTAACGAGCTACTGGAGAGCCGGCAAAGGGAAGTCGAGGCCGAACTTTTGCTCGCCGCGCGCGTCCAACAATCGCTCGCCCCAAGCAGCCTGGTCTGGAACAACATCGCCGTTGAGGCCTATTACAGCCCCGCAGGGACGATTGGTGGGGACTTAGGCCTGGTGGTCCCCCATGGCGATACGCACCTGGACCTGCTTGTCTGTGACGTCTCTGGCCACGGAATCAGCTCCGCGCTGCTGGCCAATCGCATTTACACGGAGACTGTCTCCCTGTTGCGCCACGGCACCGAACCCGGCGAAATGCTGCGCACGCTGAACCGTTTTGTGATCGAGCAAATCGGCAACATCGGTTTCATGTTCACTATGGCCGTGGCACGGCTGTATCCAGCCAGGCGACAGCTCATCTATGCCGCCGGCGGACATCCCCCCGGCCTGCTGATTTATTCTTCCGGTAAGTTGCAGCAGCTCGAGCCCCGCAGCACAGTCCTTGGCGCCCTGGAGAACGCTGTGCCTCGGGTGGCCAGCGAGGAATTCGAGCTGTCGGCGGGCGACCGGTTGATGCTCTATTCCGACGGCCTGACTGAAGTTTGGAATCGCGAGGGCGAAATGCTCGGCGTAGACGGCTTGGAGAAAATCGTCCGCGGCGCCGCTGCCTCGCCTCTGCCCGCCATGCGCCAAGCCGTCATCGAGGGCGTCAACGCCTACAGTGCCGGACCGGTTCACGACGACATGACGCTGGTCATCGTGGAAGCGCTCTAGCGTCGCCGTGGAGAAGAGGAGCAGAGCATCATGCTAGACGACATTCAGCACAAGGCAGGCTCACCCGCTCTTGAGTCAGGCGATACCGCCGAACTCAAAGCCCTGGTCGAAAAGTTCCGTGTGTGCTGGGAGGTGTATCCATTGCAGATTCTTGCAAAGGAAGGGATCCGCAAAATTGGCTTCGATCTTCAACTGTTTGGGACGCCGGAATGCGGAACCGAGCATATCTCTCCGGGTTGCCAGCACTGCCAGAGGGTTGAAACTGCGCTCCAAGAAATTGTGGATTGGATCATGCAGCGTGAATCGCCCTCTTGCACCCACATTGTCAGCCCGGACGGCGCCGAGCTAAGCTACGCGCCGGTGCGCGCAAACCGCCCAGACGTGGTGGTGCGCGTTTTTATCGCCCACCGGCATCAGTGGGACGAGCCCGTGGATGAATGCACAGTAAGCTGCCTGGAACAAATCACGCAGGCACTCGCCCAACTGGGAGTGTGCAGCGGAACCTGGAGTCACTCGTAGCAGGAATCAATTCCATGACTCATCCATGTCACGATGGCTGCATCAAACAAAAGCAATGGAGGGACCGCAAGACGCCGGCCGCCGCGAGCGGCTCCCTCATAAGATTCGTAATTGTGACCGCTGTCACAGTCACCCTCCCGAAGGTGTGCGGCAATATGCGGCTGGGATCTATAGGTGAAGCAAATCGCGGAAGCAGCCTGCCTCTCGCAGTCTGGAAGCACAAGGAGCCTCAACCATGACCACGAAAGTAGTCGTTGAAGAACCCGCGTCCCCTTCGCTCAGCGCGTATGGAAATGCGCGCTCCACGGTTCAAGGTGCGCCGTTAACCCCGGATGAAGTCAGGAAGATCAATGCGTACTGGCGCGCCTGCAATTATCTCGCGCTGGGGATGATCTATCTCCAGGCGAATCCGTTGTTGAAGGAGCCGTTGAAGCCCGAGCACATCAAGAACCGACTGCTCGGACATTGGGGCTCCAGCCCGGGGCTCTCCTTCATCTATATCCACCTGAATCGCCTGATCAAAAAATTCGATCTCGACATGATTTTCATGGCTGGTCCCGGACACGGCGCGCCCGGCGTTTTGGGGCCGGGCTATCTCGAAGGTACCTACTCGGAGATCTATCCGGAGAAGAGCGAGGACGAAGTAGGTCTGCGCGAATTCTTCAGGCAGTTTTCCTTTCCCGGAGGGATCGGCAGCCATTGCACGCCGGAAACTCCCGGTTCGATTCATGAGGGGGGCGAACTGGGTTACGTGCTTTCGCATGCCTGCGGCGCGGCATTCGACAATCCAGACTTGATCGTCGCCGCCGTTGTGGGCGACGGCGAATCCGAGACCGGTCCGCTCGCCACTTCCTGGCACATCAGTAAATTTTTGAGCCCTGTTCGCGACGGAGCAGTCCTGCCCATCCTGCACCTGAACGGCTACAAGATTAACAATCCCACTCTGCTGGCCCGGATTACGCACGAAGAGCTGGAAGATCTCCTACGCGGCTACGGCTGGACGCCCTACTTCGTGGAGGGCTCCGACCCTGAGAGCATGCACCAGGCCATGGCGGCGACCGTGGAACATTGCATCCTCGAAATCCGGAAACAGCAGCAGGAATGCCGCGCGACCGGAGTAGCGAAGCGGCTGCGCTGGCCGATGATCGTTTTGCGCTCTCCGAAAGGCTGGGGCGCACCGAAAGAAGTAGGCGGTCACCGGCTCGAAGGCTTCTGGCGTGCACACCAGGTGCCGCTCGCCGAAGTAAAGAAGAATCCAGAACAACTCCGCATCCTAGAGAAGTGGATGCGCGACCTGAAACCGGGGGAGTCATTCGGCGAAAACGGCAGGCTGATTCCGGAGTTGAAGGCGCTCGCACCCAGCGGCACCCGCCGGATGAGCGCGAACCCGCATGCCAACGGCGGCAGATTGCGACGGGCTCTCCGCCTGCCCGACTTTCGCGATTACGCGCTCAAGGTGGACCGTCCCGGAACAATTGATGCGGAGAATGTACCGCCGCTGGGGAATTTCCTGCGCGACGTGATGAAGTTGAACGCGAACAATTTCCGCGTGTTCGGACCGGACGAAACAACCTCCAACAAACTTCAGGCGCTCTACCAGGCAACCAAGAAGTTCTGGATCGCCGAAAATTTTCCCGAAGACCAGGATGGCGGCGAGCTGGCCACCGATGGCCGTGTCATCGAAATGCTCAGCGAGCACACGATGGAGGGCATGCTTGAGGGTTACCTGCTTACCGGCCGGAACGGCTTCTTCTCATCCTACGAAGCCTTTGTCCATGTCATCGATTCCATGTTCAATCAGTACGCCAAGTGGCTTTCCATCTGCAACCATTTATCCTGGCGCCAGAAGATCGCCTCGCTGAATCTGCTGATCACCTCTACGGTCTGGCGGCAGGATCACAACGGCTTCACGCACCAGGACCCCGGCTTCCTGGACGTGGTGGTCAACAAAAGTTCGGCGGTTACGCGGATTTATCTGCCGCCGGACGTCAATTCTCTGCTCTCCGTGGCCGATCATTGCCTGAGAAGCGAGAACTACGTGAACGTAATCGTCTGCGACAAGCAGATGCACCTGCAATACCTGGACATGGAAGCGGCCATTATCCACTGCACAAAGGGAATCGGAATGTGGGACTGGGCTTGCAACGATCAAGGCGGCGAACCCGATGTGGTGATGGCCTCGGCCGGCGACATTCCGACGCAGGAAACTCTGGCGGCCATTTGGCTGCTCCGGGAGGAGTTTCCCGATCTGAAGATTCGCTACATCAATGTCATTGACCTGTTCAGGCTGCAGCCCAGCACGGAGCATCCCCACGGATTGTCCGATCGCGATTTCGATTCTCTGTTCACCGTGGATAAGCCGGTCATTTTTAATTTCCACGGCTATCCGTGGCTGATCCACCGGCTGGCGTACCGCCGCACGAATCATGATCACATGCACGTTCGCGGGTACAAGGAAAAGGGCAATATCAACACGCCATTGGAACTGGCCATCGAGAATGAGGTCGATCGCTTCAGCCTGGCGATGGACGCGATCAAACGCGTTCCAAAGCTGCAGGCAATCGGCGCGCATGCCATGGAAAAATTTCAGAACATGCAGATTGCGTGCCGCAACTACGCCTTTGAACACGGCATCGACATGCCGGAGTTTGCAAACTGGAAGTGGCCCCATCCGTCACGCTAACCCGGATTCGTGGCGCGCATCGTCAGTAAAGGCACTGTACGCAAATGAACGTACTTGTACTCAACGCAGGAAGCTCCAGCCTCAAGTTTCAGTTGATCGCCACGGACCCTGCCGCCATCGCCGCAGATCAGGACGTCCGCCTGTGCCGGGGGCAGATCGACCGGTTCGGGGGAGAAGTTGTCATTGCGGTGCTGATGCGCGACGGCTCGCGGAAGAAGTTCGCTGCCTCGACGCGCGACATGCAGGCATCGCTCGAACATCTGATGCAGTGGGTGGCCTCGGATGCTTCCGGAATCGACGAAATCCGCGCCCTGAGCGATGTCCATGCTGTCGGCCATCGCGTCGTTCACGGCGGCGAATTGTTTGGCGAGTCCAAGCTCATCACTGACGAGGTGCTCAAGGGGATTGAGGACTGCATCGAGCTGGCGCCCCTGCACAATCCGAATAACATCAAGGGCATTCTGGCGGCGCGGCACGTCTTCGGCCCAAAGCTGCCGCAGGTCGCCGTGTTCGACACTTCCTTCCACCATTCGATTCCGGAGCATGCCTATCTCTATGCCATTCCCTATCACCTGTACCCCCGGCATCGCATCCGCCGTTACGGATTTCATGGAACTTCGCACCGCTACGTTTCCGAGCGCTACCGGGTCATGCGCGGACTGACCAAAGAGCAGACGAATGTGATCACCCTGCACCTGGGAAATGGATGCTCGGCGGCGGCGATTCGCGCCGGCCAGTCCGTGGACACATCTATGGGGATGACGCCGCTGGAAGGCTTGGTAATGGGGACCCGGTCCGGCGACATCGACCCGGCGATTGTGGGCTTGATTGCCACCAAAGAAGGCCTCTCCGGGAGCGAGACAGAGGCGCTGCTCAACACTCAGTCCGGATTGCTCGGCATCTCCGGGCTGAGCAACGACATGCGCGTCTTGCAGGAAGAGCTCCAAGGCCACGACGACCGGCGCGTGCGTCTGGCGATCGAGGTCTTTTGTTATCGCGCGAAAAAATACATTGGAGGGTTTCTCGCCGGGATGGGCGGTGCGGATGCAATTGTTTTCACCGGCGGGATCGGGGAGAACTCGGCGGACATCCGAACGCGAATCTGTGCAGGGTTGGAGTGGGCCGGATTGCGGCTCGACGAAAAGAGGAATCAGCAGACATCCGGCTCAGAACGCCAGATCAGCACGGATGATTCCAGGCTGCATGCCTTCGTGATTCCGACCGATGAGGAACTTCTGATCGCGCGTGACACAGTCCGTTGCATTCTAGGTGAACCGGACGCTCCCCAATCTGCGAATTCGTCAGGAGCTGGTTGAGTGTCGCGGTGAGGAGGTTGGAGTTTGGTTTCGGCGGCACCGGTTCCCGGGTTCCGCGGGCCGTGTTGTCGTTGTCTCGATCTTGGAATGAGTGACGCGTTCATTTGAGTTGAAAACCAAGGATTCTCTATGAGCACAAAAGGTGGGATATCTCCGGAACGAACGGGAGTTCGAGCCACGGCCGCCGAGTCGCCGCGCGTTTCGGAGCTTCTCAAGCAATACGGGTGCGGTCCGATTCCTTTTGTCGGTTCGGAAAGCGCGTTTTACGAACGGCATCTGGTGTTCGACCGCGTCATCGACCCGAGCGTTGCAACTGCCCGGGAACGTTTTGAGGCTGTTTCGCATTCGATACGAGATGTCCTCGCGCAGCGCTGGGTGCTGACGCGGAGCACGTACGAGAAGGCCAACGCCAAGCGGGTGTACTACCTGTCTATGGAATTTCTGATCGGCCGCTCGCTAATGAACAATATAAGAAATCTGTTGCTGGATCCGCTGTTTCAGGAGGCGGTGCGCAAGCAAGGTGTGGATTGGCTCGCGCTGCTTGAACAGGAACCCGATGCGGGCCTTGGCAACGGCGGTCTCGGCCGTCTCGCCGCTTGTTTCCTGGACTCGATGGCCACGATGCAACTGCCGGCCACGGGATACGGCTTGCGATATGAATACGGTATGTTCAAGCAATCCATCGTCGATGGATGGCAAAAGGAAAGTCCCGACAACTGGATCCGCAGAGGCGATCCCTGGGAGGTCGTGCGGCCTCCCGAGATGGTGGAAGTGAAACTGGGATGCTCGACTAGGATGATCGGAGGCAGCCTTCAGCTCATCCCCGGCCGACCGTCAACCTTGCTCGGCATACCATTCGATCGGCCAATAGTCGGCTACGGCGGCAAGACCATTAACACCCTGCGGCTGTGGGCCGCGGCTGCAGCGGAATCCTTTGACTTTCAGCAATTCGGCGCCGGTGATTTCGTGGGCGCATTTGCCGAGACCCTCGGGGCGGAGTCGCTCACACGTGTGCTCTATCCCGACGATTCGACAGCCGCGGGGAAGGGATTACGATTCGTCCAGGAATATTTTCTCGTGGCTTGTTCGTTGGCCGACATCGTACGGCGGTTTCGGCGGTTCAATACGGACTGGAACGAGCTGCCCCAGAAGGCCGCCATCCAGCTCAACGACACGCATCCCGCATTGGCCGTCGCCGAGCTGATGCGAATCCTGCTCGATGATGCTCACCTGGGATGGGACCAGGCGTGGGATTTGACCAGGAGGACGCTCGCCTATACAAATCACACGTTGCTGCCTGAAGCGCTCGAGAAGTGGCCCGTCACGTTGTTCGGGATGTTCATTCCCCGCCATTTGGAGATCATCCACGAGATCAACCGGCGTTTTCTCGACGAGGTTCGGCTTCGCTTCCCCGGCGACGACGGACGCGTGGCTCGCGTCAGCCTCGTGGAAGAGGGCCCCCAGTGCCAGATCCGTATGGCACATCTGGCAATTATCGGGTCGCATAGTACCAACGGGGTGGCCGCCATCCATTCCGAGTTGCTGCGGACGACCACGGTCAGAGATTTTGCCGAGATGTACCCGGAACGGTTCAACAACAAAACCAACGGCGTGACGCCGCGGCGCTGGCTGCTGCAAGCCAACCGGCCGCTTGCGCGAACGATCTGCGCTGCCATCGGCGACGGCTGGATCACCGACTTGAGCCAGCTTAGCCGGCTCAAGCCCCTGGCCGAGGACGCGGCCTTTCGAGACGCTTTTCGCACGTGCACGCGCGAAGGCAAGTCGCGATTTGCCGACTGGCTCAAGAAAACGTCCGGTCGGGAGGTGGATCCGGACACAATCTTCGATAGCCAGGTCAAGCGCATCCACGAATACAAGCGGCAACTGCTGAACGCCCTGCGGATCGTAGTGCTGTACAACCGGCTCCGGGAGAACCCGAAGCTGGAAATCCCGCCGCGCACTTTCTTTTTCGCCGGCAAAGCCGCGCCCGCCTACCACCTCGCCAAGCTCATCATCAAATTCATCAACAATCTGGCCGGCACTATCGACGGAGACCCGGCGGTGCGCGGCCGGATCAAAGTGCTGTTTCTGCCCGATTATTGCGTATCGCTTGCTGAACGGCTGATTCCGGCCAGCGACGTCTCGAACCAGATCTCCACCGCCGGCTACGAAGCCAGTGGCACCAGCAACATGAAGTTCATGATGAACGGCGCGCTCACCGTCGGCACGCGCGACGGCGCCAACATCGAAATGGCCCAGGAGGCCGGCGAGGAAAATCTCTTCCTGTTCGGCCTGACCGCGGAACAAGTGGCCAACAGCCGCTCCTGGTATAACCCGTACTGGCATTATGAGAACGAGCCAGAGACGCGAGCGGCGCTGGACCTGATCTTCTCGGATTACTTTAGCCGCTATGAGCCCGGAGTGTTCCTGCCGCTGCGCGACACGTTGCTCACCCACGGCGATTACTACATGCACCTGGCAGACCTCAAATCGTACCTCCAGGCGGACCGGCGGATCTGTGAGCTCCACGCCGATCCCGTGGGGTGGACGCGCAAAGCCATCTTCAACGTGGCCAGCTCCGGAAAATTCTCGAGCGACCGCACCATCGCAGAATATGCCCGCGACATCTGGAAGGCGGACCCATGCCCAATACTTTAGAAACCAGCTCAGCAGCAACGGCAGCGGATCGAAACTCCCTTTCGCCGCTGGCAGGCAAGCCGGCGCCCAGGGAACTGCTGGTGAATGTGGCGGAGCTCGAACGTGAATATTTCGAGCGGTTCCCGGACGTAGGAGATCCCGGTCAGCTCGTAAGCTTCGGCACCAGCGGGCACCGCGGCTCGCCTTTGCACGGGACCTTTACTGAGGCCCACATCCTCGCGATTACACAGGCAATATGCGACTACCGGCGATCGCGAGGAACGGACGGTCCGCTCTATATGGGCAAAGATACCCACGCACTGTCCAGTCCTGCAGAGCGCACCGCCCTTGAGGTGCTCGCGGCGAACAATGTGGAGACCGTCGTTCAGCAAAACGACGGCGTGACACCGACGCCGGCGATCTCACGCGCCATTCTTGTGTACAACCGCAATCGCAAGGACCACTTCGCGGATGGCATTGTGATTACGCCATCGCACAATCCGCCAGAAGACGGAGGTTTCAAGTACAACCCTCCGAATGGAGGGCCTGCCGACACCGATGTAACCCATTGGGTGGAGACCCGGGCGAACGAATTGCTGCGAGCGGGCAATGCGGGGGTGAAACGACTCCCTTTCAACAAAGCGGCGACTGCTGCCACCACGCACCAAGAGGATTTCATGATGCCGTACGTGCGTGATCTCGAGCACGTTGTCGATATGGAGGCCATTCGCGGCGCGAAGTTGCGGCTTGGCGTGGATCCCCTGGGCGGGGCTGCTCGCCCGTACTGGGAGCCGATCAATGCGATCTACGGGCTGGATATCACGGTCGTCAACCCGGTACTTGACCCGACCTTTTCCTTCATGACCGTGGACCACGACGGCAAGATCCGCATGGACTGTTCCAGCCCTCATGCCATGGCGCGGCTGGTGGCACTCAAAGATCGCTTCCAGGTGGCCTTCGGCAATGATCCGGACTCGGACCGCCACGGAATTGTCACACCCAGAGCGGGACTGCTGAATCCGAACCACTTCCTTGCGGTTGCCATCCGCTACCTTTTGACCCACAGGCCGCACTGGCCCGCTCACGCCGCCGTGGGCAAGACGCTGGTGAGCAGCAGCATCATCGATCGCGTGGTGAACAAGCTCCAACGCCGGCTGCGCGAGGTTCCCGTGGGCTTCAAATGGTTCGTGCCGGGCCTGTTCGACGGTTCCGTGTGCTTCGGCGGCGAAGAAAGCGCGGGAGCAAGCTTCCTCCGCTTCGACGGTACCGTTTGGACAACCGACAAAGACGGTCCGATCATGGACCTGCTTGCTGCGGAAATCACCGCGCGCACCGGCAAAGATCCCGGAGAGCATTATCAGGAACTGACAGCGGAACTGGGAGCCCCCTGCTACTCGCGCATTGACGCGCCCGCCACGCCCGAGCAGAAGGCCCGGTTGCAGCAGCTCTCGCCGGAGGCCGTCAAGGAATCGAGCGTAGCCGGCGAGCCCATCATCGCCAAATTGACGCGCGCGCCCGGCAACAACGCTGCCATCGGCGGCCTCAAGGTGGTTACCACCAGCGGCTGGTTTGCGGCCAGGCCTTCCGGCACAGAAAACATCTACAAAATCTATGCCGAAAGCTTCCAGGGTACGCAGCACCTGAGCGCGCTCGTAAGCGAAGGCCAGAAGATCGTGGATCGAGCGCTGCAACTGCCTGGTCGGCGCTCCGGATGAAGCAGGAGACGACAATGGAATATCGAGAGAATCCTCTCAGTCCAATTCCCCCTTTCCTGCCGGAGTACCGCGCCTCCGGCATCCTGCTCCACGTTCTTTCACTCCCCGGTCCCTATGGATGTGGAGACTTGGGGCCAGCGGCGCACGCCTGGGTCAGCCGTCTCCACGAGGTTGGCCAGGCGTGGTGGCAAGCGCTTCCGCTTGGGCCTACCGGATATGGCAACTCGCCGTACCAGCCCTTGTCGTCTTTTGCGGGCAACGAGCTGCTGCTCAGCCCGGACTTTCTGGTCGAGGAAGGGTTGTTGAGCAAGCGGGACTGCAAGGGCGGTGCGTTCCCTGCTCCCACCATTGATTACGACGCGGTGATCCCATTCAAGCGGCGGCTGATTGAAAATGCCTGGCGTAACTTTTGCGCCGGAGCTCGCGCTGATTTGTGGGGGCCGTTCGATCAATTTTGCAATGCCCAGGCGCACTGGCTCGAAGACTATGCGCTCTTCTGCGCTCTGAAAATGAAGCTCCGGGGCGCTCGCTATCTCGACTGGCCTTTCGAGTTGGTCCAGCGCCAGCCAGCGGCCCTCGCGCAGGCGCGCAAAGAAGCGAAAGAAATTGTGCAGCAAGTGTGCTGTGCCCAATTCCTTCTCGCCTGCCAGGCGGACCGGCTCAGGGACCATGCTCGCGTGAACGGCGTGCTTCTGATTGGCGACCTGCCCTTTTACGTTTCACCCGATTCCAGCGATGTTTGGGCCAATCCGGAGCTCTTTTTGCTGGACGAAGCGCGCCGACCGCGCTTCGTTGCCGGCGTGCCTCCCGACTATTTCAGCGCGCAGGGCCAACTCTGGGGCAACCCCGTCTATGACTGGGATGCCCTGCGCAGGGATGGCTACCGGTGGTATCTCGCGCGCGTGCGTGCCTTGCTCGCCCATGTCGACGTTATCCGCCTGGACCACTTCCGCGGATTTGATGCTGCCTGGCATGTCCCTGCCGGAACGCCTACGGCTCAGTCCGGCAAATGGGTCCCGGGTCCGGGCGCAGACTTCTTGCTGGCAGTTCAGAGAGAGTTTGGCTCGCTTCCCTTCATCGCCGAGGATCTCGGGGTGATCACTCCCGGTGTCTGTGCCCTTCGTGACCGCTTTCAATTGCCGGGCACAAAGGTCTTGCAGTACGCCTTCGACGGACACGCCGATAACCCGCATCTTCCCTCCAACTATCCAGCCAACTCGGTTGTGTATACGGGGACGCATGACAACAACACCACGCGCGGCTGGTTTGAAGACTTGCAGGAGGACCAGCGGCAGACCGTGTGGAAGTACCTCAAGCGGCCGGCGGGCGCGAGCAGCGAAGCGGCCCACTCGCTTATGGATCTGGCTTGGTCGTCCCCGGCAGCAGTGTCGATGGCCCCATTGCAGGATGTCCTGAACCTTGGCGAAGAAGCTCGGATGAACGTTCCCGGCCGGGCCGAAAACAATTGGCGCTGGCGCTCGACGGAGGGAGCGCTTTCGGATTCGGCCTTCGAATGGCTGCGCGAAATGACAGAGAAGTCGAAACGTTCCGCAGGCGTGACCTCGGACGCTCAGCCGCTGAAGGCCGCCACAGTTGTGCGAGCGAAGTGCTCATAATCGTGCGAACAGGCGATGCACGTTCTTCGTGCACGTCTGTAATGTGGCGCCTGGGGGCAAGTATTGAAGCCGAAAATGCTGGATTCAGAAAACATGCAACATCGAATTGATGAACTAGCTGCCGACAACAACGGGGCACTCAATGCACCGACGGCGGGAGTTTCACCTCAAAAACGCGGCTGGTTCCAAATGGAAGGATTTCCATTGCCGCTCGGGGCTACGTGGATCGAAGAGGAGCAGGCGTTCAATTTTGCAGTATATGCCGAACATGCTGAGAATGTGATTCTGTTGCTCTATTCGGCTGACGATTTGGCGAACCCGATCCTGACGTTCCAGTTCGATTTTCTTCATAACAAGTCAGGACGGATCTGGCATTGCAGGATCCCGCTCAATCAAATGCGCGGTGCCCGTTATTACGCTTACTCGGTGTCCGGACAGGCCTTTGCCGGGGTCCACAGCTTCGACCCCGATAAGGTACTCCTCGATCCCTATGCGAAAGCTGTTTTCTTCCCCCCGGAATTTGATCGCACGCTGGCTATGGGGCCGGGTTCGAATGCAGGAAAGGCACCGCTAGGAGTACTGACTGGTCGTATTGCCTTCGATTGGACAGGAGATGTTTCGCCTGATCGTGAAGCGGACGCGATCATCTACGAACTTCACGTCAAAGGATTCACGAGGTATCCCAATTCCGGAGTACATCCGTCGCGTGCCGGTACCTACTCCGGCCTGGTCGAAAAGATCCCGTACCTGAAGGAGCTCGGAATCACCGTCGTCGAATTGATGCCCATATTTCAGCGCGACCCTCACGAAAGCGACTATTGGGGCTACATGCCTTTGAATTTCTTCGCACCACATGCGCAGTATGCTTCAACTCGTGAGGAAAATGAGCAGCGCCTTGAATTCAGCGACATGATCAGGGCTTTTCACAAAGCGGAAATTTCCGTGGTGCTCGACGTTGTCTATAACCATACCTGTGAGGGCGACCATCGCGGTCCCACCTACAGCTTCAAGGGTTGTGGTGCCCCGAACTATTACATTCTGTCGTCCGACCCGACCAATCCATACGCCAATTACTCAGGCACCGGCAATACTTTAAATTTCAGCCGTGCGATCGTGCGCAAGATGGTTACGGACAGCCTCCGGTATTGGAAAAACGAAATGCACATCGATGGATTCCGGTTTGACCTGGCATCGGTGTTCAGCCGCAATGCCGACGGATCGCTCAATTGGGGAGATGCTCCGATTTTCACTGAAATTGCCGCGGACCCCGAGTTGGGCCGATTGGCGTTGATCGCGGAGCCCTGGGATGTCGGGGGCAATCAGCTTGGACGCGGATTTCCGGGAACGACTTGGCTCCAATGGAACGCGCGGTTTCGTGACGATGTGCGGCGATTTGTGAAAGGCGACCCGGGGATGATCCCGGACCTGATGCGTCGCATTTATGGCAGTGATGATTTATTTCCGGACAGCCGCGCCGACGCCTATCATGCCTACCAGACCGTGAACTACATCGATTCCCACGATGGCTTTACCCTGTACGATCTCGTTTCTTACAACCAGAAAAACAACTGGGAGAACGGTCATAACAATCAGGATGGCATGGAGGAGAATTACAGCTGGAACTGCGGCCATGAAGGAGACGAGGGCGCGCCGGAGGTAGTTCTGGCACTGCGCCGGAAACAGGTCAAGAACTTCTGCTGCCTGCTTCTGCTGTCGAATGGCATCCCGATGTTCCGGGCTGGCGACGAATTCCTGAACACGCAATTCGGAAACAACAATCCCTACAACCAGGACAACGAAACCGGATGGCTGGATTGGAGCCAGCTCCAGGCGAATCAGGACATTTTCCGCTTCTTCAAACGCATGATTGCGTTCCGCAAGCTTCATCCTTCTCTGTGTCGC
>Ga0187803_10000433_pt1 | contig 16826 bp, 14 predicted proteins | sample NC_wetland_sal_i_2_FD_132425 | JGI IMG/M metagenome (GOLD analysis project Ga0187803, IMG submission 132425) | Wetland sediment microbial communities from Neuse River Estuary, North Carolina, USA - Control_3 | ecosystem: Environmental > Aquatic > Freshwater > Wetlands > Sediment | place: USA...
GTCGATTCTTCTTGCCGCCGCCGGCCTCTGGATCGCCGCCTTTGCGCTGTTCCTTGCTGAGTATGCACCGATGCTCGTTTCCCCTCCTCAGGCGGAGAGGGAAACCTCTTCGACGCCGTAGTCGAGGTAATCGCGCACGCTTTGGTAGATTAAGCGCCTATCTCGCGCTTTCTTCGCCGATGCTCGGTGCGTCGCGATGAAATTCACCGGGATATTGCGGAAGCGCAAAGAGCGCCAGCGGCTTCCGACGCATGTTATTGACGGTACGAGCGGCTATCGCCCGCCGGAGAACGCCACAAGGAGGGGCGCATGGAGCCACGGCCCATAAGCGATATTCCCCAGGCCGATCACAGGATCAACGAGGTCTTGAGACGATGGCCTGAGACGGCACGCGCCCTCATCCGACGCGGAATGGCGTGCGTCGGCTGCGTCATGGCGCCGTTCGAGACGATCCGCGATGCGGCGAGGAACTATGGCACGGATGAAGCCGCCCTGCTTCGGCAAGTGCGGCGCGCCGCGCGGCAGCGGCGCTCTCGGCGTTAGTGCGCGGAATCATCCAGCTCTTCCGCAATCGCCACGAGGGCGTGCGGCTTCCGGATGACGATCTTCTGCCGTCCGCCATCCAGAATGCCCTGGCTTTCCCAATTGGACAGGGTCCGGCTCACCGTATGAAGCGTGGTGCCGATCATCTCGGCGATATCTTGCCGGCTGATGGGGAAATCGATCTCGACGCCGTCATCGACTTTCCGGCCCGAGTGACGCACGAGTCCCAACAGCGCATGGGCGATCCGCCGCTCGACTTTCTCGGTTGAGATCTCGCGGAGGCGAGCTCTTGCTTCCTGCATACGCACGCCGAACCCGGCAAGCGCGTTGGTTGCGATCTTCGGATGACGCTCGAGGAGTTTGCGCAGCGTGCTGTTGTCCCAGCTCAAGACGATGCTGTCCACGATAGCCAACGCGGTGGCGGGATAAAGCGGCTGCCCCATGAGCGCAACACAGCCAAAAAAATCGCGCGGCTTCACGAAGTGAAGGACGACCTGTTGGCCCGCAGGGGTCGTCTGCACGGCCTTCAAGTGGCCATCGACGAGAACGAAAAAGGCATTCGCCTCGGCGCCCTGCTCGAACACGGCACCACCCTTGGGTACGCGCCGGATATGCGCCGTCGCGAGCACGTCGTCGCATTCGGCGTCGTCGAGCCCCGAAAACAACGGCACACCCGCGAGAACCGAGCGGTCGGGTCGAAGATTGGCAACCATGAGGCGATGAGCTCTTTTCACTCGAAATCATAGGGACTCGCGCCCGTCATGCCAACCGGTTCCCGATCCGGTTCGGCCAGAAAGGCTCGGTTCGGCCGGGAAAGCATGGCTCTTTGCGCTGGCGCAAAGAGCGAATACCCAGCTTCGCCAATATGTTCGACAGAGCGCGCCACCGGGCGCGCCAGGCGGATATCGGTAACCGGATCATGATGGGCACAACACTATCCCGCTGGACGCTCACTTATTTCTGGGTCGCGCTTGTGGCCTTGGTGACGGCCGAAGCGTTGGTCGTGGCCGGTCTCGCTTATCCAGCGGCGCCGCTGCTTGCGCCGTGGTCCCTGGTGGCCGTGCATCTCATCACCATCGGTTGGCTCACCTTGCTGATGCTGGGCGCCCTGCATCAGTTCCTGCCCGTGATCGCGGTTCGCCCCCTCGCGAGCGAGGGTCTCGCGCTTGCGAGTCTGCTCCTCGTCGGCGCCGGTCTGGCAGCCATGGTGCTTGGCTTTCTAACGCTCGATGGTGCCGCAGTGCCACCGATACTGCTTCCGGCGGGAGGGCTCGCGGTCCTTGCCGGGCTGTTAGCCGCGATCGGCAATTTGGGTTGGACCTTGCGTGGCGTCCATCCGCTTCCGCTGCCGGGGCAATTTATCGTGGCGGCGTTCGCCTTTCTTGTGATAACGGCGGTCGTGGGGATCTTGTTTGGTTGCGCCTTCGCCATTCCGGACATGCCTGGTTGGGTTTCCGATTTTTTGACCCAAGGCCTTTCGCTCCATCTCCTATCCGGCATCGGCGGCTGGTTCGCATTGATCGCGATCGGGGTGAGCTACAAGCTCCTGCCGATGTTCATGCTCTCCGACGAGGATCGCGGCGCCGTTGGAAGCGGCGTCCTCGTTCTCGTGGCCGGAGGCCTCGCCGTGTCGTGGGCCGGCGGACTCGCTACGATCTTCATCGGCGATCAATGGATGCCCGTGCGCACGATCGGAGAAGGAGCGGTTGCGGGCGGGATGGCGCTTTACCTGTGGGATGTGGTCCGGCTCTACCGCAGCCGTCACCGCCGGGTGCTCGAACTCAACGGCACGACCGCGGCGGCATCGCTCTTCATGCTTGCCGTATCTCTCGTCGGTTTGATCGCGGCCGCGGCCACTCGGACAGTCGATACATGGGCGCCCCCGATCCTGGTGCTGTTGCTGCTCGGATGGTTTTCGCTCCTCGGCCTCGGCCAGCTTTACAAGATCGTGCCGTTTATGACCTGGCTCGAACGGTATGGGGCGAAGCTCGGGCGCGGCCCGGTGCCACGCGTGCAGGATCTCGTTAATGAACGCCGGGCGCGCCCGTGGTTTATCGTATTCGGCTTGGCTGCCGTCGGAGAAGCGCTGGCTGCTGCCGCCGCGATGCCGATCGCGGCACGTGCCGGCGCCGCCATCCTGCTTCTGTCCACGCTGGCAATCGTCAGGGAACTGGTGCGCTCGCGCTTCGAAGCGCCTTCCGGCACCGGCCTGCGCGACCGGAGCGCCGAACTTGTCACCCCCGCTTCGAAATGGAGGATCCCCGCCATGAGTGAAACCGCATATAAAACACTCGACGTTCGTCCTATCCTGAAGTCCGGCGGCGAACCATTTTCGGTCATCATGCAGACGGTCACCGCACTTGAGCCGGGTCAGGGGCTTCGCCTGCTTGCGACCTTCGAGCCGGTCCCGCTGTTCAAGCTTCTCGGCGGGCAGGGATTCTCCCACGAATCGCGCCAGACCGGCCCGGGCGATTGGGAAATCCTGTTCACGCGCGTGGATCGCGGCGCGGGGAAAACTGCCCCTGCAACGACGATCCGACCGGCCGTGGCGGACGAAGCATGGAACGCCCCCACGGCTCAGCTCGACAATCGCGGCCTGATGCCGCCGGAACCGATGGTCCACATCCTCGAGAAGCTCGAGCAGATGGGGCCTGGAGAAGTGCTGGAGGCATTCAACGACCGCGAACCATTGTTCCTTTACCCGGAACTCCAGAAGCGCGGCCACGCGTTCAAAACCGAGCAACTGAGCGGATATTACCGCCTGCTCATCCGTCATGGCGCGACGAGGACACAATGACGATGCCCACCAGCGAAGAACTCCTTACGGCGCTGCGCGAGGTCATCGATCCCGAGCTCGGCTACAACATCGTCGATCTCGGCCTCATCTATGAGGTCCTGGTAGATGAGGGACGCGCCTCGATCATCATGACCACGACGACGCCAGGCTGCCCGGCGACCGATGTCTTGCAGGAAGGCGTGCGCGGATGCGCCGGTCTAGTGCCGGGCATATCGGGGGTCGATGTACGCATGGTGTGGGACCCACCCTGGACGCCGGAGCGCATGAGCGCGGAGGCGAAAAGGCACTTCGGATTCTAGTACGCCACTCGAACGCTTCGCGCTTTTCTTAAACTGAACGCTGAAAAGGAGATCATCATGACTCAGGTCGCAGAATTGGACGTCCGCGCGCTGCCGCCGGCGCAGCGCCACGCGCTCATCTTCAATACCTACGCAGCGCTGCCAAGCGGCGGCGCCTTCATCCTCATCAACGACCATGATCCGAAGCCCCTCTACTACCAGTTCCAGGCGGAGCGACCCGGTGAGGTGTCGTGGGAGTACCTCGACCAGGGCCCTGAAGTCTGGCGCGTGTGCATCGGCCGGCAGGGTCTGAAGAAGGCTTGAACGGCCTCGCTGGGACCCTGACCGACAGGCCGGGCGATGCGTGTGTCATGAAACACCTCCCGCCCGCCTATTTCGCGTTGGTGATGGCCATCGGAATCGTGTCCATCGCGGCCGGGGATTTTCATCTCCCCATCCTGGCGACAGTGTTGTTAGTGCTCAACCTGGTTGCCTACGCGGTGTTGGCGGGGCTGACCGTGCTTCGAGCCGTCCGCTAACCCACAGCAGACAGGACTACATTTCGCAGGGCATGTTGCATCATGGCTTCCGCGTGTTACCGTTCATGTCTATTCCCCCGTCTCCTTTGAGGCAAATCGATGCACATCATCTGCGTCAATGATTCGCCACTCCATTCTCAGGGTATTGTGAAGAGTAACGCGAGAGCTATATTCGGATTTGTCTGCTCGCGGCTTCGGAGTTGACGCGGATGACATTGCATACGCGATTAACCGAACTACTCGGCATCGAGCACCCGATCATCTCGGCGCCGATGGCGTTTGCCTCTGGCGGCAAGCTGGCAGCCGCGGTAACCACGGCCGGCGGCCTCGGCCTAATCGGCGGCGGATATGGCGATGCCGGGTGGCTGGAACGCGAATTCGCGGAGGCGCGAAATACGCGGGTTGGTTGCGGCTTTATCACCTGGTCGCTCGCAAAAAATCCTGAATTGCTTGATCTGGTACTGGGGCATTCGCCCGCCGCCGTGATGCTGTCATTCGGGTCGCCGGTTCCATTCGCACCGCGTATCAAAGCTGCGGGCGCCACATTGATCTGCCAAGTGCAGAACATGGAACATGCCCACGCTGCCGTAGATGCCGGCGCCGACATCATCGTTGCTCAGGGGGCGGAAGCCGGCGGGCATGGCTTGGTCCGTGCGACATTCACCCTGGTGCCTGAAATCGCCGATTACCTGGCTAAGGCCGCGCCTGCGACCGTGCTGGCGGCGGCGGGCGGCATTGCGGACGGGCGCGGATTGGCCGCGGCCCTGATGCTCGGAGCCGACGGCGCGTTGATCGGTTCACGGCTCTGGGCGAGTTCGGAGGCGCTGGTTCATGGCGCCTTCCAGAAAGCGGCAATGGATGCCGATGGCGATGCAACCACCCGCACGACCGTGGTCGACATTGTCCGCAAGATGGACTGGCCTAAACCATTTACGGCTCGGGTTATGAAAACTCGTTTTGTTAACGAGTGGCATGGGCGCGAAGCTGAGCTCGGGGAGCCCGCGTTGGCCGAGCGCGAAATGAACCGTTACCTAACCGCCATGCAGAGCGGCGATCCGGACAACACCGGCGTTTGGGTCGGCGAAGCCACCGGGCTAATCCACGACGTGCGTCCCGCAGCTGATCTGCTGCAGAAGATCGTAGGTGATGCTGAGCGTTTGCTCGGTGTTAGGGCGCGCAGTTTGGTCAAAGTACCATGAATTTAATTCCACTTATTGCTCGAAGCAGACCAATACTGGGCTCACGAAATTGGATCTTTTCTAACCGTGAACGGTCGCAAGCCATTCAGCTTCAGTTTCATGCGCTAGCCTGCAATCTCGTCAACTTATGGGGATGTCGGTGAAAATATTTCTGGCCGGAGCGAGTGGCGTAATCGGCCGGCTGCTGGTGCCGCTGTTGTGCAAAGCCGGCCATTCGGTTGTAGGAACGACGCGCGCGCCGGGGAAAGTGGCCGCCATACGCGCACTCGGGGCTGAACCGGTGGTGGTCGATGCGTTCGACGCGCCCGCGCTCGCGCGCGCGGTCGTGGCCGCGGCGCCGCATGTGGTGATCCACCAGCTTACCGATTTGCCGAGCGCGCCGGGTACGCCGGGCTATGAGGCCGGCCTCGAACGCAATGTACGCTTGCGCATCGACGGCACCCGCAATCTGGTGGCTGCGGCCAAGAAGGCCGGCGTGAAGCGGTTGATCGCGCAAAGCATCGCCTTCGTCTATGCGCCCGGACAAGCAGCCCGCCTCGAATCCGATCCGCTCGATCTGGCCGCCACCGGCGCGCGCAAGCGTGCGGTAGAGGGCGTCGCCGCGCTCGAACAGGCAACGCTCACGATGCCGGAAGGGATCGTGCTGCGTTACGGATATTTGTACGGGCCGGGCACCTGGTTCGAAAAGGAAGCGCGCGCGAAGCCCGCGCTCTTTGTGGACGCCGCGGCGCAGGCGGCACTGCTCGCGCTCACCAAGGGCAAGCCCGGCGTCTACAATATTGCGGAAGATGACGGCGCGGTGTCGAGTAACAAAGCCCGGCGCGAACTCGGCTTCGATCCAGGATTTCGCATCAAGCAATAATTCTTAGTCGGTCTGAGTCGCTCCAACGGGGTGGTCGAATGCATGGTGGAATGTCTGCTTTTGGCAACTCATTCCAGACATTCATCGGCGCGAAGAAGCTCCGCGTTTCGTAATTCGTCGATCAGCACCTTGGTGTTCTCCGTGTAGTCGATTGGCACTGCGACAAGGTGGACACCCCCCTCTCGAAACGCCGCTTCGAGAAGCGGCACTAGGCCATCGGCGGTCTCAACCCGGCTGCCTTTCGCATGGTGCGCCTGTGCAAAAGTGACGAAATCCGGATTTCCGAAGGTCATGCCAAAATCGGAAAAGCCGTCAGCGGCCTGTTTCCAGCGGACCATGCCGTAGGCATTGTCCTCGATGATCAGCACCACGAGATTGAGGCGCAGGCGCACCGCCGTTTCCAACTCCTGGGCATTCATCAAAAAGCCACCGTCGCCGCAAACGGCAAGCACACGTCGCTCAGGATAGAGTATTGCCGCCATCATCGCCGTCGGGAGGCCAGCGCCCATCGTCGCAAGCGCGTTGTCGAGGAGCAGCGTGTTTGCGACGTGCGTCCGGTAGTTGCGCGCGAACCAGATCTTGTACATGCCGTTATCAAGGCAGACGATGCCGTCCTCCGGCATTACTTGCCGCACGTCGTGCACGATGCGCTGCGGCGTCAACGGAAAGCGGCTCTCCTCCGCTCGCTCGGCGATGTGAGCGAGAATTCCCTCGCGCAGAGGCAGCAGCGAGCCGGCATTCGGCAATTTACCGTCGAGGCGGTCCGCCAGCAGCTTGAGGCTCGGACCTACATCGCCCACGAGTTCGGCATGTGGAAAGAACACCTCTTCGACGGTGGCCGGCAGATAGCCGACATGCAGTACGGTCGGCCCGCCTGGTCCCATGATAAAGGGCGGCTTCTCAACCGTGTCGTGGCCGATCGAAATGATCAGATCAGCGCGGTCGATCGCGTGATGGACAAAATCGCGCTCCGATATCGCGGCGGTGCCCATATAGAGGTTCGATCCGCCGGCAACCGAACCCTTGCCCATCTGCGTGTTGAAATACGGGATGCGCACGCGGCGCACGAAGTTCGACAAGTCGTCCGCCAGCCGCGGCCGACTCGCGACCGCGCCGAGCATGATTAGCGGCCGTTCGGCCTTGAAGATGAGGTCGGCTGCACGGTCGAGCGCAGCGGGAGGAGCGACCGGGATCTCGATCGGGTGTGGCTTTACGGGACGAGTTTCGGGTACTTCTTCCGCCGCGATGTCCTCCGGTAGCTCGAGATGCACCGGACCAGGCCTTTCCGTCTGCGCAAGGCGGAAGGCCTCGCGCACGGTGGAGGGTATTGTCACAGCACTGACGATCTGACGCGCCATCTTCGTTAGCGGCGCCATGGTCGAGACGATGTCCACGACTTGGAAACGTGCCTGCTTGCGGCTTAGAATTCCTTTCTGGCCGGTGATCATCACCATCGGCATAGCACCGAGCAGCGCATAAGCAGCCCCCGTCGTCAGGTTCAGTGCGCCCGGACCAAGCGTCGCTAGGCAGACACCCGGCCGGCCGGTCAGACGTCCATGCGTCGCCGCCATGAAGGCCGCCCCCTGTTCGTGGCGGGTCACGATCAGCTCGATGCGGGAGCGGCGCAGGGATTCGACGACATCGAGATTCTCTTCGCCGGGCACTCCAAAGATCCGCTCGACGTTCTCGCTCTCCAAGGCGGAGACAAGAAGATCGGAGCCCTTCATGGGTTATCCCTCTCTCGAAGCCCGTCGATATGGCGCAGTTTGCTCTCCTGATGCAATTGCTGTGGAATCAAATCCCGATTGGCCTGACGGGTTTTTGTATCAGCGGCAGAGAGAGATTACTGCATAGGTACGACCTGAGCCAGGGGTGGCGGGATTGGGGTAAAAGCCGGTGGCGCCGGCAGATTCAACCGTTACTTCGAACCTCAGGCGCGATGTCTGGTATTGGCACAAAGCGGACATTCCAGGGCCGGGGTCTAATGTCCGATTTCGGGGGTAAAGCGGACATGACGTGGACATGCCGTGTTTGATGGCCTTACAAATTCAAAAACGGACTCTGACTCAGCTATTAGGTGGTGCCCCTGGCCGGACTCGAACCAGCACTCCGTTGCCGAAAGCAGATTTTGAGACACCCGCGCAGGCATTATACGTCAAAGACTTAGACCAACTAGGTGCAAATTAGGTGCGTGCAATCGGAACCAGCCAGGCTTCCAACTAGGGCGTGAACTCATATGACAGAGTCCGCTATTGGGGGTAAACCGGACATTCCAATGTCACGCCGCCATGTCTGCTTTTGACCCAAAGCGGACATTCGTCAAGCTGCGGCACTGCCGGGTAGCTTTGCATAGGGTAGCTTAAGGGGGTCTTGCGCGCGGTGCCGCGAGTGCGATCCATTCATAAGGTGGTCGAAATCAAATCCGAGTTCGAAATTGATTACCGGCCGATGCGGTTGTCGTCAGGTTGACCCGCACTTGGCGCTGTGGCAGTTTCGCGCAATGTCTTGGTGAAGACTTTCACTGGTTTTCTTTTATCTGATCTAGTTCAGTCACTAGGGTTTTGGCCCATGCGGATCCCGCCACTGAATACTCTCTCCCGGCGTGATTTCGTGCGCCTAGTCTCGACCGGCGCAGCCGTAATGGCCACGGGAATATCGCCGCGAAGCAGGGCCGAAATCCTATCGGTGAACAACGGGCGGCCGCTCGGAGTGGTGCTCCTGGGGCTTGGGCGTTACAGCGAAGGACAGCTCGGCCCCTCGCTTAGGGAGACGAGGTTGTGCCGACTCGAAGGAGTCGTGAGCGGGCATCCGGAGAAACTTGCAACTTGGGCGAAGGCGTACGGGCTTCCGGAGAAGAACCTCTACACCTACGACAACTTCGACCGGATCGCGGACAATCCCGACATCGATATCGTCTACGTCGTTACCCCTCCGGCGCTCCATCCGAAGTTCGCAATCCAGGCGGCCAAGGCCGGCAAGCATGTGATTTCGGAGAAGCCTCTGGCGACCTCGGTCGCCGACTGCGAGGCGATGATCGCGGCGTGCCGAGAGGCAAAGGTTAGGTTCTCGGTCGGCTATCGGCTCTTCTTCGACCCGTATCACGGTGAGCTACGCCGGCTCGCGAAGGAGGGAGACTTCAGGCCTTTGGCAAAGATGACGGGCGACCGGGGATTTGTACTCGGAACGCGAGAGTGGCGGATCGACAAGAAGCTGGCGGGTGGGGGCCCTATGATGGACCTCGGAATATACTTAATCCAAGCGTCGTGCATGGCGCAAAATGGCGCCGCCCCGATCGCCGTGACGGCGCGCGAATTGCCGAAACAGAGGCCGGAATTCTTCAACGAAGTCGAAGAGACGATGCAATTCTCGTTCGAATTCGAGAATCATGCGCGATTCGACGGCGTCTCGAGCTTTAATCACGCTGCGGATGAATTCCGGGCCGAGGGCGCGCGAGGCTGGATCGACTTCGAGCAGAACGCCTTCGCCTACCGGGGGATCGTGTGCGAGACGAGCCGAGGTCCGCTCCATTACTCTCTGCCTGCGCACCAGCAGGCGTTCCAGATGGACGATTTTGCCGAGTGCATTCTGACCGGCCGGGAGACGCCTGTTCCGGGCGAGATGGGACTACGGGACATCCGGATTCTTATGGCGATCTACGAGGCTGCCCGGATCGGGGCGAAGGTCGTCGTCTGAAGGATCAATCGCTCGGAAACGCGCGTCATGGCCAAAAAACTCGCATGCCGTTATGCTTGCGGTACAGACTGAATCTTACGCGCGGATATAATCGTCACCGATGTGAATGCCCGGAACGAAATCATGAAAGAGTCGCTCTTGGCCGCCGCCCGCGCTTTGGATGGTGGACGGCAGGATGAAGCGCGTGTGAGGCTGATGGCCGCTCCGCTTGAGCGGTGCGACCAATCACAACGCCTGATCGCGGCGGCGTTGTGGAATCGTATACTGCTGACTCCGCGCGACGGGGATGATCTGGATGAAGATTATCTGCGCGAGACGTCGGCGGCGCTTAAAGCCGTCGCGGCCGCCATCAGGAACGTCGCCTACATCTGGAATGCCTATCAGGCAATTCCCAATTTCGAAGCCAAGATAGGCGCCGCCGACGCGGCGGCGCTGGTGGCTACGACCTTGTGGGATCGCGTCCTTGAAGCGCATGAGAGCGTGTTCGTAGCCGCTTTTGAATTGTTCTTTCGGGGCGGCGGCGGACGATGCCTGGATGCATGGGAACAGTACCTGAGGGCGCGCAAGGATTATGTCCCGATTTACTGGCATTGGCTGCTGCTCACGAAAGTTTTTACGAGCCATGATCATGCGAACATTCCCGCCGCGGCCGGACGCATGCTGGATAAAACCGGCCGGCGGGATCTCCAGCCCCTCTTCGAAGTCTATCTAAAACAGATGCGGCAGGCGCCAGTATCCGAAATTGTGCGCGCGGCGCAGGCTTTGACCGATCCGGTGCATCGCGAGCGCGTGGCGGAATACATGACGGGCATGGGCTACATGCCCGATGAATTGCCGGTGATCGTGGCTGCCTTCGCCGATCTTGCGCCCGATACGGACGCCGGCAAGACGAGCATCAGCATGATGCAGGCCCGCCTTGCCAATTCGGAAGGAAGATGGCGCGAAGCCACGGAGCTTTCGCAGATCGCGGCAAAGGACCCGCGATACGGTCATGCCGCCAATCTCCTGCGTGCGAACGCGCTCGTGCGCATGAATGAAATGCACGATGCTTCTGCGATCCTGGATTCGGTTCTTTCCGACAAGGACGCCCATCCGTATCAGCATGCCCGCGCCATGTTCATTCGAGTAACTGCGGAACTGATCAAAAAAGGAGAGCGGCTTCCCGAGGAGAGCCCACCCAAGATATTTCCCAAAACCCCGGGACGTCCCTTGGTCCAGTCTCTTTGGGTCGGCCGCAGTCTGCGCTGGATCGAGCGTCTTGCGATCAAGTCGTATTTGGACAACGGCTGGCGGTTTCAGTTGTATGTCTACGACGAGGTTCGGAATGTTCCGGCCGGCTGCGAAGTCCTGGACGCCTCGGCCATCATTCCGGCGAAGGAAGTCTTTATCGAGGGCTTTGGCAGCGGGCTGCATGCCGGATCGGTTGGCGCGTTCTCCGATCTGTTCCGCTACCGCATGATTTACGAGCGCGGCGGGATGTGGAGCGACACCGACGTCATCAACCTCCGCAAATTCGATCCCGATGGACAGAAATTCATTTGCACGGAATTTTCCGACGCCGGCCTGGTCAGCTTGAACGGAGCGTTGATGGCCGCCCCGGCGGGCGACGAATTCGTCGCCCGCGCCTATGAGCGCGCGTCCGCGCTTATGAAGTCCGGCAAAATATTCTTCACGCGGATTGGGCCTTATCTTTTGGCCGAGTTGGTCATCGAGATGGGCGGGGATTCGCTCGAAATCATGCCTCCCGGCTTCCTGAGTCCGATCAGCTGGATGAATACGGGCTCGCTGCTTCAACCCTATGAGACGGTGATGGCGCGGCCAGAAATGCGAGGCGCCGTCAATCTGCACGTTTATACCGAGATGTGGAAGATGCTGGGACTTGGGCTGGATCGCCCGCCAGGGCCGGAAACTTTTCTGGGCAGGCTCTATGCAAATCACTTCGATGAACAACGAGCGAGGGAGAAAGTTCTCAACGCATGAAGAGGATTATTGGCGGGGCCGATCATTTGTCGTCGATTATCGAAGGCGCGATGAACCGGGGATTTGCCGGGCTCGTACTCGACGGAATCGACGTGAATGCGTCCATCGCGGCCTCGAAAGATGCGGGACTCCTAGCCCAAGCGATCGATATCGCATCGTGCGGAAACGAAAGAACATGGGCGGAGCGTTTTGCGCGTAGGCTTTGCGAATGCGCCCCCAAACCCGGGTCTCGCCTGGCGCTGGCGTCGATTCTGGCATCGCGGGGCAGTATCGACGCGGCCTGGATCGAGCTTTCTAAAATGCCCATGGAAGATCGAGACGCAGACGATCTCTACCTGCAGGTGTTTGGAATTCTATGCGCCAAAGACGGCCGCACCGACGAGGCGATGGCGGTATTCGACACGCTCCCCGGTAAACTGGAAGGCTACCATCCCGCACCGGCCGTGCTGACAGCCGCACAGGAGATGATTTCGCAGTGTGACCCTGCATACACGACGAAGCTCATGGGCAAGCTGAGCGAAAAATTTCCGGCCCACGCGCTGATTCGAGGCCTGAACCTACGTTGCCACCTCTATTCCGGCGATCTCGAAAAAGCCCGGGAACTGGCGCAAATGCCGACCGCGGAGCTGGAAAAGCTGCCGATTTACGATCGGCGCATATTTGTCGAAGCCGTCGCGGAAATTTATGAACTCATGGGCTGGACGAACGAGTTGTTCGAATTCATCCGTGACAGCATCGCACGCGATCCAGCCCATTGGTTTCTTTATGGTCTGGCCGCCAAGGCAGCCTTGGTCACTGCACGAGACAAGGAATATGACGAGATTGTCTCGGCGATTCCGTCGGCAAGCCGCGATACCGCCGAGGCATTGGCCGTTGTCTGTCGATGGCATGTGGACAAAAACCGCATCGAGGAGGGGGCGAGGTTTCTTGACGACATCCGCCGCTTGTCGGCGCCGTTATTTTTGAACGCTTCCCTGTATTTGCAGATTAACCGCCACGATCAAGGCCAGATCGATGCGGTGTTTGAAGCGTGCCGGCAATGCGGCATACCGCTCTTGGGGCCGGCTCTGGGCTATGGCCTTCACGCTTATTACTATAATTGCTCGGCGGACATGCTGCGAAAGTCCCTCGCCAGGCTGGAGCCGTTTACAACTTCGGAGCGGACCAACGCCATGTTCTGGCAGACGTATTTGCGTTGCCTGATCGGTCTCGGCGAACGAGACGTGGCCGCGGAATATCTTCGTTCGTTGCCGCCAGGTTTGGCGAACGGAGCCTTGCTGAAACCGTTCGGCATGTTCTTCGATGCAATCCTGGGCAGACACCAAAAGGCCCGCAACGATTGGGTGCATTACATCCGGACCACGCATCACGCCTGCGTCAATGCGCGCTCGAGCTATCCAAGAACCGTGCAATTGAAATATGTTGAAACGCCCGGCGCCGTTCTGCTGTTTTTGACGGTTTTCAACGGCAGCGATTATCTCGACTGGTTCCTTGACCACTACCGGACGCTTGGCGTCGACCATTTCTTCATTACCGATAACGGCTCGACCGACGGCACCTTGGAGCGGTTGAGCGCCGAGCCGGATGTCTCCGTCTTCTTCAATCCGGACAGTTTCGCAAAATCAGGGTTTGGAGTTCTCTGGGTCAATCACCTGACACAGCGGTTCGCCGTCAATCACTGGTGCTTCCATGTCGATATGGATGAGGGCTTCGTGTTTCCAGGCTGCGACAACGGGCGTTCCCTGGGGGATCTGCTGTCGTATTGCGACGATCGGGGCTTTGGCTTGGTGCGCGCGGCCGCGCTGGACATGTATCCCGAGAGTCTTGAGGCAGTTGGAGGGGCCGATCCGTTCGCGGCTAGCCGGTATTTCGATGTGGACTACTTCGTGGTCCCGTCCGAATTGCCGCCCTATGTTATGATCCAGGGCGGATTGCGGCGGCGTTTGACCGGCCTTGCGTCGTCCATGCAGAAGTCGCCGCTGGTCAGGATGGCGCCGGATGTGCGTTATCTCGAGTGCAATCACAGCACGACACACCTACCGGTGGCCGACGTCTCGGGTGCGATCCTGCACTACAAATTCGTGGGCGATCTCAAGCGCCGGGTCACGGAGGCCATCTCAAGGGGCGAGCACTTCAGCCAAGCCGTATCTTACCATCGGCTTGGCGAATCTCTTGGCGCGTCGGGCTGGAGCGGTTCGCTCTTATCGCCCCACAGCCGGCGCTATGAAGGCACCGCCAGCCTTCTCCAGCTTGGCTTGATGAGGAGCGGCGCTGAATGGGGCGCCTGATGGCGGAAAGCCCCATTACTTGGGGCATCATGTCGGATTTTGGTCACGCGTTGTAAATTGTTCCGACAAATAGTAAACTGTAGCCAATGGGATAATACGGGGTATTCGCATGACACGAGCTTGGCGCCGAATCATTGCCTTAGTTGCCGCCGTGCCCATGGCGATGAGCGGGGTCGCGTCCGCCTCAATCCAAGCAGCAAGAGCGCCGGCAGAGACGGCTTGGACTCAAGCCGTTCAGAAAAACTCGCTTGAGGCCTATGCGGAATTCGCCATGACCTATCCAGACAGCAAATACACCAAGCTGGCCTACGCTAAGCTCTCGAATGCTGGCGCGGTTTCGACCGCCGGCCAAGCGGCGGAGAAAGCCCAGGGCCTGGATGTGGGCCTGGATTCGGTAAGTCAACCGGCATTTTTGCCAACCTTCATCATGACCGTCTGAGTCGGCAGGAATTCGAAAAGTCGCGGCCCGAAGCCGTGTGAATGATGTTTGGCCCCTGAACGGTTGGCGAGACGGAGAGTCCACAAATAAGGGCCGGTTGTGTGGTGGGATGAGTTGGGGGGCGAACGAAATGAAAAGCATTAAGCTCGGTTTGGTTTCTCTCGTCGGCGCGGTTTTTTGTCTTGCAGCCGCTTGCCCCTCGTTTGCGGCGGATGGTTTAACCGCTGGCGCTCCCCAGTCGCCTTCGTCAGCGATATGGCTTGGCTTCGGGTTCAAAAGTCACGTATATGCCGGATATGGCGGCGGCGTGTGGGCTCCGAATGGTTCGCTCGATTCCGACGGTTTCCAGTTGCGGGGCGAGTTGCTGTATGTCGACTATCATTTCAACACAACCCTGTCGCCGACCGGAACCGCGAGCGGCCAACTGGACCGTGCTAACGCACAGGTCGGATACCAGATCGTCCGCAGCGGTATTGCTTCGTCGTTGTTTGTCGGGCCCGACTATCAGGATTTCAGCGTTTCTCCCGGTTCCGCCAGCAATAGCCGATTAAGCGACAAAGTTGGCCTGATCGCCACCGGGCGCGTGGCCAATATCGGCACGCCGCGGATTCCATTCTCTGTTGAGGGTAATTACTCGACCGCTAATGACACCTACTGGGCGAAGGCGAAAACCGGAATGAATTTCGGACAAATCGCTGCTGGCCCTGAAATCGCAATACTTGGCAACGTGGCTTTCGATGAAGCGCGTTACGGCATGTATACGAGCATCGAAGTGTGGCACGGGAAGAGCGTGGAGATAGACGCCGGATATGCGCAACGGTTGCGCGGCACTAGCGGCGTCCTGGGCAGCAGCCCGGCCAGCCTCTACGGTGATGTCACCCTGGTTTTGCTGAACTACTAAGCCAAGAATTTGCGGCCGGTCCGGCGGCTGTCCCTACCGAAAATCTGATCATCCGTCTCTGCTTTCGGATGTCCGCTTCTGGCACAAAGCGGACATTCCACGACTGCGGTCGAATGTCCGCTTTTGGGGGTAAAGCAGACATGCCAATGACATGCCGCCACGTCGGCTTTTGACCCATAGCGGACATCGCGTGCAGAGCAAACTCATATATTTCTCTGGCCGTCGACGCGGCCTTCGAGCCTCTCAATGAGAGACTCCGCGCGGTTTAGTCGATAGCATCGCTCCTATGCGTCACAGGGCCTCCCATCGAAGCCGCTGGCTGGTCGCCTTGAGCGTCGTGCTGGTAAGCATCGTTGTTGTCATTGCCATCTTCGCCGCTCTGGCGCCTGATCTGCTTCCGGCCGGCGATCAAATTGGCGGGGAAGGCCGGAGCGTCGCGGCCGGCGTTATCTTTGTCGGAAGTTATCTCGCGCTCGCGATCGGCCGGATTCCCGGCCTGAGAATCGACCGAGCCGGCATCGCCCTGGTCGGCGCTGGCCTCATGGTCGCATCGGGCGCCCTGCCGCTTGAGGATGCTTACAAGGCGGTGGATTTCGACACCATCACGCTGCTGCTCGGCATGATGATCGTCGTTGCCAGTCTGCGGCTTTCGGGCTTCTTCGCCGTCGCCAATGCCTGGGTTGGGGCGCATGCCAGGCGACCTTTGATCCTGCTCGGCGCGGTCGTCGCGACCTCCGGCGTCTTTTCCGCCTTCCTGGTGAACGACGCGATCTGCCTGGTACTGGCCCCGCTCGTGCTGGAGTTGACGCTGGCGCTGAAACGCCGGCCGATGCCCTACCTGCTAGCCGTTGCGATGGCGTCAAATGTCGGATCAACCGCGACGATTGCCGGGAATCCGCAGAACATCATGATTGGCAGCTTCTCTCATATCTCCTACTTCAAATTCGCCCTGGCGTTGGGGCCGATTGCGTTGGTCGGGCTGATTATTACCGTGGCACTCATCGCTCTCTTACATCGCGCCGAGTTTGCTGATGAAGCGCGATTGGAAGCGCCGCGACTCAAGGTCAATGCCAATCGCGTGCTTGTGATACGTACATTGCTGGCGACCTTAATCTTGATCGCATTGTTTTTCGTCGGGGTCGTGCCGGCCAAGGCGGCGATCATCATCGGCGGCCTCCTGTTGCTGACCCGTCGGGTGAAGAGCCGGCGGGTCTACGCGGAGATCGACTGGTCTTTGCTGCTGATGTTCGTCGGTCTGTTCATCATCATCGCCGGCGCGCAGCACGCGCTACTCGGTCCCGACATCA
>Ga0187803_10000434_pt1 | contig 16791 bp, 14 predicted proteins | sample NC_wetland_sal_i_2_FD_132425 | JGI IMG/M metagenome (GOLD analysis project Ga0187803, IMG submission 132425) | Wetland sediment microbial communities from Neuse River Estuary, North Carolina, USA - Control_3 | ecosystem: Environmental > Aquatic > Freshwater > Wetlands > Sediment | place: USA...
AGCACAGGACAGTTCGCCTGCCTGAAGATCGCTTCCGCGGTCGACCCGAGCAAATACTTCTCCAGGCCGGTGCGGCCTTCTGTGCCGAGTACAAGGAGATCTATGTCCTTCTCCTTGGCGATGCCGGAGATGACCGGCCAGGTCTCTCCCTGTTGCAGGATCATTTCGTGCGGGACTGCTTTTAATTGGCCCTCCAAGCGCGCAATGGCAGCTTTCGTTTGTCCGTCGACGGCGCTGACTGAAGATGGCACGAAGGTGTAGCTGTCCGGAGCAACGACGTGAACCGCAAACACCTTCGAATCGTAGCGCGCGGCGATTGCCAAGGCATAGGGTAAGGCGGCCTCAGCCGCGGGAGAAAAGTCTGTCGCGTAAAGAATGTTTGCGAAAGAAACCCGGGTTGTGGCATCAGGCGGCTTCATGGCCAAACTCCTTGCCTTGAACTTATGGCACCACATGAACCGGCGACGCCGTGACGGGTCGCACCGCCTGTTGTGACCTTCGGCACATTGCCCCGCGGCGGCGCCGCAGTCGGGTAGAGCGCCAGGAGCGGCCCGGCATCCAGTGTGCCTGGCGCATCGGTTTCGCAACTCGCAAGCACGGACGCCACGATTTCCCTGGTTCCAGGGGCGGAAATTTCGGCGGGAGTTTTGATGGATTGGTGAGGCGGAGAATGAAAACCAGGCCCGCGAATGGGCGGGGCGGACTTGTGCGCGCCGGCGGCGGTCGCGAGGATATACTGCCCGACCGGCCATTCAAGAAACGGGATTCCGCTTCACGAAGTTGGCAATGCCTTATCGGAGGGACGAGCAATCGGCGTGTGCAATAAATGTGGGACGGAACTTCACTACAGGTGCGCCATTAATCCGTCATGGTGCCAGCAGCGATCGAATGAGCCTTTATATTTGGTCCATCGCCGCCAGCTTGTTCCAATTCCTCCAAATGAGTGCTGGCGCGTTCGATCGCCCCAGCTAGAGAGCTGCGGAAATCTTCGGTCAGCATACTTAGGTCTAGCCGTAAAGGATCCTGGTCGGACATGCGAATTAATGAAAAGTATCCCCACCGATCCGTTGAGTTGGTAATCAGTTCCAGTTTCAATTCCCAAGGGGGTTCGTTGATATCATGCTCGAACCAGGACAAGAGCCACGACCCGTCGGGTAAATAGCTTAGGGGTTGAAGTACGGCAGAGGAAAAACCGTTCTTCCCCGATTTCCGAAATCGGACCGCGTCAAATCCGATCGGCTGAAGCGTTTCCTGTAGAATCCTGCAGATCGAGCCAAGATCTTTACACTCTTTCATCTTTTCCGTGGCTTGGCGGATAGCCACGTGATTGGCCAAGATTTGGCGGCGCTGGGTCACACGTTGCAGTGCCGAGAGCAGCTCCGCAAATTCCTGATAACGCAGTTGCTGCACTCCAAGAAAAATCCCAACCCCCGTCACGGCGAGAACCAAAGCGACGGTTCTTCGCTCTTGAAGCAAAACCAGGCTTAGAAATCCAAATCCGGCGGTTACTGCGTAGAGAGTGAGTACGGCATTTCGCTGCGACAACCCGCGCTTGAGTAATTTGTGGTGAATATGGTGCTTGTCGCCCTCGAATAAGGGTTTGCCCGCGAGAAAACGGCGCACCACCGCGAGAGCCACATCGAGAATGGGAAAGCCCAGCGACACAATGGGAATGGCTACCGCGACGATCGTGGGCGCTTTCTCTGATCCGGCAAGGGCTAGCGCCGCTAACATAAACCCGATGAACAAGCTTCCGGAATCACCCAGGAAGATGGTCGCTGGATGGAAGTTGAATCGCAGGAAACCGAGGGTAGCGCCCGCCAGTGCAATCGTAAGGAAAGTTACAAACTGGTTTGGTACTGCGAGAGAGATTACAAAGATAACTAGGCTTGAGAAGAGGGCTGAACCGGCGGCCAGCCCGTCTAAGCCGTCAATGAGGTTGAAAGCGTTTGTAATCAATAGGACCCACAGGATCGTCAACGGAAGGCAATAGACCCAGGCGAGCGCTTGCCCGCCATGAATTAGCCCCAGATTGTGAATTCCATAACCTCCCGCATAAAGCCAAATCGCCGCGATGGTTTGGATTCCGAATTTCCAATACGGGCTGACCGGGTGCAGGTCGTCGAATAATCCCAAGAGGAAAACGATTATTGCCGGTCCAAGGAGACCAACCATCGCATTTACGTGCAGTAGCGACGCGGCTCCCAGCAAGTATGGAATCACCATCGCCAGAATCACCACACTCATGAACGAGAAGTAGATGGCGACTCCACCAAGCCTCGGAACAGGCATTGTATGCATGTGTCTGTCCGACATCGGGACGTGGATCCACCCTCGTGCGTTTGCAACCTTCCGCACATACCATGTGGATACAATGGATAGAAACAAGCAGGCCAAAAATGCTACGAGATACACCAAGAGCTCAACCCCTCCCTTTAATCGAGATTGGTAGCAGGATTACGGAAGTCTGGGTTTCTTCTTGTCGTGACTCGCACATAAAAGGGAAAGCCAGAGAAGAGCCGACTGTTCAGAGCGTCATAAGGGTCATAACCTGCCTTTGCATCGGCGCGGCAATACGAAAGCAGCTTCAACATCGCAGGCTTGACGTTGTCTTACATATCGGAGTGGATATGTTGCACTTTGATAAATGAGTTCAGAAAGGCAGACTCAACTGTATTCTATACGTGCACGGGGCTCAGCTGTGGCACACGGCTGAGCACGTCAATGATGCGGGCGGCAGCGTGTCCATCCCAATGCTGAAGAACTCCCGCCTTATTGGTGCGTTTCACCTGGCGGCGGATCGCCAGTTTGATACCTTCTTTGCTAGTGCCAGCAACTATGTTAGTCCCCTTCTCAACGGTCACGGGCCGCTCGGTGCTATCCCTAACCGTTACGCATGGGACGCCCAAGTACGTTGTCTCTTCCTGAATGCCGCCTGAGTCCGTGACGACAATCGCTGCGTGTTTCATAAGACAAAGAAAATCCAGATAGCCCAAAGGCTCTGTCAAAACAAATCCGCATTGAGGATGGCCAGAGCTGCGGGTTTCGGTCGAACTCTCACCGATTGGAAACTTCAATCCAAATTCTTCAATTCTCTTGCGCGTACGCGGATGAACAGGAAAAACAACCGGGCACTGTGCAGCCAGCTCTTCCACGCCTGCGAGAATCTCGCGAAACGCCTGGGGATTGTCGACGTTGGCCGGGCGGTGCATGGTGAGGAGAGCATAGCGGATGGCTCCAAGATTCCCTCCATTCTCGTCAGATCCTGTTCGAAAGCCCAATTCGTTCAATTTTGTAGAGGAATCCGCGTTTGCCTGGAAGGTCAGCAGCGAATCGATCATGGTGTTTCCCACAAAATGAATCTTGTCAGCCGAGATCCCTTCGTTGAGCAGGTTCTTGACAGCACTTTCCTCGGTGACGAAGAGAAGATCAGCCACATGATCCGTGACGATTCGATTGATCTCTTCCGGCATGGTCCTGTCAAACGAGCGCAACCCAGACTCCACATGGGCAATCAATGGCCGTGATCCGGAGGAATCAAATGAAATCTTTGCAGTAACCAAGGCACAGGCGAGTGTCGAATTCACGTCTCCCACAACCACGACGATGTCGGGTCGTTGGGTGAGAAGTATCTCCTCAAATCTCCGCATAATCGCAGCGGATTGTGCGGCATGCGATCCAGAATCCACACCCATATGAATGTCCGGTTTTGGAAGCTTCAGATCATTGAAGAAGGAATCTGACATCAAATCGCCAAAGTGTTGGCCGGTATGAACAAGAAGATGCTGGATATACTTCGGTGAATCTCCTCGTCCGTCGGAAAGGGCGGTCGACAGTTTTTGGTTGTGCTCATCGAGAGCAGCTAAGATGGGCGCAACCTTCATGAAATTCGGACGCGCACCGACAACGCTTAGTATTTTCATTATTTGATTCTGAGATTGTGGTTTTTCTGGTTAGGTTCTTACTGACTCTGATTCTGCAGCCGGGAAAACCGAGGGAATCTTTTGATCCGGAATTTCCTTTTTGATTCTACGGGCCGCAAAAAGGAAATGTGGGCTTAATATCTTCAGAAGCTACCTGCAGACGGTGAAGAACTCGCGGGTTGCATCATCGCTATCCCTTCGACTTCAGTTGCCTGTTGGTGAAAGTGCTTCAAGATCTGCCGCACAGCTGCCTCGACAGAAAACAATCTTTCCAATAGCCTGCGCGCATTGTCCCCCATTCTGGCGCGAAGCTCGGGATCGTTAGCAAGCTTGAGCGCTGCGGCGCATAGATTGTCGTCGTCACCATTCGTTAGGCAAAGACCCGCCTGATGTTCCTCAAGTATTTCAAAGAGATCATTGCCCGGATTGATGCTCGCAAGCACCGGCTTTCCGCAGTTCATGTATCCAAGCAGTTTGCCTGGTACGTTGTGAGTCTTAAGCCTACGATCTAATGAGACGAGTCCGACGTCGGCTTCGGAGAGCATGGATATATATTCGTGATGGGGCACAGCCGGCAAAATCCGCATGTTGCACAAGTTCTACTCTGAGATCGCCCTTTCTAGCCTTGAGAATTCGCTCCCCTCACCGACAAGCAAAAAGTGGATTTGGCTGTAACTCATAAGACGAACTGCAAGGCGGATGATGTTATCCAGATCTTGTGCCACACCGAGATTTCCCCCGTAAAAGAAAACAACTTTATCTTGCAGGCCGAGCCTTTCTCGATAACCTTTTGAGGGTAGGTCCCGCTCATCTAGACTTGCCCAGTTGTGAAGTACCTCCAATCGGTAATGTCGCTCCGGAAAGTTCCGTGCGAAGTAATCTAGATTTGCTGATGATTGAACCGCGATCAAATCGGCGACCTCATATTGCTCGATTTCTCTCTTCCGAAAGTAGCGCCAGATGAAGCCTTTGCGTAGGATTCCGGCATCGACGACCCACTGCGGAAAGATGTCACGCAGGATCAAAAAGGCAGGACAGCGCCAGCATGATTTCAAACGCCGTACAAGCGGACCAAAGAAAATTGTTGGGGAATAGAAAATGATTAAGTCGGCTCGATTGGCTAAAAGGAACTGTTGCGCTCGGCGCCACAACAGGGCCGAGAGGCGCACTTCCCGAAAGGCCCGGAAAACTTTCGCCGTACCTTTGATCTTTCTTGTCTTGACCCGGGCGATGCGCAGGCCGTCCTCAATGGTCACCTGCAAGGCGGTAGAGATTGTGTCGCTCGGGGTAAGTATGGTCACGTCATGGGCCTGGCGCTGGAATTCCACTCCCAGATCATGGATTAGCTTGGCGCCACATTTCAGGCTGGGCAGATAACAGTCAACAAGAATCGAGATTCGCATGCGGGGCGTTTTCAGATTGGAATCGGTAAATAAGAGATTTCAAACACTCGTATTGATAGGAGAACTGCTGGGGTACCCTGACTGAACTAAGCAAGTGATTGGAAAGCGTTGCCTCTGATAGTCAGCAACCACACCCGCAGTCTGCAAGTTTTGTACACACTCCGCATCCATTCCGCGGTGAGGCGCCTACCTTCCTCTAGGTTGGAAAGTAGCAATCCACAATGGGCAAGATGCGCAACGTGACGATCCTCTCGCAACACGGTATCTGACTTTAAGCCATAACCTCAGACAACTGCCGTCAGTTCGATCCATTCGGCGATTCACCCACAGAAACGGCCTTTGTTAGTAGCAAGGGCTCAGGCTCCTCTAAAGTGGCCGGGCCTATACTCTTTTTGCCGTACACAGATTGCATCCATTTCACGGTCCGCCTGATGCCATCGTCCAAGGATATAAGACACTTATGGTCAAGGTCACGTTTAGCCAACGATAAATCTGGACGTTTATTCGCAACATTAGCTGCTTCTTGATCAATATATTGAATTATTGACTCGCAATTATGCTGACTAGAATAGTTAAGTTCTTTCAGCACGACCTGTGACATCTCTTCAACGCTCATGTACTCTTCACCGCCTATGTTGTAGACAGGAACTCCAGCAAAATTACTGCCCCTTGGCAGGGTATCAAACTTGTCTGCCACATTTGCAACTGTTCGGGCCCAATCATCAACGTGCATGAACACCCGATGATAGTCTCGGTAGACGGTGATGGGCATTCCATGCATCAAGCGATAACAGAACAGGCAGACCACACTCCGATAGTTGCTGTAATATTCGCCTTCTCCATAGGCATTAAAGAAACGTAATATAACTGCCCTCAGTCCGCGGTTCTTCGTTGCAATCATCACCTGGCGTTCCTGAACCCATTTGCTCAAGGCATAAACGTTGTGAAACGCGTTAACGTGGTTGTCCAAAGTATCTTCTTTGCAGTCCGGCATTCCGCTGTCTCCATAGGCTTCAGACGAGCCGGCCAAAACCAACCTCGCTTTTTGGGCCACACAGAGACGGATTATGTTCTCAGTGCCAATTTGGTTTGAACTCCACAGTTGCTCATAGTAGGCCTCGCCATTGTTGCGCCCAAACTCAGCCGCCAAGTGGTAGACCAACTCGGGTGCGGCCAGTTCAAAGACCTCTTGTATCTGACGATACTGCCGCACATCGCAACGCATGTACTCGGGGCCTTCATTGTGAGTCGTGTCACAGCCAAACACTATCTGGCCGCGTTTGCGCAGTTCGCTAACCAATGGCTTACCCAGCGTTCCTAAAGAACCCGTTATTAGAATTCTCATTTTTCTCCTTTAGTAGCAAAAATAGTCGCTTCGAACCTTCCCGATTTGTTCCATTCCAAGGCAATGTAGATTGATGAAGTATTCGGACTTGGAAGGGGCGCGATGGGTTCGGATCGAATTAGATGACTGCGTCTCCGGCGAACTCCGGCATGGGCGGGCAATTGGAGACGACCACAGGGGATCCGGCCGCCAAGGCCTCCAAGACTATGTTTGGACAGTTTTCGCATTCCGAAGCAAAGATGTTTAGCAGCGCGTGCTGAAATAAGGCTGGCATTTCTTCATAGGCAACCTGGCCTTTGATCAGCACGTCGCTCTCAAGCCCCAGACGGCGGATTTCCACTCGCACTTTCCACCCGTATTCCGGCGACTCCGTTCCAACGAACACCAGCTTTTCCGGTGTCATGCGGCGTTGCTTCAGTATCGCGTAGGCTTGCACGACCTCGACCTGCCGAAGCTTTCATGAGAGGTCAGCGTTCCGACTTGCATGGTGCATTCCTCTACGGGCATTCTGAGTCGTGAATTTGGAGGATCGACCTTCACCTCTTGACAGACGTGTGGATGACATTCATCGCAGGGTGTTCGTTGCGTCATTTAGGAGAGTGAGTAAACAGCTCGCGGCAGCATCCCACGAGAACTGCGCCGCTCTCTTTTTTCCTGCTGCTACCATCGACGTTCGTAATTCTTCGTTCATCAAGATGAGCTCGAGTTGTTCAGAGAGGGATGCGATATCACCGGGGGAGTAATAAATGCTCGCCTCCGCCCCAACCTCGCGAAGAGCAGGCAATTCTGAAGCAATCATCGGAGCCCCGCATGCCATCGCCTCGATGAGTGGCATTCCAAATGTTTCCGTTCGTGAGGCTAAGACCACCGCGTCAGCCTGCTTGTATAGTCGGCCCAGGAGGCCGTGCGGCACCTCGCCGAGAAAATCCACTCTCTCCCTGAGGTGAAGGCTGGAAATCAAAGACCGCAATTTGGCTAGGTAAGGCTTGTCGTTGAGCGAACCTGCTATTACGAGTCGATGTGGAATCCTACGCCTCTGGACAAGGTGTGCGAATGCCCCCACCAAGGTCTCGAAATCCTTGTGCGCCATGACGCTCGAAACGCTCAGGATATAGGGGCCAGAGAGAGCTCGCTGTCCGACTACATTAGAGTGACTTGCACCATTACTCCCAACGAACAAAGCATCCGCATCTAGACCACAAGGAATGACAACCGTTTTTTGAAAGCTGATTCGGAGTTGATCGCAGATGATTCGCCGAGAGGCGGCGGACAAAAAGAAGATTCTTGTAGCGCGCCGAACTGACAACCCGGCCAGAGTGCGGATCGCGCGGTTCCGAAGCCAGCCTGCCAATGTCGAAGGGTTCGAACCCCAGTAGGGGCTCAGATTCTGCATTCCGAGAACGATGGGACAAGGAGCGGCTAGAATCGAGTACTCGAAGGGTGACACCAATACGTTCACTCCTTGTTGTTTCAGCCAACGGGGAAGCACAGCCTGAAAGTATGGAATGCGTACGGCCGCCGACCGGGGTGCCCGACCGATACTGCGGAAATTCCCCGAACGCGGGACGGAAATTCTGTCGTCAGGCGTGACTAAGACCAGGTATTCGTTGATGCTATCAAGGCGTGCCAAGCCGGCAAGGATATTCCTTGCATAAACGATTCCCGCGCCTATTCTTGCCGAAGAAAAATCAATTGCGATCCGCATCTTTTGCTTCAGGTGTGGAGGAAATTCTGTTGGTCTCGGCAGTAGAGCTGCGATCCAATCGAGACCAGAGTCTTCGTTGCTGAGCCGCGATAACGACCCAGTTGTTGAACCAGCGTGCCATTTAAGTCGTGGGATCTCCGCCGGCGAAGTACGGTCTTAAATCGCGGCTAGAGACTGACAGAATGACTGACCAGGTGGCTTCGGTCCTCTTGAACGTTCCTGATTTTACAAAACACCCGACCCTTATTTGACAGATAGGTTCCGACGGTGCCGCCATCCGATGAAAGGTCGAACCAGTGAATTCATTCCGAGAAGTACGATGAATAACCAACTACGCCATTGGAAAAAGTCCTCGCGGATGCTGCTCCTGAAGCTCAGCAGTGCTTCCTGATCTTGGCCGCGAATACTGCGAAGGCGACCGGCGCGATAATGCGCCCAGGCACAAATACGTCGCTTTTCTTTTTCTGTAAGGTCTGGATCATTACCAAAAACCTTCTCTAGCACCTGAAGTTGGGCAGAGAACCAATCTTCGGTGTTGGAAAGGGAAGGCGCTTTTTTGTGGAACGTATATTCAGACAATGGTAGCGGCAGATAAACAACATGAAACTTTCTCGATATGCGAATCCACATCTCCCAATCTTCGCAGGCTGCCACGTTCTGCAAAAAAAGGCCACATACTTCGAAGCAATCCCGCTTCACTACGGCCGTGGAGGTGGCGATGGGAGTATGTCGGAGGAGTCGCTTGTAGGGGTCGCGCGAAAGCTTTCCACAGCGGGCACGGTACAGGAAACGCAGAGTTTCGTCCACAACGTTAAAGTCAGAGTAAAAAAGTCCGGCCTCTGGGTTTCGCCCAATGAACCGCGCCACTTCTTCAAGCTTGTTTGGATGCCAAGCATCGTCAGCATCTAAAAAGGCTAAATAGTCACCCCGACTCTCCACTATGCCGCGATTACGTACCAAGGCGACATACCCACTATGCGGTAGTACAAAATATCGGACACTATCCCCGTACCCCTGGACCACTTCACGGGTGTCGTCGGTGGATCCATCATCGATTACTAGGATCTCCGAAAGAGGATAGGTTTGCACCAGGACACTGTCGATTGCGCGCGCGATTGTGCTCGAGCAATTGTAGGCCGGAAGAATGGCCGAGTAGCTAACCTTAGGAGTCATTGCCCGCTGTCCGGAGAAGGGGGGATTAGTGATCATTGTTTCTCACAGATTCCCATCCACTCGACTAGTCCGGTGATGCGCTTTTCCCACGTGTGATCCTTCAAACATCGCTGCCGAGCTGCCTGTCCGATCGCTGCCGCTTGGTGGGGACGTTCCAGGTAGTATCGGATGATCTCGGCGCAATCAATCTCGTTGTAATAACAAAGAATCTCTTTGCCAATATCGAACATGGGTGCAAGTTCGTAATTATAAGTGGTGAGGTAGAGCCCCCCGCAGGCGGGCACCTCAAAATCCCGTCCTTTTATGCAAGTAATCCGGTTGGAGAGTCCCGTACCACCAAGGCCCAGGTTCACTCGGGAGCGGCTATAAAGCTCTACTTTCTCCGCATCGGAGATGCTCGGAGTCTCCCAGCCAGCTCCGAAGCAAGCCACTCGAATGCCACATGCGCGGAGGGCATCGACCAGCCGGCCCCGCCCACCGTAACGTTGGCCGATAAAACTCACATCGAGATCTTTAGTAATTTGTACGGGTTTGAACATCTCTGGATCAATGCCCTGTGGCATGAAGTAACCTGCGACTCCGTGAGCCATATACCAGCGCACGCACTCCAAGGAATTAGTTATATGTACATCTGCAGAGCCGATGAGTGGCTCCTGTCCATTTGGATAACCATAGTTCTTCTCCCGAAATATATGTTTGTCGTCTAAACACAGCAGAGCCACTGGAACTCCGGAGGCACGGATCCTCTTAAACGTATCAGGTTCAAAGTCCAGATGAGAGCCGTACGCAAAGACCAGGTCCACAGGCCGAGCCGAGTGCGCCCGTGAGAATTCCCCAAGAAGTTCCTTGTGTAAGCGGGGCCGCCAGGTGTCGATGTCTTCGATGGCCCGCTCCGCTTCGCCTCCCGGATCCATGTGACGGAAACGCCTCAAATCAAAAACGATTGTCTCGAAATGACGCTGAAAGGACGACAGAATCCGAGGACCGCCGAGGTCGTCAGTCGCTGCTAGGAAGATTCTTACCTGGTTCGGTGACTCCTTTACAGGGTCACGACGTTTCCAGCACTTTTGCAGCTGCTCGGATGCCCGCGATTTCCAGCCCGGCTGCGAAAAGAGGGCCTCCGTCTTGCGGTATTGGCTCTCCCGGAGGAAGATATACTCTTCCTCCTGCCGCTTCGCACGCCGGGCTCGAACGAGTTCATATAACCAAGCAACCTTACGTGCTCGGCGTTTCACTGCGCGAGTGAATGTTCGCATTATCCTCAGTGCAGGCCCAGATTCAACGGCGAGCACTACACCTGTGTTGGTTGCGGCCTACGGGTCCTCACTCAGGCCGGACTAGATCCGATCGCATTCGATTTTCATGAAGAAATCTGCTTTGTTCAATCCGATGAGAACAGTAAGTAGATTGCGGATCAGGTACTTGACAACGCCTAGAGGAGCACGCACTTGGGAGTACCCGAATTCTCGTGCAGATGCTGCGGCGTTGATGCGCAGGTTCGCGACAGGGAGGGGGCGCAGGATGTGCTGGATCTCCTTGGGCGTGAAGGCCTTTGTTCCCGGTGACTCCATGTGATTGCAGAGAACCTTCGATATGGTCTGGAAGGGCTTTCCTCTCAAGAGCGCATGCTGGATCCAATACTTCACGCCAACCAGCGAGTGCCGATTGTAGAGCATGAGCTTGATCGTGCCCCCCGGGCGAGTGATGCGAATCGCCTCCCGAATGCTTCGCACGGTATCCGGCGTGTGATGCAGCACGCCCCATGAATAGACCAGATCGAAAAAGCCGTCGGCAAAGGGCAGGTTTTCAGCGTCAGCGACTCGTAGCTCGCGGCAATTCAGGCCGTATTGGGCCAGCCGCTGGGTGGTCATCTCAATCGCAGCTTCAGTCAGGTCAATCCCGTAAGCTTCTGCTCCGGCGCGGACCCACTGTGAGAAATCTGTCCCAGCTCCCACACCGATCTCGAGCACTTTCTTGCCCCGGTACCTTGTAAATTGGGCAAAGGCGAAGATATCGGCTTGTCCGCGATAGCGATTTTCTTCGATCGCCTCGAAATACTCTTTGGTGTACTCGGAATAAGAGTTCAGCCGTTCGAACCCTGCTACATCTTTCCAGTATTCGTCCGTCTCGCAGACATGCGCGTTCCAATAGTTCGCAACTTCGGTCTTGTTCGGCGAGGCCACTTTGGACATAGTCAGAAGGGGAGATCCGACCGATCAGAGCTCAGATGCGAGGGCCGATTTTTGGTAGCTCAGGGGCGCAGCCGAATCCACTTTCTACCCTTCCATCCACCGGTAACCTATAAAAGGCCACTAGGACGAGCCCGTAGCAAAGCAACCAGACCCCTGGAGTAAAGGGCGCTCCATGCCTGAGCCAGGAGCGCCCTTCCCATTTCGCGCTCGGCGCGCGAAATAATACCCAGTTCCAGTGCCAGTCCCAAGGAAAGCGCTGGCAGAGTCACCAAAAGTCCCACTTCGTACACCCGTCCGTGTACCTGGCGAAGCGCCGCACCAACCACGAGAACAACTGTGCCAATCAGCAACGGCTTCAAATACAGATCCACCGCCACTTCAAGAGATCGCAAGTCCATCCGATAGTCAACGTAGACGAGGTAGAGCGGTACCGTCAAGAGCATGCTGCCCGCCAAAGAGTAGGCGGCAGCAATAGCGCCCAATCTCGGCACCAGCGCCACACAACCTGCCAGCAGCACCAAAGCTTGCAAGATGCGCGCTCCAGCATTGATTTCCGGCAACCCAAAGGCGTTCAGCGCGAAAACCCCTACCACGCTAACCGCCGTTAATCCCCACCCCAGTGCCAACCACCGCATGATCGGAGCCGCTCTCGCGGCAAATTCCGCACCTAACCAGAAGCGGAAAAGCAAATCACACATGACAATAACGCAGCCTACCGCTGTGCTGATGAACCAGACGAGTAGCCGGGTGCCTCTTCGGTACAGATTGCGCGCGCCCTCGTGATCACGGGTCGCCAGCATCTGGGAAAGACGCGGAAAAAGCGGTTCGGTCATGCTCGTTGCCATGTGGGCAAGCTGCTGGGCAAGGCTCTGCGGAATCGAATAGTACGCGATGCTCGCAGCCCCGAGGTAGGCGCCGACGACAAGACGGTCAATTTGCATGAGCATCAGGCATGCCAGCATATCTACGGTGCGGAATGTGCCGAAGGAGACTAGCCTTCCCAGTTCCTGCCTCTTGACTTTCAGCCCTAACATCATCGCGCTGTCCAACCGGATCACGCGAATGATTAGCAGCGCCAAGCCCAACACACTGCAGGCCAAGCCGGCCGCAGCCACAGAAACAATCCCCATCCCGAGCCAGACCAGTCCCACTTGGGTCACCGCCAGCAGCGTGGAGCTGAGGAGTTGAACGGAGGCCAGCGCCCCGTAACGCTGCAATGCGACCAACATCGAATAGTAGACATTGCTGAGTAAGCCGATGCCCAAGTTCAGGCTGGCTAAAATTACGACGCGATGGGCTGCGATTACCAGCCCGCTGCTGACGTGCAAGAGACCATTCAGGATGGGGTTGCTCAAGCCATTCAGCAGGACAATAACCACAACCGCGCTTGCTGCGGTCAATGCCAGACTGGTTCCCACCAAGGCGCGAGCGGAGTCGTGGTCGCCTGCGGCCATATCATGTGACAAGTGCTTGACGACGGCGTAGCCCAAGCCTCCGCTGGCAAAGCCCGCAAGGGCTGTCACGGAGTTGACCAGCACGAGGACACCATAGCTCTCGGTTCCCAGGCCTCTGAGCAGGACGCGGGTCGTGACAATGGTCAACACCAACGGCCACAGCCAGATGGTCAAATTGGCGAGGATGTTCTTTCCGACAAGCAATTCTAAACCTCAACATCTCCGCGGCTTTGTGAGCTTTTGTAACGAACCAGGAAGCACGTGTTGTCCCAACTAGACAGTCGGTGCTCTAGATGTCGCTGCGCTCCACCCCTCCAAGAAGGTGATAGCAGCTTGCAAAGAACGTCGACGGATTGGGTAAATGCTTGGCGACATCCAGAAGCGTTATGGCATCAAATTGTTCCCGCACACTCGATATATCAGCCAGGGCAACATTCAGACTGCGCGCCCGCGCCCTTCTTACAGAATCGGCGGAAAGGTCTATACCAGACAAGATGAGATCGGGCCTTTTTTTGGACAGCAGGGACAAGAATTGTCCGTCTCCGCAGCCACATCGAGAACCTTTGCACCCTCCTTGAGCATCGAGGAGAGGTTGCTGAACGCCCTTTCATTCTTTTTCCACTCAGCAGTTGCGAAAAGGTCGTAATAGGCATCGGCGTCAATCTCCGCGTAAGCCCTTCTGATGTCGTCTTGACTTGGGGGTGGACAAATGAATAAGAGGCCGCACGCGGTACAGCGGGAAGCGAACAATCCATTAACAATACGGAAATGAATTGCTATAGAGCCGCAAATTTTGCAGACGGCGTGCATAATCTATACAGTCGGCTAATGCGAATGATCGAGAGGCGCGATAAAAAAACTGTTGAGGTAGATGACATCCGGTTCAACTTCCCGGATGCAACGCTTCAGGTTGCGGAGAGAAAGATCCGCCGTATAGAGCACCTGCCGTGACCCTAACACTGAGAATTCCGGCCTCAGCCAATCGGGTTCATTCGCAGCAACGCGAGCCCAGTTCTTACAAGTTTCTTCCCGTTGCCTAAACCCAGAGGTCTAGAGGTGATGATCGAGAATTCTCGGCTCAAGATTGCCCCCGCACTACATCCAGGATTTGCCTGATCCGGGCAGCAAATGTGTGCTGCCTCCGACCCCGCCTGTATCCGGCAATCGCGATCCTTTCACGTTCTGCATCATGGGACGCATACCATGCTAACTTTTCCCGGAGCTCTGCCAAGTCGTCAAATCTGAAAGTGACGATCTCTTTCCCAATTTCAAAGAGGTCTTCGAGTTCGGGACAATAATCATTGAGGGCCATCGCGCCTGCACCGACGGCCTGAAATAGCCTCGGCTTCAGTTGGTAATACATTCCGTGCTCATCGATCGGATAAGCAGGTACTAAGGCTTTAAGATCCTCTTCCCAATACCCCCGTACACGGCTCATCCCGAAGTGGATCTTGCTGCGATTAAGGACTAAGGCTTTTTGCTTCTCATCCGCCGGGTTTTCCCATGTGCATTTCCATATCGGAAGGTGTCGCAACAAAGGTCTTGCTCGCCGCCAACGTAGCGCACGTTCCAATGTCCAAGGCAACAACGGCAAGCGCATTGGCCTCTCCGAACAAATCAACGCTTTCTTCCCATATCTGGCAAGTTCCTGCATGTACGGCATGTACATTTCGGAACTCAGCCGGTGCCCTAGCAGCCCAACGTATGAGACAGCGAATTCCCTGGCACGTCCGAAGTCATCATAGACCCGCTCATCAAAGGTAGGCGGCATGAAATGCGCTCTGGTCGGCCAGAATGGAACCATGCGGGCATCGATTGTGAACCAATGGTCAAAGCGGCGCGATGCATCCATCAACTCTGCGGTCACCCCGTTGGGATCTTCCTGAAACCAATTCAGAGCTGGAACCGGATGATACTGATCGAGCCAATCAGCGACTTTTCGCACTGCCCGGGGATGTCGCAGGAAGCAAAATGCCAAGTCGGGTTTAAAACGAGTTATTTGCTCGCGATAGGTATCGAAAGTGGCCGGCCCGGGGTCCAGCCGGCTTACTTCGCAACCCACTGCCTGGATGGCGTCCGGGACACCTTCAAAGACGTAAGGATAAGGGCCCGGATGGGCCTCGGAGATATACAGAATTCGAGAATTCGAGCGCAACAAAGCCATCAAGCAGGTGTGAACGCAGAGGGCTGCGGGGTTGCGAACACATGGCCTTCGTACATATTTTTTGGCATGCCAGCAAACGAATCGATGGGTGAAAGACGACCGGCAACATTGAACAACGAATAGCCAGCTTCACGAAGAATCCAAAAGACATTGCCGGCTGCATGGACACCGTGTGTCTCGCAGACCACCAAGGGATGAAACCGTGCCAAAGTCTCCACTGCACCGGATAGGACTTCGGTCTCTGCGCCTTCCACATCAATCTTCACAAGGGTCGGGGCTGCGTTGCCGGCGCTCACAAAGTCATCCACTCTAACGGCCTCGCATGTAAATGGCCGATGGATACACTCGTCATCCGCCGCCCAGCGCACCGCCGCCTGATCAATCGACAAGTCTCGGCCCAGCGTGATCAAACCGCTTTTGTTGAAGACTGCCTTGTCCACTAAGGCGACGTTCCCGATTTGGTTCTCTCGGATATTTCGTCCCAAGATGCCCGCGGCTTCCGGCAAAGGCTCGAAGGCAAACACATGTCCGCGCGAGGCCCGGCGCGCCATGATCAGTGTGTGGTATCCCAAATTCGCGCCGATGTCGTAGCAAACGGCATCCTCCTGGACGACAGTTTCCAGGAACCGGCATAACGCCAACTCGTACTCCCCGGTCCAGAAATCCCGCGAGTACCGCACTCGCCTGGCCGCGTAAAAGACCAAGCCCTGATTGGGCCCGGCGACGATTCTATCTTTGACATAGCCAAGACCCATCCGCTGATACCACTTATAGCGAAGCGTATCGCGCGACGACACCGCAATCCGGTGAAGAAGGCGCCGTTTCTTGACGAACGCGCGCAACGCAGAAGAAATTCCCACTATCTGTTTCATTCCTTTCCATCCGCAACGACGTAATACTTCTCGCGGACGTTATCGATCATCTCGGAAAGCCCCTCGTCGAGCGTTATCTGCGGGGCGAAACCACCGGTGACCTGCTTGAGTTTTGTCACGTCGGCTGACTTGCGCACCGGGCCCTCGGGCTTGCTCTTGTCAAAAAGGAGTTGCGGCTGTCGGCTTGTTGTGGCCAGGATGCGCTCGATCAGCTCGCGGATGGTGGTTTCCCGGTCGTGCCCGACATTGACGGGATCTGCCACAGCGTACCGCTCGGTGAGCAGCTTCAAGCCCATCGCAAGATCCCGGTAATGAACGAAGCTGCGCGTCTGATTGCCACTGCCCCAGACGACCACGGGGTCATTACCGTCCAAGACCTTGCGAATCAAAGCCGGCATTACGTGAGCCTTGACGTCCTCGAGCGGCTCGCGCCGGCCATAACCATTAAAGGGGCGGGCGATGGCGATTTCCATGCCATATTCCCGGGCGTAATATTGACCCTGCAGTTCGACCATGCGTTTGGCCCAGCCATATCCTTCATTGGAACTGTCCGGAAACCC
>Ga0187803_10000435_pt1 | contig 16791 bp, 14 predicted proteins | sample NC_wetland_sal_i_2_FD_132425 | JGI IMG/M metagenome (GOLD analysis project Ga0187803, IMG submission 132425) | Wetland sediment microbial communities from Neuse River Estuary, North Carolina, USA - Control_3 | ecosystem: Environmental > Aquatic > Freshwater > Wetlands > Sediment | place: USA...
CATCGACATCGCGTCCAGCCCCATCGATGATCATCGCGCGAATGCCACGATTCTTGGCAAGACCGCCCATCAGACCGCCGCATACCGACGTTTCGGTGTCGCGGCCGGCGTCCACAACGATGACGTCGCCAAGCTGGCCCATCTCCAGTGCTTTCAAGGGGTCAACCAGATCCCCTGGCGAGAGCTGGACTGTGAGCGCCTGTCCGACCGCCTTGGCGCGAAATGCCGGTTTGATGGCGCTGTGCATGATGCCTTGCCGATATTGCGAGTCGGCGAACACGCAGGACGCGCTGTAGCACTGAGCCACTTCGGTGAACGCAGCCAGCAGTTCCGGCTGACGCCGGAATTCGTTGAACTGCTTAAGCATCAGGTGGTCCTTTCCTGCATCAGCGCGTCAGCCAGGTCACCTTGCGGCAGCGACCATGATCCGTCGGACAGCCGCACGTTGTTGACCGGGTTGTGTGGCTTTTGCCCGGTCAAGACACGAGCGACCTCGCTGGCCGCGACTTCGCGCGCCATTTGGATGGATTCTTCAGAATAATAGGCACAGTGCGGCGTGACGATCACGTCATCCAAGGTGAACAGCGGATTGTCCGCCGCAGACCAGTGGCGGCGCTTGGCTGGCTCCTCCTCAAGATCATCGAGCCCCGCGGCGGCAATCCAGCCCTCCTTGAGCGCCCGATAAAGCGCGGCGTTGTCCACCTCGGGCCCGCGGCCCGTATTGATCAGGATGGCGTGTGGCTTCATGCGCCTCAATTCCGCTTCTCCGAAGAAGTGTCGAGTTTCATCGGTCAACGGACACTGCACAATCACATAGTCCGATTGCTCGACGAGCTGCTTCTTGTCGACGCGGGTCACGCCGTGCCGTTCGAATACCGAGTCATCGACGTAGGGATCATATGCTATGACCCGCAACCCGAAGCCGCGAGCACGGTGGGCAATCGCGCGGGCGATACGGCCGAGGGCCACGATGCCGAGGGTTCGGTCACGCAGGCGATAGACCGGCCGGCCGCTTTTCCAATGCCAGTGGCCGGCATGAGTTGCGCGATCATAACGCGCCAGCTTGCGCGCGAGAACGAGCATCATAGCGATCGCGTGGTCAGCGACCTCCTCGGTGCAATAATCCCGCACATTGGTCACCAGAATGCCACGTTTGGTCGCTGCATCAACGTCCACGTTGTCTACGCCGATGCCGTATCGGGCGATTACCCGGCAATGCGACATCGCCGCGATCGTCTTGGCGCCCACATGGGCATATTGATTAATCACGGCATCGCAATCGCGCGCTTCCGCGATCAGCTCATCCTCGGACTTGGCCTGGATCGCGACCAGTCGCAATCCGGCGGCCTCGAGGATCTTGCGCTCGACATCAACATCGCCGAAGTCGTAATCGGCGATCACTACCTTGGCGCCAGCCGTCATTTGCCTCTCTCCCTATTTCCATCAAGCAGCCGATGCCACCGGTCAATCATAGGCGCCGGCTGAATAGGTGAGCTCGTACGAGTGCGAGTAGATCTCGACGATATTTCCGAAGGGATCTTCGCAATAGACCATGCGATAGGGTTTTTCGCCCGGATAGTAGTAACGAACCGGCATGCGCTGCTTGCCGCCGGTCTCCGTGATCTTCTTGGCCAGCCCCTCGACGTCAGGGTCGGTGATGCAGAAATGGAAGATCCCGGTCTTCCAGTATTCGAGATTGTTCTGCGGCTTGACGTTGTTGGGAAACTCGAAAATCTCGATGCCGACCCGATCCACGGTGGCCAGATGGCAGATGCGGAAGCTAGTCCAGTTCGGACCGAATACGTCGGTGCACATCAAGCCGATCGCACTGTCGTCCTTGGTGATGGTCGTCGGCTTCATGATCGGGTAGAGGCCCAGCACTTCGGTGTACCACTTGTACGCGGCGTCGACGTCGGGGACCGACAGGCCGATGTGGCTAAACGCTCGAGGGTAGGTCATGGCTCTTCTCCTTGTCCGTCGGCGGAAGCTTTGCGGTGCGACCCGGCCACAGCCGCACGACGCCATCCGCCAGTTCTCTCCGCCACATGTCGATGCCGACCGCCAGGACGATGATCAGGCCGATGACAAGCCCCTGAGTTGAGGTGGGCACGGCATTCAAATTGAGCCCGTTCTGCACGATCGTGATCGTCATTGCTCCAAGCAAGGTTGCCAGCACATCGCCTCGACCGCCGGCAAGACTGGCGCCGCCGATCACTGCGGCGGCGATGGCTTGCAGTTCGAGGCCCGCCCCATAGTTGGGGGACCCAGAATTGAGCCGCGCCGCCATCAGCACGGCGCCGACCCCCGTCATTAATCCGGCGATGACGAATGCCAGGAACTGGGTCAGCGGCACATTGATGCCTGACAGATGCGCTGCCTTGGCGTTGCCGCCAACCGCGTAGATCGACCGGCCGAGCCGCGTGTAGCGCATAAACCAGTGCGCGGCCGCAAAGAACACCACAATGTAGATCAGGGGCCAGGGGATACCGAAGACGGTTCCGTAGAACAGCGAATCGAGCAGCGGGGAGACGTCGAATACCGGCGAGCCCAAATTGAACATGAAGGCAATGCCGCGATAGGCGCTGTAGCCCGCCAGCGTTGAGATGAATCCGGGAATGCGCAGATAGGCGGTGAGCATGCCATTGATGGCGCCGAGCCCACCGCCAAATATGATCGTGATCATGATCCCCGGCCAAAAGCCTACTCCCCAGAACTTCACCAACATGGCGAGCAACATGGTGAGAAGGGCGACCGCCGAGCCTGGGCTCAAATCAATGGTCCCGATGAAGATCACCAGGGTCGAGCCGATTGCCACAAGCGCGACGATGCTGACCTGAAGCGCGAGATTGTTGAGATTTCCGGGCAAAAGAAACCGGTCGGTCGTCGCCATAACAAGGAGCGTGACGACCGTTGTCGCGACCGCCGGCCCGAACAGGGACGAGGAGAAAATGCGTTTCATGCGGCGACCTCTCCCGCGCCTTGCAACAAATCGGCTTTGTTCACATCATTCACGTTCGCGATGCGCACAACGCGACCGCGGCGCACGATGGCGATGCGGTCCGACATCGCCAGCAATTCGTCGTCGTGGGAAGTGATGAAGATGACGCCGTTGCCTGCGCGAGTCAGCTCGTTGATCAGCCGAAATACCGCCGTCTTCGCACCGATATCTATACCCTGGGTAGGTTCGTCGAGAATAAAGATTTCGGCTCCCGCGTAAAGCCAGCGCCCGAGGATGATCTTCTGCTGATTGCCGCCGGAGAGCTGATCCATCATCCCCTCCTGAGCCGCGGGTGAAATATCAAGGTGTTCGATGACGCCCCGGGCGACTTCCTGCTCGCGAGCAAGATCGAGCTGAATGCCGCGGAGCAGACCGCGCAGGTTAGCAATGGTGATATTTCTGCAGCCGTCGAAGTTGAAGAACAGTCCGTCCGTCTTGCGATCCTCCGGCAGAAAGGCGAATCCGGCTGCCACGGCCGCGGCGGGGCTGGTCAGGCTCACCCTGCGTCCCTTGACGAGGATTTCACCGGTGGTCAGCGGATCGATGCCGAATAATGCCCGTGCGATCCGCGTGCGGCCCGAACCGAGCAATCCACCGAGGCCGAGGACCTCTCCGCGGTGCAGCGTGAAATTGACGTCGGCAACGCCGCGTTCGGTCCCCAGCTGGCGGACCTCCAGCACTACCTCGGATGTAGCATTGCGCTCCTTGGGATAATACTCCTCGATCGATCGGCCGATCATCTTGGTGACGATATAAGGAATGTCGATCGGCGTATCCTCGGCGGTGCTGATGACCTGTCCGTTGCGCAGCACCGTCACGACATCGACCAGTTGCACGATCTCGTCGATACGATGCGAGATGTAGAGAATCGCTGCTCCCTGTTGGCGCATCCTTTGCAGTAGCGCAAAGAGATGCTCCACCTCGCGCGCGGCGAGCGCCGCCGTCGGCTCATCCAGGATGATCATCGAGGCGTTCTGGGCGAACGCCTTTGCAATCTCGACCATCTGCTGCCGCGCAACCGGCAGATCGGCGAGCACGTCGTCGGGTGAGATAGCGATTTCAAGTTGCGCCAGCACCTTGCGTGCATCCTCGCGCATCTGCCGCCAGTCGATGCCATAAAGCCGGCCTGGCCACCCGCCGAGAAAGATGTTCTCCGCGACCGTCATGTTTGGCACCAACGAGAACTCCTGAAACACCGTGGCGATGCCGAGCGCACGCGCCGCGAGCGGATTCGGCAGACGGACCGGCCGTCCGTCATGCAGAATAGTTCCGGAATCGGGTTGATGGGCCCCGCACAAAGTCTTGATCAACGTGGTCTTACCGCTGCCGTTCTGCCCGACGAGCCCGTGAATCTCGCCTCGGCGCAGTGTGAGCGAAACGTTGTCGTTGGCGAGGACTGGCCCGAAGGCCTTAATGATATTCCGTAGTTCCCAGACGACGGCGCCGGTCCGCTGCATGGCGTTCACGATTGTCCGCAGAATTTGGCCGGTCGCGGCGTTCACGGCCGCGACCGGCTTGGCTAACTCAATATTTCTTAGAAGGCTTCGGGTAAAGCTGCTCGGGGTGCTGCAAGGCCGCCAGCACGTTGGCCTTGTCGGTAGTCACGCCCGGGGTCTCGACCCACCCGCCTTTGTATTTGTTGTCGAGCACATCGAGTGCGACCTTCATGGCGACCTCGCCCATAACGAAGGGCGTCGTGTTGACCGTCCCCGTGATGACGCCCTCGTAGATCTTCTCAAGTGCCGCGGTGTCGCCGTCGTTGCCGTAGAGCTTGAGATCGGTGCGCCCGAGGGACTTGGCAGCCAGCGCCGCGCCCATGATCTCGTAATCGTTGGCAGCAAAGATCACTTGCGCGTCGGGATGGGCCGTCAGCAGATCCCGCGCCGCGGCTTCGCCGCCCTCGACGTTCCACTTGCCGTCAAGGCTTGCAAGCACCGGCCAGCCTGCCGCCTTGACTGCATCGAGGAAGCCGCCACAGCGCTCGGTGGAGTGATAGCCGGGCTGGCCCTCGATGACGAGGAGTTTCTGCGGCTTCCCCCCCGCGAGCTTGATCGCGTAGTCGCCGAGCTTGTGCGTGCCGCCACGCTGCGAGTATCCGACAACGGCATGAACCGGCGCCGGGAAATCCGGAATGTCCGAATTGACGATGATGATCGCGATCCCCGCACTCACCGCCTTCTTGATCAACGGCTGCGCCGCGAATTCGTCGTGCGTTGAGAAAATGATGGCGTTGACGCCCTGGGTTATGACGTCCTGAAGCATTCCCATCTGGCCGTTGATGTCCGCCCCGCTCTGCGGCGCCAACATGAACGTCTCGATACCTCGCTTCTTCGCCTCCGCCTTGATGCCTTCGCCGATGGCGATGTAGTAGTTGAACTCAGTTCCCGGCGGCATGTAGGCGATGCGCGCGCCCTTCAAGCCCTTGAACCCGGAGATCGGCGCCTGCGCCGTCGGTTTCAGCGGCTTGGGCGCCGCATAGTCCTGGGCAAAGGCGGCACTCGCCAAACACCCAGCCACGGCCGTTCCGATGACGGCGCCAAATATTCTGCCTGTTCGTGACATGTCGTTCCTCCTTGTCTTCATGCTTCGCTGCTCTCGTGCAGTGATTCACCGTTAGCCGGCGAATTTCGCGTCCGGAAGGCCCTTTATCCCCGGTTTGAATGCAAACAGTGCTCCGGATTGCGGATCGGCGGCGAGTTGCTCGGCCGTCATCTGATAGCGGGCTGTCGTGATGTACAGGGTGTCAAGTTCGGCTCCGCCGAAAGCCACGCAAGTCGGGTTCAGCACCGGCATTTCAATGACGCGGTCGAGGCGCCCATCCGGAGCGAAGCGGACGACCCGCCGTCCGTTCCATTGCGCATTCCAGATGAAGCCCTCGGCATCGACACACGAGCCGTCCGGCGCTCCGGGTTGACCTTTGAAGCTGGCAACGACCCGACGTTCGCCAACAGTGCCCCGCGCGATGTCGTATTCGAAGCTCCACATCGTGGCTGAGGGCGTATCAGCAAAATACATGGTCTTACCGTCCGGGCTGAAGCACGTGCCGTTGGCACAGGCGACGCCGCCGAACAGCGTGGTCATTCGACCGTCCAAGTCGAGCCTCACTACACTTGAAATCGGTTTGCCTTCGACCTCGTCGAAACCGCCAGCAATGAAACGGCCTTGCCGATCGGTTTTGCCGTCATTAAGCCTGGTATTCGCCAGGTCCGGCTCGAATTTGACGATGTCCTGACGTTGACCGCTGTCGGGGTCGTAGAAGGCAAATCCGCTAGCGAAGCCGGCCAGCAAGCCGCCGCGCTGACGCAATGCGAAGCAGGCGATGCGTTCGGCAGCCTTGTGCGTGGAAGTGCGTCCGCTGGCCGGATCGAGGGTCCAAAGTTCACGCGACTCGATGTCGAGCCAATAAACTCGCTTGGCGTCGTGGTCCCACGCGACCGATTCGCCGAGACTATTGCGGCAGTCGACCGCGAGCTCGACACCCGCCGCTTCCGCCTTGGAAAACATTGTATAAAAAAACGACCGCAACACACGTGCTGCATTGATCTACGTCAATAAGTCGGACGAACCGGCTTATAGTTTTAAAAGGAGAGAGGACATCGCCCGGATCGATCTGCGGCACGAGCAGATGCTGACCGCCGTGATGAAGATCACCGGGTAGAACATCAAGATGTTCAAGCACGCCTGATCGCCGAGTGCCGTCAAAGTTGATCGCCATCAACAGGACGTCCGGCGCGCACGTTTAGAGTGATCAACCGCTAAGTTTAGTTTGGTAGCAGGCATGATCGGCGTCGACTGGGGAATTACGCATCTTCGTGCCTATCGGATCGGCCCGGACGGATCCGTCATCGAGGCGCGCGATGAAGCGAAGGGCATCATGGCGGTGGCGCACGCTGCTTTCGAGGGCACGCTTGAGACAGTGATCGGCGACTGGCTCGACGGCGAGCCAGAGCCGTTTCTGATGAGCGGGATGATCGGCAGCCGACAGGGTTGGGTCGAGGCGCAATACGTTGAGTGCCCGGCCCACCCCGTCGACATCGCGCAGGCCTTGGCACCGGTCACCTGCGCGGGCCGGCCTGGCTTTATTTGTCCCGGATTAACCTGCCGGGATATTGACGGCGTACCCGACGTGATGCGCGGCGAGGAAGTCCAGATCTTCGGCGCGTTGGCGCTGCTGCCGGCTGGAGTCTCGGCAATATGTCATCCGGGGACTCACAGCAAACACATTGTGATCGAGGACGCGACTGTCGCGCGCTTCACCACGTATATGACGGGGGAGATGTTCGCGGTGTTGAGCGATCACAGTATTCTCGGACGCACTATGGAAAGGGGAACTGTCGACTGGCAGGCCTTTGACGAGGGAGTGGCCAGGGCAGGACAGGGCGGTGGCCTGCTGCATCATCTATTCGGTGCCCGCACCCGAGTGCTTATGAACGAAATCCCACCGACCAGCGAAGCCGATTACCTCTCTGGAATGCTCATCGGCCACGAGATCCGCGCGGCTGGTGGCGCGGGACCAGTGGTGGTCATCGGGGCAGCCGGGCTCGAAGAGCGGTATTTGCGGGCGTTTGGCTTGTGCGGTCGCGAAGTAACCGGGGTGCCGGGAGAGGCTGCAACCGTCCGCGGCCTGCGCGTGATCCATGACCTCGCGGGGCGACGCGTCTCATGAACGCATTCATGGCGCACCTCAAGCAAATGCCGCTGATCGCCATTCTGCGAGGCATAACGCCGGCTGCAGGCGAGAAGATCGCCGTGGTCTTGGTTGAAGCAGGGTTCCTGATCGTCGAGGTCCCGCTTAATTCGCCGAGTCCGTTCGCGACCATTGAATTGTTGGCGAAGCGGTTTGGCGGTAAAGTGGTCATTGGAGCTGGGACGGTGCTCGATGCGGACGATGTCGACCGACTGCGGGAGGCCGGCGGTACCCTGGTTGTCATGCCGCATGCTGATGCCGCGATCGTCGCCCGGGCCAAGTCGCTCGGCCTCGCCTGCGTGCCCGGATTTGCCACGCCGACGGAGGCGTTCCAGATGATTGCGGCGCACGCCGATGCGCTCAAGCTGTTTCCCGCAGAGGGAGCGTCGCCGCACGTGCTGAAGTCAATGCGAGCGGTGCTTCCGACCGAGGTGCCGATCCTCCCGGTTGGCGGCATCGGGCAGGAAAGTTTCGAGACTTGGTGGAAGGCCGGTGCGCGAGGCTTCGGCATCGGGTCGGCGCTCTACCGAGTGGGCGATGCGCCGGCCGTTGTCGCAGAGCGAGCGCGAGCCCAGGTTGCTGTAATGCGATTGCTGGTCGCATCAGCGATGCCGAATTGAAAGATTCAGTCTGTTGTCCAGTCGACCCCGTAGCTTGGGCACCGGCGGCGCTGGCAGGATCGGACGGATAGCGGAGCGCGGTTCGCCGCCTCGCGCGTGTATGGGTGACGAAGTTGAATGAACGCGTGGGACATTTGATCAGGCGCAAAGAAGGACGCGCTATAACCGCCTACCCGATCGCTGCGGGGTGCCTCCAATGGTTGGAGCAATGAGCAAGACATTGCCATTTGTGGTGTGGTTCGAGGCGTTGGGGCGAGACGATGTGCCCCGCGTCGGTGGGAAGAACGCCTCGCTCGGCGAGATGGTCTGCCATTTGGCATCGCACGGGGTACGAGTGCCGCCTGGCTTCGCAACGACGGCTCATGCCTATTGGCAGTTCGTCGCGGCGAATGACTTGAAGAAGACGATCGTTAGCTGTCTTGATGATCTTGCGGCCGGCAGAGTCCCGCTGTCCGAAGTCGGGCATGCCATTCGCCGCGCTTTCTTGCGTGGCGAATGGCCCAAGGACATCGCAACGGCAATTACAGCCGCTTATGACGAGCTGTGCAGGCGCTCCAGTAAGCAAGACGCCGATGTCGCCGTTCGTTCAAGCGCGACAGCTGAAGACCTTCCCGATGCGAGCTTTGCCGGCCAGCAGGAGTCCTACCTCAATATCCGCGGCGCGACAGCTCTTCTCGACGCTTGTCGTCGGTGTTACGCTTCGCTGTTCACCGACCGGGCCATCGCCTATCGGCAGGCCAAGGGCTTCGATCACCTAAAGGTCGCGCTCTCAATCGGCATTCAGAACATGGTGCGCTCCGACCTTGGCGGCGCGGGCGTCATGTTCTCGATCGACACCGAGACCGGCTTCGACAAGGTCGTCGTCATCAATGCCTCGTGGGGGCTCGGCGAAAACGTCGTTCAAGGCGCCGTCGATCCCGATGAGTACCAGGTTTACAAGCCGCTTTTGTCCGACGCTTCGTTGAGCCCGATCATCGAGAAAACAATCGGTGAGAAGGCGCAAAAAATGATCTATGCGAGCCAGGGTGACCGTCCGACACGCAACGTGCCGACCTCCAAAGCGGAGCGGAACAGCTTTGTACTCGGCGACCGCGAGATTCTGATGCTGGCGCGGTGGGCGTGCGCGATCGAGGAACATTATGGCTGCCCGATGGACATGGAGTGGGCCAAGGACGGCGAGAGCGACGAGTTGTTCATCGTGCAGGCCCGACCGGAAACGGTGCAGTCGCGGCGGCAACCGAGCATGTTCAAGTCGTACCGCGTCAAATCGAAGGGCCGCACCTTAGTCTCGGGCCTCAGCATCGGCGAGGCCGTCGCCACGGGACGAGCCTGCTTGATTGAAAGCCCGCGCGCCATCGATCGGTTTGTCGACGGCGCGATCCTTGTCACGCGGGCGACGGACCCGGACTGGGTGCCGATCATGAGGCGGGCGGCGGCGATCGTAACCGATCATGGCGGGCGTACTTCGCACGCGGCCATCGTCAGTCGCGAGCTTGGCCTGCCTGCCATCGTCGGCACCGGAAATGCGACACAACTTCTGCATGACGAGCAGGAGGTGACGGTCTCGTGTGCCGAGGGCGATCAAGGCTTCGTGTATGAGGGCTTTGCCGATTTCGAAACCGAGGAACTCGACCTCAGCGGTATCCCGAAAACCCGAACACAGGTGATGCTAAACCTCGCCAATCCCGCCGCCGCGTTCCGCTGGTGGCGGATTCCTGCCGATGGCGTCGGGCTCGCCCGCATGGAATTCGTGGTGGGCAACCATATCAAGATCCATCCGATGGCGTTGATCCGTTACGATACGCTCGCCGATGAGAGCGCGAAACGTACGATCGCCGAGCTTACCCAGGGTTACCAGCAAAAGAGCGATTACTTCGTCGACCGCTTGGCCCGCGGCTTAGCGCGGATTGCCGCGGCGTACCATCCCAAGCCGGTGATCGTGCGCATGAGCGACTTCAAGACGAACGAATATGCGAACCTAATCGGCGGCGCCGCGTTCGAGCCGAAGGAGCAAAATCCAATGCTCGGGTTCCGCGGCGCGTCGCGCTACTACTCGCCGCGCTACCGCGACGGCTTTGCACTCGAGTGTCGCGCAATCCAGCGCCTGCGTGATGAGATGGGATTTCGCAACGTGATTGTCATGATTCCATTCTGCCGGTCCACCAAGGAAGCGGATCAAGTGCTTGCAGTCATGGCGCAGAACGGGTTGCAACGCGGCGATAGGGGATTGCAGGTCTACGTGATGTGCGAAATTCCGTCGAACGTCATCCTTGCGAAGGCATTTGCCGAGCGGTTCGACGGCTTCTCGATCGGCAGCAACGATCTCACCCAACTGACACTCGGCATCGACCGCGATTCCGAGGATCTGGCCACGCTATTCGACGAACAGGACGACGCCGTAAAATGGATGATCGAGAACGTTATTCGCGAAGCGCATAAAGCCGGGGCCAAAGTGGGGTTGTGTGGACAGGCGCCGAGCGATCACCCGGAATTTGCTGAGTTTCTTGTGCGCTGCGGGATTGATTCCATATCGGTGAGTCCTGACAGCTTCATTGCGGTGAAACAGCGAGTCGCTGCAGCCGAGGTAAAGGAGAAAAGGGCCGCAGTGATCGGCCCTCATTGAGTGGTCCGCGTGGAATGTTATATTAGTTTAGCGTTGGCCGCACTCGCACCCTTACCGGAGAAGTGTGTCTGAATGCCTACGAAAATGACCAGATCGCCGGATCGGACATCGTTCGGGGCGGCTGAAACGTCGGAAGCACGACGCACCACGCCCGTGGCTCTGCGGAACTACGCCGTCCGCAATTGTTTATTATATGGCGTGAAACCACGGGCGTCGGAAGCCACCGATCAATGCCGATGGATTGGAAGGTCGATGGTCGTCACAATCGATCCGATTATTCGCTGACGCGGAGGTGGTGAAGAGTCCAGGGATGAGGAGCGCTTCACGCCGAGAGAAGCTCTGCTTGCTGATGGGAAATTGCGCACTGGCTCGGCAATAGCCCGTCATGAAGACTGACCGGTTGCCACGATTGCGGTCGGACTTTCGCGTCCGGGCGGATGCTGTTGGAGCCCGATTTTCTTTCCCCGCAACTTGTTGAACGCATGGATCGCTTTACGAGTGGGCCGCAACAGAACCTTGCAGCCCTTTTTCGCGAAATAGGCTTCGGCTTCCGGCGATAGCCGCACATTGCCCATTTGGCCCGAGCCAACAATGAGCTGCTCGCAGCCGTTCTCGAAGACAAACTTCGCTTCTTTTTTCGACAGTAGGTGCGAGGTGCCGTAATACTTCTTCGACAGCTTGTTCTTCCGCTTCATGACTTCGCCGGAGAGGCGAATGACCACGTCGTGCTCATGGGTCTTGCTGTCAATCGTGATGGTGCCGAATGTGCTGCGTTCGATCCCCATGGTGTGACCCTTGGTTGCGACTCTCAGGGCGAGGCACTCGCTCCGGTTCGGCGGACAACCTCGTCGAGATGCCGCGTCAAATATCCGGCAGTTCGCCAACTTGACCTTGTCAAGACGCAGTCTCTTTGATCTTAATCAAAGGGGCTAGCTTAGGAACCGGTACACTTTACAAATCGGTTTTGTATTGGGTTTCAGTCCGCAGGTTAGCGGCGCCCCTTTTAGAATCAGATTCAAAGGTGGTGCCGACGCAAGGGGGGAGGCGACCAAATGAGCGCGTTCTGGAATGGGAACGGCATTCAGACGAAACTGTTATGGGGCGCGATTGCGGCGCTTGGCGCAGTTTCACTCGGCATCGTGGCCTTGAGTCGCGGCGAGCCCGTTAATGCCGCCTGGCTCGTCATCGCGGCGGTGTGCGTCTATTTCATCGCTTACCGCTATTACGCGCTGATCATCGCCAACAAAGTGCTTGGCATCGATGCCCGGCGCCCGACGCCGGCGGTCCGTCACAATGACGGCCTCGATTACGTTCCAACCAACCGTTACGTGCTGTTCGGTCATCATTTTGCAGCGATCGCCGGCGCAGGCCCGCTGGTCGGACCCGTGCTTGCGGCACAAATGGGCTACCTGCCCGGCACGCTGTGGATTCTCGCCGGCGTCGTCTTCGCCGGCGCCGTTCAGGACATGACTGTCTTGTTCCTGTCCACCCGCCGCGACGGCCGCTCGCTCGGGGACATCGTGCGCGCGGAAATGGGACCGCTCGCCGGCACGATCGCCGGGATCGGCATATTGCTGATCTGCATCATCATTCTTGCGGTGCTGGCGCTCGTCGTCGTGCAGGCTTTGCGGGGCAGCCCCTGGGGCACGTTCACGGTGTTCTGCACAGTTCCGATTGCCTTCATCATGGGCGTATATGGCCGCTTCATCCGCCGCGGCCGCGTAGCCGAGATGTCGGCGATCGGCATCGTGCTGCTGCTGGCCGCACTGATCTATGGACAGACGGTCGCGCAGACGCCGGCGCTCGCCGCCTATTTCACGCTGAGCGGCCCTTCGCTGGCGCTGATCATCATCGGCTACGGCTTTTTCGCCTCGGTGTTGCCCGTTTGGCTGTTGCTTGCGCCGCGTGATTACCTCTCGACCTTCATGAAGGTCGGAACCGTGGTGCTGCTGGCGCTGGCGATCGTCATCGTGCGGCCGTATCTGCAGATGCCGTCGGTCACCAAGTTCATCGACGGGACCGGTCCGGTCTGGGCCGGGAGCCTGTTCCCGTTCCTGTTCATCACCATCGCCTGCGGCGCGGTCTCCGGCTGGCACTCGCTGATCTCGTCCGGTACCACGCCGAAGATGATCGAGAACGAGAGCCAGATCCCGTTCCTCGGCTACGGCGCCATGCTGATGGAGTCGTTCGTCGCCATCATGGCGATGATCGCCGCTTCCGTGCTGCATCCGGGCGTCTATTTCGCCATGAACAGCGGGGCGGGCATCATCGGCACCAGTGTCACTCAGGCGGCGCAGGTGGTTTCCAATATGGGCTTCGTGGTGACGCCCGACCAGCTGACGCAGGTCGCCCATGATGTCGGCGAAATCACGGTGCTGTCGCGAACCGGCGGCGCGCCGACGCTTGCGGTCGGCATGGCGCAGATTCTGTCCAGCCTGTTCGGCGGCCAGGCGCTGACGGCGATCTGGTACCACTTCGCCATCCTGTTCGAGGCGCTGTTCATCCTCACCACCGTCGATGCCGGCACCCGCGTCTGCCGCTTCATGATCCAGGATCTGATCGGCCATGCCATCCCGGCCTTCAAGGCGACCGCGTCGTGGACCAACAATATCATCGGCTCGGCGGTGGCCTGTGCCTTGTGGGGCTATTTCCTCTATCAGGGCGTTATCGACCCGCTCGGCGGAATCTGGACGCTGTGGCCGCTGTTCGGCACTTCGAACCAGATGCTCGCGGCGATTGCGCTCATCCTGTGCACGGTCGTGTTGTTCAAGATGAAGCGCCAGCGATTCGCCTGGGTGACGATCGTGCCCGCCGCATGGCTCGTTGTTTGCACCGTGACCGCCGGCCTGGAGAAGGTGTTCAATCCGAACCCGGCAGTTGGCTTCATCGCCCACGCCTCTCGCTTCTCCAACGCCATTGCCTCGGGTCAAGTGCTGGCACCGGCCCATTCGCTGGGGGAGATGGGCCGCATCGTGTTCAATGACTACCTCGACGCGACGCTGGCCGCGGCCTTCGCCGCGGTCGTCGTGGCCATGGTGATCTATGGCTTCCTCAACATCCGCAAAGCACTGGCGACGCCGAAGGCGACCGCCGTGGAGGTGGAGTTCGCCGGCGCCGCTGTCGGAGGACGCAGTGCCTGATCTCCTCTCGCTCAAGTTCGCGGAATGGAAGGAACGCGGTCAAGCCGCCAAGACCTGGAGTGTGCGCGCAGCGCGGCTGATGATCGGTGTCCCTGACTATGACACCTACGTCGAGCACCGTCGCACCAACCATCCCGGACTGCCGATCATGACCTACGAAGAATTCTTCGTGGAACGTCAGGAGGCCCGTTACGCCGTCAGCAAAGGACGGTTCAAGGGTTGCTGCTGAGGAGAAGCGGGCGCCTCCGTACCCCTGCAGCCCGCGTGGGCGGTCCTGCGTTTATCAATGTCGAGTTTTGTGCCGCAGACGCTGGCTTGAGGATTTCGCTCCGCCCTGCGTCGCGGAGCGAAACATGTCATAGATTTCCCGTACAGTTGTCGCCTGCTCGGCCGTCTTGTCGTCACGAAGGCGAACAAACCTCGGAAACCGCAGCGCCAGCCCGCCGCGCTTGATCAGATCGTGCGCGACCCTGTGGACCGGGCTGACGATTAGTTGCGCGCCGGCAACTTCAACGACCTTGATCGGCTCGAACCACACGTCTGCCTGCATACCGGTGTCCACCAGTCGATGCTTTCCCCGAATGACGTAGGGTTCAAGAATCTTGGGAAGACTTCGCAACATCTCGTCAGAGAAACCCGCTCCCACCTTGGTCAGCGAATAGTATCTGTTCGTGGCAGGATCGAAAGAAGCAAAAAGCAGTGAGCCGTAACTTCCCGCCCGGTGGCCCTTGCCGCGGACAGCGCCGACGACGACAAGATCAAACCTATCGGTCAGTTGTTTTTGATACTCACGCTTAAACTTGATCCAGAGCCAGCCCCGCTTGCCGGCCCGGTATGGACCGTCAGCCGCCTTGATCACAACCCCTTCGGCGCCATCAGCGAGGGCCTGGCGAAAATAATGTTCAGCGACTGCTGCGTCCGAGCTTGCGGTGTATTTCGACAACCGAACCAGGCGCGATTGTCCGATGCAGCGTCGCAGTAGCCTGCGCCGTTCTGAGAGCGGTTGATCGAGAAGATTACGATTCTTAACGAGCAGCAAATCGAAAACGAAGAGCGCAATCGTTACTTTTTTGATGTAGGTGGGGATGTCGTGTTTGTGCCGCCGCGTCATGAGCGTCTGAAAAGGAAGCAAATGGTCCGCCTTGAAATCGAAGGCGACGATCTTCCCTTCGAGAATTGTATTTTTGGGAAGGTCGGACCTGGCAAACGCGTCGATGATCTCAGGATACTGGTGCGCGATCCTCTCCAGTCTGCGCGAAAAGGCGTGGACATCACCATTTCCGTCACGGTGAATTTGCACGCGCTCGCCATCATACTTGTATTCGATGAACATCTCGCCGCGCATGTGCATCGGCACTCCATCTAGATCATGTACACGCGAAGCGAGCATCATGCGCACCGGTGTCCCGGGAATTGGCATGACCCGCTTGAGGCCGGCCAAGCCGGAGCGCGCCAGGTGGCTGCTGACCTCGCCGAGGTCCGAAAGCACATTGTACGCGGCTTCGACAAAACGCTGGTTCTCGATACTGCCGGTATAGGCTTTCGCCAACGCGCGCAGGAATGTCATGTCGGCGACGCCGATGCGATGCGAGCCAAGGACTGTGCGAATGATGTATTTCGCTGCGATGGCCGATGCGCCCGAAAGCAGCTGTGCTAATTTCGCGAACTTCAGCCGCTGCGAGCATTTGCCCGACGTTTGAGCGATTTCTCGCAGCTCGTCGAAGACGGACAGAATGGTCTTTGCGTCTCCGCGCTTGGCGCCGGCAAGGCGTTCTGCCGCCGTTCCGAGGTCGCCGGCAATCGCCAGAAGCCTGTCTACGCGCTGTTCCGGTGCCGCGTATGCGATCGTCATGGCGCGTGCGACCATTCGCTCCGCCATGCCGAATTCCAGTGACTCAAACGGGGCAGCGACTTGGCCGCGCAAAAGATAGGCGACGACCTTCGCTTCGTCTGGATTGAGCCTTGATAGAAATGCGGCGAGGATAGCGACGAGTACCGAACTCGAGGAGGTGCGCTCCAGTTTCTGGAAGACCTCTGCAAGCTCGCCGAAGGCGCGCATTTTTTGCAAGCTCACCTTGCCGGCGGCTCCTCCTCTTCATCCGCGGTCAGAATTGCAACGACCTCGCCGGCTACGGTTTTGAGCGGCTGCCCGGCGCCGAAGACATCGGTGTCCCCGGCAAGCCACACCGATGCTTCCTCGACATCGAGGATGGTGGGTCGCAGCGCCATGATGTCGAGCAGTTTTGCCTCATCCAAGGTCCCAAGGATACGCTGGATGTCAGCGGGTGCGGCCAGCGCGTCGCGATCGCGCGCAATGATTGATCCTTTGGCCATCATCGATCTCATTCGCTGATTATCGTTGAAAATCTTCACCCCGCAGAGACACTTTCGTCCTTGATTCAGATCAAGAGAAGCGGCCGCTAAGGCGCGCAACATGGTGGCAAGAACTGAGGCTCGGTCCGGCAAAATGATCCGGACCGAAAGCCTGCGTCTGATGATCGGTGTTATCATGATTGAACACACCAATGCGCGCGAAAGCCGCGATGTCCGCATTCCGCCGCTTGGGCTTACCGGAATGTTGCAGGTACCGAAGCAGGGCCATGCGCTCGTCGTCTTCGCGCATGGCAGCGGCTCCAGCCGCTTGAGCCCGCGAAACACGGCTGTCGCCGATGCATTGAACGATTGGGGCATAGCGACCTTGCTGTCTGATCTATTGACCGCCG
>Ga0187803_10000436_pt1 | contig 16786 bp, 12 predicted proteins | sample NC_wetland_sal_i_2_FD_132425 | JGI IMG/M metagenome (GOLD analysis project Ga0187803, IMG submission 132425) | Wetland sediment microbial communities from Neuse River Estuary, North Carolina, USA - Control_3 | ecosystem: Environmental > Aquatic > Freshwater > Wetlands > Sediment | place: USA...
CTCGTACTCCACGTGCGCGGTCGCAATCGTGATCCCGCGCGCCTTCTCTTCCGGAGCGTTGTCGATCGAATCAAACGACCGGAACAAGATCTTCGGATTGTGCTTCTGCAGAACTTTCGTGATTGCCGCCGTCAGCGTCGTCTTGCCGTGGTCAATATGCCCAATCGTCCCAACGTTGCAGTGCGGCTTCGTCCGTTCAAATTTTTCCTTCGCCATTTCCGTCGCTCCTAATGCCTTATCTAGTGTCTGAAGCCCACCGGCAGTTTCTCTGTCGGCGCCTCCGGCTCATACTCTAACGTTGCCGTCGAGAAGTGATCCCACTTCAGGAGTATGGCTTCGGTCGCAGGTCTGAACTCGGGTAACGAGAGCCACACGCCCAAGTGATTCTCACTTACAACAAACCCCTCCAGGAACTCCTTCTCCGGCAGGATTCCCTTGAGCGCTTCGCGGCCCTGCGCCAGCAAATGAAAAAGAACCCTGCTTCCGCTCAACTTCATTCGTGCTTCTCGAAAATCAGATCGCGACGCCCCAACCCGAACCAAACCATATTTCGCAAGCGCCGCAGTTCTCTTCGAGTTCTCGCGTCCAGCGCGTCATCAACCAGTTCTGATGCCAGAACCACGTTTTGCTGTCCTTGCGGCGTCTCGATCTCCAGCCTCCAGCTTAAGGTATTGCTATTCCACGTTACGCTCTCGAGCCGATATCCAGTGCCGAGTTCGGCCAAAATCTTCTCGACTTGCTCACCAAGGTCGTGGCCTCGCGTCCGTCTGCGCTCTTCGCCAAGCAAGTATTCGAGCTTGCTCTGTCGGAACTGTTCTTCAGAAAGTCCCATGGCGCCGGCCATACTCTTCTCAGTATCTGAGAGGTTCCTCACATCAGGATTCGAGAATCCTGACGGCACATTGACGTGAAAATCGGAACCAGCCATACGGCAACTCTATCTCGTCGTCGTCTTCCCCTGCGTCTTGGCGATGATCTCATCCGCCACCGACCGCGGGGCTTCTTCATACCGCGCAAAATGCATCGAGTACTCGGCCCGGCCTTGGGTCGAAGACCGCATGTGCGTCGCGTACCCAAACATTTCCGCCAGCGGCACAATGGCCTTGATCACCTGCGAACCGGCGCGATGCTCCATGCCTTCGATCCGTCCGCGGCGCGAGCTCAAATCGCCCATGATCGCCCCGGCAAAATCTTCGGGCGTGACCACTTCCACCGACATCACCGGCTCAAGAATCACGGGGCTCGCCCTGCGCGCCGCTTCTTTGAAGGCCATCGAACCCGCAATCTTGACCGCCATTTCGTTCGAGTCCACTTCATGGTAGCTGCCGTCGTACAGCGTCGCCTTCACGTCCACCATCGGATAACCGGCAAGCACGCCCCCCTCCATCGCTTCCTGCATGCCCTGGTCAACCGGCTTGATGTATTCCTTGGGCACCGTGCCGCCGACGATTTCGTTGATGAACTCGTAACCCTTGCCCGGCGCGTTCGGCTCCAGGCGAATCTTGGCATGCCCATACTGGCCGCGGCCCCCGGTCTGGCGAATGTACTTGCCTTCGGCCTCCGCGTGCCTGCGAATCGTCTCGCGATACGCCACCTGCGGCTTGCCCACGTTCGCCTCGACCTTGTACTCGCGCATCATGCGGTCCACGATGATTTCCAGGTGCAGCTCGCCCATGCCGCTGATGATCGTCTGTCCGCTGTCGGGATCGGTGTGAACCTTGAACGTCGGATCTTCCTGCGCCAGCTTCGCCAGCGCCATCCCCATTTTTTCCTGGTCGGCCTTCGTCTTCGGCTCGACGGCCACCGAGATGACGGGCACTGCAAACTCTATCGATTCGAGCAGGATCGGATGTTTCTCGTTGCAGATGGTGTCGCCGGTGCCGACATTTTTCAGACCCACAGCCGCGCAGATGTCGCCCGCCAGAATTTCCTGGATGTCTTCGCGCTTGTTAGCGTGCATTTTCAGCAAGCGCCCAATGCGCTCGTGCTTCTGCGTCCGAGCATTCATGACCGACTCGCCCGAGTGCAACTGGCCCGAATACACACGTATAAACGTCAATTGCCCGACATACGGGTCCGCCATGATCTTGAACGCGAGCGCCGAAAAGGGCTCATTGTCATCGGCCTTGCGTGTGATCGTCTTCCCGTTTTCCGGATTGATGCCGTGCGTCTCCGGAGTATCGAGCGGCGAGGGTAGATAGTCCACCACCGCGTCGAGCAGAGGCTGCACGCCTTTATTCTTGAAGGCTGTTCCCACCACCACCGGAAACAGCTTCAGGCCGATGGTCGATTTGCGCAGCGACGCTCTCAGTTCATCCGCCGAAATCGGCTCGCCTTCCAGGAATTTGTGCAGAATCTCGTCGTCGTTTTCGGCAATGGTTTCGACCAGTTGCGTATGGAACGCCTCGGCTTTCTTCTGCAGTTCGGCAGGAATCTCTTCTGTCGAGTATTCGGCGCCGATGATGTCGTCCTTCCACACGACGGCCTTCATTTCAACCAGATCTATCACTCCACGAAATTTGTCTTCTTGTCCGATGGGAATCTGAATCGCGACGGGCCTGGCATTCAAACGCTTGCGGATGGTGTCAATGGCGTGCTCGAAATCTGCACCCATCTTGTCAATCTTGTTGATGAAACAAATGCGCGGAACACCGTACTTATCCGCCTGCCGCCATACTTTCTCCGACTGCGGCTGCACGCCATGCACGGCGTCGAACACCGCAACCGCGCCGTCGAGCACGCGCAGCGAGCGCTCCACCTCGGCCGTAAAATCCACGTGGCCGGGGGTATCGATAATGTTGATGCGAATGTCGCGCCAGGTGCAGGTCGTAGCCGCCGACGTGATCGTAATGCCCCGCTCCTGCTCCTGCTCCATCCAGTCCATCACGGCCGTGCCTTCGTGCACCTCGCCGATGCGATACGTCCTGCCCGTATAAAACAGGATGCGCTCGGTGGTCGTCGTCTTCCCGGCATCAATGTGCGCCATGATGCCGATATTGCGACAACGCTCTAATGGAACTGTTCTGGGCACGGCTTTACTTAATTTTCCTCTCTGGGCTTGTCAAAATCTGTCGTCAGTCGCTCGTCGTCGGTCGTTCGCGTTGCTCGAAGCTCGCAGCTCGTAGCTCGCTCACCAACGGTAGTGCGCAAACGCCTTGTTGGCTTCCGCCATGCGATGCACATCTTCCTTCTTCTTGATGGCGGCGCCTTTGCCGTTGGCGGCATCGAGCAACTCGTTGGTCAGTTTGTCAATCATTCCTTTTTCGCCGCGCTCGCGCGCATAGGTCACGATCCAACGGATGGCCAGCGACGTCCTGCGGTCGGGGCCCACTTCAATCGGAACCTGATAGTTCGCGCCGCCCACACGGCGGGTCTTCACTTCGAGCAGCGGCTTGGCATTCTCGACCGCCTTGGTGAACAGCTTCAGAGGCTCGTCCCCGCCTTTTTCCTTCAGCTTATCGAGCGCCGTATAGAAGATGTTCTCCGCCGTCGATTTCTTTCCCCGCCACATCATCGAGTTGATGAATTTCGTCACCAGGTCCGACCCATAGATCGGATCGGCCTCGACCGTGCGCTTCCCGATATGTCCTTTGCGCGGCATGTGTTGTTTCCGCTCCTGCTTGACTCTCAGGTTTCAAAGTCTCAAGGTTTCAGAGTTTCAAGGATCGAAAGCTCACCGCAGCGACGCCCTTCTTTGAAACCTTTCAAACTTCGCAACCTTGAAACCTTGCTCTACGCCTTCTTTTGCTTCTTCGATCCGTACTTCGAGCGCCCTTGATTACGCCCCGCGACTCCGGTCGCATCCAGCGTCCCGCGCACCACGTGATAGCGCACGCCCGGCAGGTCCTTCACGCGTCCGCCGCGGATCAGCACAATCGAGTGCTCCTGCAGGTTGTGGCCAACGCCCGGAATGTATGTCGTCACTTCAATCCCATTCGTGAGCCGCACCCGGGCCACCTTACGCAGCGCCGAGTTCGGCTTCTTCGGCGTCTGCGTGTACACACGCGTGCAGACTCCCCGCTTCTGCGGACACTGCTGCAGTGCCGGACTCGCCGTCTTGTAGCGGGGGTGTTCCCGCCCGAATTTTACCAACTGATTAAAAGTAGGCACTCTCGCCACTCCCAGACGCGGTAACCCGCGTCTCTACCTAAACCGCACCTTTGCCCGCACGTTCCCGTAAAGACGGGGCTTGCGCCGTCTCCTCAAGGCTGCCCCACACATCGCGTTCTTTGCGATGTCTGGGCCCTACTATCCGGCCATCCCATTCTCGGATGACCTCACTTCAGGCCGCATTCCGCCGCAGAAACGAGGACATCCTCGTCCAGGTTCTGGCACAGGCTTCCACTGCCCGGCCATACTCTCCCGCGCACAATGCCGGTGAGGAATTGGGTTCGGTTTCCCGTTTACTAATGCCGACGACGGTGGCGCCACGCCTCACCCCGAGCAAGGTTTCGGAGGCGCTCCGTTTCGTCTGCTTCTCCCGCATAGCCTCGCGTGATCCCAAACTTCGGGCGCGAAGGTTTTCGCGGGACGTTTCAGCGAGGGCGTCCCGGTCCCACATTCGACCGGGCCCGTGTATCTTTAAAGCTCAGCCACAGTTTTCCGCATGCCCTGTCTTGAGCGCACGTCGCGCCTCGGACCGGACCGCTGTCCACAGGCAAGCCAGACTCAACTCGCGGAACCGTTTGATAATAGCAACTCTCTTGCGTGATCGTCAACCACTCCTTGGCGCATCGAAGAAAGAGCAGGTTTCAAAGTTTCAAGGTTTCAGAGTTTCAAGGAGCCAGACAGCCTGAAATTGTTCACCACTGACCCCTGTCCTTTGGAACTCTGCAACCCTGAAACCTTGAAACCTTGCACCTGACCTTCTACACTGGCAGTTTTCCGGCCAACATTTCGCTAGCGCCCAAAATCGGGATGCGAGGAGGGTTCATGCATCGTTTGAGTTCCGGTTCTCTTTTGGTCACGACGGTCACGCTAACCATCGTCCTGGCGGGGTGCCTCGGCAAGAGCACTTCCAACCCGGGCAACGGAGGCGTGAAGACGGTTTCGCTGAACCCCGCCGCGAATGTTTCGATCGACATCGGTGGCACCCAGGCCTTTTCCGCTACTGCCACGGATGCGCAGGGCCACACCGTAATCGGCACGATCACATACGTTGTCAGCACCCCTCCCGGTTCAACCGGCCCCGCTCCCCTCTCAGTCACCAGCGCCGGCAATGCCTGCGCCGGCACCTGGGACCAATCGTTCTCAATGTGCCAAGCGGGCACGCCCGGCGTTGCTCTCGTCACCGCCGTCGTCAATGGCGTTAGCAGCCCGCGGACTACCGTTTACGTCCACTACCATATTGACAGCCTTCAGGCCGAGACTTTCCAGAAGACGCCAGATCCCACTTCCTGTTATTACCAGGATCCGACCTGCTGCTCCCAAGGACAAACCTGGATCTATCAGGCAGTCGCCTACAGCAACAACCAGGACATCACTAACACCATCGGTCCGGTCAACTGGGCGTCGACCAACAATGGCGTGCTGACAACGGATACGAATCCACCCCTGCAACCGCCCTTGCCAAACAACCAGGTCCAGATCACCAGCTCCAACCCGGGCATCACCGAGCTTTTCGCCAGCGTTTCCGGAACGACCAGCAATTCCATCCCAGTCACGAGTTGCCTGGTGCAGTACGTCCGCCTGCGCGCTTCCGGCAGTACTACCAACTCGATTAGCGTTAATAATGGCAGTTCGGTCTCGCTTCAGGCCAGCGTGGTAGATACCGCCGGCTTTACCCTGCCCAAACCGCCTCTCACCTGGAGCACTAGCAACCCTGAGGTTGTGTCGTTTAGCACGGTGACCAACACCACGGGAACCAACAGCGCCACAGCGCACAACAACCTGGGTGGCGCCACGGTCACCGCCTCGTGCAGTCCGCCCACCTGCAACATCGGAGTGCTCCCCGGAATACCAGTCCCCCAGGCAATGCCCGTATACGTCTACGCCAGCGATGGACCCCTGTCGCCATTTAACCCGCAGCAAGGCTACGGCGCAATCTCCGTGGATGTAACCACCACAGGAAACCTGCCAACCTACTCTGCCTGGGCCGCTACCGACCAGTGCCAGGGTGCCGCGGGCTGCACCAGCACCATGTTTCAGATCACCCCGAGCACCACGGGCGGCAACCCGATCAGCGCCACCGTGACCGTGCCGCGCACCCCCAATTCCATGCTGTTCAACTTCCAGACGCGCGTCTACATGGGCAGCGATCAGGGACTGATGTATGTGGACACAGGTAGTAGTTCGACTACCGCCAGCCTGGTTTCCAGCTCCCCCACGCCCTGCAATGTCTCATTGTGCGGCACCGTGCTCGGCATCTCGAACGATGGCAAACTGGTCGTCGTTTCCGATACTGTTTCTTCGACGCCTCAGGTTTACATCTACGACAGCAGCAGCGGCGCGGTCACGGACCTCGTACTCTCCGACGTGGCGAAAGTCGCCGCGTTCTCGCCCGACCAATCAAAGATCTTCATCGTCACCAACAATGGCACGATGTATGTGTACTCCACCGTGAATGCCCTTGGCGTCGTTCCTGGATCCAGTTCTCCCACTGGAGCCACCTTCTCCGCTGATGGAAGCTTCGGCTACATCGCTACATCTACGTCCCCGTCTTCTTTCTCGGTCAACGCATTCTCAATGTGTGCCTTGCAGAACGAACCCAGCGTGAACCTCGGCAATGTCGCGACGACAGCTCTCCCCGTGCAACTCAGCTTATCTCCGGTAACCCGGGTCGTTACGGTGGGCTCTGACCTGTTCACTGAGGAGAACGTCGTTGTGCTCGAACCTCCCTACGTTCAGGTTCTGACAGCGCAATACCTGCAAACCGACGTCGTGGACAAGCAGTTCACCTGCAATCTTCCGAGCCCGCCTCCCAACCAGAGCCTCATCACCGCCGGCGCTCCCTACAATCTGGGCCAGGGCAACTTCACGCCGGTTTACTCGCGCCTGGTCGCCAACGGAACCGAGATGATCGTCGTGGGCCGTCACATTCCTGCCGTCCTGATCTTCAGCGTCAGCAACGGCACTACCAGCTCCGTGCCGCTCGTCAACAGTGCCGATCCGCTCTCCGCCTCGTCTTCCAGCGACGGCACCACGGTTTATGTGGCCGCCTGCGACCAGTATCAGCCTGACGGAAAAACCTGCGCTGCGGGCTCAGTCCACGTCGTCGACACCATTACCCGCGGCGACTTCCTGCAGGTTCCCTACATCAACAACAGCACCAACAATATGTGCAACGGCCTGGGGCAGAACGCCCCGCTCTGCATCGCCAACATGGTCGCCATCAAGCCGCAGTGATGTGTTAGGGCCCACGTCTTCCGGCAAATAAAACGGCGCTACGGGCCGATCTCTTTCCCCACACTGTCGAGTACGCCGTTGATAAACTGCACCGACTCCGGGGTGGAAAACTTGCGAGCAATCTCAAGCGCCTCGTTAATGACGATCGCCCGCGGCGTCTCGGGATAACCGAGAAATTCCGCTACCGCCCCGCGCAGCACATTCCGGTCCACCGCTGCCATCCGGTCCATCTTCCAGTGGCGCGTATGCCGGCCAATGATCGTGTCAATCTCCTCCAGGCGATCGCTGGCCACGCGAAACAAATCCTCGGCAAACCCGCGCGCCGCCCCATCCACATCCGGCCGCTCGGTCCAGAAGGTTTTGCGCACGAGTTCCGGCGACTGCTTCCCCATGTCGGCCTGAAACAGCATCTGCAAAACCAGTTCGCGAGATCTTCGTCGAGTGCCCATAGAACCAGCTGTCAGCTTTCAGCGATCACCTATCAGTAAAACCTTGCCGCCGAGGGATTGACAACAGTCTACAGGACACTTGTCACAAGGTAGCGTTCGATGAAAAGAGTTGATTAGGACTGAGTTTTGCGTTTCCGAGAAGGTGACGGTTTCCTGTTTTTCCTGACACCAGAGACCCGTGACCTGTGGCCTTTTTCGCTAACAGCTGAGAGCTGAGAGCTGCCAGCTCCTCTCAAATTCGCCATCTCCACCGCCGCCAGAGCCGCCTCAAATCCCTTGTTCCCCATCTTCAGCCCGGCACGATCAATGGCTTGTTCCAGCGTGTCGCAAGTCAACACACCAAAGGCATGAGGAACGCCCGTCTCCTGCGCCGACTGGCCGATGCCCCGGGTGACTTCATTGACGATCACGTCGTAATGCGCGGTATCTCCGCGCAGCAGACAACCAATACAAATGATGGCGTCGTACTCTCCCGTTTCTGCCAATGATCGTGAAATTGACGGAATCTCGAACGCTCCGGGAACTTCAACAACTCTGATGTCTTCGCGCTTCGCACCAAGCCGGGTCAGGGCATCCACGGCTCCTTGGGCTAACCGCTGTGTGATAAACGAATTGAAGCGCGATACCACAACTGCAAAGTGTCGCCCCTCCGCATGAAGCACGCCAGAACATTTCATGCCCATCCAATCGTCAGGGGCTCCCAGCACTGCAACATTGAATCCAGGAAGAATTCTCACAACAAATTGCCGCCAGCCGGTCTGATACTCACTCACGTCGGAAAGAATCTCGTAACCCTTTTCGCAGAGCAACGCGTGAGCCGCATCCGGATCATCCACCTCAATTGCGAAATTCCACGGGTTCCCCACTTCCTTGGCGCCGGCCTCCCAGCCAATCGCGATCTTCGCCAGGGGCGCGGATAACGTTACTTCGCGAGATTGCTTTTCCACTGCTCCGGTTTCGTTGCGGCAACCAAGCAATTCGAGAAAATCTCGCAAGCCGTCGAATTCCCTCTTGGATGGGAAGTCCTCATCAATTCGAATTGCCTTGATCATTTTGATTAATCCGCGAAAATCCGCGTGCATCCGCGGGAGAGAGGTTTTTACTTCTGCAATCTGACTTCTGACTTCTTACTTGCCTTTGAACTGCGCCGCCCGCTTCTCCAGAAATGCCGCCGTGCCTTCCTTCATGTCCTCGGTCGCACAGCAAACCCCAAACAGCGTCGCCTCCAGATACAGCCCCTCGGCCAGCGTCATCTCCATGCCCTTGTTGACGGCCTCCATCGCATACTGCACGGCCAGCGGAGCGTTGGCAATAATCTTCGCCGCAATCGCCTCTGCTCGCGGAATCAGCTCGGCCGCCGCCGTCACTTCATTCACCAGCCCGATGCGGTGCGCCTCCTGCGCCGTAATCATCTCGCCCGTGAGAACGTGCTGCATAGCGATGCCCTTTCCCACCAACCTTGGCAAGCGCTGCGTTCCGCCGTAGCCCGGCATAATCCCCAGCTTCACCTCCGGCTGGCCAAGCTTGGCGTTCTCGCTCGCCAGCCGCATCGTGCAAGCCATCGCGACCTCGCATCCGCCGCCCAGCGCAAATCCATTGACGCAGGCAATCACGGGCTTGCCCAGGTTCTCGATCAGGTCAAGCACCGACTGCCCGCGATGCGTGTATTCCTTGCCCGAGACGGCATTGTGCCTGGCCAGTTCGCCAATGTCAGCCCCGGCAATAAACGCCTTCTCACCGGAGCCAGTGAGAATCGCGACGCGAATCGCCGCGTCGGCCTTGATATCGGTAAACGCCGCCCGCAACTCTTCCATGGTGGCCATGTTGAGCGCATTAAGCACCTTGGGCCGGTTGACGGTGACGTAGGCAATTGAGTTTTTCTTTTCGAGGAGAATATTTTCGTATGTCATAAGCACATTTTGTCACCACAGAGGCACAGAGACACAGAGGAATTCATGACAAGTGCGCCTTTCTCTGTGCCTCCGTGGTGAATCGATTTTCAATCCGCGTCCATCCGCTCAAATCCGCGGAAAAGAAGTTCTGATTCTGCAATCTGACTTCCGACCTCTGCAATCCTAAAACTTCCCCGCCACCGGCTTCTCCGGGTTTGCGTAATCATAAAACCCGCGCCCCGTCTTCCGCCCGTACCAGCCCGCCATGACCAGCCGCTTCAGCAGCGGAGGCGACGCGAAGCGCCGCTCCTTGAACTCCTCATACATCACCTGCGTGATGTAGTAGGTCGTATCGAGCCCGACAAAGTCGAGCAGCGTAAACGGCCCCATCGGATATCCGCAGCCGAGCTTCATCGCGCTGTCAATGTCCTCGATCGAGCCCACGCCCTCCTCATACGCCCGGACCGCATCCAGCAGATACGGCACCAGCAGCCTGTTCGCGATGAAGCCGGTCTTATCCGAAGTCCGCACCGGAACCTTGCCCACCTTCTTCGCGAACTCGCAGGCGGCTTCATACACGTCGGGCGCCGTGGTGATGGTGCGCACGACTTCGACCAGCTTCATCAGCGGCACGGGATTAAAAAAGTGCAGCCCGATGAAGCGCTCCGGCCGCTTGGTCGCCGCCATCAGCTCGGTTACCGAAATCGACGAAGTGTTGGTGGCAAAGATCGCCTCCCGCTTCACGATCCCGTCAAGCGAGTCATACATATCTCTTTTCTGCTGCACGTTCTCGATGATGGCCTCGATCACAATGTCGCAGTCAGCCAGATCCTGCCGGTTGGTCGTGCCCTTCAGCCGCGCCCGAATCGCATCCTTCTGCGCCGCCGTGATTCCGCCCTTCTCCACCGGCCGCTCGGCAAATTTCGCCAGCGACTTCTCAATCCCGGCAAAGCCCTTGTCAAGAAACTTCTGCTCAAGTTCAAGTACCGTAACGTCAAACCCGGCGGTCGCACAGACTTGAGCTATCCCCGATCCCATGAGTCCACAACCCAAGACGCCTACCTTATTTATGACCATACATTACTCCTTAGATCCCTCGCTGCGCTCGGGATTTCGCCTACGGGCTCCCGCTTCCCACCCCGGCTCGCTCACGCCCGCAAAGCGGCTCAACTTGCGCAATGCCGGAGCCCATCAAGCCACAACCGAGAACGCCGACTTTTTTGATTTCCATGAATCAATCCCTCACAAGGAAGTCTCTTTTCGGATGACCATTCTGGCCGCTGTCCGTAACGCAAACAATGAAAACGCCCAGCCTGCCACATTGATCACCAACAGCGTAATGACGCGCTTGCCCGCGTTGAGCGGAAGCCAACTTGCATAAGGCCGATCAACCAGCAGCATGGGCCAGTGAAAGAACGACCAAGCCTTCAGCGATAAGGGCAGCGCGAAAGGAATGATGGTCAAAGCAAGCCCTACCGCTACGGCGACAGCTGTATCTTTCAGTCGGTCTCTCAAGGCGTGCTCTTCGCTTCAACCAAATCTTAATCCTTGTCGTTCAGAGCCCTTCACAGCCGCGTCAGCGGCGAGAAGGAGCGAGGAATCTGCGGTCTTTGGGAGCGGATAAGGTGCCGACAGCAGATTCCTCGCTCCGCTCGGAATGACAATCCTAAGGAGTTGAGATTCTCTCCGTGTCTCTGTGCCTCCGTGGTGAAAATCTCCACGGCACATTGAAAAGCCCTCACTGAAAGCTCTCCACCACCATGGCAATCCCTTGTCCCCCGCCGATGCACGCCGTCGCCAGCCCATACTTCTTCTTGCGACGTCGCAGTTCATAGAGCAGCGTGATCACCAGCCGAGTTCCGGTCGCGCCCAGCGGATGCCCCAGCGCAATCGCTCCGCCATTCACATTCACTTTCTCGCGATCAAGGCCCAGCTCTTTTTCCACTGCCAGATACTGCGCCGCAAACGCCTCGTTCACTTCGATCAAGTCAATGTAATCCAAAGTCAGCCCAGCCCGCTGCAGCGCCACCTTCGTCGCCGGAACTGGCCCACGCCCCATTAGCTTCGGTTCGACTCCCGCAATCCCCCAATTCACAATCCGTCCCAGAGGTTTGAGATCGCGTTTCTGCGCCTGCTCCAGCGACATCACCACCACCGCCGCGCCGCCGTCCACAATCCCGCTGGCATTGCCCGCCGTCACGGTCCCGTTCTTCCCAAACGAAGCCCGCAGCTTCGCCAACCCCTCCATCGTCGTCTGCGGACGCCGGTGATCGTCCTCCGTCAGCATCTCACCGGTGGGTTCGCCTTTGGAATTCCGCAAAGGCACAGGCGTCAGCTCTTCCTGAAGCCGTCCTTCTTTATATGCGGCGTCGGCCCGCTGCTGCGAGCGCAGCGCGAGCTCATCCTGCGCCTGCCGAGTGATCCCCTGCTGCTCGGCGTACAACTCGGCCGTGCTCGCCATGTACATTCCGCAATAGGAATCGAGCAGCGCCACCATCAGCGAGTCTTCGAGCTTCCCGCCCGGCGCCAGCGTAAACCCATCCCGCCCGTGAATCACAAACGGCGCCTGCGACATAGATTCCATCCCGCCCGCCAGCACCACCTTCGCCTCGTCGGTCTGAATCATCTGCGCCGCGCTGATAATCGCCTGCATCCCCGACCCGCACAGCCGGTTCACGGTCAGCGCCGGAGTCTCAATCGGCAACCCCGCCCGCAGCCCAACGTGCCGCGCCCCATAGAGCGCGTCGCCTGAAGTCTGTTGCGCGTTGCCAAACACCACATGATCGAATTCCTTTGGATCAACGCCCGCGCGTTCGATCACGGCCTTCGCCGCCACCGCGCCCAGTTCCTGCGCCGCATAGTCTTTGATCTTTCCGCAGTAGCGGCCAAAAGGCGTGCGCACGCCGCTGACGATGGCAATATCCCCAGGTTTCAACATGAGTCCTGCTAGATGAAAGAGATGACCGGCTAAAAGCCAACCAGTGAGTTTATCAGCAGGGCGGGATTTGTAATTGGTAATTTGCGATTTGTAATTTCAAATCTCGTGAGGCCGATGAAAATGGCAGGGCAGAACGTCAGATCGGATGTTTTAAATTACCAATCACAAATCACCAATTACAAATTCCTCGGCGCCCTCTGCGTACTCTGCGGTTAAGGCTCTACGCCACGGCCGCGGCCGCCACCTGCGCCGCCTGACAGACAATCTTCCCCGGCCCCTGCACGATCGCCAGTTCCAGCGCCTGGTCGGCGCGGTTCACCACTTCGGTCACAATGTCCACCGGATCATAGTGCTGCCGCATCACCGCCTGCGCCAGGGCGGCGCAGAATTCCACCGGCTGCTCTTTTCCGGAAAGCTTCACTTCACCAAGCAGCCGCCGCAGTTTTTCCACCGCCATCAGCGCCTCTTTTTCCCCCGTGTCGCCTAGCACCAGCGCCACCGTCGTCGCCTCATAACGGAAGGCCAGATCGTTCGCCCGGATGTTCGCCGAAAACAGCCGCCCGATCTGGTCCATCATCTGCTCGACTGCCGCCTCTCCGTATTCCTTGGCCAGGGCGCTGCGTCGTCCAAACTGCATCAGCAGCACCGTCAGCGCAGTTCCCTGCTGCAATCCGCGCCGCGTCTCCGCCTGCAGAAGGTCCAGATACGACGCGCGCTTCAGCAGGCCAGACTTCTCGTCGGTTACCGAAAGATTCTTCACCAGCCGGCGCAGCCCCGCATTGTTGAGCGCAATCACGACCTGGTCGCTCAGCGTCCGAATCACCAGCACCTCCGAGGCCTGCCACGTCCGGGTCGCGTTTTGCGTAAGGATCAGCACGCCCAATTGATCGTTGCCTTCCGCCAGTGGCAAGGCCAGCAGCGATTCGATCTGCAATTCTTCGATCGCCGCCCGTATCGCCATCAATTCCGGAGCGTGCCCCGCATCCGCCATCGTCACCGTGCCGCGGGCCACTGCCAGGTCCTGCAAGGTTTCCACCACGCTGACCAGCGCCGCCGAACTGACTGGAAGCAGTTCCTCGGCGTGATATTCCTGCACGCTCGAGGGTGGCAATCCCGGCTTCCGCAGCGCCACAACGCAACGCGACGCGCGCCAGGCATCGCCGATTTCGCTCGCCGCCAGCTTTAGCACTCCTTCGGCGTTGCCCTGGTGGTTGAGCTTGCGCGTGATCGCCGCGACCTTCGCCAGGCCGCTGACGTCGGCCGCTTCGGCCGCCGGCACAGATGACGCAGCGGCGGCTGGCGCTGCCACGGGCGCGCTCGGCGCTGCCGCCGGAGCCGGTTTCGCGTACTGCGCTTCGATGCCAGCGGCCATGCAGAGCCGCTGCAAATCGGGGTTTCGTTGTTCTTCCCCGGGAAACAGTTCCCGAATGCGCTGCAGCCGCTCGACCGCTTTCGTGCGCATTCCGTATTGCACCAGAATTTCGGCTTGCAGCATCAGGTCCTGCAGCGCGGCCGCCCCCAGCGTAGGTTCCGCGATCTTGACCTGCGGCTCTTCTTTCTTTACCGTCGAAAAACGCGCCGCAATCATGTTGAAGCGCTGATCGTCAATCTTTCCCCGCAGCGTCTCCAGCCGCTTCTGATGTCCCGGTTCGTAGGGATCCACTTCCGCCGCCCGGTCCAGGCACTCCCCCGCCTTCTGAAAATCGTGCTTCGTGCAATAAAGGTCGAACAGCTTTACCAGCGCCTGCGCATAGTCCGACTCGCGGTTCGAGGCGTTGAACAGCTCTGCCATAAACTCCAGCATTTCCCCGGACTGACGGCGACCCGCCAGCAGTTCCTGCATGGTGGTTATGAACGACCGCCGCTCCCCCCGCCGCCGCTGGAACGCTTCCAGCTTCCGCGCCAGCGCCACCGCCTCGGGGTCGAGTTCGGAGTCAATCATCTTCCCAATCACATTCACCACCTGGTGAATACGCGCCGGATTCTGCTCGAACATTTGCCAGATCAGGGGCTCGGCTTCGGTGCAGCGTCCGGCCGCAAGCAGCGCCTGCCCATACAGGTCCCGCAGTTCCACCGAAGGGTCGCCGGCCTGGACCAGAGGCTCAAAAATGAAAATCGCTGCTCCGGCTTCCGCCCGCGCCAGCAGGCTCTTGCCATAGGCGATCGCAATCTTCGGATTCGTAGGATCTTCGTTGTATGCTCGCTCGTAGTAGGGGCTCGCGTCTCCGGCCGCAGCTTCCGTCAGTTCCGCTACTTGCAGAAACGACTGCGCCGCCATCACGTGTTCGCCGAGTTCCGCCGCCAATTCCGCCACCCGCAAATGGTTCGCCGGCGAATTCTCCAGGCTCACCACCCGACGCAACACCAGCAACGCCTCTTCTTTGCGTCCCTGCCGATGCAAATCCTCCAGAACGTTCTCATAGGTCCCCACGGCCAGTTTCTTGTTTGAACGTTCCAGCAGTTGGCCAAAGCGCACTTTCTGTTCCCAGCTGGGATTGGCATAGCGCGCCAGCTTCTTATAGGTCAGGCTTGCGCGGGTCGCATCCGCCGCATCCACCTGGCGCTCAAACAACTCTCCCAGCAGCCGCACCGCCATCCCGCCTTTGTTTACCGAGAGACACAGGTCGGCTGCAATCTGCCGCACATTGTCGTTCTGCGGATCGGCTTCCAGAATCTGCAGATATTCGGCCAGCGCGTCCGGCGTTTTGCCCTTCTGCAGCAGCTTTTCCGCCTTTTCGATGCGCCGCGCGATTTCAGCTCGATTGGGGTTTTCCGGCATGGAACTCTGGGACAGACAGACCCGCCTCGATTCTAGGGTCCACGCCCGACACCAGCAACGCACTTCCCCCCAGAGCAATTACGAAAGTTATCCGACTAGACGAGTGCCGTGACCCGACGATCGCTGCCACGTCGTTTGGGGCTGAACCCTTTGACTTCGGTCGGTCGAAAATCCCCACCCTAACGTCGCAAAAGCGCGACGTTAGGATGGGTAGCGAAGGATCCAGAACTGGTCTCATGAATCCCCGGCTGGGTCAAACGCCGTTCCCTCAGGGGCTAAAGCCCGCATTTTTGGCGGCCTGAGCGGCATGGCTGAAGCCGTGCCCTTCCACAAAACCATTTATCGAACCAGTTCTATGTATTTTGTTGGCCTCGCCGGTAGTGCGTCAGAATGCATGGATCTTTCGCTTCCTCAGGATGACTCGGCGCAAAAAATCACAAGCTCTCAGGATGACTCCGCGAAAAAAAGTTACAGGCTCTGAGCAGAGCGAAGGATCTATGCATTCCCTTTTGCGGCACAGAACTCTTCGCCTTGTCTCAAACCTGACGGTCACCGTCCGGTTCCTCTCAATCCTCGGGCAGCAAAGAGACGGAAGCCCAAAAGCAAGAGCCGATCGCCGTTAAGTCCCAGACGCTCAATACTTTGCACCTGAGTCCCTATTACTCAAAGACCTGGCTGGTCGCCGCGAAGTTACTTGTGTAAGTCCATACCGACCCTTTTCCTAAGAGTTTTCAGACTGTCTTCTTATCCTTATAGAAGGATCAGGGTCATCACGGAAAACCTTGTGAACATCTGCCTGCTCGTTTTCATCCCGATCAAGCTCACGACGATGGCACCGTTCGCCGCCGCAGCAGGCTTGTGCGTCTTCTTCTCTGGATTCGGTCTCTTCGCCCGCCGATTCGCGGTTTCTCACCCTCCTGCCTCCACGGTTCGCGGCGCCCCTACCGGATTCGTCTCAATTTCCGGCACGGCAACCGGTCCTCACACTCTGAACGCACCCGTCAGCGGCAAACCCTGCTACCTCTCAGAAACCGCGGTGTGGCAGCGTAGCGTAAGAGGCAAGAGCGGGCCATGGGAGAAGGTCGCAGAGGAAACACTGTACCTTCCATTCTTCATCGAAGACTCAACTGGACAGTTGCTGGTTGAGCCGCTGGGAGCCAAACTGGATCTGCCCGTGGATTTCGGTGCAGAATACGGCACAGAACTTTCATCCCCGATTCCGGACGATGTTCCGCCGCGAGTCAGGGTCTTTCTTGCCCGTCACAGCGTCACGCTCGTCGGCCCATTCCGAGTCGAAGAGCGTATCATCGCGCCCGAGAGGCCGATCTTCATCGCCGGCACGCTGAGGGAGAACCCAGGCATTCGTGTACGCCCGTTTTTGCAG
>Ga0187803_10000437_pt1 | contig 16761 bp, 14 predicted proteins | sample NC_wetland_sal_i_2_FD_132425 | JGI IMG/M metagenome (GOLD analysis project Ga0187803, IMG submission 132425) | Wetland sediment microbial communities from Neuse River Estuary, North Carolina, USA - Control_3 | ecosystem: Environmental > Aquatic > Freshwater > Wetlands > Sediment | place: USA...
GGATGCGCAGCTCGGAAGGGCCGAAGCCGCCAAACGACATGTGGAACGTTCCGATCGTGTAAGTGGCCAGATACACCTCGATGGAAATGATGTAGTAAGCGATCAGCAGTCCCGCGGCCACCAACAGGCTCATGTAGCCCGATAGGGCCAGGCCGCCGAGAAGGAAGAGCGCGCCGAAGGTGTCCACCACGTGGTCCACATAAAATCCGTAGCGCGGCCGGGGCTGATTGCGAAAGCGCGCGAGCGTGCCGTCCAGGCTGTCGCCGAACCAGTTGACGGCCAGGCAAACGATTACCAGCAGCAGGCCTACGCGATTTTGCCGCGCGAGCCAATAGGACAGCCCGGCGCCGAGCATGGAGAGGAGCCCCAGCGTGGTGAGCCCGTCGGAGCTGACCCAGCGCGGCAGGCGCGCCGCGAGCCACAGCAGGCAGATTTTTTCCACGCGGGTGAGCAGGCTCTGCTGAGCGCGCTCCGCGGAACGAAACTCCGATGGTTCCATAACGGATTTCTCCCTCTGCATCTCCCGATACACGAGGCCCGAACTGCTGGCGAAAGACTACGCAGGTGGCGACGGGAAGGCAACGGAGGAGCGCGAGCCGGACGAAGCGTCGAATGGGCGGACACGCGGGTTCGCCCCTACAGAGCCCCGGCGAGGAGCCGGACTAGCTGCGGATGCCAATGACGGACATCATGCGGCCGGTGCGGCCGTGCTCGCGCCGGTGGCTGAACAGCAGGTCCGTGCGGCAGGCGGTGCAGAGCGCACTCGAAACGATCTGAGCGGCAGGCACTCCGGCATTCTCGAGCTGGCGGCGGTTGGCGGCGCGCAGGTCGAGACGAACGCGCGGCGCAGGCTCCTCGTGCCCCGGCGGAGTCATGGAGAGCCACGGAAATGGCGCGGGATCGTCACCGCTGGCTAGCCGGTCGAAGGGGCCCGCGAACCACTCGCGCGCTTCGGGGAACTGCGCGGCGAAGGCCTGCGCTACCTCCGGGCCGACTTCGTAGCAGCAGCTACCGATGGCTGGCCCGAGCGCGGCGACCACATCCTCGGCGCGTGTATCGAATTCCATCCGCATGCGGCCCAGGGCTTTCTCGGCGAGGCGCGCGAGCGTGCCGCGCCAGCCGGCATGCACCGCGGCCACGGCGTGGCGGCGACGGTCCGCGAGCAGGATGGGGACGCAATCGGCGGTCTGAACGGCGAGCAGCAGGCCGGGCGTGCGCGTGAGGAGCGCGTCGCCGCGAAGCGGGTGCACGGGGTGGTCGTCCACGCGATGAATCACGTCCGTGTGGCACTGGCGCAGGGTGACGAGAGCACTGCGTCCCGCTCTCAGGGCATGGAGGAACGCGACCCGGTTCTCACGCACGGCTTCCTGGCTGTCCCATTCGGTCGAGCCGAGGTTCAGAACGCGAGCCTCGCCGAGCAGGCTCAGGCCGCCGGAGCGCGTGCTGAATCCGTGGACGAGCCAGTGGAGGTGGGAGAGCGGCGTTGCACGCAGGAGCGTGAGGCGGCCCGAGCGCGCGGCATGCCAGTCGGAGCGGTTGCCGACGGCCGCAACATGATCGGCGGTGCGCCGCCGGCGAGGACCGCTATAAGGTTTGCGAAGTTTCTTCATGCGATGCAGAGGACAGTATAAACCGGGTGGGGAGCTGCTTCGCGGGCGCCCAACAGTATCTACGCCGCGCTGTGAATGCGCATCCCGACCAGTCGGGGTGCGGAAGGCACACAGTCAGTTCCCAATCCCGCAGCCTCGGGATCGGGAGGCTGTGCTACTGTTTCGCCATGATTGTGGGACTGGGGATCGACATCGCGGAAATCGACCGCATCGAGGCCGCCATCCGCCGCTACGGCGATCACTTCCTGCGGCGGTTGTTCACGCCCGCCGAAATCGAGTATTGCGAGAGCCACCGCAACCGCTACGAGCGCTATGCGGGAAGGTTTGCGGTGAAAGAAGCAGCCATGAAGGCGCTGGGCACGGGCTGGCGGCACGGGGTGCGCTGGGTGGATATTGAAGTGACCCGCGAGCCCGCTGGAAAGCCGACGCTGCGCCTGGCCGGTCGAGCCGCCGAATTCGCATCGCAACTGGGCGTGTGCCACATCGCCGTCTCCATCACCCATTCGGGAAATACAGCGCTGGCGGAAGTGATTTTCGAAAAGTGAAGGCGTCAGGCGGCGACGGGCTCTCCGCGCATCTCTCCACTGGCGGCCGAAAGACGCACGTCGAGCCAGGTATTTCGCGGCCAGTGCCCGGTGACGCGCACATTTAGATAATTCCCCGTCAGGGCGCCGGTCCATGGCTTCCCCTCAGGCCCTGTTCCTGAGCGATCGAGGGTCAGCACGCGCTCAAGGCTGCCATTGTGCGCGGCGCGAAAGGCTGCGGCTTTGCGTGCCGAGAGCGCGCGCAGTTCGCGGCTGCGCTCCCGAATCGCAGCAGGCGGCACGCTTTCCGCCATTGCCGCGGCGCGCGTGCCCGGCCGGCTTGAATAGGAAAACACGTGCAGATAGCTGAATGGCAATCGCTCCACCAGCTCGACAGTGCGACGATGGTCCTGCTCGGTTTCGCCGGGAAAGCCGCAGATTACGTCCGCGCCGATTCCCGCTCCGGGCAGGCGCTCGGCGGCGAGCAGGATTCGTTCGGCGTAATGCGCCGCACGATACCAGCGGTGCATGGCGGCGAGCATGGAGTCCGAGCCGGATTGCAGCGGAACGTGAAAATGCGGGGCAATGCGGCGGGAGCGGGCGATTAGCTCCACGAGATCGAGCGTCACGTCCATGGGCTCGATGGAGCTGAGGCGGATGCGCTCGATGGGCGTCTCGTCCACGAGCCGCGCGAGCAATTCGCCGAACTCGACGCGCGGGGTGAGGTCGCGTCCATAGGCGCCGAGATTGATCCCGCTCAGCACAATCTCGCGCGCGCCTGCGGAGGCCAGCGCGCGCACTTCCTGCGCGACGCGCTCCGGAGGGAGGCTCCGGCTGCGTCCGCGAACGAACGGAATCACGCAGTAGGCGCAGCGATTGTTGCAGCCGTCCTGAATCTTGAGCACCGGACGTGTGCGTCTGTCGCCGCCGACGGCCGGGGCCGCCGGCAATTCTCCGGCTTCAAAAATGTCTCCGGTGAGGATTTTGGGCGAGTCTTCTAGCGCCAGAGGACGCGCGCCGGCCAGCACACCGAGCGGCACGAAACCTTCCTCCGGCGCAGCGCCGCCGAGGAGCGCGCCAATGCGGTTCTGGTGAGAGTTTCCGACCACCCAGGCGACGCCGGGAAGTGCGGCCAGCTCTTCCGGCGCGCGCTGGGCATAGCATCCGGTGGCCAGGATGCGCGCGGCAGGATTCTCGCGACGGGCGCGACGAATGGCTTCGCGTGCCTGCGCGTCCGCGGAAGCCGTGACGGTGCAGGTATTCAGCACGATGACGTCCGAGGTTGCAGGAGTGCTGCCGCGAACGAGCCCGCTCTCGACGAGCTGCGTCTCCATCGATGCGGCATCGGCCTGCGTGGCCCGGCACCCGAAATTTTCCAGCCAGTAGGTTCGCATCGCGCCTGTCGCCGCACAGCCACTCTTCCCTGCCCTGAGGGAGGAAGGGCCGCGCGCCGTTCCCATTCGCCAGCCTAGTATAGCAACCCGGCAGTGACCTTCTGCGCGAGACGCGCATTTGCACGAGAGCGGCTTCGGGTGGAAGATGCACGCGCACCGCTTCTCCAGATCTGTTAGACCGATTCAGGAGGCGCACATGATGACAAACTTCAGGACGCGGACGGCGGCCCTTGGCGTCCGCTCAGGGTCTTCGAGAGGCCGGCGCCCGCGGCGCTGGTGGATCGCCGCACTGCTGGCCGCCAGCGTGGTTCCCCTGAGCGCAGCGAAATCGCCGGACCTCAATTCCGCGGCCATCGCCTACACGCTGCCGGACAAAATCCAGTGGCGCGACGATCCGATGGGCTTGAAAGCGGCTGTTTTGTACGGTGACCCATCGAAACCGGGGCTCTACATCATGCTGGTGAAATGGACGGCCGGTCACATGAGCCATCCGCATTTTCATCCCAACGACCGCTTCATCACCGTGCTCTCGGGCACATGGTGGGTAGGCACCGGACCCAAATTCGATCCCGAAGCTACGGTACCGCTGCCGGCCGGCACGTTTGTGACGCACTTCGGCAAACAGATCCATTACGATGGGGCGAAAGATGTCGATGCGGTGCTGCAGATCGTGGGCGAAGGGCCGGCAACGGCCACACCCGCCGAGACGAAGTAAGCGGGTTCTGAACTCTAGCGGCGTGGCAGGGACGGACCGGGGTTTCGGCCCGCGGCCGGCTTTCTGAACGGCTCTAGTGCTGCGGAAACATCATGGCTTCGAACAGGTCCGCGCGCTCCTTGTGGTCGTTGACGATCAAGCGCAGCAGGTCCTGCACGGAGAGCATGCCGAGATACTTTTCTTTCTCGTCGTGGACCATGAGGTGAAAGATGCCGTTCTTCTCCATCAACCGCACGCATTCTTCGATCGAAGTGTCGAGTGGGACGGAGATGGGATTGACGGTCATGATTTCGGTGATGCGCATCCAGGCGGGGCATTTGTTCTCGGCGGCGACTTTGTCGGACATGTCCGCCTGAGAAACCACGCCGAGGACGCGCCCTTTTGCGTCCACGACGCCGACGGCGCGCACCCCCTTTTCCCGCAGGTAGCGCGCAACGTCATATACGGTAGCGTCGGGCAGGACGGAATAGACGTCTTTGCGGGAACCGAGCAGGTCACGCACATTCATAGGGGCAACCTCCACAAGCCGGGCGACTTGAGAGAATACTAAGCTGCGGCACGAGCGGCCGCAACCGGTTTCTCCCGGCGCCTCAGTTGAAATCGCCCTCAGTGCGCCGTGCCCCGTGAGGGGCACGACGTTAACTCGAAGAGCCCGGGCCCGCGTGCGGCCTGGGATCAGGTAGCCGCGGGTTCGGCGCGGATGATGTCGTACTTCTCGATCACCGCGGCGACCCCGATGCGCTCGTCCTCGTCGCCCAGCTTTCGGTCCACCCGCACCACTTTGCCTTGAGCGTGGATGAACACCTCAGTGCCTTGAGTGATCTCCGCGGGCAGAGTGAGCATGAAATCAAGACTAGAACCGGGCTCGAGTTGCTGATCGACCAGAAAATAGACGCCGCGGGTGGAGATGTCGCGGGTCTTCCCGTTTCGGGAGTCGGCGGCTTTGCGTTCCGCAGTCGCCCTCACAACCACGGGCAGGTTCAATTCATAGCGACGTGCTATACGACGGTCCGTCATGTCCCTTCCCCCCTCAGAACTACGGATCCCAACGACGGCCGGGCTAGTGTTGTGATAGCAATCACCCTGCCAGACTTAGTCGCCCCCCGCAACTAGTTCCGGCCAGGGTACTACTCCTCATAGTGGGCAGCGCACCAAAGGGCTGCGCTCCCAAACAACAGAAAAAGAAGAGGTTACTCCTCAGGTCTGCCGCTGCTCATCTCGAGCAGGAGCTGACCATCACTAAACTCAGCCGAAACCTGGGAAGCGAGCCTGCATCCGATATCCCGTTTCCCGCCCTGTATAGACCCTCTGCTATCTCAATTGCCGGGAATATGCAACGGTTTTCACGCCGGGCTAGGAGTCACGCGTTGCCGCGGGCGCGGTTCCGGCCCGGGGCGCCCGCCCGGTATCGAGCTTGAACTGGCGCATCTTGTAGAGCAGGGCTTTGTAACTGATGCCCAGCAGGCGTGCCGCCTCCTTGCGGCTCCAGTTGGTTTTCTCGAGCGCGTTGGCAATCGCTTCCATCTCCGCCTCGGCCTTCAGGCTGCGCACCAGGGCCTTGAGGCCCTGCTCTTTGGCCGGGGCGGGCTCGTGCCCGGGCGCATTGTGTTGCCGATTGGCGGCGATCTCCAGGAGCTCACGGAAGCTGGACTCGTCGTCCTCCATGATCACGTAGCGCTTCACAAAATTTTCGAGCTCGCGCAAATTCCCCGGCCACGAATAGCGCATGGCCGCTTCCATCAGGTGGGAAGAGGGAGCGGGCGGCTGCTTCTGGAATTTCTCGCTGTACTTGTCGAGAAAGTGCCGGAAGAGCAGAGGAATTTCCGGGGTGCGTTCGCGGAGCGGAGGAACATGGATGGAGAAAACGTTGAGCCGGTAGTAGAGGTCCTCCCGGAAGCGGCCGGACTGAATCGCTTCGCGAACATTTACGTTGGTGGCGGCCAAGATGCGCACGTCAACCTGCACCAGAGCGCGGCCGCCCAGCCGCGAGTATTGCTGGTCCTGCAGGACATGAAGGAGTTTGGCCTGAAGTTGCGGGGGCATCTCCGCAATCTCGTCCAGGAAAATGGTGCCTTTGCTGGCCAGCTCGAATTTGCCGGGCTTGGAGCGGACGGCGCCGGTGAAGGCGCCCTGCTCGTAGCCGAACAGTTCCGACTCGAGCAGCTCGCCGGGAAGGGCCGCGCAGTTCACCTTGATGAACGGCTGGGCGGCGCGCGCCGAACGCAGGTGCACCATGCGCGCCACGACTTCTTTGCCGACTCCGCTTTCCCCATAGATAAAGATGGGCACATCGACGGGCGCGATCTGCAGCACCTGCTGGCGGATCTTGACCATCTGCGGGCTGGCGGCCAGGAAGGTAAGGTCCTCCGTGAGGTTCTCGACATATTCGCGCAGGGCAGTATTTTCGGCGCGAAGTTCGCGCTTCTTGCGGCACTTCAAGATGGCGGCATCGAGCTCCGACTTCTCAAACGGTTTGGTCAGGTAGTCCTGGGCGCCGATGCGGATGGCCTCGACGACGGTAGATACTTCGTTCGAGCAGGACAGCATCACCACGTTCAGATTGTGGTCCATCTGCATAAGCTGCTTGAGCGTTTCGAGGCCGTCCATTTCCGGCATGAGCACGTCCAGGATGATCAGGTCGGGGCGCGCCCCCCGGCCGATGAGCTCCAGTGCGCTCTTGCCGGAGGTGACGGCGTCAACGTCATGGCCGTCGACTTCCAGCAGCGTTTGCAGGTATTTGCGGATGCTGGGCTCGTCGTCCACCACCAGGATCCGCTCCTTCGTTTCCATTGCAGTCGTCATTCGTTCATCCTCGCATGCCCGCAGGGGCTACTCCAAATTCGTGGGCAACAGAAATTTGACGGTGCATCCGCGCCCGATTTCGCTGTCCACCCAGATTTTTCCTCGATGGGCTTGGACCAGGCGTTTGCTGATGGCCAGCCCCAGCCCCATTCCGGAGGAGGAGCGGTCCACACGCACGAAGTCCTCAAAAATTTCCTGGTGATGCTCCGGGGCGATGCCCGGCCCCGAATCGGCGACGGAAACGAGCAGGCTATTCGCGGCGCTCTCCGGGCCGCGGCGGCGCTCGACGTGGGGAGAGACGCTGGCCGCCCGACGCTCCCAAAAATACGGTTCGGCGAGGAGAGTGACGCGGCCTCCCGCTGGAGTGTGCTTGAGCGCGTTATCCAGCAGGTTGGCCACCGTCTGCTGCACCTTCTGGTAATCGAAGCGAAAAGGACCGAGCCGGTCGGAAAGCTGCGTCTCCAGACGCACCTGGTTGCGAAGAAAGGCGTCGCTCCAGAGCGAAGCCAATTCCGTCAGGCACTCGCGCGGGTCGTTGTCGCGCAGATGGAGGACCAGCTTGCCGCTCTCCAGCGCGGAGTAGTTCAGGAACATGGAGACCAGGCGCACCAAGCGGTCGCAGCTCTGTTTGGATTCGCTCAGGATTTCCTTCTGCTTCTCTCCCAGCCTTCCGAGCGAGCCGGAAAGCAGCAAATCGTAGTATCCCTTCATCACGGCCAGCGGCGTTTTCAGCTCGTGCGCCGCCGAAGCCAGAAAAACCGTTTTCTGCCTGTTGACTTCCTGCAGCCGGAGGTAGGCGGCGAGCAGGTTCCGGTAGGTGACCTCGCGCTCCTGCAACAGATCACCGAGCGTCTGCTGCATAGCCGCGTCCTCGCCGGCTGGGGTTTCCGACGCCGCTTCCAGCGTAACGGCCATCCAACCGACTTCGGCGATCCAATGAATCCGCGCCCACGCCGGCTTCTCACCCGCGCCCGCCAGCGGCAAATTCACCTCACGCTCTCCACGCCGCATCTGCTCGAGAACGGCGCCCTGCGCCACCCGGAAAACCTCCGCGAACAGGTTTGTCCCCTTCCTCGCCTTCAGGCCGAGCGCCTTCAGGAATCTCTCCGCGGGAGGGTTCTTGGCGCACAGACGGCCGGAGCCATCGGCCAGCAACATCGGCTGCTCGACGCAATTCAGGATGGCGGAAACGACAGAGAGCGGCAGCGAAACCTGGGCGGGCTGGTCGAGTGTGGGCGTTCGTTCCATAACGCGGGAATAAAAAAACTACTGCCGAGGGCCTCGTGTTGATTCCACATGCTGTCAGGGACGAAAATTCGGGTCAATAGGAAAGGAGTCCTAGTTTGCACATAATGGGAAAAATGGGGAAGAAGCGAGGGAACCGGAATTTCCATGCGTAGGTGAGGAGATAAGTTCTCGTTTTCAAGGTGTTGATTATAGGCCAGTTAGAGACCTGTGGAGATCCTCCAAGCGTAAGGAGCTTTTGCCTTCAAATTGCGGGGAGTAGTACTGGGGGTACTATCTTCCGGCCATGAGCCATGGCACAGCCTTCGCCAGAGAGCCTAAGCCTGCAGACCGAAGACGGTCGCCGCGTCTGCCCCTGCAGGTGCCCATCTTCGTCCGCGGTCTGGATGCCTACGGAGACGAGTTTCTGGATCTGACCAAAACGCTGAATATCAGCGCGGTTGGCGCATGTTTGGCAAGTCCGCGATCGCTTCGGCTGAATCAGCTTCTTTCGCTTCGGATCCCTGCACCATCACCCTCCTCAGCGGGCTTGGTGCCCGAGGCCTCGCCGGCCATCAGCGCTCGCGTGCTTCGGGAACATCCCGTCGGTGATATCCACTTGGTTGCCGTGGAATTCGTTAAACCACTGGAATGAAGGGAAAATATCTTCCCTTGGGAAACCCCCGGTCATAGCGCAACGGAATGCACTTCCTGATGGAATTCGTTTTCCACTACTAAGCTGTGGAATCCATTGAGCATAGATTGACACTCGGGATACGATTCTCTAGGATTCGCCTGCAGCCGTAAGAAGGGCCGCCCGAGGGTTGGAACGCCACGTGCTTTTATCCGCCTAGAGGCCCCATCGGCCGGACTACGGACAATCTAGGTGAGTGGAACGGCACCCATTCCTAACAATGCGGACAATCCGCGCCTGCAGCTTTCGGCTGAAGACGCCTTCCTGGATCTGCTGATTGAAACGCTGCAGAATCTGGAGCGCCCGGTCCGCGCGCAATTTCTGCAAAAATTTCTGAAGGCGCTCGCGCAGGTGGAGCTGAGCGAAACCACCAGCCTGGAATTCTGGGAACAGATCCTGACGCGGCGCCGCGAACTCTCGGAGTCGCTTTCCAAGCCCGTTTCGCTGCAAACCGCGCTGGTCGACGTCCTCGCTTCTTCGAATTTCCTGCGCATGCCGATCCTCATGGAATATGAGGATCTCAAGAAACTGCAGATCAATGCGGCCACGGACGCGCTCACCGGCCTGTACAACCGCAGGCTGTTTGAAGAGTATTTCGCGAAGGAGTTGTACCGGGCGAAGCGCCATAACCAGCACGTGGCGCTCATCATCATGGACCTGCACTGCTTCAAGGCCGTGAACGACCGCCACGGCCACCTGCAGGGCGATCACGTGCTGCAACTGGCGGCGAGCACGCTGCGGAAGACGCTGCGCACATCGGATTATGCGTTCCGGATCGGCGGTGACGAGTTCGCGCTCCTGTTGACGCATTCCGATCCCATCCAGGCGGCCACACTGGGGCGCCGCGTGCGCGCCAACTACGCCGCAGCGATTACCCCATTGAACCTGGATGTGCCTTTGGCGCTGGATTTCGGAGTGGCCGTCTTTCCCAATGATGGTGACGCCAAGGATGCGTTGATCCGTCTTGCCGACGAGCGCCTCTACGAGCTGAAGAACGCGACGCGCAACCAGCCGGCTGCTACGGCGGCGCCCGCGGGGCGCGTGATTCCGATGGAGCCGCCCTCCGCGCGCGAAACTCCGCCGGCCGCGCACACGCCGCCACCGGCGCCATTCGCCGCTCCCCCCGTCCATCCCGCGGCCTTTCCTCCATCGCCGCGAGGGAGCGAGCGCCGCAAGTGGGAGCGAGTCTCGCTGGTCGGCACGCGCGCGCACGCGGTGATCGGCGAAGCGAATGAGCTGACCGCTCGCGTCGTGGATATGAGCTACGGCGGCGTGGCATTGCTTGTCGACCATGCCGACAAGCTCCCCAATGTGTTTCCCGCGGTTTTGCATGTTCCGATTCTTCCGCCCGTCAAGGTCAGCTTGCGGAAGTCGTACGTGGAACCCGTCGAGGGGCAGAAGTTCCGCGTCGGCTGCGCCTTCCTTCCCTGACCGCTTCGTTCGTAAAACGATGGTCGCTTTCTTCCCGGTAGATAGGCTCCAGAACTATCCGCGCGTGATGGAATGCGGGATCGCCGGAATTCGAGGAATTCCCGCGAGAGTTGCGGGAACGGGCATCGCTAAAAACACAAAGAATAGTGAAAATGTTTTCATATCCCGCGGGCTTCCGGCCCGAATATCGAACTCCACGCCGGTGTGGAAAGATGCGCAAGAATCTCTCCTAACCACCTATAAATACAATCAGTTGAATCATGCGAAATCGCCGTGAATTTCTCTGGTTAGATGGCGCTTGGAGTGCTCATGGATTACCAGCCCGGTGCGGGCACGACTGTGCTCTGACAACCTCCGGGCAGCCGCAGTGGAGGATTCGAAGGCCGTGGCCAAGGTCCAACAACTCGCCGTTGTCGCCGATGCCCATCGGAATGGGAATTTGTCCCCCGAAGTGCTGTTCGGCCAAACGGACGAGATGCAGCGCATCCGGCGCACCATCGAGCGTGTGGCCGCCGTGCGCGTTCCTGTGCTGATCCGGGGAGAGAGCGGAAGCGGAAAAGAAGTCGTCGCCGGCTACCTGCACCGCATGGCTCCGTGGCGCGAAAAGCCGCTGGTGAAAGTGAATTGCGCGGCCATTCCCGGGCCGCTGCTCGAATCGGAACTGTTCGGCTACGAAAAAGGATCCTTCACGGGAGCGTACAACAGCCGCCCGGGCAAATTCGAAGCGGCGCATGGCGGCACGATCGTGCTGGACGAGATCGCCGAGATCGATTCCGGGCTGCAGGCCAAGCTCTTGCAGGTGCTGCAGGACGGCTGCTTCAGCCGCATCGGCGACCTCGAGGAGCGCCGGGTGGACGCACGCATCGTCTCGATCTCGAACAAGGACGTGGAGGACGAGATGACGCGGGGCGCGTTCCGCGAAGACCTGTTCTACCGCATCAACGTGGTCAACGTGCAATTGCCCCCGCTGCGGCGGCGGCGGGAAGACATCCCGGCACTGATCGACCACTTCCTGGACTACTACTCCGAGCGCTACGAGCGTCCCAAGCCGGAATTGCCGGCCGCGATCGTGGAACGGTTCGACCAGCACCACTGGCCCGGCAACGTGCGCGAGCTGGAAAACTACGTCAAGCGCCTGGTGATTCTGGATTCCGCGGAATCCATTCTGGAAGAGCTCGAGGAGCGCAGCCGGGGCGCGCAGGTGGGCACGTTCCAGTTGCCGCCCATCCAGGACTTTTCCCTCAAGAAATTTGCCAAACAGGCGAGCCAGCACGCCGAGCACGTGATGATCCTCGAAGCGCTCAAGCACACGCGCTGGAACCGCAAGCGGGCATCCGAGATGCTGGGCATCAGCTACCGCGCCCTGCTGTACAAGATCAAGGAAGCCGGAATCCCCCCCAAGAAGCACGCGATATCAGAGTAGCAAGCTCATAAACGCATTAGCCCTGGATAATCTTGGCCCCAAGGGCTGCTCCTGCGCCCCCCCGTTCGGGCATTGTCCGGCTGGAACCGCTCTAGGGCGAAACCTTCCTGCGCAGGCTCGGGCCGTGTTAGGTTGTTCGCTCAGTTCCCGGAAGGAGCCGCGATTGGCCGGGGAACGGCGCGGCAACTGCCTCTTCCGGCGCGGAAAAGAACCGAGCGATGACCTTCGCCCTGGTGCCGGCAAAACTCTCTGTCGTCATCCCCGTTTACAACGAGAAGAGCTTTATCCAGGAGGTTCTGCGGCGCGTGCAGGACACGCCTTACGAAAAAGAAATCGTCGTGGTAGACGATTGCTCGACCGACGGAACCCGGCAGTGGCTCGAACAGGTCGCCGGCTTCCAAGCGCTGGGCAAATCCGAAATGAAGATTCTGGATGATTCCGCCCGGCTGGCCATCGCCAACATCCGCATCATCTTTCAGCAGAAAAACGCGGGAAAAGGCGCGGCGCTGCGCCGCGGATTTGCGGAAGCCACGGGCCAGGTGGTAATCGTGCAGGACGCCGACCTCGAGTACGATCCGAAGGATTATCCCAAGCTGCTCGATCCCATCCTCGACGGACGCGCGGACGTCGTGTACGGCTCGCGATTCCTGGGCGGCCCGCAGCGCGTGCATTTCTTCTGGCACTTCGTGGCCAATAGCATGCTCACCCTGCTTTCCAACATGCTTACCAACCTGAAGCTGAGCGATATGGAAACGGGCTACAAGGCGTTCCGCATCGAGGTAGTACGAGGAATGAAGTTAAAGTCAAATCGGTTTGGTTTCGAACCCGAAGTAACCGCCAAGGTGGCCAAAGGCAAGTGGCGCGTTTACGAGGTTCCCATTTCCTATTACGGCCGCACCTATGCCGAAGGAAAAAAGATTACCTGGCGCGACGGCATGCTCGCGCTGTGGTTCGTGATCCGATTCAACCTGTTCGGGTAGCCCTGCCCCTCCAGCAAGGGGCGGACGCCGATCATTTCTTCTTCCCCGACCCACCACTCGCCACTCGTCACTCGCGCGCCTGTCCTGGGTGCCGTTGCGAAGGGCGGTCTGCGTCCCGCCTGCCCTGAGAGATTTGGCGAAGGGAGCGAAGTCGAGGGCCCTGCCCGCCGAAGCCTTGGCGTAGGCGGGCCACTGCCTCTATCACTTCGCGAGGAATTGCGGAAGTGGTATTCTCCCCAGGTGCGAGGTGCCCAACAAAACGACCGGGACGAATCCTGTGCGCCACCTGCCTTTGAAGCCTGAAAAAGGGCTATCATGGTGCGCTCGAAGTGTTCCTTCGCTTTTAGTTCTTCTCTCTATGCCGATTTCATCTATATCTACCTAAGTAAGAAATGGAGCCCCGCATGGACGCAGAAACAAGCGACGACCAGGGCCGCGACACTCAAGAAGATACCTCTATTCTCCCGCCACGGGGCACCGAAAACAAAGAACGCGATGAGAAAGAAACAGGCAGGAAAGCCGACCATAAAGCTGAGCACGATGAGGCCAATCCCGAAAAGCAGTCTTGGTTTCAACGGTTCATGCACAAACACTTCCCCGAAGCTAAGCCCCATGACCGATGGACGCTGGTATTCACTGCTGTAATCGCTTTCTCCACTTTCTTCTATATGATCTTCGCCGGGTGGACTCTCTTGGAGATACACTCCGGTTCTCAAGACACCCATACATTGGCTGTCAAAGCTGGAGAGCAAGCGACGCGAACCGGGGATATTGCTGGTGCTGCGAATAAAATCGCCACGGCTGCCGATAAATTCTCCGGTAGCGCGGACAGCATCAACCAGCAGTCCATTCGCGCCGTCAAGGCAATCGAGAATGCTTCCGCTCAATCGTCCGCCGCATCCAGACAAGCTGCCAAGAACGCCGAGGCGACGATCAAAACCGCTCAGGACTCCTTCCGAGATGAACAGCGGGCCTGGGTAGGAGCAGTCATGGTCACGAATATCAAAATGGAAGTTAACCAGCCCATTTCTTTTATGGCCGTACTGACTAACAGTGGCAAGACACCAGCGCTCCACGTCAAAAGTCTGATAGCCGGAACAGTCGTACTCCGAGGCCAGCCACCTGACTTTGCCTATCGTCCGCCCCAGACTGTTCAAAGTGATTTCACCATTCAACCAGGGATGCAGGTTTCGAATACACCCGGTCCTGGCGGCACTGCGTTGACAGACGAACAAATAAAGGCGCTCAAGACGGGAGATTTGACTACATATCTGTATGGCAAGATGACTTACTTGGATATTTCCAAGAGAACGCACCATACTACGTTTTGCGTCGTAGTTCTGCCCCCAGAACTTGACAAGTGGGCATGGTGCGACAACTACAACGAGGCAGACTAGGCGGGTGGCTCACCCCTCGCGCGAACACGTGGTTTGGGGCGCGGGTGCCGTACCCTTACCTTCCAAGCAGGAAACGCGGGTTCAAATCTGCGTGTACCCTATTTCTCGTAGGAGGAACGGCTCGTCTGCCGGATGGTAAGATGGTAAACGGAGTAGTGGCGAGCCGTCTAACACTCTTCCAGCTTTTCCTAGCCCGGTCGCTTAGAGTAGCATCCCCTCAAAGGCGGCTTCCAACCGTGAGCGAAGAACGCAAACAATCCTTGGAAGAGATGATTAAGGAACGCGATACGCTCATACAACTGGGACACGCCATCGAACAACGGTTGGCTGGTATTAGTGAGTATGAAAAACGGGAGGTAGAGGCTCTCTCAAACAGGGCAATCAACCCTCAGTGCTCTTTTGATCGGAAGCATCGGGAAATGCTCTATAAGCTGGCTCTATTCCCCAATTACGTAAGCTTGTACTGGAAACTGCGGGAACGACTGCATCGGTTTATCCACCACCACTAGAGTCCTGACAAACAGCAACCCTTGCTGTCTAATGCCGGTATGCTCTCCTGTCCACACTGCGGCAAGCCAATCGCGGATTCACTAGTAACAGCCTATTCCGGGCGGATAGGCGGCAAGAAAACGGCTAAACGCGGGTCTGAATACTTCCGCAAGATCGCGGCCATGCGTAAGACTCGCGGGGGCGGCAGGCCGAAGAAACAGAAATGAACTGAATGGGTATGCTACTGTTTCGTTGTGCCTCGCCAGTGTATCTTTTGCGGGTCCGCGGCCCGAAGTAAGGAACATTTATGGGCCGCATGGATTCACAAGAAACTTACTACTGACCGCCCTCTGTCACACTCTGTCGGTAAAGCCGCTCCAAAGATCATTCACAACAGAGAAGTTAAAGTTCGGAAGGTCTGTATTGACTGCAATAACGGGTGGATGCACGACCTAGAAAACAAAAACATCCCGGTTATGGGCATTATGATTCAGCCCATGTCCCTTAGCATTGCACTCGATCCGGCACAGCAATTAACCGTTTCAGAATGGGCGGCTAAAACCGCAATGGTCTTGGATTCGGTGGACACACAAACAAGACCTTTGTTTTACGATCAATCGGAAAGAGATGCCATGCGCTTGAAATTATCACTGCCCGTCGATACTACCATTTGGCTTGGCAGGTGTTCCGTTGAAGGACTTGCGGCGCACGGAACGGATTTTGAAATACTCGGTACTGATAAAATCATAAAAATCGCCGATAGTTGCTCGAGTACACTTGTGGTGGGACATCTGGTTATTCAGGTTCTCACCATTCACAAGCTCCCCACCCACTCTAACGCTGCCTTCAACATCTCCCCTAAAGTCGGGAACTGGGACAACCTGCTTGTCAGGGTATATCCGATGAATCCACTCAGCGTGGCTTGGCCGCCCCCGCAGTCGTTTAACCCTGCCGCGATAAATAACCTTCTTGCTGACCGTTGGAGAATCGGGCGACCGCATTAGGTGGGTTTTTGGCGGGTGGCTCACCCCTCGCGCGAACACGCGGTTTGGGGCGCGGGTGCCGTACCCTTTCCGCCCCGGAAAGGGTACGGGGTTTTCCTACCTTTCTCTCTCGCCTCTTGGTTTAATCGACCGCCCGCCTGTCTCAACCTGATTCACCCCAGGTGCCCCGCCTCCACAGCCGGCAAGTGGACGAGGCTCGACCGTCTCAATCTGCAACTCCCAGAAGCTTCGTTTCAACCGTTCCTCTCTCTGCTAGGCACTCGCCACCAGCCACCCGCCACTTCCTCATGCCTCGCGTCTCAATCTGCAACTCTCGACCCTGAACTCTCAACTGTGAACCTCCATTTTTTCATACTATTTACTTCTTGACAATCTACCTTCTCTTGGTTATAATGCGCGCGGCTAAATATCGATGACCCTCGCCATCCCAATCCGAGAGAGGAACGATGCTTCTCAAGCTAACTGCTTTGGATTCTGCACTTGCGCGCCCTCATTCCGGAGCGAAGAACCAACTCCTTTGCTTTCTGCAGATACAAAACCGCCTCGCATCTGCACATTCCACAGCTACTTAAAGTCGCGTATTTTCAACGCGCGCGCCGCCCACTCCGTTTTTTTTCGCCCAACTCCTTTCGTTTGTGCAGATGCAAGATACCGGGGGTGGGGGCGATATTCAGTCCTCAAAAGCAAATGTGTGGCCCTTATCCCCCGTTTCCCGGTCCCTCCCCACTCGCCACGGGGCCATGCCTGGATGTGCGAACCGGGATCGTTCCCTTCCAGTCCTTTCCCCGCTAGCCACTCGCGCGCCCTTTGCGTCCCGAGCGGAGTCGAAGGGCCACCAGCCACTCGCCACTGCCTTTGTAACTCCTTTGGATTGCATACTTCCGAATCCAGATTTCGTAACTCCTTTAGATTGCATACTTACGTCATGTGGGGAGGGGGGGTGGGGGTCATAGGTACGGACCGGGCGCATCCCTGACACTTTAGACCGGGGGCATTCCTGACACTGTTGAGCCAACGGCAAGTGCGTGTAGAACAGGCACATGCCATGGAAAACGAGCAGTGTTATGGAACAGA
>Ga0187803_10000438_pt1 | contig 16752 bp, 13 predicted proteins | sample NC_wetland_sal_i_2_FD_132425 | JGI IMG/M metagenome (GOLD analysis project Ga0187803, IMG submission 132425) | Wetland sediment microbial communities from Neuse River Estuary, North Carolina, USA - Control_3 | ecosystem: Environmental > Aquatic > Freshwater > Wetlands > Sediment | place: USA...
CGCACGTGTCCAACCTGGATGGTGTGGCTTGCAATCTCCACCCCAAATTGCTTCAGTAATTGCCGCGCGAAACTCCCGGCAGCCACGCGCGCGGCCGTCTCCCGCGCCGAGGCCCGCTCCAGCACATACCGTGCATCATGAAAATTGAATTTCTGTGAGCCCGCCAGATCCGCGTGCCCCGGCCGCGGCGCCACGAGTTTCTTCGAGGTCGCTTCCGGTGCGCTTGACGCTTCCACTGGAAGGATCTTCTCCCAGTTCTCCCAGTCGCGATTTTCAATCCTTAACGCGATCGGTGCACCGATGGTCTGCCCGTGCCGCACTCCCGCGAAAATCTCGGCGCAATCTTTCTCAATTTTTTGCCGGCCCCCGCGGCCGTAGCCCAACTGCCGCCGCTGCAATTCGTGATTGATGGCCGCAATGTCAACAGGTAATCCTGCCGGCAGCCCGGACACAAATGCCAGCAGCGCCTGCCCGTGCGACTCTCCCGCAGTATAGAAGCGCAGCATAAACTATCAAGTGTATCGGCCACCGGGGTTTACGTCCAGCACAGCAGAGGCAGAAGCTGCGCAATTCGCGCAGTTTCCGCATGACTTCACTTTGCGGCCGGAGGGAAATCGCACTGGCTTCCCAATTCTCGTTAACGTCTTGACGCTACTCCCGGCTCCAGATACGCTTCTCCCGAGGTCTTCCACGAGAACTCCGTGCCCGATACACCGCTCCAGGCTGCACAGCAGCAAGCCAACGCTCCCACTCCCCCCTCGGTAGCGGAAATCCTAAGCGACGCCGCGAAACAATCTGTCCTGAAAGTGCAGGACTACGCCAAGTTGTCCGCCCGCTCCCTCACCAATCTCTTTACTCCCCCGCGCTACGGCGAGGACACTCTTCAACAGATGGACGACATCGGTGTAGGCTCGCTTCCGATTGTTCTCCTTTCTGGATTCTTCATCGGCGCTGTCATGGTGTTGCAAACGGGCGCGCAGTTTCAGCGATTCGGCCAGGTCTCCCTTACCGGCGACATTGTTTCACTTGCCTTGGTGCGCGAACTCGGACCCACCATCACGGGCCTGCTGGTTGCCGGCCGCTGCTCTTCGGGCATCGCCTCGGAATTGGGCTCCATGTTGGTCACGGAGCAGGTCGACGCCATGCGCGCCCTGGGCACCGACCCCAGCCGGAAGCTAGTTTCGCCTCGCGTGCTCGCCAGTCTCATTGTCATCCCGCTCCTCACCGCCATTTCGGTCTTCATCGGTCTGGTCGGCGGCATGGTCGCGAGCGTTTTCTCACTCCGCCTTAGCGCCGACACCTTTTGGGAGCGCGCGATTAAGATTCTGGAGTTTTCCGACCTCATGCAGGGTTTCACGAAGTCTCTGGTCTTTGCCTTCATTCTCTCCACCGTGGGCTGTTACCAGGGATTGAATGTGCGTGGCGGGACGCAGGGCGTCGGGCGCGCTACCACGCAAGCCGTGGTGGTTTCCTCGGTGCTCATTATTGTCGCCGACACATTCCTCACCAAGCTCGCGCTCTATTTGGCGGACAAACTCTAACAGCCATGGGTTCAGCCTCCCGCAGCCTCGTCACCGCTCTCCAGTCAGACAGCGAAGCCGCTATCCTTTTTTCCGACGTCTGGATGGGATTTGAAGAAGGCCCCATTCTGCGCGGCCTCTCCTTTTCCGCGCATCAGGGCGAGACGTTGATACTTCTCGGCGAAACGGGAACCGGTAAAACCCTCACTCTCAAACTTGCCGCCGGCCTGCTTCACCCCGATCGCGGCACCGTCCAGGCCATGGGCCAGGATCTTTCCAGCAAGTCGGAGCAAGATCTATTGAAGTTCCGCCGCCAGGTCGGCTTTGTCTTCCAGGAGGGCGCCCTGTTTGACTCCCTCACCGTCGGCGAAAATGTCGCTTACCGCCTGGAGGAAGATGGCGTCAGCGAGGAGGAGATCACACCGCGCGTGCAAGAAGTCCTGCGATTCGTCGAGCTCGAGCACACTAGCGACCTGCTGCCTTCGGAACTTTCTGGCGGCATGCGGCGCCGCGTTTCCATCGCCCGCGCGCTTATCACGCGCCCGCCCGTGGTCTTGTACGACTCGCCGACCGCCGGCCTTGACCCCATTACCTCGCAAACCATCATTACTCTGATCCTTCGTTTGCGTGACGTTTACGGCGTGACCGCGCTCATGGCCACTCATCGGCTCCAGGATGGTTTCGCCCTTGCCAATTTTCATTTCGATCCGAAGACGCGCACGGTTCTCCGCGGAGCCTCGGAGGATCCGATCCACCCGGCCAACACCCGTTTCGTGGTTTTGCGGGATGGCCGCGTTTATTTCGACGGAAGTCCGGAGGACATTCTCCAATCCAAGGATCCGTATCTTCAGCGGTTTTTGATTTGATTTTTTTGCGGTTGGCTGTCGACGGTTGGCTAAAGGCTGTATAGTAATCGGAGTTGTTCCCTCGGTCGCTTGCGGAGGAATCTCGGAATGCCGCGCAGCAAACAATTGACGTGGTCGGAATTGCGCGTGGGTCTGTTCGTTCTCGTGGGCCTCTTGATTCTCGCCGTCGCTATCTTCTATGTCACCGGCGTGGGTATGTTTGGGCCGAAGTATCGCGTGAAAACCTATTTGCCTGATGTTTCTGGTCTAGCGACGGGCGCACCGGTTCGCTTGGATGGTGTGGAAATTGGCAACGTCGAGCGCATCACCCTGGTACCCCGCGAACATGGCAAGCCGCCGGATCGCATGCACAACATTGAAGTCGGCATGCGCCTTGATAGGAACTACCAGAAAGATATTCTCACAGACTCCGTCGCCACCTTGGCTACTGAAGGTCTGCTCGGCAATCGGTACGTCAATATTCAGCGTGGTTTCAGCGGTGCTCCTGTCCAAGACGGGCAGGCCGTGCCCGGGGGTGTGGAGAAAGCCATCGCGCAGGTTGTAGAGGGCAGCGCCGATGTCCTTGCCAATTTAAAAGCTTTGAGTGAAGACGTTCAGGATTTGGTTGCGGGCGTGCAACAAGGCAAGGGCACGCTCGGCAAATTGCTTACCGATGATCAAGCCTACAGGCACCTCAACAGCATACTCGCGAAAGGTGATGACATCGTGACGACCGTGCAATCCGGGCAGGGAACTGTCGGCAAGCTCGTTATGAGCGATGAAATGGCCACAAAAGCAGAGAAGACCGTCGATCAGTTGAACACCATTCTCGCCGACCTCCGCGCGCAAAAGGGTACGCTTGGCAAATTGCTCTATGATCCCACTCTCTACGATCAGGCTAAGGAAGCGCTCTCGAACGGCAATGCCGTGCTCGGTGATGTCCGCGCAGGCAAAGGCACTCTCGGCAAGCTCGCCACCGACGAAACTCTCTACAACAAGCTTCGCGACACCAGCAGCAATCTTTCCGAAGCCACCGCCAAGCTCAATCAGAACACCAATACCGCCGGCAAACTCTTCTCCGATCCGCAGCTCTACGACAATCTCACTGGCCTCAGCGGAGATGCGCGCGCTCTCATTTCCGACTTCCGCAAAAACCCCAAGAAATTCCTCAGCATCAAACTCCATATTTTCTGAGGCGTTTCAAACTGGATGTAATCTTGCCGCTTGTGAGGCCCAGCCGGCGCGCCCGCGCTTTGCCCGCGCATCTCACTTGTGTTGTAATGCTTCCGTAACAATGACCGACTACTCTCAACGCTCAGAACGGCTGCAAGCCAGCCCTCTCATGGAAGATCAAGAGACGTTACCCAGGCCCCCAAGGGCCGAAGCCACAAAGACCACGCTGCCTCAACCAGGGCGCCCCGTCCCCAGCCGCGCCTATCCGGGCGCGTTGATCGTCGTTGAAGGCACCGACGGCTCCGGCAAGAGCACACAGCTCTACCTTTTGAAGCGCTGGTTGGAAATCGGTGGTTATCGCCTCCACTTCACGGAATGGAACTCTTCTCCGCTCGTCAAATCCGCCACGCGCCGCGGCAAGCAAAAACGCCTCCTGACCCCGACAACGTATTCGCTTCTTCACGCCGCTGATTTTGCCGACCGCTGCGAGCGCCAGATTATGCCGCTCCTCCAGGGCGACTATCTCGTTCTCGCCGACCGTTACATTTACACAGCCTTCGCGCGTGACGCGGCCCGCGGCTGCTCGCATCGCTGGCTTCGCAATCTCTACCGCTTCGCCCCCATTCCGGACATCGTCTTTTATTTCCGCGCGCCCCTGGACATTGCCGTCAACCGCATCCTCAGCGGCCGGCCCAAGCTGAAATACTACGAGGCCGGCATGGACCTCGGCCTTTCTTACGAGCGCCCCGAAAGCTTCAAGCTGTTCCAGGCGCGTATCCTCGAGGAATACGACAAGATGGTCGATTCCGACAATTTCGTTGTGCTCGACGGCACCCTCCCCGTGAACAAGTTGCAAAAACAGATGCGCGACATTGTCGCTTCCAAAATCGATCTCAAGCGCTTTGCTCCCCGCGCGGATGAGGGAGAGTGACCATGCCTGAACCGGACAAGGAGAAAGAGAAGGAACGCGAGAAGGAAAAGGAAAAAGTCACTCCCATTGCGACCCCGGAGGCTCCCCCTCCCAAAGCCTCGACAGCCGATACTGAAGATTCGCAAGTTTTCTTCGGCGAAAATCTCGTCGGCCTTGATCCCTCCGAGCTTCAAGGCACGCTGATCGTGATCGAGGGCCTGGACGGTTCTGGCCGCTCCACGCAAATCGCTCTTTTGCAGGAGTGGCTCGAATCCGAAGGATTCGCGGTGCAGACCAGCGGCCTGCGCCGATCCAATCTCGTCGGCCGCGACATCGACGAACTTCTCGCCAAAAATGCCGTCACCCGTCTCACCCTGGGCCTCATGTACGCGACCGATTTCTTTGACCAGCTCGAGCACCGCATCGTCCCCGCTCTTCGTTCCGGCACAGTCGTTCTTGCTGACCGTTTTATCTTCACCTTGATCGCGCGCAGCGTCGTGCGCGGCATCAATCGTGACTACCTTACCGGCCTCTACGCCATGGCCATCCGTCCGCATTTGACCTTTTGGCTTAATGTTCGCCCGGAAACGGCCTTTGCCCGCGAATTCAAAAAGGCCCAGGCCATCAGCTACTGGGAAGCCGGGCGCGACATGTCTCTCTCTCACGACCTTTACTGGTCTTTTGTCCGCTACCAGACCATGATTAAGCGCGAATTCGAAGTGATGGCCAAGCGCAATGCCTTCATCGAACTCGATGGAGAAGCCAGCGTCCCCACCGTCAACAAGCTGCTGCGCCAGCGCATCGGCGAGCAGCTTGGCATTCGCTCCACGAAGTACTCGCCCTCCTCCGCTCTCGCGCATCTCTGGCGATAGCACAGCTTATGCCTGAGCCCGTTCATATCGCCGCCATCGATGCCGGCTCCAATGCGGTCCGTTTGTCCGTTGCCCGCGCCTATTCCGCCCTTGATATCGAGCCCCTCATCACGGAGCGCTACCCGCTTCGCTTAGGCGAGGGTGTTTTCCTCCGTCACCGCTTCAGTGAGGAAATCCTGAAGAAGGGAGTTAAGGCCTTCCGCCATCTCCGCGAAATCATGGACGAGTTCGGTGTCACGAAATACCGCGTCGTGGCGACCAGCGCTACTCGAGAAGCGCAAAATCGCAAGACACTCGTCCGGCGTGTGAAGCAAGCTACAGGACTTTCTCTCGAAGTTATCAGCGCGAAAGAAGAATCGCGGCTGGGGCGCGAGGCCGTGTTCGCCGCCATGGGCCCGGAGGCTCAGCCGCGCTGCATTGTCGATCTGGGCGGCGGCAGCCTGGAACTCAGCATCCTTCACGACCACGCTCTCGCGCAGGGCGCGCAAATTCCTCTCGGCACGGTCCGCCTGATGAGCACGCTCAACATTCCCGGAGTCATTCGTCCAGCGCAAGCCGAGCAGGTGCGCCGCTATGTCCGCGCGCTCGTAGAGTCGCGCCTTCCCAATCGTCCGAATCTAGGCAATCAGGTGGCCGTGGCCCTCGGCGGAAACGCGGAAACTCTTTCCAACGTTGCTCCTGGCCCGCGCCAGGACGGTTTGCCGACGCTCGAAGTTTCGCTGCTTCGAGAGCGCCTTCCCGATCTTCTGAAGCGCGATGTACGCGAGCGCATGAAAGCTTACGGTGTCCGCCGCGACCGTGCCGACGTGATGGCCGTCGCCGCTCTGATTCTTGTGACCTTGGCGCGTTACCTGAATATCCGTACATTCGCTATTCCGGGCGTCGGCCTCCGTGAGGGTCTGCTCCAGGAAATTGCCCGCGACGTCTTCACCCGCAAGGAGCCACATCGCTACACTGCCGATGCCCGCCAAATGCTGGTTGCCACCCGCAGTTTCGGGCGGCGTCTCGACTATGACCAGCGCCACGCCGAGCACGTCCGCGAACTCAGCCTTATGCTCTTCGACCAACTTCAGCCGGTCCACCACTTGCCCGTCCAGGCGCGCGTGCAGTTGGAAGCCGGCGCGCTTCTCCACGACCTTGGCCACCGCGTCAGTCACCATGGCCATCACAAACACGGTGAGTATCTTGCCCTCAACGGGGATATTCCCGGCCTTGAAGGGCGCGACCGCCACATCGTCGCTGCCGTGGTCCGCTATCACAATCGCAAATCTGTGCCCGACGGTCACCATCCCGCTTATTCCGCCCTCAACAACAACGACAAGCGCATCGCCCGCCGCCTCGCTTCCATCGTCCGCATCGCTGAGGGACTCGACCACTCCCACCTCCAGCGCATCCTCAGCCTGCACGCTTCGTTTCAACGCGGTGCGGTCACTTTTCAGGTCGAAGCACGTGGCGATGCCACCGAGGATCTCCGTGATGCCGAACGCAGCTCCAACCTCTTCGAGAAGGAATTTCACGTCCAGCTCTTCTTCCGCCGTCCGCGTCGCGACTGACGACCGCCACCCGCCGGGAATCACCCTGCGACCTTACTCATTCACAGCACTTCACCTCTTATTACCCGCCGTACATATTCGCTTTTGTAAGATAAGCAGCAGGAGGAACTCTTCTCATGGAGTTGTACATTGTGCGCCACGGGAATGCCGTGGATCGCGAGGATCCAAAGTGTCCTGCGGATCCGGAACGCTTTCTAACGAATGAGGGAATCGAGAAGACCCAGCAAGCGGCCAAAGGAGTGGCGGAGGTCGCGGCTGTTCCCGATTTGATCTTGAGCAGCCCTTATCTGCGCGCAGTGCAAACGGCGGAAATCTTCTCGGCGGCCCTTGAATATCCGAAGCAAAAGATTCGCAAATCGGAATTGCTGCTGCCCGGCGCGGAACCCCTGCAGCTTTTTCGCGAACTGGCCAAGGACAAGGATCTCTCTACCGTCTTCGTTTTCGGTCATGCGCCGCATCTGGATGACCTAATTGCAACGGCCGTCGGCACGAAGCACTACATCTCTTCTCTGAAAAAGGCCGGCGCCGCTTTGGTGGAATTGAAGCGTCTGGTGCCGCCCAGTGGGGAACTGGTTTGGCTGGCTACTCCAAAACTTCTTCGCAAAGCAGGGAAGTAGTTCTTAATCCGAAGCTGCCGCGGTCGCCTGGGGCCCTTCTTCCTTTCGCGGTAACGGCACAATCCTCAGAACCAGTGGCGCGGCCTTCACAATCACGGGCCGTTCCAGACTGGTCTCAAGTAAAAACTTTCCCGCCGCCAGACGCGCTGCATTTTGCTCAGACTCTTCGAGTCCGGGCACGCGCAGAATCAGCGCGTCCACGGATTTCTCGATTCGCAGCCCGACGGCCGACGCCACACCGCAACGCCTTAAAACCCGCGCCATGCGCAGCACACCCGCCAGCGTGCAGATGATCTTTTGTTCTTCTGGCGTAAATCGTGCAAATCCTTTGCTTTTTTGCTGCGGCATGCCGCCGCGCTGATACCTAACGGTATTGGCCAAGATTTCCCATTCGGTTTCCGTCCAGCCCGGCGGGAGTGGCATGGCGCGCATGTATTTCCGTGCCGCCTTCTGCGGTGACTCCGCATCCAGCCCTTCACCGATTGCGTGGAGCCGTGCTGCCGCCCGCATAATCTTGCGCAATTCTCCGTTTAACAGCATGGGCGCGGCATGCACCCTCACCAGGGCCTCGAACAACTTCACAGCTATTCGGCAGACCAGCGTCGCGCGCTTCGGATTCATTTCAAGGGCGCGTGCCGTCACTCGCAAGCGCGCCTCCGACGCTGCTCTCAGACGGCTCCCTTCGGGAAGCGCTCGCCTCCAGACCTGCCACACCCCGCCTTCCCCAATTGCCAAGTGGCGGTAGGTCTCAATTCGCTCATGCCGCTCACGGGTAATGCGCTCGGCCCACGAGACGCGTGCTTCTTCGAGGTCCGTCGACATTTTGGCAATCGTTCCTAACAGCACATCCAGGTCGTGTACTTCGCCCAGCAAGTCCTGTAAGCGCTTCAGATCGTCGCCCCATTCCACATAACGTCCGGGCAGCAGGCTCTCCACCGTATAACGGAATCGTTTTACGCCGATGCGCAGCGCATGCCACGCTTCCGGCTTTTCTGCTCGCAGGGCGTGAACGTGCAAATCCTTCGCCGCTTCCAGGCGCTCCAGCGCCAAACATTCTGCCGCAGGCCCATCCGGAGGCACCATCCGGCTGCGGCGCTGCAAGCGACGCTCGAGCTTCTTCCATGATTTCTGGTCGAACTTTTCTACCGCCCTCAGCGCCGTTTCCTGAAGTTCCTTCTCCCTTGCCTCATACAGCGTCAATAGCCGCTCCCGGATGGGGTCGGTCTCCGCACCCAGCTTCTTTGTCCAATCTTCCAGTACCTGTGTGTCGCGCAACTCGCCCAATTGGCGGAACAATTTCTTCCCCAGTTTGCGCATGTCAGGCCAGTCGGAGTGAGGGTCCACTTCTTCCATCACTGCCGCCACGGAGCGGCAGCGCCGGATCGCCACGCGCAGATCATGCACCGCATCCGGTTCCGGAGCCTCGCGTACCGACTCCAGTTCTCTCAGTACTCGCTCCATCCAATACTGCAAGCCCCGGTGCTCGGGCTGCGAGCCGGTCACTGTGCTTCCCGTTCCCATTTTCTCTCTTAGCCGTAGCCGGCCGCCTCGGCGGCCCCTGTGGCTAGGCGTTATAGGCTAGCTCGTTGTCGCAATCTCGTCCAGTAGAGCGCACTCGGCCAAAGCTCCGGCGACATCCGCGCCAGCACGAACCCCATCCCCACACACGCTACGGCGCAAATCAGAAAAACATGACCCGGGTCAGGATGCCCCAGTTGCAGCATCGCGTACTGCGCTAGGGGTTGCAGCGCGATCCCGCCAAAAGAGAGCAGGTTGGCTGCGCCAATCACCCGCCCCTTCACTTCCGGCCTCGGCCGGTTTTGGATCAGCGCATTGATCGGCACGACGAAGAATCCTGCCGACACTCCCAGCATAAAGAGCAGCAACATCACCATCTCATAACTCAGGCCTGGAACGAACAACGCTCCAGTCGCCAGAACGATCCCCGTCATCCCAGGCAATATCATTCCTATCTCAATCTTTCGGCCGGATGCGTACCCCGCCAGAAAACTCCCCGCGCCAATCCCCAAGCTCAGCGCGGCCAGCAGGTAGCTGCTCCGGACTTCGTCCACCTGCAAGATGTCTGTCGCGTAAAGCACGATATTCAGCAGCAGGATTGCCCCCAAAAACCAGAAGAAAGTGTTTGCGATCACCGCCACCCACAACACCGCGTCCTGCTTCATCCGCTGTATCTCTTCCAGCAACTCCTTCGCCCAATTCCAGTGATAGCGCCGCGCCGTATCCGCCGCGGGCACCCGGGTGATCCCCAGGCTGGTCAATAGGCCGGCGATCCCCATTCCCAAAAGGAAGATTCCGGACCATTGCTGCCGTCCGTGGAAATGATGCGCAAGGAATCCTCCGGCCAGCGTCCCGCCGATCGCCGCAAGCAGCGTCCACAACTCGATCACTCCATTCCCCCAGCTCAACTTGCTGGTGGGCAGCAACTCCGGCAGCAAACCGTATTTCGAGGGCCCAAAGATTGCTTCCTGCGTACAAACAAAAAACAGCGCTACCGCAGCAATTTCCAAACGGTTCAGCCACAGCGCGTAGGTGGCCAGCCCCATCGTCACCAGCTCCAGCCGCTTGGTCCACACCGTCACGCTACGCTTGCTGAAGCGGTCCGCGAAATATCCGCCGGGAATGGAGAAGACCACGAAGGGAATGGCAAAGACGAGCGGCACTACGAGCACAAACAGAAAATCACGTCGTTCCCGCGAAACGCCGGACTCCAACACCAGAAAACTCACCAGCCATTTCAGCGCATTGTCGCTGAATGCGCCCTGAAACTGCGTCGCAATCAGCGCCCAGAAGCCCAGCAGTCTGCCCCGTGGGTCGCTCGCTGCAGATTGTCCTTCTATTCGAGGGGGAAGAGTTTCCATGAAGAAGGCGAGTTTATCTTTTCCTCACAGCACCTGCAAGCTATCCGTGTCTTGTGGCGCCGGCATCTTGCCGGCTCTTGTGCATAATTGCTCTGCGTATTCAACTGAGATATTTGAGCGAGGCCGCGATTAATCTCTTCGTCCCAACGTAGGAGTCTTCCGGCCCCTCCCACTCCATCGAGCAGTAACCCTTATATTCGCTGGCTTTCAAAATCTCGAAAGTCTTTTTCAGGTCCACCCGGAACACTTTCCCCTGGTCCCCGACCTCCGAATCCTTCACGTGGCAAATGTTGTAGGCGTGCTGGAACATGGCCGTCACGGCGTCGTAATTGAACTTCTCATCTCCGCTGGTCATGGAATTGCAGAAGTCCGGCAACGCGTGCAAGTAAGGATGGTTCACCTTTTCGATCACCTTCACGATGAAAAAAGCGTCCTCGCTGACCAGGTTGTCGTTTTCCAGGTTCACCAGGACATTCTTGCTCGCGGCATAGTCCACCAGCGCGCGCAGGCTTTCGGCGGCGGCATCCACACTTGGCTTGCTATTCTCTGCCGGGGCAATCGAGGTGCGTACGCTCGGTGATCCCAGCGTTATCGCCACGTCCACCCATTTTTTCCCATGCTCCACGGCCTTCTTCCGCGTCGCCGCATCCGAGTCGTAGAAGCTCACGGAATTGTCCACCGGGATGTTCACCACGTGCACTCCTGCTTTCTCGATCGCCTCCCGAAAACCCTTCAGATAGTGTTCGTCCGTGGAAGGGAAGTGTGCGCTCAGCGGTTCCACGCCTGCCACTCCAAATCGTTCGCGCACCTTCACCGCAAACTCTCGCAGATCCATGCCCGGCAGTTTCTTGTCGCGGTATTCATTTGCAGTGCTCTCGATTTCCGCGCGAAAGGGCCAAGAAGCCACTGCTAGCCGTTCTCGGGGCGCGGTTGGAAAGTTTAAATGCGGGCCACTCTGGCTTGCTTCCTTTGCAACACCAAACAACTCCAATCCACTCGAGCGCCAGGTGAATGCTCCAGCGGCCATTGCCGCCGACGTACGCAACAGACTACGACGCGATACTTTTCTCATACCAGCCTCACTTGGAGCGATGATCTCCTGCGGTGTTGCTCGTATTGAACACCGGAGTTGCCCGGAAAGCAATGTAACGTCTGTCGATGCGTCGCGCGCGCATCACGGCGCTGCAGAAACCATCGTTTGTCCTCGCGGCTTTACCCGCTCACCGCCTCATGCTATTTTCAATATAGTTCTCCCGGAGTGGCGGAACTGGCAGACGCAGCAGACTCAAAATCTGCCGGGGATCACTCCCCGTGTGGGTTCGACTCCCTCCTCCGGGACCATCCAAACTTCTTTGATTTATGCTTTGATTGAACGGTTCGTGGCACTTGCCGCGTTCAGGTAATGTGGGTGAAATGAAGAAAGGTGGGAGCGCATGTGAACCAATGCCGCCGCATGAATCTGCGAAACACGGGATTCGTCCACCCCTAGTATTTTCCCGATGTTCTTCATGGTGAGTTCTTCGAGATAGTACAAACCCAGGACGTCGCCTTCCTTTTCGTTCAGCTTCGATAGGGCTTCTCGCAGGAGATGGCGCATCTCGCCGCGAAAGGTCATCTCAAAAGGATCTTCTTCCGCTCGACAGGCTACGGGCAAGCTTTCCTCTCCCGCAGCGTTTTCAAGGCAAATATGCAAACTCTCCAGTTTGAGACCGCGAACCTTGCCAAGCAGCAGTTGAAAGTCTTCAACCGGCAGGCCCAGTTTGGAAGCTACCTGAGATTCCGAAGGAAAGTGGCTTAGCTCGTCCGCGAGCTCGCGGCTCACTTGTTCAATCCTACGTGCCTGTTGCCTCAGGTTTCGCGGACCCCAATCCAACTGCCTCAGGCTATCCAGGATGGCGCCACGAATTCGAAATCGTGCGTAGGACATGAACTGCACATTTTTCCGTGGATCAAATTTATCGACGGCATCGAGCAATCCAAGAATCCCAGCTTGGAACAGATCGTCGAATGGCACGTGGGGAGGTAATCGCTGCTGGATATGCCGCGCGATATACCGCACTTCAGGTAGATTATTCAGCACCAACTGCTGGCGTTCAACCGTATGCTCGATGTTCCCTTGTCCCGCAAGATTTGGCGACATTGTCAGCATCTCGTGAATTGTGTTGCGCTTGCCTCGCGGCGTGCGAGCCGGATTTGTGATGCGACACCGAGCCTTTAACGACGGCGGGCGCAGTTGGTCCAGCGCAATTCACCTCAACATTCACGATGGGGTATGGGCAATCCGCGTGCCGAACTGTACATTCCCTTTTCTTGGCGTGAGAGACGGGAATCAAATGGCCGTTGCAACATACAGCCGACGAGGGCGGCAAATTTCATGAGAGCTTTCTAGGCTTTACGCAACTAGTGTTTACGTAACGTACTTACCAGCAAGCACTCCACAACACTTTTAGTTTGTATATGTGCGCACGATCTGCGCTCTTTAGCGCAGTTGTCCCCGAGTCCACGTATTTAACGTGTCGCCGCCGAAAATCATCGAGAACTGAAAACTCATCCCACAGTGATTCTGTTCCAAAAAGAATTAGCGATTCACGCTGGCACAGAATTGTTTTGGATCACCAGCAGCCTCACTCCTCACGAGAAGGGTTTCACCCGATATTTCAATATGTTGCGCTGGGTTCGTAGAACAGCAAGAGAGGCAGCCATGGACCGCTTCGTGCAGGAATAAATCGGAAGAATCGGTGGCCCACCGGTAACGCGAAGCTTTGTCTCGGCCGCAGCGGTGCTTGCGCGAGAACTTGGGCCCTTAAGGATGAATTGTGGGACCACATCGGGCAGGGAGTACCGCGGAGTCAGGCGTTTCACAGACGAAGGATCTACGTGCGAATTTCCGGCGGATCGAACGGCGGGAATGGTGGCTGTGGGCATCCGCTTTTGTTATCAGCCTACTCCTGACTATTGCGCTCGCTTCCTTCCTCCTCCCCGAAACCAACGTTAATCAAGATTTCAATTCCATAAATGTTCTGCCGCAGGCCATTCGAGGGCTCGTGGGCCTCGTTTTCCTCTTCGATCTATACACGATTTATCAACATCTTCTGATCCATCGCATCCGCAGAGAGCTGGTGAAACGAGAAGAGCTGTTTCATTTAATCAGTGAGAACGCTGAAGACATGATCGCCGTCGTGGACATGGGGGGGAAGCGGCTGTTCAACAGTCTTTCTTACAAGAGAGTTCTGGGCTATTCGCCAGAGGAATTGCAGAGTTCATCGGCATTCGAGCAGATTCATCCCGATGATCGTGAACGCGTGAAGAAAGCAGCGGAGGAGGCGCGACGCTCGGGAACAGGAAAAACGTTGGAGTACCGGATTCGCCACAAAAACGGGATGTGGTTGGAGCTGGAATCCACTTCCAGCGTCATTCGCAATGACCAGGGAGAGCCGGAGAAACTCGTCATCGTGAACCGCAATATCACCGAGCGCAAGAGAGCAGAAGAGGCACTGCAGCGCTCGGAGGCAGATTTTCGTTCGGTGGTGGAGGGCGCTCCTTACGGCATTTATCGCGCGAGCGTGACCGGCCGGTTCCTCCAAGTAAATCCTGCACTCCGTAAAATGCTGGGATACGAACTGGCCGAGGAACTTCTAGAGAAGGATCTGGCTACGGACATTTTCCGCCAAAGCGGTGAATATCAGCATTTGACGGAGCTCCTGACTCACGCGGAAGAAATCAAGGACATCGAGATGGAGTGGAAGAAAAAAGACGGCACACCCATCACCGTGCGGTGTTCCGGACGCCGGATCAATGATGAAAACTCCGTTCCGGCTTACCTTGAAGTGTTTGTGGAGGATGAAACAGAAAAACGTGTGCTGGAGCGGCAACTGCGCATGGCCCAAAAAATGGAAGCCATTGGGCGCCTCTCGGGTGGAATCGCGCACGACTTCAACAACCTGCTGGGCGTGATCATCGGCTACAGCAGAGTGCTGACCAGGGCGCTGGGGACAAACAATGCTCTTTGCGAGCATGCCCTGGAAATCGAGAAAGCCGGACAACGAGCCGCCGCTTTGACCAAGCAGTTGCTGGCTTTCGGCCGAAAGCAGGTCTTGACGCCCGCGGTTCTCAACATCAATACACTTACCTCCGATATGGAACGAATGCTTCTGCGCCTGTTGGGTGATGACATTGAAGTTTCTCTGGAACTGGATCCTGAGCTCGCGGATGTCAAGGCGGACCCGAGCCAGATCGAACAGGTCATCATGAACCTGGCGGTCAACGCGCGTGACGCTATGCCCAATGGCGGCAAACTGAAGATCCAAACCGTCAACGTGATGCTTGACCAGGCCTACACCTGGAACCATCCTGGCTCCAAACCCGGGCATTATGTGCTCTTAACCGTGACCGACACGGGCATGGGAATGGGCCCCGAAACGCTCGCACATATCTTCGAGCCCTTCTTCACGACCAAGGAACTGGGCAAGGGCACGGGACTTGGGCTTGCCACTGTGTACGGCATCGTGAAACAGAGTAATGGGTACATTTGGGTGGACAGTGCGCCCGGAAAGGGTGCGTCCTTTCAAATTTATCTACCGCGTTATGTGGGTCAGCGGGCCGTCCCAGAGCACATCAGCGGTTCGCAAGAAAAACTCTGTGGCACGGAAAGCATTCTTCTGGTGGAAGACGCCGAACCCTTGCGAAAGCTTACCCAAAGAATCCTTGAGACAGCCGGATTCCGTGTGCTGTCGGCAGGGAGCGGCAGGGAAGCTCTGGAAGTCGCAGCGCGCTTTGCAGGCAACTTAGACCTCCTGCTAACTGACGTCGCGATGCCTGGCATGAACGGGCGCGCTCTGGCGGAACAAATGTCACAACGGCAACCAGGAATGAAGGTGCTCTACATGTCGGGTTATGCCGACAGCTTTATTGAGGGACACAGGGTTCTGGATCCGGGAAACTACCTCCTCCACAAGCCATTCACAGAAGAAGTTCTGATCCGGAAGGTCCGCGAGGTGCTGGATACCAAGAAGAGGCCAGCGCCCGGCGTGAATCAAACGGCCGACCTTGTCGGAAGCAATCTCCGGTCCGGCGAATAGGAGGAACGTGGCCATGGGAAAGCTGTTGGTTGTGGATGACGATGAAGCACTGCGGCGTCTGATACGTCTCGAACTGAGCGATCACTATGAAGTGATTGATTCAGGGGAGCCGGAACAGGGTTTGGCTCTGGCCCTCGAAAACGAGCCCGATGCCATTTTGCTGGATCTGCGTATGCCGAACTATTCCGGCTACGAACTCCTCGAGATGTTTACATCCTTCAGCCGCACTCGAAAAATTCCGGTCATCATCGTGAGCGGCGAATGCGGAGGGCAAACCAAAGAGCATTGCAAGCAACTGGGAGCCGCCGGGTACTTCGAGAAGCCGATTGACTTCGAGGTATTGCGCGCAAGCCTCGGCAGAATCGCCAAGACGCGCCGGATTGTGCCTCGAACCGAGGTGCGCGTGCAATTGCGTGTGCCCCTCAAATTGCGCTGGACAGGCAGCGATGGGAAGAAGTTTGAAGAGGTCGCCACCACAGAAAACGTGAGTCTGAGCGGGTTTCTGTGTGTCTGCGCGGCCGACCTCGCGATAGATTCGATTATCGAAGTGAGCATGACGAGCAACGGGAACGACTACGTGGGCAAGGCGCGGATTGTTCGTGAGGATTCGAAGGCTCCACCCCTCCGACACTACGGATGCCGGTTCGTCGAGAAGACCGGTCCTTGGGTCCTGCAGTAGGGAATGGCTGGGAGACTCTCGATGACTAATACTGACATGACCCTTCCTGGAGAAGTTGCAAACAGTCGCGTGGAGCTTTCCTCCGATCATCAAGCGGCACTACGCGTTCTTGCGGTCGACGACGAACCTGCGGCTTGCAAGCTTCTTTCCTTGATCTTGGGTTCGCCTGCCTTCCGATGCACCACGGCAGGCAATGGGGAAGAAGCCCTTATGGTTTTGCAACGCGAGCGATTCGATGCCGTGATTTCCGACCTCAACATGCCCGGAATTAGCGGTATGGAACTCCTCACCCAAGTTCGTCGTGACAATCCCCACCTGGCGTTTTTGGTCACTACCGGCGTTGATGACGTGGACGTAGGTGTGCAGGCAATGCGTAGTGGTGCGGATGACTATCTCGTGAAACCCCTCCGGGAAAGTGCCGTCTTGACAAGCCTCGAGCGCGCGCTGCACAGGCGGAAGCTCGAACAAGAGGTCGAGAACTACCGCCTGCACCTCGAAGAAGTGGTTGCGGAGCGAACTGGACAACTTCACGCCGCTCTCGAGCAGATCGAGAGCAGTTATGAAGACACGCTGCAAGCACTTGGGGCGGCCATCGATCTCCGCGACAATGAGACCGCGGGCCACTC
>Ga0187803_10000439_pt1 | contig 16692 bp, 15 predicted proteins | sample NC_wetland_sal_i_2_FD_132425 | JGI IMG/M metagenome (GOLD analysis project Ga0187803, IMG submission 132425) | Wetland sediment microbial communities from Neuse River Estuary, North Carolina, USA - Control_3 | ecosystem: Environmental > Aquatic > Freshwater > Wetlands > Sediment | place: USA...
CACGGCCGCGACGCCTACTACAAGGGAGAGATTGCCAATCGCATCCTGGAGACGATGAAACGTCGCGGGGGAGCGATGGCGCCGCAAGACTTGGCGGAATATTCCGCGGAATGGGTGGAGCCGCTTTCAACTACGTATCGGGACTGGACGGTGTACGAGCTGCCGCCGAACGGACAGGGACTGGCGGCGCTGATGATGCTGAACCTGATGGAAACCTTCCCACTGGGACAGAAGGAGTATGGATTCGGCTCGACCAAGGCCTTGCACGCAATGATTGAGGCAAAGAAGCTGGCGTATGCGGATCTCGTGAAATATATCGGCGAGCCGCGCGGGCAAATGCTTCCGGTGAAGACTCTGCTTTCGAAGGAGCGGGCGGCCGAAAGGGCCAGACTGATCGATCCAGACCATGCAAACTGCGACGTGGCGGCCGGAACTCTGCCCGGGAGCGGGGATACGACATATCTGAGCGTGGTGGATCGCGAAGGGAACATGGTGTCGTTGATTCAGAGCAACTACGACGCATTTGGCTCTGGGATCGTGGCGCCGGGAACAGGTTTTGTTCTGCACAATCGAGGCGCACTGTTCAACCTCGATCCATCCTCGCCGAATGCCCTGGCGGGGAGGAAACGGCCGCTCCATACCATCATTCCGGCGTTCGCGCAGAAAGGAGATACGCGGATCGCATTCGGCATCATGGGAGGTTGGAACCAGTCGCAGGCACACGCGCAATTCATCGCCAACCTGGTGGACTACAAGATAAACATTCAGGCGGCGCTGGAGGCCGCGCGGTTCACGAAGCGTACTTTTGACGGATGCGACGTGCAAATGGAGAACCGCATTTCGCAAAAAGTGCGCGATGAACTGACCGTGAAAGGCCACAAGATCCAGGTGATGGGCCCATTTTCCTCGGCTGTGGGAGGCGGACAGGCGGTTCTCAGGGATTTCTCCACCGGGGTAAACTACGGCGCCTCCGATCCACGCAAGGATGGCGCGGCGGTGGCAGAATTACCGGTTGACAAGAAAACTAACTAATTAATAGAGTAGAGTACCTCCTCCGGTGGTACGAGCTGTTTAGTACGGCAAAAGAATTCCGAAGAAAGTGCAAAGTGGGAAGTGGTGTTCCCTTTTCTCGGCGACAGGGGAAATCGATACCCCGCTAAAGTCTGTAATTTCAGCGGGTTGTAGCCTCTCCCGGCTGGCCGCTTAGTTGCTCCTTCTGCAGGTTCAGCAGAGCTCGCTCCGAACTTGACCGAATCCGATGGTTGGAGGTCTTCGTGGAGTGGTCGGGATATCTAGAGAAGTCGGCACGACTGGCAGGAATTGCCCTGTGCCTGATGATGTGGGCAGGAAAGGCCGCTGGTCAGACTAGCCAGATTGCGGGTGAATATGTGTGCACGGAAGCGCATGTGGCCGGAAAAACGGTGCCATGCAAGGCGGCGCCGCTGAGCTTGAAGGCTGACGGGAAGTTTGAACTACAAGGGCGCGAGGGAGAGTACCTCGTAAGCGGGAATTGGGTGGAGCTGAATGGAAGCATCTTGAAATCCCGGGCGAAGATCGAAGCGGGACACAAGATTGTTTTCCGCTTCTACAACAAAAAGGGCTTGTGCGAAATGATTTACGAGCGGCGCGTGGCGGAACTAGGGAAGACCCACCTTGGTTGAACAGGCAAATTAGACCCGCCGCGGTCTCGCCATCTTCCCAGCCCATCACTTCTTATCCATCAAATTCTCAAACAAACGTAGCGTGTCGGGAGCGTGGCCGCCATAGTGGTTGTTGGCGAAGGCGAAGACGCGGATTTTGCGTTTGAGGAAATTGCGGCAGGCTTCGACCCACTCCTGTAAATCCCCGGTGCGGTCGACAATCGTTTTATCCCACGTTTTGGTGCGCTCCTCGATGGCTTTGCGATCACCCAGCCAGCGTATGTAGGTGAAGTCCGTGGTGATAGGGTCGCCTTTGGCAACCCATTCGCATGGACGGGGCATCCACGGATGATCGACCAGCGCGAGAGCAACATTGTGCTTGCGCAGGAGATCGTATAGCTCAGCGGCGAGCCAATATTTATTGCGAATCTCGAGGGCAAACCGGGGAACCGCGGGAAGCTTCTCCAGAAAGGGTTTCAATCGTCCGAGAAAATCCGCCGGGCCCAAGAACGCTTTTTTGTTGAAGTAGGGGAATTGCAAGAGGATGACGGCAAGTTTCTCGCCCAACGGCTCGGTGGCGCGGAGGAATTCGATCATCTGAGATTCGGCGTCCACGAGAACGCGTTCATGAGTGATTTCCTGGGGGGCCTTGAGAGCAAAGAGGAAATTCGGCGGCGTTTTGGCGTACCACCCCTTGACAGTGGACGCGGCCGGGATGCGGTAAAAGGTGGCGTCGACTTCTACGGTGTCGAATTGCGTCGCGTAATATGTGAGGTAGTCGCGAGAGGGCGCGCCCGGCGGATAGAAAGCCTTCTCCCACCCTTCGGCGGTGAAAGAGGAGGTGCCGAGGCGCAGAAGGGAAGAGGTCGTCTGGGACGGCATCGGGGAATGATAAAGCAAGACGGGCTATGTGGGACCGTGACATTTTTGTACCCAAAGGGAGGAATAAAGCGTCATAATGTCAGCCCCAGACCCAGTCATCAACATTGAGCACTTCGTTTTAGCGTACTTCTGTCTTCGAGGAGGGAGAATGAAGAGACGCTTTGATTTGCAGTTGGCAATCGCTCTGTTGATAGCCGTGCCGGCCCTGGCACAGCATCCGGGCGAGGAACATCGCGAGAACGGGCCGCAACGGTCGGAAGCGCGGCCAGCCAACACGCCACGCGCGAATCAGGGACGGATACCACCGCCGCCGGCCAAACGTGAGGGCCATGTGAAGGTGGAGGCCGAGCGGCACCCGAACGGGAAGGTCAACGGCACCCAGCATGTAAACAATGATCATTGGTATGGCCACGACGCGCCGAATGACAAGCGCTTCCACGTTGACCACCCCTTCGAGCACGGACGCTTCGAGCATTTTGGGCCCAGCTACCGATACAGCGTCGAACGCTTCGACCCCGATCATCACCGGTTCTGGTTCCCCGGCGGCTTTTACTTTGAAGTTGCATCCTGGGACTGGGCTACCTGCGCGGATTGGTGTTGGAACTGCGGGGATGATTTCGTGGTATATGAGGACACGGACCATGTGGGCTGGTACTTGCTTTACAACGTCCACACCGGCGCATACGTGCACGTGAGCTACCTGGGGACTTAGAGAAATAGGGTGATTCGAGGGAGGTGTCTATGTTGTTCCAGCGAATCAGCAGGGAGCGGACCTGCCCGGAATGCAAAAGTACGGAAGTATACCGAGTGAAGCGCATAGGGATCTCGGTCAAGGTGGTCTGTCGAATCGTGAACTTGCGCCCGTACTGGTGCCCTGACTGCGACACTTTCTTCTTGGGACCGAAACACTCCAAATCGCCCCACACCGAGCAATCCTACGGATTGCCGGGCAGCGAGAGAACGAGTCCTGAGCACCCGCACCCCACCAGCCTGCCGCACTGAAGGAAGAAGTGAGGGGATTGTTGGCGAACGGCCCGCCTGAGGTGCAGTTTTGTTGGCAGACCGCTTCGGAAGGCGGTCCCTACACAAGAAGGGAAACCGCGGGCTATTTCTTGGCGGAAGCGGCGGATTCGGCCACGCCCGGAGCAACAATAGGATTCAAGAAGGGCATCATGGCGCGCAGCTTGGGGCCGAGCTGCTCGATGATGTGCTGCTGCTCGGCGCGGCGCTTGGCAAGGAAATTGGGGCAGCCCTTTTCGTTCTCCTCAATCCAGGCTTTGGCAAAGCTGCCGTCCCGGATTTCCGCTAGCAGCTTCTTCATGGCTTCGCGAGTTTCCTTGGTCACAATGCGCGGCCCGGCGTGATAATCGCCGTGCTCGGCGGTATCGCTCACCGAATAGCGCATATAGCTGAGGCCCCCGCGATAGATGAGATCGACGATGAGCTTCAACTCGTGCAGGCACTCGAAGTAAGCAACCTCCGGCTGATAGCCGGCGTTGACGAGAGTTTCGAAGCCGGCTTTGATGAGTTCGCTGACCCCGCCGCAGAGAACGGCTTGCTCCCCAAATAAATCGGTCTCGGTTTCCTCAGTGAAAGTGGTCTCCAGAACACCGGCGCGCGTGGTGCCCAGTCCTTTGGCGTAGGAAAGAGCAAAAGCCTTCGCCTTGCCCGACGCGTCCTGATGGACAGCAAGAAGAGCCGGGGTGCCGGCGCCCTCGGTGAAGACTTCGCGAACGCGGTGGCCCGGCGCTTTGGGGGCGATCATGCTGACGTCCACATACTTGGGCGGCTGGATCGCGCCGAAGCGAATGTTGAAGCCGTGGGCAAACATGAGGGTTTTGCCGGGAGTAAGGTGCGGCTCGATCGCTTCTTTGTAGAGCTTGGGCTGCCGCGTGTCTGGGGCGAGAATCATGATGACGTCAGCCCAGGCCGCGGCTTCTTTGGGAGTCTTTACCGTGAGGCCTTCCTTTTCGGCTTTGGCGCGGGAAGAGCTGCCTTCGGGAAGACCGACAACCACAGAAACACCGGAATCGCGCAGATTCAGGGCATGGGCGTGGCCCTGCGAGCCATAACCGATGATCGCGACCTTTTTGGCCTGGACTAAGGCAAGGTCTGCGTCCTTATCGTAATAGAGATTTGCCATTGCGTGAGTTGTTCCTTCCTTCTCTGAACTTTTGAACTTTTTGACTCTTTAATTCTTGAACTTCTCTGCTGTTCTTTCCTTCAACTGGAAGCAGGCGCATTGCCCGCAGGCGCTCCAGAAGTTGCCTCGGGAGGACGCAGCAGATCATTGCCACGGGTCATGGCGATGCGGCCGGTCCGCGCCATTTCCAGGACGCCGAAGGGGCGAAGAACCTCAAGCAGACCGTCGATCTTATCGACCGTGCCGGAGACTTCCACGATCAGCGATTCCGGGGCGACGTCCACCACGCGCCCGCGAAACACCTTGATCAATTCCATTAGATGCGGCCGATTCTGCTGGTCGGCGGCCACCTTGATGAGGGCCAGGTCGCGCTCGAGCATGGAGCGATCGGAAATGTTCTCCGCCACCAATACGTCTACGAGCTTTTCCAGGCTGGCTTCCAGACGCAGCGCCCCGCGCTCATCGGTGTGCGCGCAGATGGTCATGCGCGCGACCTCCTCATTCTCGGTGGGGTCGACAGTAAGGGAATCGATGTTGATGGCCAGGCGGCGCGTGAGAGAAGCGACGCGGTTCAAGACACCCGGCTTGTTTTCGACATAGGCGACAATGGTCTGCATCATATCCTCGGTTTCTTTCTACAACCCAAAAACCTGTTCCGCATTGCGTGGCCGGCCGCTACAAAACTCAGGGCTACGACTCGGTAGCCGTCTCCACCAAAGGATTGTTGGGCCGGCGAATCATGTCGTGAAGCGCTGCACCCGCGGGCACCATGGGGTAGACCGAGTCTTCCTGTTCGACGCGGAAGTCGAGCAGGACGGCTTGGTCTACACTCCGTGCGGATTCGATTGCGGGGACCACTTCCTTGCGCGTGATAACGCGTTCGCTGCGGATGCCAAACGCATTGGCCAGGGCCACGAAGTCCGGAGCAACGAGCGGCGTGGCGACGTAGCGCTTGTCGTAAAAAAACTCCTGCCACTGGCGAACCATGCCGAGATAGCCGTTGTTGATGATGGCGATCTTGAGGTTAATCTTTTCCTGAACGATGGTGGCGAGTTCGCACATGGTCATCTGAAATCCACCGTCGCCGCAGACGACCCAGACCTCCGACTCAGGACGAGCGAACTTCGCGCCGATGGCCGCGGGAAGTGCAAAGCCCATGGTGCCGAGCCCGCCGGAAGTAATGAGAGTGCGCGGCTTGTCATGGTGATAGTACTGCGCTTCCCACATCTGGTGCTGGCCCACGTCGGTGACCACAATGGCGCCGCCCTTGGTGACCTTCCAGAGATCGTTTATGACGTGGGCAGCGTAAAGGTGGCCGCTGTCGGGCAGGGATTGAATGTCGCGTACCGCAGAATCGCCCTTGAGTTCCTTGATGTGAGCGAGCCAGGCACTATGGTCGCGGGTGTGGATGTGGGGCAGAAGATTGGAAAGCGTCTCACCGGCGTCACCGATGATGGCGGCGTCCACCTGGACATTCTTGTTGATTTCGGCGCGATCGACCTCGATGTGAATCTTGCGGGCGTTGCGCGCGTACTTGCGGAGGTCGCCGGTGACGCGGTCGTCAAAGCGCATGCCCACGGCGAGGAGCAGGTCCGCTTCCTGGATGGCGGTATTGACCCAGGCTTCGCCGTGCATGCCCATCATGCCGAGATTCATCGGATCGGTGGCAGGGAAGCAACCGATGCCCAGGAGGGTCATGGCGACGGGAATGTTGCTGGTGCGCACAAACTGCTCGAAGGTGCGCATGGCGCCGGAAAGCATGATGCCGCGACCTGCGAGGATGACCGGTCGCTTGGCGGAGTTCAGCAGTTCGACGGCGCGATCAAATTCCGCTTGGTCATGATTATTACGGATGCGCTTCGGCGGAAGCTTGGGCTGGCAAGCGTCCCACTCAAAATCCGTCGAAGCCTGTTGCGCGTCCTTGGTGATGTCGACAAGCACAGGGCCGGGACGGCCGGAATTGGCAATGATGAAGGCTTCTCGGACCGTGCGCGCAACATCTTCCACTTTACTGACCACCACGTTGTGCTTAGTGATCGGCATGGTGATGCCGGTGATGTCGACTTCCTGGAATGCATCGGACCCCAGGAGCTTGCTGCTCACCTGCCCGGTGATGCACACCACCGGGGAAGAATCGAGCATGGCTGTAGCGATCCCAGTAACCATGTTGGTTGCGCCAGGGCCGGAAGTAGCCATGGCCACACCCACTCCGCCGGTGGCACGCGCGTAGCCATCCGCCATGTGTGTGGCGCCTTGCTCGTGCCGAACTAGAATGTGATGGAGCTTCGATTTTCCCAGCGCGTCATAAACCGGAAGAATCGCCCCGCCGGGGTAGCCAAATACATGGCGAACGCCGAGGCGCTCCAGGGTTTCGCAGAGGATTTGCGCACCAGTGAGCTTCATAAAGTTCTCCCAGTCGAGATCGGCGCTGGGCCGGAAGAAAAGCTTGCCGGCACGGTAGTAATGGCGCCGAGCGAGGAAGAGGAGACCAATGAAGCGTACTTGGCCATGACTCCCTGTGTGTAGCGAGGTTTAGGGGCTTTCCAAGCGCTCAGCCGCTTTTGGAGTTCGGCGTCGGTGACTTCCACGCTGAGGGTGCGCTTGGGCAGATCGAACACGATTGTGTCGCCATCGCGAACTGCGGCAATGGGCCCGCCCACCGCAGCCTCGGGAGCGACGTGACCTGCCATCAGGCCATGCGTGGCACCAGAAAAACGGCCGTCGGTAAGCAAGGCGACAGAGTCACCCAAGCCCGCTCCCACAAGTGCCGCGGTCACGGCAAGCATTTCGCGCATGCCCGGACCACCGCGAGGCCCTTCGTAACGAATCACGATCACGTCGCCGGCTTTGATCTTGCCATTTTCCACATCCGCAAAAGCCGCTTCCTCGCTGTCAAAGACACGCGCCGGGCCGCGGAAGCTCTGGGTATCATGTCCCGCGACTTTCACGACGCAGCCTTCGGGGGCGAGATTGCCCTTCAGGATCACCAAGCCGCCCGTCGCTTTGAGTGGATTGTTTTTGCTGCGGACGACCTCCTGTCCCGGCGTTTCTTTGGCCCCTGAAGCCTCTTCGGCGAGGGTGCGGCCGGTGACGGTGATGCAGTCGTCGCGGAGAAGTCCCGCTTCAAGCATGCGCTTTGCGATGAGCGAAGTGCCGCCTGCGGCATAAAGATCGGTGGCGACAAAGCGTCCTCCAGGTTTTAGATCCGCGAGAATCGGCGTACGCGAACTGACACGGTCAAAATCGTCGATGGAGAGCGAGATGCCTGTCTCGCGGGCGATGGCGAGCAGGTGAAGAACCGCGTTCGTGGAGCCACCGGTTGCGGCAACACCTGCGATCGCGTTTTCGATTGCGGATTTAGTGATGATCTGGGAAGGCAGAAGATTCTTCTTCAATAGGTCCAGAGTTAGCTTGCCGGCAAGTTCGCCGGCGTGAGCCTTACCTTCATTGGTGGCGGGCACGCTGGAGATTCCCATGGGAGCGATGCCGAGGAATTCGCACACGAGAGCCATGGTATTGGCGGTGAATTGTCCGCCGCACGCGCCGGCCCCCGGACAGGCCGCGCATTCAAGTTCCTTTAGTTGTTGGTCATTCATCTTGCCACGAGCGTGAGCGCCGACGGCCTCGAAGACGTCCTGAATGGTGACAGAATGGCCTTCATACTGGCCGGGAGCGATGGAGCCTCCATACAGAATCAGGCCGGGTATGTTCAGGCGAGCGAGAGCCATGACGCCGCCAGGAATGGTTTTGTCGCAGCCCACGAGGACGATCAGACCGTCGAGGAGATTGCCGCGGGCGACGAGTTCAATGGAATCGGCGATGACCTCTCGGCTGATTAAGGAAGCGCGCATGCCTTCGGTGCCCATGGTGATGCCATCGGAGATCGAAACGGTGTTGAATTCAAGGGACGCACCACCGGCTGCGCGGATACCATCGCGAACGTGCACCGCGAGTTCTCGCAGGTGGTAGTTGCAGGGTCCGATTTCGATCCAGGTGTTCGCGATGCCGATAAGGGGTTTGCTAAAGTCGTCGTCCTTGAGCCCAGCCGCGCGGAGCATCGCGCGGGCGGGTGCACGGTGCGCCCCGTCAGTGAGGGCAGAACTGCGGGGCTTCAACGATCGATCGGCCACGAAATGATTCCTCCAAAGGGCGAGCACACAAGTAACCCGTCAGGCCACGGGCAAAAAAGCCACGGCCAGCGAGACTCCTAGAATGACCTAGGAGTGCGAATCAGTCAAATTAATAGAAATGGGTAAGAAAATAAGAAGTAGTTATGATAAGAATGAATTGTGCATGGCCATTGTTCATTTCTTCCTTCTTTACGGCGTGCCTTCGGAGGCGGGCCGTCAACTCGGCCGCACCACGACCCAATCTCTGAGCTCCATCGCTCGCTCTGAATTAAGCGCAAAAGCATCCCTGTGCCAGAGGTACGCATCGATTGAGGGGCAAGCGCCGCTCAGCGAGGTCATGGCGGCAGTGGCACGACTTTGCTGGGAGTTTCTGGCAAATTGAAAAAGAGGGGCCAGGTGAAAAGGGTACCAAGCTGGAGATCAGCGATTGGGGCGGCGTCCGGCATTCTGGCGATTGTTGTGTTTTTGTCGGCGACCGCCGCGCCGCCCAGGCCACAAGTTGCACAGGCCCCGGTGGATGAAGTCGCGCTCGAGTTGGACCCGGCGCAGAGCACAGTCCACTTCGCGGTGGACAGCACGCTGCACAAAGTGCACGGCACATTCCTGTTAAAGAGCGGGGAGATACACTTTGCTCCGGGAAGCGGGGAAGCTTCGGGCGGAATCATTGTCCTGGCGACAAGCGGTGTCTCTGGAAACAATCGCCGGGATGCACGGATGCACAGGGAGATCCTGGAGACGCCGATATATCCGGAGGTCGTTTTTCGGCCGACACAGATCGAAGGTAAGGTAGCACGCGCAGGCGCTTCGGATGTGAAATTACATGGAGTGATCGCGTTACACGGCCACGAGCACGACATTGTTGCGTCCGTGCACGCGGAATTGTCTGGCGACCACTGGAAGGGAATCGCAAAGTTCGACGTGCCCTATGTCCAGTGGGGAATCAAGGATGCGAGCACGTGGCTGTTGAAGGTGAAGCCGGTGGTCGACGTCGAAGTGGAGATGGCCGGGCCGGCGAAAATCGTGAATTAAAGCAAAATCGTCGAGCGACTCCCTCGCAAGATACGGTTTTCGTTTGCATATCGCTTGCGCTTCCTCCAAAATGGATTGTTTGGGTGACAGTGTCCGCACCAAACTGCTGTGCCCTGTGTAGCTCCACTAAATAAAAAGCTGAGGAATTTCATGGATAAGCCAACCAGTATTGCCGCGCCAAGGGGAAAACTTGGAGTGTTGTTGCCCGGGATGGGCGCGGTTGCAACGACGTTTATGGCCGGCGTGGAGCTTGTGCGCCAAAAGAAGGCGGTGCCGGTCGGGTCGCTGACCCAGTTGGGCACGATTCGCCTGGGGAAGCGGACGGATGCTCGTTCACCAAAAATCAAAAGTCTTGTGAAATTGGCTCGCTTAGAGGACTTGGTGTTCGGAGGCTGGGACATTTTCCCGGACAGCTCTTACGAGGCGGCGGCGAAGGCAGGAGTGCTCGACGCGCACCACCTGGCGGCGGTGAAATCCTTCTTGTCGAAGATCAAGCCGATGAAGGCGGCCTTCGACCACGAGTACGTGAAGATGCTCAACGGCACGCACGTTAAGAAGGGCAAAACGAAGTACGACATCGCGCTGCAGCTCAAGCAAGACATCGCCAATTTCAAGAAGAAGCACGGTTGTTCCCGGCTGGTGATGCTGTGGTGCGGCTCAACCGAAGTCTTCATGAAGCCGCACGAGGTGCACAGCACCGTCGAAAAATTCGAAGAGGCGATGAAGAGCAATCATCCGGCGATTGCGCCATCCATGTTGTACGCATGGGCGGCGATTACCAGCGGAATCGCCTACGGGAATGGCGCGCCGAACCTGTCGGTGGACATCCCGGCGATGCAAGACCTCGCTCACAAACACAACGTGCCGATCGGTGGCAAAGACTTCAAGACCGGCCAGACGCTGCTGAAAACTGTGCTTGCTCCGGCCTTCAAAGCTCGCATGCTGGGGCTTAACGGGTGGTTCTCGACGAATATTCTGGGCAACCGCGACGGTGAAGTGCTCGAAGATCCCGGCTCATTCAAAACGAAAGAAGAATCGAAACTTGGGGCCCTGGAATTTATCTTGCAACCGCACCTTTATCCGGAGCTGTACAAGACCATCCACCACAAGGTGCGCATCAACTACTACCCGCCCCGCGGTGACAACAAGGAGGGCTGGGACAACATCGATATCTTCGGATGGCTGGGTTATCCCATGCAGATCAAGGTGGACTTCCTTTGCCGCGATTCGATTTTGGCAGCTCCCATTGTCCTGGACCTAGTGCTGTTCCTGGATCTAGCGCAACGCGCGGGATTGCGCGGCATCCAGGAATGGCTGAGCTTCTACTTCAAGTCACCCATGACGGCTCCCCAGCTTTATCCGGAGCACGATCTCTTCATCCAGTTGATGAAACTGAAGAACACCTTGCGTTGGATGGTGGGAGAAGACCTGATCACGCATCTGGGCCAGGAATACTACGATTAGGCGCAGCCGGTTCAGTCAAATTTCCGTATTGACAAAAGGGCGCTCTGACAAATGCGGGGCGTCTTTTTTGTTTGACAGTCGAAAGACTACAAGCGCTCTGGGATCTCCCACTTGCCGGACTCGGCGGAGCGGAAGAGGGCTTCGATGACCGCCATGTTGCAGATGGAATCCTCGAGCGGGTTGGGGACTTCCGTGTTATCGCGGACAACGGCGGAGAAGAGATCGGCCTGAATGGTGAACTGGTTGCATATGGGGAAGGATTCCGTGACTGCGCTGGCACCGCCATAAAGATCCTTGCCATCGTCAATGAAGATGCGTGCAGGTTTGTCCGTTGGCGCATTGAACGGAATTTCGACATCAATGCGGCCGGTGGTGCCGAAGAATTGCATTTTTTGGTAGTAGACCGCCTGGGTGGACGCGGTGAAAATGCACTGGCCGGCCGGGAACTCCAGGATCGCGGAGGTGAGGCGATCGGTTTTGAAGCTGGGATCGCGCTCTATGCTGGCGATCACGCGGACGGGTTCCTCAGCGAAGACGAAGCGCGAAGTCTTGATGGGATAGCAGCCGATATCCATTAGCGCCCCGCCGCCGTACTCCACGATGTTGTGGATGCTCTCCGGCCCAACATCGAAATAGCCGAAGAAGCCGAGAGCGGAATGCAATTTACCGATTCGGCCGCTGTGCACCAGCTCCGCAGTCCGCAGCCACTGGGGATGCGTGCGGATCATGAACGCTTCACCAATTTTGACATGGTAATAGTCGCGTGCCTCGAGCAAGCGGCGGGCTTCTGCAACGGTGCGGCTCAATGGCTTTTCGCAGAGAACGTGCTTGCCGCTGCTGGCGGCACGGATAGACCACTCCACGTGCAGGTGATTCGGGAGTGGATTGTAAATCACTTCGATCTCGTGGTCGGCGAGAAGTTCCTGGTAAGAGCCATACGCTTTGGGAATGGAAAATTTTTCGGCAACGGCTTTGGCTTTGTCCGACGAGCGGGAGGCAATCGCCACGACTTCCGCGCGCTCGCATTTGAGCATGGCAGGGAGTACGCGGCGCTGGGCGATCGAGGCAGCGCTGAGGATGCCCCATTTCACTTTTTGAGCCATAAGTCTCCCCTTCTTAAAACTGTAGGGTCCGCTTTCTGAAGCGGCCCACCAACGATCGGCTGGCAACCCAATTTGTGGATCATGCGGCCGGGGTAGCAGCGGACGGCCTCAGAAGGCCGTCCCTACAAATTCGCACCTACGCCGAATCCACCCAGTCAAACGAGCGTGTAACCGCCTTTTTCCACTGGTGGTAATAAGTGTCCCGGTGCGCTTCTTCCATGCGCGGCTCCCAGGTTTGTTCCACCGCCCAATTCTGGCGCAGATCCTCGAGGTCGGAGTAATAGCCGACAGCGAGGCCTGCAGCATAGGCAGCGCCCAGGGCTGTGGTTTCCCTGATCACCGGCCGCAACACCGGAATGTTCAAAATGTCCGCCTGGAATTGCATCAGAAAATCGTTTTCAACCATGCCGCCATCCGTGCGCAGCGAGAAGAGATGGATTTCAGAGTCTTTTTCCATGGCCTCGAGGACTTCGCGGGTCTGGTAAGCGGTGGCTTCCAGAACGGCACGTGCGAGATGTCCCTTATTCGCAAAACGGGTGAGGCCGGCAATGACGCCTCGGGCATCGCTGCGCCAATAGGGCGCGTATAAACCGGAGAAGGCGGGAACGAAGTAGACGCCGCCATTGTCGTGCACGGAACGCGCGAGTGCTTCGATGTCTGAGCTTTTTTGGATAAGACCAAGATTGTCGCGCAGCCACTGAACCAGCGCGCCGGTGATGGCGACGCTGCCTTCCAGAGCATAGATGGCTTTCGCGCCACCCAGTTTGTAAGCGACCGTGGTGAGCAAACCGCACGTGGATGCCACCGCGCGCTCGCCGGTGTTCATCAAAAGAAAGCAGCCCGTGCCGTAGGTGTTCTTCGCCTCTCCGGGCTCGAAACAGGTCTGCCCGAAGAGCGCAGCCTGCTGATCGCCGAGGACGCCGGCAATTTTCACTCCGGCAATGGGTTCGAGCTTGGCTTCACCGTATATTTCGCTGCTGGAAGCGATGCGCGGCAGGATGTTCGGAGGAATATCAAACGCCGCAATTATTTCCGGGTCCCAGTTAAGGGTCATGAGGTTCAGGAGTTGCGTGCGGCTGGCGTTGGTGACGTCGGTGAGATGAACTCCTCCATCTGCGCCCCCGGTCAGCCGCCATATGAGATAGGTGTCCACGGTGCCGCAGAGAATCTCTCCCGCATCCGCCTGTTTGCGCGCCTCGCGAACATTTTCGAGAACCCAGCGAATTTTCAGCGCGCTGAAATAGGTGGAGAGCGGCAAACCAGTTTTTGCGCGAAAGCGGTCGATGCCTCCCTGTTTGGCAAAATCCGCAACCATGCCCTCGACACGCGTGTCTTGCCACACGATGGCGTTACAAAGAGCGCGCCCCGTCTTCTTCTCCCAAACGATGACGGTTTCGCGCTGGTTAGTGATGCCGATGGCCGCCAAGTCCTTGGGCTGAAGGATTTTTTGTTGCATGGCATTGCGGATCACGTCCTGGGTGCGCCGCCAAATTTCGTCGGGATCGTGCTCGACCCAGCCGGGAGAAGGATAAATCTGCTCGTGCTCCTCCTGAGCCGAAGCCACGATGCGGCCGTTGCGGTCAAAGACAATGAAGCGCGTGCTGGTGGTGCCCTGGTCGAGCGCCCCGAGATAGGCAGGCATGGCCGCTCCTTAGAAGGCTAGAAATTTGACCAAGAGGCCAGCGAGCGCTCCGCCGGCTAGTGGGCCGAACACGGGGACATAACTATAGGACCAGTCAGACGTCCCCTTGCCGGCAATGGGAAGGATCGCGTGGGCGATGCGCGGGCCGAGGTCGCGCGCGGGATTAATCGCGTAGCCGGTGGTACCTCCGAGGGAAAGTCCGATGCCCCAGACCAGGCTGCCGACGAGAAACGGGCCGAGACCCGCAGCGGGCCCCATCGACGCGACGCCCTTGGAGAAAATGGCGCTGACCACGAAAACGAGTATAAACGTGCCGATCACTTCGCTGGCGAAGTTTGCAGCGGAATTGCGAATTGCGGGGGAGGTGCTGAAGACGGCAAGTTTCGCGGCTGAATCTGGGGTCTCACGCCAATGGGGCAGATAGTGGATCCAGACCAGCGTGGCGCCAAGGATCGCACCCAAGGTTTGCGCTACGAAGAAAGGGAAGAAGTTGGAATAGTTGCCGGTCTTGACGGCGAGACCCAGCGTCACGGCAGGATTAATGTGTGCTTCGGGACTGCCGCAGGCAATAGCCGTGAAGACGCCGCACATCACGGCAAACGCCCAGCCGGCCGTGATCACGATCCAGCCGGAGTTTTCCGCTTTCGATTTCTTGAGGAGCACGGCGGCGACCACGCCATCGCCAAGCAATATGAGAACAAAAGTACCCATGAACTCGCCGAACCAGGGAGTAAGCATACCGCCTTTCTATCACAGGAACGGTGCTGCTCTCCATCACTCAACTCACGAGAGCTGGGAATACGAAACAAACGCATTGAGGAGAGCCGCAGGAACAAAACCACGCGCAGCAAAGAGAAGGCCAGAGCTTGTGCTCTGGCCTTGTGGGTTAATCATTTTGAATAAAACCTTCAGGGTTCGTGGTTTTTTACTAAGGGGTCGTCGCCCGGATGCGATTAATGCCTCGACTCCTTGCTCTCGTGAGCTTGCTCGCGAGGCCGGGACTCATTGTTATGCGCCGGCTGGGGGTGATAGCTGTTCTGCGCGTGTTGAGTTTGCGGCTGTCGCGATGAATTTGTGTTTGCGGGAGCCGGCCGATTTGAAGAGTGGTCGTTGTAGTTTCCGCTTGGGCGATTGCCGTTTGTTCTCGTGTTCGCCGAAACCGAAGCGCGGGTGTTCATGGCGCTGGGCGGACGATCGTTGTGTCCCATCGGCTTGTTTGCATTGTTCGTTGTGTTGGCCGAAGAAGGACGGTTCGCGTTTCTCTCGTTGCCGCGTGCAGCCACGACGCCAGAGCCGTGAAAAACACCGGGTCTTGCGCTTGCGGCGACAGCGGGATTGCCATGATTCTCGGAAGCACGGAAAGAGCGATCGGTGCTGGCCGCATGTTGATGTTGAGTCTGCATTGCCGTGGGCGCAATGTGATGTTCACGTTCAGCGGCTTGCTCCGCGTGCGTGGCCCGCGCGGTCGTGCCACCGTGCCCACCGTTGTAGCTAGCGCGGTTGATCGTGGTGTTGTTGTTGATCACTGTGTTGTTGACATAAGTGTTGTGGATGACTGTGGTGTTCACGTTGGTTACGGACGTGTTGTAGTGGTAGACTCCCCCGCGCCATTCGCCGCCGTAGAAGCCTGCGCCGCCATATCCAAAGCCGTAATTAATGCCGCCATAGAAGCCGACGTGCGGTCCCCAATAGCCGCCATGCCACATATATACGCCGCCGCCCCAGCCCCAATAGCCCGGAGTCCAGAGCAGGCCGGGCTCAGGAGCGAGAACCCAGGTGCCGGGCACCCAATAGTAATCGTCGTCTCCATAAGCCCAATAACCCGGGGTCCAAATGTATCCTTCGCCGGGGCAGACCGGCTGCACGTAGACAGGCAGCGCAGGCGGACCGATGTGAATGCCGACACCCACGGAAATTTGTGCAGGCGACGCAGAGGGCATCGCCAAAGTGGTGAAAATAACCACCAGGAGTAAGATTGCGATTTTTGTTAGTCGAATCATGGCTAGATTCCTCCCGGACTCCTTACAGAAACATTTGCAAACTGAACGGTAAGGCACTTGAAACTGACTTGGGTCAATAGCTAGGAGGAGAAACCCCGGCTGAGTGAAGAAGTTGCACGCTCCCGCAATGCCCTCAATTGAATGCTATCGGGCCGCGCAAGCCAAGCCGACTGTACGACGGGACAGGTGTTGTCGAAAATGACATGCACTCCATTTCCCGGTGATCTCGAACCTGCATTCCTCGCGAGTGAGGGATCCCTCTTACCTTGGTTTTCATCGCCCGCCCCACTCTCCTGTTTTGCGACGGTGCAGGTCGACTCGTTTCTTTGCTTCTCAAAAGCCGGGTGCCCCAGGTTCGGTTTTTGAACCTGGGTCTTGGGTTTTCCAATTTCAGTTCCGATGTAGGCCTGGCCCAACAAAAAAAGGCCGGGCGCCTGATGCCCGGCCTGTAAATCTAGGATTGGTTGCGGGGGTCAGATTGGAACCGCGTGACGACCTTCGGCCCAGGCTCGCAACGCGAGCCGCAATAAGAACGTCAGCCCGACGCTTCGGGCTTATAGCCAGCTTCAACAAAAAGGCCGGGCGCCTGTGCCCGGCCTCGTGAATCTCAGATTGGTTGCGGGGGTCAGATTTGAACTGACGACCTTCGGGTTATGAGC
>Ga0187803_10000440_pt1 | contig 16676 bp, 20 predicted proteins | sample NC_wetland_sal_i_2_FD_132425 | JGI IMG/M metagenome (GOLD analysis project Ga0187803, IMG submission 132425) | Wetland sediment microbial communities from Neuse River Estuary, North Carolina, USA - Control_3 | ecosystem: Environmental > Aquatic > Freshwater > Wetlands > Sediment | place: USA...
GCTGGAGCGAAAGACCTTCTGGAACTTCTCTTCGGAGACTTGCCGGTCTCCTTGCGCCTGGGCCAGAGCGGCCTCGGCCTGCTTGAGGTCGGCGATTCGTTTTTCTAGTTCTGAGCCGTAGATCTGAGCGGTTTGGTAGAGCCGAGCATTTTGGATTGCAGCGGCGGCAGGAATGGCCAGCAGTTCAGCACGCCGGAGATGTTCCGGGGTATAGCGGTTGGGGTCCGTGTGGCCGACAGAAAGAAATCCCAAGAATTCTTTGGAGGCGACCAAGGGCACGCACAACCAGGATCGAAATTGCTTGTGTCCCTTGAAGGTTTTCCATCCCTCTTCCTGGTTCGTGTCCGGGATCAATACGCTCTTTTGTTCGACCGATATTCGCTGCAAGAACGGAGATTTGTCAGCGATGAGAGTCAGCGGCGGTCTATAGGATTTGTCTGCGGGCTCAGGACAGAGCTTTTCACCCAGCGCCAACCAGTGCGGGCCGCCCTCCGGAACCAGGACCCGCGCGCAGGTGTACGGAACCAACTCTGCAAGGGATCTCAGAAGAGCATCCATGACGAAATCCATCCGCAGGTCCTGGGTAAGGGCCAGCGTGGCCTTACGCAGTGCGTCGGCTTCGGCCCATGCCGATTCGGCTGTTGCCAGATTCTTGGCGACCTGGTCTTCTGCTTGTTTTTGGGCAGTGATTTCCTGTGCGGTCCCCACAAGTCGACGAATCTTGCCGGAATGGTCTCGCACGGGGAACCCATGCACCTTGACCCAACGCAATTCACCATGAGTACAGATGATGCGGAAGCGTTCATCGAATTGGCCGGTCTGAGTAGCTTCTTCAAGTTTTGCCAGCACGTGCTCCCGGTCTTCACGGTGGATGAGGTCCTCATAGGAGGTTGGATTATCCATCAGTGACTGGCACGAACGTCCGGTGATCGCCTCGTAGGCTTCGTTAACGTAGATAGCCTTTCTTGTTTCGGCATCGATCATCCAGAAGATTTCCCGGATATTGTTCGCCATCTGCTGGAATCGCTCTTCGCTTTCGCGATGCTGCCCTAGCGCCCGAACCAAGAACCCAGTGCCCAGGAGAATCACGGTGCCGAAAGCTGCTGCCACGGCGACCATCAGCAGCGGGGAAATTTCCGCCCCTTGAAGTTTGGCGCGAAGCACTAGGAAAAGGAGAACGACTGCCATCAGCGCGAGAATTGTCGAAACGGCCCGCCAGCCAGGATGCGACATCCGTCTGGGGGGAAGTTCTGGACGGGGTTGGTCAACCTGCTCCATGACAGTACCGGAAAAAGCTGTATCCGCTCTGCACCCGACATCCGGTTCGGGATGGGCAGGAGCCAGCTGTAAGTCTACCCGGCTTTCATGTTCGGCAGATACTACGCGCCTGTTTCAGGTGCGTCAAGGCGTTCGACGCTCTGGCGTTCGACGCTCGCAGGTACGGCCCAGCCAGCCAACCCCTATTCGAAGTTGTCACCGTCCGGATACTGGAAGACCCGATGGCCTACGGCAACTTCTGGGATATCATCGCGCGACATTCGTCAGACAGGCGCTGCCAAAGTGTACGTTCTCTCTGATACCGATCTTGTGCCAATGTTCGCTCATCAGGCGACAATTCCCGAAGGAACGCATAGCCGTTGACACACTCGGCAACGATCCGATCACGACTTACGTCCTGGTTTTTGCGAACAAGTTGAGCAAGGTCATCCCAATCGAAACTTCGGGCATCCTCGAATTTGGCCAGCAACGCCTCAGGATCGAATGCATCTCGGGCCTGCCAAAGTTTAAGAACCACCAGCCGACGGACCAGGACACGATCAAAAGGTGTCGATGCGAATATCCCGAGGTCGTAGATGTCCCGAGCCTTGTTGCGCTGGTAGCTGGCGCGTATCTTCTCCGCGAGAATTTCCGCCAGCGACAGGCACCGAATTTCAACGGGCACAAAGGGCAGGTGTTTGAAGTAGCTCTGCTCCCTTTGTGGCACGGTTTCTGCTTCGAGCGTTGGTGTTTCGCGATGGCTGACCTGAAACTCGAACTGGCTGGCGCCTCCAGTATTCCATTCATGGCGGTAGACCGGGTTGACTGCCCAGGATAGCCCGCCGGAAGTTGTGTACCAACCCTTGTCCGGAATCTCGAACTGGATGTCGTGGTAGGGCTGCTCGAATGCCTGCAAGAGCTCGAGGATCAGATCGTCGGGCTGCTCCTGGGTTAAGGAAGTGAAATCCAGATCGGTGGAGAAGCGGCCTGGCGCACCGAGGAACATCTTGCGGATACAGGTGCCACCTTTGAATGCGAGCTTTGCCAGCACACCCTTTTCCGCCAGCAGTTGGAGCACGAAGGTGAGGATGACCTCCCGCTCAGCAATCATCAGATCCTTGAGCCCGGACTCGTGAGCGTAGCGCTGAACCTGCGATTGCTTGAGCACCGGTTCTAATCGCTCCTTCCGGCCGAGCGTCGGACAGGCAGGGCGACTTCGCCACCGAGGTCTCGCGGAGAGAGATGCACGAGGATCTGCCATTCGGCGTTGTAGCCGATGGCGTCCTTGGGTTTCGCCGGGGGGCCCAAGAAAGAGCGGCTCGAAGGGCGCAGCATGCCCTTGAGGCGCGCGCGCGCGCCGTTAGGCATGCCCGCTTCCGTAGTGTCGGCCAGAAACCCGAAACGCTGCGCAAGCGAGACCGAACCAATCTTTTCCATGTAGTTGACGAGTTTTTGCCAGTCAACGCGGCGGGCTGCAGCGGCGAGCATCTGCCGCACCTCGCTGACGCCGCCGGCGAACCGCAAGCGGTCAACGCAATCAATGATGGTTTTCTCGCGATCGGACATGTGGACTGGGTAGCCGAATACGGGGACGTCCTCAAAGCCAAAGAACTTGCGCGGAGACAGATGGACGAATCGGACAGCCGTATCGTGAATGTGGCGGTCCCGTATGCCGGCGGTCGGAGTGGCAATCCAGACGACACTGCGCATCTGAGTGGTCAGGCCGTAATGGGCCGCGGCGGTACTGTACCCGACGTAGTACGGGTCCACGAGCCGACTCGCGAGCGCCAGGATGTTCGATTCAGCGATCACCTCGGGGCCCTGATCTGGCGGAATGAGCAGGTAGCGACCCCTCCCAGCGCGTTCCAACCATCCCTTGCGCCGAAGGGAGCGAATCACCAAGTCTGCTGAAGCGGGGGAGACGCCCAACTTGGCAATCACGCCAGCCCGGTCGATTTCCCGGTGACCGTCCTCGACAAGCGAGAGCACGACCTTGCTCTCGTAGGGTGATAGCGATCTGAGATTAGAATTCATAGCGTAACAAATGGTGCTCATCGGTTACGCTATCCAATACAATCTGCGTCTGTCAAGTTAAAAATACTGCCGTAACGTATAGTCGCTATCACTTATGCCTAAATATCTAATCACATCCACGGAACACACTGAATTTTCGGTTTCGTCATCCCATCCCCCAGCAATATCGCGCGCTACTAGGCATGCCCCGAGACAAATCGCAAGGAAGAGGACGCGCGCGCCAAGTTCTCAGCTTCCTGTGAAGATGGCTTCAGCCGTGGAGCCGTCCTCGACGGAAGCGGGCACACTGCTCTCGAAGATCGGGTATCTCTCGGCCATGGATCTGTTCGCCGACATGAGCCGCGAAGAGCAAGAAGAAGTGAGTCGGGCAGTCACCATGCGTACGTGCCGGCCGGGAACTGTCTTCTACAACCCAGGAGAAACCGGCGAAGTGCTTTTTCTCCTGAAAAAAGGCACGGTACAGATCTACCGCTTGTCTCCCGAAGGCAGGAAACTCGTCATTGCGCGCTTGAAACCGTACTCTTTTTTCGGGGAAATGAGCGTTCTGGGCCAGGGGATGTATGAGAGTTTTGCCGAAGCAGAAGAAGAGTGTGTCCTGTGCGCGATGAGCCGGGCGGATGTTGAGCGGCACATCTTTTCGCGGCCACAGTTGGTTTTGCGAATTTTGAAGGCAGTGGGTAAACGCATGGTTGAAGTCGAGCAGATGTTGGAAGACGCTGCCTTCAAGGGCCTCGTTCCACGAATTGCCTCGCTCCTGCTGCGGGAGGCAACGGGGGACGAAGTCAAGGGACTGTCGCACCAGGAAATCGCGGACCGGCTGGGCGTCTACCGCGAGAGCGCGACTATGGCGCTCAATGAAATGAAGATGGCGGGACTGATTGATATCGGCCGAAGAAGAATTGCCATTCTTGACCGCAAGCGTCTGGAGCGTGCGGGAGTTGAGCATTGAGAAGTGAACGGCTAGCAGGCGGCCTGATCCGCAGGTGGTGGCCAGCCCAGCGACGCGTCTTCAGGTAATAATGGGCCTACGTCTTGGAGAGTGTTGCGTCCAGAAACTTGTGCAGTCTTTCGCTGAACCCAACCGGAATGTCGAAGATGCGTTCGTCCCCAGTGATAACGAGCATTTTTCGTGTGCTGTCATACACCGCGGAGCACCGGCGACAACTACGCAGGTGGCGCTCAATCTTCTGGCGCATTTCGGGCGTGGCGTCTCCATTCAGGTATTCGGAGAGGTTGGCGATTATCGTTTTGCAGCTAACCATGGATTGATCCCTTTCCAGCGCTCCCAGATGGAAACCTTTGGCTTGGCGAAAACGGGAGCGAGCGCCTCACGCAGCATAAGACGCGCCCGATGCAGCCGGGTCTTGACAGCCGACTGGCCGATGCCCAGGACTGCCGCAGTTTCTGCTACGTCCAAGTGTTGCATGTCCCGAAGAACGAAAATCTCGCGGTAGATGTCGGGCAGTCCGCCTAGAGCTGTGGCGATTGCTTCTCGCACTTCCTTCTGCTCGACTGCCTCGTTCGGCAGGTCGCGCCAGTCAGCGAATTGTCGCGGGTAAAATGGCCTCTCCTCGAACACCTCCGAGGAGTCTTGATCGATGGGCTCATAGAGATGCTGTCGGCGTTTGCGCCTGTACATCTTGGCCTCGTTTTCAATCACCCGCATCGCCCACTGCTTGAACTTGTCTCTTTCCGTTAGCTCCGCCAGATGCGAGAAGATCTTGACCATTGCCTGCTGGACGATCTCTTCGGCGTCGTCCTGGTTGCGCAGGATCGAATACGCCAGCAGGAAAGCCCCACGCTCGTACGGACGAATCAAGTCGTGGAAGAAGTCCTTCTCTCCCGCCAGAACCCTTTCGATCAGGAGCGGTTCGGCCGATCCTCCTTCTGACTCTTTCTCTCCCATAGACGGTATCAACGCGAACAGCCCCCAGTGATAACGATTCGCCGGAATTGGAACCGTTACAGCCCGTATGGCCTATTGGGTCACCCCTTGGCTGATGACGCGTTTCCGGAAACACCTACGAAGTGTGCCCAACAGGGGGCTATCGACAAAGCCCAACCAAGCTGAGCCGAGCCAGCCCAGAGCCAAGCCGAACGCCGCGTGCGTGAGCGTGACCGTCACAGGGAATGCTTTGGAAAACTCCAATCCCATAAAGCCTACGCCTAAGGAAGACACCACGGGGCTGAACATGAAGCCGAAACCAAGAAATACTCCAAAGGTCGTTCCCACCCAACGACGACAGGTTCCAAACACCAACACGTAGATCAGGCCGAAGCTGGCGCCATTCCAGAAGTGGTAGGCCCACCCCGCGATGTCTGACTTCAGGGAAGGCCCTAGGGCGAACTGATTGAGCAGCAGCACGCCCATGAGCCGAGGCAGGTTACCGGGCATGAAACCAAGCAGGAACCCGGGTAGCCGGATGGCTTCAAGAGCGACCGTCGCGACAGCTCCCGTCACCAGGCCCGCCACACTAATTCTCGCGAGCGAATCGTCGATCCAATAGAGCAGAGCCACCGTCGCGAGCAGAAGCCCCGCCGCTGGCAGAAGGGCGACCTTTGCCAGCACATCCATCGTGCTCCGACCCGACTCGGCGATCGGAAAGACCAACGGGGATACCGAGGCCGACGCCAGCAACAACAGAATCGTCAATGCGCGTTTCATGGAAGGGCTCCTGGGGGAAGGAATCTACGTTCCTCCCCTCCCCGTTCGGATGGAACCTCTACTGCGCGACCATGTGTGTCAGCATGTCCAGCTTCTGATCGAGTATGCCGGCCGTTTGGTCAATGCTCGGGTTGTTGAAAGGCTTGAGCACGACCGATGGCTTGTCGTAGCTGAGGTAAGTCTTACCATCGGAACCCTGGTAGATGTAGACACGCAGGGGTAGGTACAAACCTGCTGCCGGATTCTTTTCGAACACTTGTTTCCCGACATTGGGGTTGCCGACGAGAAACAGAGTCCCTTTCATTTCGAGGCCCGTCATCTTGAGCATGTTGCCCTGATCCACGGTGCTCATCACCATCATCCCACCTTTGCTGACGGCCATCTTGAAGGCCTCGACTGTCTGGTCGAAGGACTTGCTGCTGGGGATGCTCACGCGGGCTTCCTGTGCGAGGGCCGTGGTAGCGGCGAATGCCGCAAACACCGTGGCAAGCAGCGTGATGCGGCCCATAAAGCTAAAATTCTTCATCGCGATTCTCCTGGTCGTGCACTGAATTGAGATACGCAGCAATCGTGTCTGAAGGCCACTCACGCGGTCTCGAACCCGGTTGTAAGCGCTCATCACGAACGATGCACAGGCCGAGCACGCGTTACAGGCGCGGAGACGAGGTCTTAGCGGGTAACCTTTTCTAACCTCGCGAATCGTCAAAAGAGAGAGAAAGAGGTAGGACTGCAAACTTCTGAAGGAACCGATGCAACATCTGGCGCATTCTTCCAATCGTTTTCTCGCCATGGGCCTGGCCGCAGCCAGTGCTGTGGCTATGTTGTATGTTGGGCTTTACCAGAGCCGTGCGGTAAGGCATCTCTGGTGCCCAGTCTTCAACAAGGGTTGCGAAGCGGTCGCCGATGCGGCGTTTGCGAAGCCCTTCGGGATCCCGGACGGATACATAGCGGGGGGCTTCTACGCGGCCATGCTCCTGCTGCTTCTGGGCCCACTCGAGAAGCTGTGGATTTGGATTCCGCTGTTGGTTCTCGCGTCGCTGGCAACACTGGCGAACTTCCTGGGTGTCCGCGACATGGCCAATCTGGGGAGCTTCTGCTTTTATTGCATGATCACCACGGCGCTTTCGCCGATTCTACTGTGGGCGGTATGGAGGCTGAGATGACGCGAAGGGAGGGCTCGATGGGAAAAGTGACAGTATTCAGCCAACCCGGGTGAATGTTCTGCACACAAGTGAAAGAGTATCTTTCACGAGAGCATGTCTCCTTCGAAGACCGCGATATTACCGCAGACCCATCGGCGATTTCAGAACTGCAGAAGCTCGGCTTCATGACGACCCCTGTTACCGTCATCGGCAAGAGAGTAATCGTGGGTTTTGATCAACGGAAACTCAGGGAAGCGCTGAATCCAGAGGAGTCCGGAACCTGACGTGATCATGGTCGAGGGAGGTGACGGGCCTTGGCAGTGGTGGCCGCGATGAGCCGGCCTTTCTGGAACCCCGTTCTGAAAGCAGTTTCTTGACCTCAGGAGCATACGGTCGATGAGCAATTCCGCAGTTTCGATCTCCAACCCAGTCGTGAGCAGTGCGCGAAAGAAAGATGCCGACTACATCTTCTACGAACTCACCCGCAGCATCTGCCCCAAGTGCCGGCGAGTGATCGACGCCAAGATTCTGCTGAAGGACAACAAGGTCTTCATGGCCAAGCGTTGCCCCGACTGCGGCCCTTTTGAAGCTTTGGTCTATGGGGATGCCGAGGCCTACACGAATTTCAGCCGATTCAACAAGCCAGGCACTATTCCTCTTGCCTACGGATCCGAGATCAAAGATGGCTGCCCCTACGACTGCGGGCTCTGTCCGGACCACCAGCAGCACGCCTGTCTCGGCATCATCGAGGTCAACAGCGCATGCAACATGGATTGCCCGCTGTGCTTTGCCGAAGCCGGCCCCGGTTTCAGCCTGACGCTCGAGGAAGTCGAGGCGATGCTCGATGATTTTGTGCGAACCGAGGGCAATCCGGAGGTAGTTCAGTTCTCCGGTGGCGAGCCCACCATTCACCCCCTGATCATCGACTTTGTGAAGGCCGCGAAGGACCGCGGCATTCCCTTCGTGATGATCAATACAAACGGGAAGCGCATCGCGCACGACGACCGCTTCCTCGAACACTTGAGCGAGGTCAGACCATCTCTGTACTTTCAGTTTGATGGATTTGAGAGCGAGACGTACCGCGTGATCCGGAGCGAGCCGGATATTCTCAAGGAGAAGCTGCGCGCCCTGGACCGGCTTGCTGCCGCCGGGCTGAGTGTGACCTTGGTCCCAGCCATCGAACGCGGGATCAATGAACATGAGGTCGGAAAGATCATCGACTTTGCCATTCAGCATCCCGCGGTGCGTGGCATCAACTTTCAGCCCGCCTTCCATGCTGGCCGCCACATGCAACACGATCCGCTCGAAAGAATGACAATTCCTGACGTCCTGAGGTTGATTGAGCAGCAGACTGCTGAAAAGTTCGTAGTCAGCGATTTCATCCCCGTCCCCTGCTGTTTTCCCACGTGCAATTCGGTCACCTATGCCTTCATCGATGGGGAGCGGGTCACTCCTTTGTCGCGAATCGTCAACGTGTACGACTATCTCGACTACATCACGAATCGCGTGCTGCCGGACTTCAGCATGGAAATCAAGAGGGCTTTGGAGGGCTTGTGGTCCTCCTCCTCGGTTCCCGGATCGCAAAAATCCGCGGAGCAGCTGGCCATCTCATGCCGGGCGTGCGGGATCCCCGAGAGTTTCACGGTCGGGAACATCGCACAGAACATCCTGATGATCATGTTGCAGGACTTCATGGACCCATGGACCTTCAATCAGAAGAACCTGATGAAGTGCTGTAAGGAGTTTCTCCTGCCGGGAGGCAAGCAGATCCCCTTCTGCGCCTACAACACCATCGGCTATCGTGAACAGGCGCGAACTCAACTGGAGGCGATGGAGCCAAAACGGAGGGAAGCGCGTCGCCTCGGGAAGAGATACGAGCCTCAACCCGTGTTACTTGATGTGAAGGCAAGTCGTTCCGGCGGCACGTCGGAGCAGCTTCACCGGATCGTGCCAGCAGAGCAAGTGTGAAATGGACCCTACTTCCGAACAAAACGTGAAGCAGTGCTGCGCTGCCTTTTACGGCAGCGACCTGGCGCGCCTGCTGCTGGGAGAAAGCTTCCATCCCGGAGGAACTCAGCTCACAGAGCGGCTCGGCCAGTTGATGCAGCTGACGCCCGATTACAAGGTCCTTGACGTTGCAGCAGGGCGCGGGACAAGCGCCTTTTACCTGGCGGAAGCCTTCGGCTGCGAGATTTTTGGCATCGACTTGAGTAAAGAGAATGTTACGGCGGCAAACGAAGAGGCCACAGGGCGCCGCGTCGCCGATCGAGTGAGTTTCCGGCTCGCTGATGCCGAGCGGCTACCCTTCGACGACGGGAGCTTCGACGCAATCTTGTGTGAATGTGCCTTTTGTACCTTTCCCAACAAGCGCAGGGCAGCGGAGGAATTTGCCCGGGTACTGAAGCCCGGCGGGCGCTTGGGGCTGAGCGATCTAGCGAGAAGCCCTGCGCCCCTTCCTGAACTGGATGGGCTCTTGTCCTGGATCGCGTGTATCGCCGATGCTCAGCCAGTTGAGTCGTACGTGGAAACCCTGCGCCTTGCAAACATCTCTGTCAGCCACGTCGAAGACCACCGTCAGGCCCTGATTGAGATGGTCCGGCTAGTCCAGGGCAAACTGCTGGGGGCCGAGATGATGGCTGGCCTCAAGCGGCTGAATCTTCCGAATACAGATTTGTCGACTGCAAAGCGTTTTGCTCAAGCCGCCCTCACCGCGGTTAGGAACGGAAATCTCGGATACGCAGTGATCTGCGGAGTGAAGGCTTGCTAGTTCATCCCTCCAAGGTGCAATGCCTGCCCCAGTGAGCTTGGCCCCATGAGGCGGCTGACCTTCCCAGATCAGCAGCAGGATCGCAACAATTGTTGTTGTATGCTCCGCGAAGGGAGCGATTTTGACAGCCATTTTGGCCGCTGATCGCTTATCATAAACGCGACAACTTTCTGAGTTGTTCGGGCTGCGTGACTGACTGGCAACAGGAAACTCGCGGCCTATTTCTTTGGCCCGGGTAGTGGGACGTGACGTTAGGCACTACCCGCAGCGGCGCGTGCCTTTGGCCCGCAGCTCGAAGCACTTCCGGCAAGCACACTCGAAGCTCTTGTCGCTGGGGATCGCCAAATGACCGCATTGGCGACAGACGAAGCGCCCGTCCGAAAGGGCTGCCATCGGCCTAAACTCGTCGCCCGAGACGCAGTACGGGCACCGAACTACTGTCGTGATCATGGCGATATTCACCACACACACCAGCTTTGCGCTAGAGCTGCACCGGGGTGAATTGTACGCGTTGCCGATCACAGGAATGTGACAATTTGCATGAAACGGGTTCTGCCCTAAGGTGGTCGAAATAGATACAGGCGACCCAAGGATTCATGCAAGAACGGCGCGGGTGCTCACGGGAACGGAAAACAGGGTGGTACAGCCAGACAGGTTGATGCGAACTAGTGATAGAGGGGAAGTTGACAGTGACAATTCAGGAGCATGCATGAACCTTGCGGATTCTCTGGACGGGAGAACCACTGCTTTGACGGTGCCCGAGCTCGCCGAATTGTTGAATATCAGCGAGCGCCAGGTATACAAACTGGCCGCCAGCAACCGGATTCCCAGCTTCAAGATCGGAGGTTCCGTCCGTTTCGATCCATCGGCGTTCGCGGCATGGCTCCGAGGAAGAATGGTACCCGTACCGGTCGGCTCTGTTCGTGCGGGTCGCAATGCGCAGAAGAGACCGTAGCTGCATGAAATTGTGCGCGAGTGTTTCATGTCTGCCCCAGCACCGCGCGTAGCGTCCCCGGCGCGGCCGGTCAACCCGTCCGGCGTTTCGAACTGGAATTGGTCTTCCGCCGCTTCGGTCCCTTTGCATGACCGAAAACTAGGCGAACGATATGTGCGATGCTCTTTTCAATGCGTTTCCAATCACCGTCGCCGCTCAGCTCGAGACCGTTGTACACCTTTGCGGTTTTTGCTCTAAGGACCAGGTAGGTCTGGCCGGCGGAAAGAAGGCTGCCTAGTGCCTGAAGATCCAATCCTCTCGCTCCTCGGACCAGACGGATTAGTTTCATGCCCTGCTCTTCGCGGTAGTGCGCAAGAGCGTCGGTGAGCTCATTTCTCTCCAGCAGTTCCCATCGCATAATCTCCTGGGTGATTGGTCGACGACGGAGAGCCCGCCCGAATTCGATTAGCAGCTTGGCCGCCAACTGTGATTTATCGGGTGGCAGCTTGCCACCAAATCCAGCAAGAAGTTCGTCCGCGGTGGGCCAGAAGTCGCCTTCCTTCGCGTAAGCGCGCAACAAGTCCGGAATTCCGCCGAAATACCGGTAGATGAGGACCTTGTCAACCCCCGCTTCGCGTGCGATGGCGTTAATCCCAAGGTTGCGAAAACCCGAACGAGAGAGCAGCTTGCCCACCGCACTGATGATGTTCTTGCGAGTCTGCTGACTGTTTCGCGTCATAGCGTTCCCCGGGGCTCCCGAGCTCTCCGGTCGATAAGCCTCGACCTCTGGCCACAGACTCAAAAGACAATGCCGAACTTCACGGAAGCCTCCGGAGTCAACCGTGGTTGTTCATAAATTTTGCCGGACACATTGATCTTACGATCACCTGCTGCCACAACGTGTATAGCGCTCCAGGGATTCAAATAGAAGTGATTGGAAAGCTTCCAGACGTAGCCGCCGCCGGCAGTCAGGACCGTATTGTTGTAGCGAGTGAAGTCCGAGGTGCCTTCTTGCCGGATGCGGCTGCGCCACAATTCGGCACCGCCCCCAGCCCAGAAGCCTTCGAGACGGTTCTTTTTCTTTCCGATGAACCGGTCGACGAGAAGGGCGTAAGCATCGGTCCGCTTCTTGTCGAATCCGCCGCTCACCAAGAAGCTCGGCGCCTCGCTCCGCGCAACTACACCGCGAAGCCGCCAAGCGTCATGAGCGGTGAACGCGGAAGCATAGTAGCCGTTCATCACATAGGGAAGCACGTCGATCTCAGTTCCGAATTTCCAGGAGTGTGAGACGGGGGTCTCCGAGAGCTCGGACCCTGCGGATGTTTGCGCAGACAATACAGTCGTGGAAAGCATTATCGCGAGGATCGCTGCCAAAAGATAAGAGCTAACTTTCGAGGTCATGCCAAATGTCCTTCTATTCAAGATTGTCACCATACAGTGACATTGTATGTCACTGTTAGGTGACATGTCAAAATATGGGCGGCACACACGTAGCTGATGTCGCCGCAAGCAAGAGAAATCCGGGTGCGTCTTCGCAGCCTCAGGGCGCTGACGGCACACCGAAGACTAACCAATGCTGGTGATTGGCGTCACTGTTCGGCGTGTGCCGACACTGCTACCTTTCTGCTGAGAGATTTTGTCCAAGATCCCAGATTGGACATGAAGGAGATGGTGAGTCTCCTTAGAGCATTGAACGTGATTTCATGAAAATCCTTCTCATTCAGCCGCGGAAGGCTCCTGCGACCATCGGAGGAGAGGACGTTTATGTCTACGAACCGCTTGCCTTGGAGTACGTTGCCGCGGGCGTGGCGGCAGATCATGATGTGCGGATTCTCGACCTGCGGCTGAGCCAAGACCTCCAGGAGGTCTTGCAGAACTTTCGCCCCGACATTGTCGGCATCACCGCGTACACGGTACACGTGAATGTTGTTCGGCGCTTGTTCGCAGAAATCAAGAGCCAGAATCCGGGAGTTCTGAGCGTCGTTGGCGGGCATCACGCTACGCTTGCCCCAGAGGATTTCATTTCGCCCTTCATCGATGTCATCGTCATTGGGGAGGGCGTCTTTGTTTTTCGGGACGTTGTCGAACGATTTGAAAAGGGAGAGCAATTCGACGACATCCCCGGTATCGCGGTTCCCAACGGCAACGGCTTGTTCAGGACCGTTCCTCGGCCCAACGAGGAACTTGACGTTTTCCCATTCCCCGACCGATCGCTGACTGCGCGGTACAGGGCTCGTTACCACTCGGAATGGATGAGGCCGCTGGCCTCGATCCGCACTTCGAAGGGGTGTCCCTACCGGTGCAACTTTTGCGCACTCTGGAAGTTAACCGGCGGACGCTACCTCCGGCGGAGCCCGGAGAAGATCGTCGAGGAACTCGCCGGCATCGCGGAGGACTTCGTCTTCTTTGCGGACGACGAATCACTGATCGACATGGCCAGGATGAAGACTCTCGCCGAGTTGATCCGGACTTCGGGAATCAGAAAACGGTACTTTCTCTACGGGCGCTCCGATACCATCGCACGCTCTGCCGAACTGCTTCGCCTGTGGCGAAGCATCGGGCTGGAACGGGTTTTTGTCGGATTCGAGTTCTTCCGCGATGAAGACCTCGCCGCTATACGCAAAGGATCGACCTCATCCGACAATGAGAAAGCGGCTAAGATTCTAGCTGATCTGGGCATTGAGGTGTACGCTTCGTTCATCGTTCGGCCGGAATTCACGAAGGAGGACTTTGCCAAGTTCGCGCCCTACTGCGAGAGCCTAGGGCTTCGATTTGCCACCTTCGCCGTGCTCACGCCTTTGCCCGGCACTGACCTGTATCAGGAAGTGAAGGACCGGCTCATCACCCGCAACTACGATTTCGTAGACTTCCTGCACACACTGCTGCCCACCAAACTTCCGCTCAAGGACTTTTATGAGGAACTTTACGGGCTGTACCAGCGAGCCATCCCGTTCCGCAAGCGAGTGACGATTCTGGGAAAGTATCCCCTGAAGGAAATACCGTCCACGTTGGCGACATCCCATCGAATACTCAAGCGGCTCCGGACTGCATATCTGGACTATGGTCCTGAAGCTCCTCGGGGCCCATCTTCTTAAGGGAGAGAGAGAACCACGATTCGAGTTGGACTTAGTTTGCCCGGTGCAGGTCGAGCATGAAGGATAGGCTGAGCCGTTGGGGTATTGGGCCACACATCGCGATGGGGGCACTCGCATACGCGGCTGTGGCTGGAGCGGCGACCCATCACTGGCCTGGTGTTTGCCGAATGCGAACGTTGCCCGGCGGGGTTTCTGTGGTGCTAGGCATCGGTCTTTTGGTCATTGGAGTTCCTATGCTGGCGGTCTCTGTGCGCTCGGTCATGGGAGCGTATAAGGAGGACCAGCTCGCCACAGGAGGCCTGCTTGCTATCGTCCGGCATCCCATCTATTCGGCGTGGATCGTCTTCATTCTGCCGGGACTGGCTTTCCTCAGCCAGTCATGGCCAATGCTGCTGACGCCGTTGGTCGCCTACGCCGTTTTCAAAGTGCTCATCCACCGCGAGGACGAATACCTGGAGGAGCGATTTGGAGAGGCATATCTCGACTATCGCGCCCGGGTCAACGAACTGATTCCGGTTCCGAGGTTCTGGGCGTCGCTCCGCTAAGGCAATGTGAAATGCTCATTGATAATCAATCTCGAGCTAGCGACACGTTGACGCTGTTGGCTCGCCTGCGCTCGTTCTGCTTTCCCGGCGGCGAGGAGGCCGCACGCCGCGTTGGAGCTGTTCGCACCGCCGAGAAAGGCGAAATGCGCATGTCTCCCCAAGCGCGCTGGATCCCCTTCACCGCAGAGCAATTCACCGACGCGAGACGGAGCAGTTTCCGCTGGAACGCACGTCTCGATCCCGGCAAGATCGCTTCCCCCGTGGTCATCGACGCCTACGAAGAAGGCCGCGGGCGCCTCGTCGTCAAGCTCGGAGGCGTACTACCGGTGAGGAAAGTAACAGGACCAGATGCCGATAAGGGCGAACTGCAACGCTACCTCAGCTCCATTGCGTTCTGCCCGCCCATCTTGCTGAACCATCCCTCCCTGAACTGGACTGCCGTGGGTCCTCTTACCTTGCGAGTTCGTGACCGCGAAGACCCAACCGGCGCCACCGTAGATATCGACCTCGATGACGATGGCCGCCCGCTCGGCTGCCGCGCCGATCGCCCCCGCATGGTCGGAAAGAAAACCGTCCTGACTCCGTGGTCTGCCACCTGCAGCGAGTTTCACGAGTGGGAAGGTTTGCGCGTCCCCACGCGACTGGGGGCCTCTTGGCAGTTGCCCGAAGGTCCGTTCGTCTATTTCCGAGCGGAGATCACGTCGTTCTTCGCCGTCCGTTAGTGACTTGTGTCCACCGGACGAGGTGGAACCACGCTACCCGTCCACCAGGTAGAGATGAAGATAAGGACAAAAGGGAGCCATGTGCCGAGAAGGCTTGCAAACATCTTGAAGCTTCGCTCGATGAGGAGTGCGACAACAAGAAGGTCCATGGTGATCACCACGCCCAGAAAGGCGGTGGCGGTGCGCAATGGAGACCACAAACGGAAGTGGCGGAAGTAAACGAGGGAGACCACTGCGAAGAGTACGGGAGCTGCGATAGCGTGGATGATGAGAGCGTGCTCGAGGGTGGTTACTGCCATTCCCACGCCCATGGTCGCGCCGCAGAGACCCCAGCCCACGAGGCCATGAGCGACCACGATTACTATGCTTTTGAGTGTTGCCGGTTTCTTGGGCTGGGCTTGCATCTTTGCGACTCCTAAATCACGAGTTGTCGCAGCCTTACGACTATTCCTGGGGCGGGGTTTGCGCGGCCCAGAGCGGCGGCCACGGACGCGAGTGTTTTTCATTGCCATCCCTGGTTGCGTTTTGAGTCACCACAGTCCTGGCAACAGCCGATAGCGGGTGCGGAGGCAGTATTCAGAGTAGCCGGGCAGTTCTTGGCGCAGCACCTTTTCTTCGTTGAGCAGACGGAGAACAACTAACGGGATGACGAGAACGAAGGCAGGCAGGGCAAAGTATGAGCCCAGTGCCAAAGGCGTGAACAGGAACATCGCACAGAGGCCCGAGTACATGGGATGGCGCACGATGCGATACGGCCCAGTGGTGTGGTCACATAGCCCCCGAGAACGACTGCTTGCGAAAAGACCGTCATCCACAACGGCAGGTGAGACCAACCAAATCGGTGATCGAGGCCGGGGAGCAAGAAAGCGATCACATAAATCACGTAGACGGCTTTCATGATGAGCTTCTGTTCGCGGATTTTTTCCTTCCTCCGTAGCCGTCGCTCGACTAATTCTGGATCGTGTTTGTAGAAATAGGCAAAAGCGAGGAAACTGGGGACAAACCAGACTGCGAGATAAGCCCAGCCCTGCCAAAACCTCAAGGAACCAGCGGGAATGAACAGCAGCCCTCCGACCACAACTAGCGCCAGCAAAAAACGAACGGTCAATTTTTCCTTTAGACTCATCTTTAATAGCCGATCATCACGCAAACTCAACTTCTGAGATAGCCTTCTGCAGTCACTTCCTCCCTCGCGCTGGCCTCGAACTGAAGTGCGCCCTACACCCAGCGTACGACTTTCGAATTCGTGTCCCGAACTCCGGAAAGCTCGGCAATCTGATCGATCACGGCGTCCATTTTTGCAATGTCATCGCCCTCAACAATGGCGATCACATCCGGAGTCCCGAAAAGAGCGTCTGCTCTCACCACTCCCACGATTTTCCTCACCTCCGCTACGATCCTCTTGGGGCCTGGGTTTTCGGTATCAATAAAGACGTAGGCTTCGACCTTCATTTTCTTATCTCCTACCTGGACAGAGGCGAAGTGCTGCTGTGAATTCTCAGGAACTCAGCTAAC
>Ga0187803_10000441_pt1 | contig 16676 bp, 12 predicted proteins | sample NC_wetland_sal_i_2_FD_132425 | JGI IMG/M metagenome (GOLD analysis project Ga0187803, IMG submission 132425) | Wetland sediment microbial communities from Neuse River Estuary, North Carolina, USA - Control_3 | ecosystem: Environmental > Aquatic > Freshwater > Wetlands > Sediment | place: USA...
GACTGCTCCTCCTGCCACGCGGAGATTGCCCAGCAGTTCCAAACCAGCCGCCATGGAGAGTTGCTGGCCAAGAACGACCCCAACGCCCCGAGCTGTATCGAGTGTCACGGAACCCATCACGTTCTGGGCAAGCAGGATCCTCAATCGGCCACCTTTGCCACCAATATTCCCGACCTCTGCGCGCGGTGCCACCGAGAGGGACAGAAGGCCGCAGTACGCTATACGGGGAGCCAGCACGAGATAATTGAGCGCTACACCGAGAGCATCCACGGCAAAGGGCTGCTCAAGAGTGGACTGACGGTCACGGCAACGTGCACGAACTGTCACACGGCCCACCACATCTTGAACCGTGCCGACCCGGAGTCCAGCGTCAACCCTAGGAATTTGCCGGCCACGTGTGGGGCCTGTCACCATGGGATTCAGGAACAGTTTGAGAAGAGCATCCACTCCCGGTCAGTTTCCAAGACGACCAAGGAATTACCGGTCTGTAATGACTGTCACACCGCTCACTCCATCACCCGGACGGATAACGAAGGCTTCAAACTTGACATCATGAACCGCTGCGGGCGGTGCCACCAGCAGATCGCGGAGGCGTACTTCGACACTTACCATGGAAAGGTCTCCCGCCTGGGATACACGAAGACTGCCAAGTGTTACGACTGCCATGGGGCCCATGATGTCCTGCCGGTGAGCGACCCCCGCTCCCACTTGAGCCGGGCGAATGTGGTGGCCACGTGCCAGAAGTGTCATCATGACGCCACCCGGCGGTTCGCCGGCTACCTTACTCACGCCACACACCACGACCCCAAAAAGTATCCGATCATCTTCTGGTCTTTCTGGGGAATGACCGGGCTGCTGCTCGGTACTTTTGTGATTGGAGGGATCCACACTCTGCTCTGGCTGCCTCGGGCCCTGCAGATGCGACAAGAGTTGAAGGCAGAGGAGGCCGCGGGCCTGACCACTGAAGCAACACCTGGTTCCGAGGAATCGAAACCGGCGGCGGAGAGCGGCGGATAATATGGCGAACGGAAGACCGGCCGAAAGGCAGTTCGTTCGCTTCACGCGGCTCAGCCGCGTGCTCCACGTCACCATGATCGTGAGCTTTATGGGCCTCGCCCTCACGGGCCTGACCCTGAAATTCTCCTATACCCGCTGGGCGGTCATCCTGTCTCGCATATTCGGAGGGTTCGAGACAGCCGGCTATATTCACCGGTCGGCGGCGGTAGTGATGTTTGGAACTTTTCTGACGCACTTGTGGGACCTTTACCGGCTGAAAAAGCAGCAGTACCGCTCTTGGCGCGCTCTGCTCCGGGGTCCCGACACCCTGCTCATTAACCGGCGCGACCTGGCCGATTTTATCGCTACCCTGAAGTGGTTTGTGGGCCGGGGTCAGCGGCCACGCTACGGCCGCTGGACCTACTGGGAGAAGTTTGACTATTTCGCCGTGTTTTGGGGGATCGCCATCATTGGCTCAACGGGACTCACACTGTGGTTTCCCGTTTTCTTCACGCGATTTCTGCCCGGCTGGTTCCTCAACGTAGCCACCATTGTCCATAGTGATGAAGCGCTGCTGGCCACCGGTTTCATCTTTACCGTGCACTTCTTCAACACCCACTTGCGCCCGGAAAAATTTCCGATGGACATCACCATATTCACCGGGCGGATGTCGCTGTCCGAACTCAAGAGGGACAAACCCAAGGAATACGAGACCTTGCTTCAGAGCAACACGCTCGAACAGAACCTAACCGACGCTTATCCGCCCATCGTGGTCAAGACCATCCGGGCGTTCGCGTGGACGGCGCTGGGCGTCGGGTTCAGCATCATTATCTGGATCATTTATGCGATGCTGTTCGTCTATCGGTAAAAAGGATTGGCATGGCACGGGGAAGGCTGAGGAGAATGGGGGGCATAGGGGTCGCTGGACTAGTCGTGGCCCTGAGCGTGGCGGTCCACGTGCGCCCAGTCGCGGCCCAGGCTAAGGACGAAACATGTCTCGCCTGTCACGGCCAGAAGGGCATGAAGTCCGTTGCGGGGAACGACATTTTCGTGGATCCAGCCAAACATGGCGCGAGTGTCCACGGCAGCCTCACCTGCGACACGTGCCACACGGACATCAAAGAATTTCCTCACCCCCAAAAAATCGCCAAAGTGGAATGCGCGACCTGCCATTCCGACGAAGCGGCGCAGCTTCCAAACAGTATTCATGGCACCGTCCTCGACGAGAAAGCCTGCGCCTCCTGCCACGGCAACCCGCATGAGATTGACCGCCCTTCGGCTGTTTCGACGCGGCTTTGCGCCTCCTGCCATGGCGATGAAGTGCGCGACTTCCAAACCAGCATCCATGCCTTCGCGCGAAAAGCCGGCGATAAAGAGGCCGCCACGTGCACCTCTTGCCATGGCCCCGCCCACACGATCCTGTCGGCGGGAAACCCCGCGTCTCCGGTAGCCAAGAAAAATCTGCCGGACACGTGCGGCTCGTGCCATGCCAACGCCGATTTTCTTGCGCGCCACGAGATCCCTTTTGCTCATCCTGTGGAGGCTTATCGGCTGAGCGTGCACGGGCGCGCTCTCGCCGCAGGAAACGCGGCGGCTCCCTCGTGTTCGGATTGCCATTCGAATCACGCCGTTCTTCCTCCGCAGGACCCGCGCTCGAAGATTAATCACTGGAACGTGCCGGCCACATGCGGCGCGTGTCACACGGCCATCAAGAACACTTATGACCAGAGCATCCACGGCCAAGCGGTGGCGCGCGGTGTGCGCGATGCTCCGGTCTGCACCGATTGCCACGGCGAGCACAACATCCTGGCACCCAGCGAGTCGAAGTCTCCGGTCAACCCCGGCCACGTCTCCAGCGTCACTTGTGGACGCTGTCACAGTGACCAGCGCCTCATTCAGCGCTACAACCTTCCGGCCAATCGCGTACCGACGTATGAAGACAGCTATCACGGCCTGGCCGCGCAAGCCGGCTCGCAAACCGTCGCCAATTGCGCTTCTTGCCATGGCGTGCACAATATTTTTTCTTCCAGCGATCCGCGTTCGACCGTGAATCCAAAGAATCTGGCCAAGACCTGCGGCGCTTGCCACGCGGGCGCCGGGCAGAGTTTCGCCATCGGCCCCGTGCATGTGGTCCCAGCGTCCAAGAACGCCAACCCCGTGGTTCGTTGGATCCGGCTCACCTATTTGGTGCTGATCCCCCTCACGCTCGCCTTCATGCTGCTGCACAACCTGCTCGATTTCGTGGCCAAGGTGGTTCGCGGATCTCATCTGCCGCATTCAGGCCAAGAGCTTGAGCGCATGAGCTTTCACTTTCGCGTCGCCCACTGGCTCGTGGTTCTCAGCTTCCCTACTCTGGTGATCACTGGTTTTGCGCTTAAATTCCCCGATGCTTGGTGGGTGCAACCTTTTCTGCGCTGGGAGGCCCGCTTCCCTGCCCTGCGCGGCACCGTGCATCGAATCGCGGCCGTGGTTCTGCTGGCCTCGCTGGCCTATCACTTCATTCACTTGATCCGCTCGAAGCGCGACCGCATCATCCTGCCGAGCATGGCCCCGAAAATTCGCGACGTTCACGATCTGTGGCATGTGGTGCGTTATAACTTCGGCTTCACCGACCAGCCGCCCGAATTCGGGAAATTCAACTATGCCGAAAAAATTGAATATCTCGCTTTTGTCTGGGGATCTGTGGTCATGGCTCTGTCGGGATTCCTGCTGTGGTTCAACAGCTTTACCCTGCGTCACTTCCCCAAATGGGTCGCGGACGCCGCCACGGCCGTGCACTATTACGAAGCCATACTGGCTACCCTCTCCATCCTGATCTGGCACTTCTACATGACCATCTTCGATCCCAACGTCTACCCCATGGATAAATCATGGCTTACAGGCAGAACCTCCGCCGATCACCTGAGGCAAACGAGGCCCGCCTATTACTTGGAACTGCTTTATCAGCGCACCCAGCGCATGCAAATGCTCCGGGCCAAAGCACGCGAACGGAGAAAGGCCGCTGAGTCGGCCACGAATGAGCAGAAGCCTGGCGTCGAGGCTCCGCCTTCGGACACTCCGCAAGACTCCTAGCCAGCCATTTCGCTTTCTTTGTGCTTTCCTCTGTGGCGCTTCTCATCAGCCCGCATTGCAAAACTCAACAGAAGGAGCGGCTTCCCCAAGTTACAGCAGCGCCACGCGTTAGTGCCCCTGTGTGGCTGAACCACCGGCCGCGGCACTGCTTCACTATGGCAATGTTCAACAGGGCCAGAGCAATTCTTCAACGAATTTCTTCCTGTCTTCTCCTGAACCTGGCCACGCAACCCCTTCGCTGACAATAGAATCCCGCCTGATCCCGGCGATGAATCATTTTTCTTTGCAAGTGGCCCCTACAATGCCTTTATACGAAGTGCAAGGCGAGCCCGAAGGAAGACAAAAGACTCGCCAGGAGGTGGCCCATGACCGTTCTGCTGATTCTCGCAACCTTTGTTGTCTTCTTGACGATCGACTACTTCCACAGCCGGGGGCTCGTTGTGCAGCCCACCGCTGTAGCGGTCCAGCCACCCAAGGCCCGCATTTTTCCTGACATCGTGGGCGGCTTCGAATTGCCTGCGAGCCTCCATTATCATCTGGGACACACCTGGGCCCTCGCAGAGAGCCCGAACCTGATTCGCGTTGGCATGGATGATCTCGCTGCGCACCTTGTAGGAGGTGTAGAGCGCGTGACCTTGCCTCAGCGTGGTCGCTGGGTTCGCCAGGGACAAAAGCTGGTGACCCTCATACGCGATGGCGCGCAAGCGGACATGGTTTCGCCGATGGAAGGGATGATCACGGACATCAACGAGGCTGTGGTGAGGGACCCCGCGCTTGCACTGCATGATCCTTACGGCCAAGGCTGGCTGGTCAAGATGCAAGCGCCTGATCCCGACACCAACTTCCGCAACTTGCTGGGGGGCGCAGTGGCTCGCCAATGGATGGAAGAAGCCGCGCACCGTCTGCGGATGCAACTGGAACGCGCGGTCACCGCCCCTTCATTTGCCCTGGCGCAAGACGGCGGGCTCGCGCTGCACGACCTCACGGCGCAGATGCCGGACAAGGACTGGGGCGAATTCGTGCGCGAATACTTTCTGGTCTGAAGATTCTTCGATGTCCCGTGCGGAAAGACAGGCGGCGCGCCGAGCTTCTGGGGCCCCGCCTGTGTCCTATCTAGCCTCCTTTGCCGGTTCCGGCTTGTATCTGTTGAAGCGAGCTACGGCCCCTCCCGCTGTGTTGAATTCCTCAGCGCCGGGGGGCAGAAATAGGCCAGAGGGTCAAGCGCTGGCTCGCCAGCCCCGTATGTTCCAGAGACCACGCAACTTGCGGGTGCCGCATTTTTCAACGGGCATTCGCCCCCTGGCAGGGGAATTGCCCCCAGGTTCACTTGGAAGTGTCTGGAGACCCCTATGAGTAAGGCCATCCTGTACGACGCGACCTTATGCATCGGCTGCAAACTTTGTGAACAAGCCTGCGCGGAACGAAACCATCTCTCTTATAACGAGTCCATCGCCGGCGAGGAGAAGCTCTCCGCCCATAAACTCACGGCGATTCTGACGCGCGGCGATAATCACATGCGTCGCTTGTGCATGAACTGCTTGGATCCCACTTGCAAATCGGTTTGTCCGGTGGGTGCCTTCACGAAAACCAAAGCAGGGCCGGTGGAATACGACGGAAATAAATGTATCGGCTGCCGCTACTGCATGCAGGCCTGCCCGTTTCAGGTTCCCACCTACGAATGGGATAAGCGGCTGCCCAAAGTGAAAAAGTGCGATATGTGCTCGGATCGCGTGGCCGCCGGCCGTCAGACTGCTTGCGCAGAGATTTGTCCCACCGGGGCTACAAAGTTTGGCGACCGCGACGCGCTCATCGCCGAAGCCCAACAACGCATCCGCGAGAAGCCCGATCAGTATGTAGATCACATTTTTGGCGTTTCGGAGGTCGGCGGCACGTCCGTGCTGCTTCTTTCCAGCGTCCCCTTTGAGACCTTCGGGTACCGCAACGACCTGCCGCACGAACCGATGCCGCTGCTCACCTGGCAGGTGCTCTCGCACATCCCCGATATCGTCGTTCTGGGTTCGGCTCTGCTGGGCGGCATCTGGTGGATCACTCACCGGCGGGAAGAAGTCGCTGCTGCCGAAGCCGCGGAGAAGGAGGCCAAGCGATGAAGAAGGCTCTGGCGCGGTTGACGCTGTGGCAATGGATTTTGGCATTGCTGGTGCTCGCCGGCGCTTACGCGACTTATGTGCGAGTAGTCTACGGATTGGGCGGCGCCACACATCTGAGTGACCGCTTTCCCTGGGGTTTGTGGATCGGGTTCGACATCCTCTGTGGTGTCGGTTTGGCTGCAGGCGGATTCACGCTGGCGGCCATCGTGCACATCTTCAATATCGAACGTTACAAGCCGATTCTTCGTCCCGCCATTCTCACTGCCTTCCTGGGTTATGTGCTGGTGGTGGTCGCCCTGCTCTTCGACCTGGGGCGCCCCTACCGCGTGTGGCACCCGCTGGTCATGTGGAATCCGCACTCCGTGATGTTCGAGGTGGCCTGGTGCGTCATGCTTTACACCGCAGTCCTCGGCCTCGAGTTCGCTCCCGTAGTTTTTGAGCGCTACGCGTGGAAGAAGGCGGTCAGGGTCATGCATGCGGTTTCCATCCCGCTGGTCATCGTCGGAGTGATCCTTTCCACCTTGCACCAATCCTCTCTAGGCAGCTTGTACTTGATTCTCCCCGAGAAGCTCTATCCCCTTTGGTACTCGCCATTCTTGCCCGTGTTTTTCTTTATCTCGGCGCTCTGCGTGGGTTTTGCCATGACTATTTTTGAGTCCTGGCATAGCAGCCGCGCCTTTCACCGCCAGCTCGAAGCTCCCTTGCTGGCCAGCATGGGCCGCGTGCTTGCCGTCTTGCTGGCTTTTTACCTGATTCTCCGCCTGCTGGATTTGTTGCATCGAAACGTGCTGGCTCTGCTGCTCCGGCCGCGGATGGAAACCTATCTTTTCGCTCTCGAAATCGCTCTGATGGCCGTGCCTATGTTGCTGCTTTTTCGCCGCAGAATCCGCACCAGCCCCACGGCGCTCTATTACAACGCCATCTTGGTCATTTTTGGATTCATCACCAACCGGCTGAATGTGAGCGTGACGGGAATGGAAGCCGCCTCGGGAACTCACTACGTGCCCAAGTGGACCGAAGTGGCCATCACCCTAAGCATTATCGCCTGCGGATTCGCCGTCTTTTGGTTTGCCGCCCGCTATTTCCCTGTCTTCCCGGAGGAGAAGAAGAGGATCGTGGCCGCACGTCCTCTGGAGCCGCTGCCCGTGGAAGGCGATTGAGGAATGTCCATGCGCCAGAGCTGGCGACCCCAGCTCCGCCTTAGTCTGACCGTCAAACTGGCCGGCAGTCTGGTCATCAGCACGGCCGCGCTGCTGGTGTTGTTCGGCTACCTGAACCTGCGCGCGCAGCGCCGCAATTCCCAGCAAATGGTGCTGGAGAGCGCCGAGCGCATCAGCGACCTGATCCAGCGCAGTACCCGTTACCAGATGCTGCGCAATGATCGCGAAGCGCTCTACCAGGTCATCGCCACAATCGGAAGCGAACCGGGCATTCGCCGCATCCGCATTTTTAACGAAGAAGGCCGCATCAGCGTTTCCACCGATGCGCGGGAAATCAACACCTTCGTGGACAAGCAAGCCGAGGCCTGCTATGGCTGCCACGCTCCCGAAAAAAAATTGGGCGAGCCATTGAAGCGTCTGGATCGCCTGGGTCGCTCGCGCATCTTCACCAACGCAAGTGGAGAGCGGGTACTGGGCGTCATGCGGCCTATTGAAAACGAGCCCGCCTGCTCCGATGCTTCCTGCCACGCGCATCCGCCGGGCCGGCGCATTCTCGGCGTCATTGATGCCGACCTCTCGCTTGCTCCTGTGGATGCGCGCCTGGCCCAAAATCAGAGGCAGATCGCGCAAATCACCGCTCTGGCCCTCGTTGTGATTTCGGCAGTCAGCATGGTCTTCATTTGGCTTGTTGTATACCGGCCGATTCGCGACCTGGCCACCGGCACACACAAACTCGCTGAAGGGAACCTGGCCTACCGCCTTCCCCTCCGCTCCGGCCCTTTCCGTACCGAGGACGAGTTGAGCGACCTCGCCACGTCCTTCAACACGATGACCGAGGAACTGGCCAGCGCTCAAAGCGAACTGAAAACCTGGGCGCACACGCTGGAGGATCGCGTCGAGCAGAAGACCAGGGAACTTCGCCAGGCCCACGAGCAAATGCTGCAAGTCGAGAAGATGGCTTCCATCGGCAAACTGGCCGCCGTGGTGGCCCACGAAATCAACAACCCCCTCTCCGGAATCCTGACCTACACGAAGCTGCTCAAAAAATGGTTGGAGCGCGGCGACTGGGAATCCGCGCGCCGCGAAGATGTCCGCGCTTCGCTCGATTTGGTGGAATCGGAGATCCGCCGCTGCGGTGAGATCGTGAAGAACCTGCTGACCTTTTCCCGCACGTCCCCGATGAATTTGGAGCAGGCGGATTTGCATTCCGTTTTTGAGCGGGTGGTCTTGTTGGTCAAACACAAGCTCGACATCGCCAATATCCAACTTCAGCAGGATCTGCCGCCCAGCGGTGAAAAGGGCTTGCCCCTGGTGCGCTGTGATGCCGCGCAGATTCAGCAAGCCTTGCTCGCGCTGGTCATGAATGCGATCGACGCCATGCCCCGCGGCGGCAATCTGCGGCTGGGCGCTCGCGCCCGGCCCGAAAATGGGCCGCCGTTCCGCGAAGTGCAGCTTGTCGTCGGAGACGATGGCACGGGCATCCCGCGCGACCTGTTGCCGCACCTGTTCGAGCCTTTTTTCACCACCAAAGAAACGGGGCGCGGCGTCGGGCTCGGCCTGGCAACCTGCCGGGGGATCGTCGAGCGTCACGGCGGCCGCATCGAAGTGGCTTCGGAGTTGGGCCGGGGCACGAAATTTACGCTGATCCTGCCCGTCGCCGGCCCTGGCGGATCGCCCACGGAATCGAGACAAAAAACGGAAGCGGTCGTCGCCGCTGCGCCGCAAGAACCAGAAAGGCAAAAGGCATGAGCGAAAAAACAAATCTGTTGATCGTGGACGACGAAACCATCGTGCGCGACTCCTTGAGCAAATGGTTTCGCGAAGAAGGCTACGAAGTAAAAGCAGCGGAAAGCGCCAGCGCGGCGCTGACCCTGTTGGCCGAACAGCGCTGGGACCTCGCTCTGGTGGACATCAAAATGCCCGGCACCGACGGAATCGAGCTCCAGCAGCGCATGCGCGAGATTGATCCCGAGCTTCCGGTCATCATCATGACCGGCTACGCTTCCGTGGAAACGGCCGTCCAGGCGCTGAAGAACGGCGCCTACGACTATGTCACCAAACCGTTCGATCCCGAATATATCGCCAATGCCGTGCGCAACGCGCTCTCCCACCGCCAGGTCAAGCGGGAGAATATTCGCTTGCGCGAGACCGTGGCCGAGGCGGCCAAGCCATCGGACATTATCGGGCGCAGCGCTGCCATCCGCAAAGTTCACGAGGCCATCGAGACTGTGGGGCCGACCGAGGCCACCGTCCTGATCACCGGTCCCAGCGGCACGGGGAAAGAACTGGTGGCCCGCGCGATCCACGCCGCCAGCCCGCGGCGTTTCCATCCCCTTGTGGTGATCCATTGCGGCGCGCTTACCGAGACGCTGCTTGAATCCGAACTGTTCGGCCACGAAAAAGGCGCATTCACCGGCGCGCAATATCGCAAGAAGGGAAAATTCGAGGCCGCCGAGGGCGGCACCGTTTTCCTCGATGAAATCGGCGATATCAGCTTGAAGACGCAGACCGATTTGCTGCGTGTCCTGCAGGAACGCGAAATCACGCGGGTAGGCGGGATGCAACCGATTCGCGTCGATTTTCGCTGCGTCGCGGCCACCAACAAAAATCTCGAGGAGCTGGTTGCCGCCGGCACGTTCCGCGCCGACCTCTATTACCGTCTGAACGTTTTCCGCATCGATGTGCCTCCGCTCAGCGACCGCCGCGAGGATATTCCCCTCCTGGTGGACTTTTTCGTCCGCCGTTTCTCGCAACAAATGAGCAAGCACATCGTGCGCGTCTCGCTGGAAGCGATGCGGCTTCTCCAGGACTACGATTGGCCCGGCAACGTTCGCGAGCTGGAGAATGCGGTGGAGCGCGCCATGGTTGTGGCCGATGCCAGCGGCCCCGCTCCCCAGCTCCAACCGCAGGATTTCACTCTTAAGCTGGCCTCCCGTGAACCAGCATCCGAGGAAGTGGCGCCGCGGTCGCTCGAAGATGTGGAACGCCGTCACATCCTCCGGATTCTGGAGGAATGCGGCGGCAACCAGACGCACGCCGCGGATGTTCTGGGGATCGATCGGGTCACTCTATATAACAAATTGAAACGCTACGGCTGGAAGAGAACAGCAACGCTCGCCGCTCGGTGATATCCTCCGGGGCGCGGCAATGCTTCTGATTCAACTCTTGCCTATCGGACACCTTGAGGAATCGCTCCTCGCGGACCTTGCCGAAGGCTTGAAATCCGCCATCGGTGCGGGTCAAGTGAACTGCTGCATTCTGCCTACGCGATTAAACGCCGAGTTCGCTTTTCATCCTGAGCGCCAGCAATACTCTTCCTCCGAAATTCTTGCGCGCATGTGCGCTGCGGCCGCAGCCGCGTCGGAAATCGCTCCACGCCGGATTTCGGCTTGGCGCATACTCGGCGTCGCCGCGGTGGACCTTTACATCCCCGTGCTCACCTTTGTCTTCGGCGAAGCCATGGTAGGCGGCACTTGCGCCGTAGTTTCCACTCACCGCCTGCGCGAGGAATTCTACGGACTTCCCGAAGACCCTGCCGTTCTTCGCCAGCGCCTGGTGAAAGAAGCCCTCCATGAGTTCGGACACACGCTTTCGCTCCCCCATTGCGACGACTATTCTTGCGCCATGGCCTCCTCGCATTCCGTCGAGCGCATTGACCTTAAAATGGATCGGTTCTGCGGCCAATGCTCCACCCTGTTGAACTCGTCAAAGAGCGCCGTCGGGCGCTAACAGACTCCGCGAATTGGGGCAATCACGCTCCGAGGTGAGCATAGCAACCCACCCTGATGCCAGCCATGCGTTTGCTCCATGCATTTCTCCTTTAATATCAATGAGTTACATCTTCCAATAGGCCTGAGCTCTCGGCAAACCGCTTGCTCTCCCTATGGTGGCGTGATTTGGCGTCAAAGTGTCGCCCTACGCGCCGAGTGTTGCCGCCATTCGGAGCAGAAACGCTTATGGCCGATCCTGATAGCCCGACCGGGGGAGGCGAAGAAAACGCCGTGTCCACTGACTTTATTCCGTCGCTCAACTCCAACCTACCCAAACCATTCGATCGCCGCTTGCGCCTGCGATCCGATCCGGTGAAACCGCACAAGCAGGATCCTGTCGAGCGCTTGAAAAATTTCGACGAAGTCTCGCAAGCGCTCACCCTCCGTGAGGCCATTTTGGAAGCGGGCCGCTGCTTGCAGTGCGAACATCATCCCTGCACCTTCGGGTGTCCTGCGCATAACGACATTCCCGCCGCGCTCTGGCTGCTGGAGCAGGGAGACATCAAGGGCGCGGCTATGAAATTCATGGAGACCAGTAATCTGCCCGACGTTTGCGGGCGCCTCTGCCCTCAGGAAAAACAGTGCGAAGGATCCTGCGTCGTGGGCACCTATAGTTTGCCCATCGCCATCGGCAAGCTCGAAAAATTCTGTGTGGACATTACCCGTGAGAAACTGGGCGGTTACCCCAGGCCTCCACTGGCTCCGACCATTGGCACCAGAGTGGCCGTGGTGGGCTCCGGCCCTGCCGGTCTTGCCGTCGCCGAAGAGCTCGTCAAACGCGGCCACGGAGTCACCATATTCGAGGCCTGGCCTCGCCCCGGCGGTTTGCTCATCTACGGCATTCCGGGTTTCAAACTGAACAAGCATCTGGTGTGGGACAAGATCCAGTATCTCCAAGAGCTGGGCATCGAGTTCCGCTGCAATACGCACATTGGCAAAGAGCTCAGTGTGGACGCCTTGCTGCGCGACCACGGATTTGACGCCGTTTTTCTGGGCCACGGCGCAAGTTCCGGCAATCGCATGAAAATCCCCGGCGAAGATCTGAAGAACGCGTATAACGCCACCGAATATCTGGTGCGCGGAAACCTGCCCGACGAATTGCTGCCCGCCGAGATGCATGGCCGCCCGCATGTCGGCCAGCGCACCGTGGTTGTCGGCGGCGGAGACACGGCCATGGATTGCGTGCGCACGGCCCGCCGGCTTTGCCCGGAAGGCGAGGTGTGGTGCGTTTACCGCCGCAGCGAAGCAGAGATGCCTGGCCGCATGGAGGAGCGCATTAACGCGCGCGAAGAAGGAGTCAAGTTTGAATGGTTGACCCTGCCGGTGAAATTTTTCGGCGATGAAGAAGGCCGGGTCAAAGCTTGCGAGTGCATCCGCATGAGGCTGGGCGCGCCCGACGCCAAAGGCCGCCGCACCCCTGTGCCTATTGAGGGCTCAAACTTCGTGCTCGAGTGCGACACTGCCGTGATCGCCATCGGCTACAGCGTGGATGATGAAATCGCGGCGACCACGGAAAACCTCAAGAAGACCAAGTGGGGTTCCATCTGGGTCAACACGGAAGAGGAAGGCCAGACCAGCCGCGAAGAAATCTGGGCGGCCGGCGATTGCGTTCGCGGCGCGGATCTGATCGTGACGGCTATGGCCCCGGCGCGCAAGGCTGCGCGTTCCATAGACCGGACTTTGCGCGCGAAGCTTCCAGCCAGCGGAAAAATCCCGAAGCTCTAACCGGCATTTCCCATCATTTATCCAAGAGAACGTATCGCGCATCTGTGGGTGCTGCCGCAGGCTGGCGATTTGCGAGCCTCCGCCGGCTGGATAGGTCTAACCCTACACGGCCGCTACTGCATTGCTCCTTGGCCCGGTGTTGTTGACAACACCGCCCATTAAAAGTGTAGGCCAGTGCCTCCCATCCCAGAAAAGTCCCGAGAAGCTTGTCTGTGCGCTGTCACACAGGCTTCTCGCGAAAATGGGTTAAGCAGCGCATAAAAACCTTATGCACCCTCAAAGTACGCCTCCAATCCTCACAAAACAAAAGAGATAGATAAGACTAGACGCGACTCCCACTGGTAACTATCGTGCCCCTCTCCTTCTTGGAGGTTTGCCAAGATGTCACCGAACATGACTACTTTGCCGCCGCCGCCGGACACAACTACTACGAAAGAGGAGCGGAAGGAAAAGCTCGCCAGCCAGCCAAGGCCGGCCATTGTCACCGTTCCGCCCAGACTGAAGATCAGCCGGCCAACGCAGACAAAAGCTGTTCTTTCCGACATCCTATTGGATACCAGCGACATGCGAACAAAGGCGGGGAGACGCGTTTTTGCCTTATCGCTCTCGGTTGTGTTCCAGTTTCTCTTCCTGGGGATCCTCGTTCTCCTTCCCCTCTTTTTCACGGATGCGATTGACTTGAAGCAGTTCGCGATGACCATCCTCGTGGCGCCTCCACCACCACCTCCTCCTCCGCCACCTCCCGCGGTGATTAAGACCACGGCCGTGCCGCGCCGATCTTTTGTTCAGGCCGGCAAACTCCTGGCCCCCACTGCAATTCCCGAGAAGATTGTGATTGTGAAGGAAGAGCCTCTTCCTCCGGATGTCGGCGCAACGGGCGTCCCGGGAGGAGTTCCCGGCGGCGTACCGGGAGGGCAACTCGGTGGCGTTATCGGAGGAATTCTTTCCAGCGCTCCGAAGACGAATATCCCCGCGCCCCTTGCTCCTCAACCGTCCGCGCCTCGAGCGCCTGTGCGTGTCGGCGGCCGCATTCGTGAACCTCGCATTATCAGCCGCATCGACCCGGTATATCCGGCCCTGGCCAGGCAAGCGCGCATTGAGGGGGATGTCGTCGTCGAGGCCGTGATTGGAACCGACGGCACCGTGCAAGAAATGAGAGCGACTTCAGGCCCGGCCCTATTGATCCCGGCGGCCCTGGAAGCCTTAAAAAAATGGCGCTATGAGCCTACGTATTTGAACGACGAACCGGTGGCGGTCCAATTCTTTGTCACCATCCATTTCCGCCTGCAACAGTGAAGACAAGGCCACGTGCGGGGCTCGGGAGGCCGGCCGGCTGATGCGCGAGTGCTCTTGAAAGGAAGAAAACCATGGAAGCCCAGGAATTGTTGCCAGTAAACATCGCGGAGCCAAGGCTCTCGCTTTCCAACATTCTGATGGCCACGGATCTGTCGGAAGCTTCCGATCGTGCTCTGGAATATGCCCTGGCCGTGGCGCGCCGCTACGACTCGCATCTCTATCTGGCCCACGTGCTGACCCCGGACGGCTACCAATACGCGCCCACGGTTTATCCCATCGTGCGGCAAAGCGCAGAAGAAGGAATTGCCAACATTCTCGTTTCCGGGCGCTTGCGCGGCATTCCGCACGAAGTCTTGATCGAAGAAGGTTACCTGTGGCCCACCCTTGAACGGCTCATCCGCAAATTACAGATTGACCTGGCGGTCGTGGGCACCCACGGACGCACCGGCGTGGACAGGTTGATCCTGGGGTCTTCCGCCGAGCTGATCTTCCGCCATGCCGACTGTCCTGTGCTGACCGTCGGGCCGGCTGCCCAGGGCGAAGTTCCGCGTGAAGCCAAACCGCAGAACATTCTCCTTCCCACCAATTTTGGGCGAGCTGCGGAGCATGCTCTGCCTTATGCGCTGTCTCTGGCCCAGGAATTCGCCGCCAAGCTGACGCTTCTCCACGTGATCGAGGATTCCGCAGGCTATTCCGAAAGCGGCCTCGCTACACTACAGGACACGACTCTCCTTCGCTTGGAACAGTACTTGCCGCCGGGAGCGCTCCGCCATTGCACCCCGGAATGCACCGTGGGATTCGGAGATCCGGCAAACGAAATTCTGGAACTGGCCCGCGAGCGCAAAGCCGACCTCATCGTCATGGGAGCAAAGAGAGGAAGCCGCTTGACCGGCCACTTGCCGCTCTCGACAGCGTATACCGTGGCTGCCAGCGCAGCCAGCCCGGTCATGACCGTGAAAGGCTGAGGAGCAGACCCGAGGAGAATCACGCGAGCCGACAGTCCATGTCCTGGCAAGAAACATATCGCGGCAAATTGATGAGCGCGCAAGACGCCCTGGGCGCCGTGCGCTCGGGCATGAGAGTCTACATCCATCCGGGAAGCGCCGAGCCCGAAGTGCTCGTCGAGGCGTTGATCGGGCGCGCCCCGTTTGTGCGTGACGTGGAAATCGTCCATTTGCTTACTCTCGGCCGCGCGGACTACATCCGGCCCGAAATGGACGGCCATTTCCGCCACAACGCGATGTTCATCGGCGGCAACGTCCGCGAAGCAGTCAACGAGGGCCGCGCCGACTACACCCCCATTTTTCTCAGCCAGATCGAAGGATTATTTGCCGGCGGAGATATGCCTCTGGATGTGGCCCTCATTCAGGTGTCCCCGCCCGATGCGCATGGTTTCTGCAGTTTCGGGGTGGGCGTGGATACCACGCTGACTGCCGCGGAGACGGCCCGCTACGTCATTGCCCAGGTGAACGACCAGATGCCGCGCACCTACGGCGACAGTTTCATCCATGTCAGCGAGTTGGACGCGGTCGTGGAAGTCTCTCGCCCGCTCTGCGAGCTGCCCCCGCAACCAATCACCGAAGTTCATCGGGCCATCGCGCGTAACGTCGCTTGCCTCGTGGAGGACGGCGCTACGCTACAGCTGGGGATCGGGGGCATCCCCGACGCCGTCCTGCTCCAATTGCATAGCCACAGAGACCTCGGCATCCACACGGAGATGCTTTCCGACGGCATCATCCCGCTCATTGAATCCGGCGTCGTCAACGGAAGCAAAAAGACTGTCCACCCGCGCAAGGTGGTGCTCGGCTTCGTCCTGGGCTCCAAGAAGCTTTTCGATTTTGTGGATCAGAACCCCGTGTTCGAGTTCCATCCCAACAGCTACACCAACGACCCCATACTCATCGCCCAGAACGACAACATGGTGGCCGTCAATTCTGCCTTGCAAGTGGACATTACCGGCCAGGTCTGCGCCGATTCGATCGGCACGTACTTCTACAGCGGGATCGGAGGCCAGGTGGATTTCATGCGCGGCGCATCGCGTTCGCGCAGCGGAAAACCCATCATTGCGCTTCCCGCCACGGCCAAGAACGGAACCCTCTCGCGGATCGTGCCCGTGCTCGATCCTGGCGCCGGCGTGGTGACTTCGCGGGGCACGGTCCACTACGTCGTCACTGAGTTCGGCATCGCTTACCTGCACGGCCGCACCATCCGGCAGCGCGCCGAAGCCTTGATTCAGATCACGCATCCGGATTTCCGCAACCAGCTCTACGACTACTGCGAGCGCACCCGTTGGCTGCAGCGGCCTGCTCTTCAGGAGGGGTGAAAATGGCTTCCGAACCACGCGGAAAAGTGACCATCAATGTGGACGAGTGCAAGGGATGCGGCTTGTGCATTGACGCTTGCCCGCCCAAGTGCCTGGAACTGGCGCCGGAATTGAGCGCCTACGGCGTGCATCCCGCGCGATACATTGGCCGCCTGTGCACAGGCTGCGGAATCTGCTTTTATGCGTGTCCCGAGCCGGGCGCGATCACCGTGTATCGCGCCATTCC
>Ga0187803_10000442_pt1 | contig 16663 bp, 17 predicted proteins | sample NC_wetland_sal_i_2_FD_132425 | JGI IMG/M metagenome (GOLD analysis project Ga0187803, IMG submission 132425) | Wetland sediment microbial communities from Neuse River Estuary, North Carolina, USA - Control_3 | ecosystem: Environmental > Aquatic > Freshwater > Wetlands > Sediment | place: USA...
CCATCCCGTGCCACATCAATGACCGATCAAACCAACCATCCCGAATCGTCCGTGAGCCAAGCGACTGACACAACTCCCGCGCCCAATTCCGTATTTCCCAAAGAACCTTTCGAGTGCCCCTATTGCGGGCAGATGCTTGCAGCCTCCTGTCGCGTCTGCGTTGCCTGCAGGCGTGCCATCAACCCAGATGAGATCCGATTTTCGCAACCGGCCCAAGGAGCAAGTCAACCGCAGGAGGCAGAGGGGGCAATTGCCCCCGCCCGGTTTTCCTGGCCGATTTTCTTCAAGGTTCTCGCCATCGCATTCATGGGGGCAGCTCTTGCGTTTCTGATCTCGGGCCAGAACGCAGAGAAGGCACAACTCCTGCTCAGCCCCATCCCTCTGGTAACAGCTCTCTGGATTATCTTCGACGGGAACCGGAATCGTGTAGCCAAACCGCTTCGATGGGGCCTGGGTGCGCTGTTCTTGTGGATTGTCTTCTTCCCCTGGTATTTGGCACGACGGCGAACGCCATCAGCACCCTGTCCGTTCGTCGAAGGCATTGGCATGCTTCTTGTTATTCTCTTGTTGCTTGCCGTCAATGTGTTGTATTTACTGATCCACGGTCTGCCCAAGTAGAATCTTGGCTTCAGTTCCGACCGCGCGGCTCTGCGATGCTGAATATTCGCCCTGGGACTGCAAACGACGTCGGCTTGATCCTCGAGTTCATTCGCGAACTCGCCGAGTACGAGCGCGACCCGCAGGCGGTGACCGCCACGGAAGCGGATTTAGTTCGAGACGGCTTTGGCCCTGCGCCGCAGAGATTTCGCGTCGTGATTGCGGAATGGGAAGGCAAGCCGGCGGGCTTCGCGCTCTTTTTCTACAGCTATTCCACCTGGCAGGGGCGACCTGGCCTGTATCTGGAAGACGTTTTTGTGCGCCCGGAATTTCGCGGCAAAGGAATCGGTAAAGCGTTGCTGCTCCACCTGGCTCGCCTCGCTGTCCAGGAAAACTGCGGCCGCTTTCAGTGGCAAGTGCTGGACTGGAACACTCCCGCCATTGATTTCTATCAGTCCCTAGGCGCCAAAGTGATGAAGGAGTGGCTCACCATGCGCGTGGAGGGCGAGGCACTCAAACGGTTGGGTCAGTCTCTATAGCCGGCTTGACCTCGTCAAAATCGATCTCGTTGGCACACCAGCTCAGGCCGTGCTCCAGGCGTGACTCTTCCCTTGCCGCCCGCTGGGACAAGCGCTGGAAGTAAGCACCGGTGTCCAATTCAAGCTGCGACCCATTTTCGGCGGATTGGTTCCGATTCATCGTTCACCCCTACGACGAGCTCAGAGCCCCGTGCGACGCTTCGCACACATCAATCGGGAAATTCCGCTTCACTCCCGATAAAGCCACGCCCCCACCACTGCCGCGATGATGATTGCGGGAAGGGATGCCGCCATCGGAGCCAGAACGGCCTTTGGGACGACGAATCCGAAAGACCCCCAGGTGGCATCTATGAGGCTGCTTATGACCCACCAAGAAAACCCCGTCACCACGGCGGTCTTTGGCCCCGGACCGTAGCGCGGACGGATGGCCGCATAAAGCCACATGGCCCAAATGCCCATCACAAGGTTCACGATGAACAGAAATGCGATCAACCTACCGCTTGGTGCGGACAATCTCCCACCGGGCACCGCGGCCACGAAATCTCTTGCGAAGAAAGCGGTGACAATAGAAGAGAGCACAGTCCAGGCTAGGCCAGCCACAATTCCGCAGAGGACAACCCTCCCCCAATTGATTTTTCCCATCGGCCCTCCGCCGACGCCTCATAGAGTGGCGCCACAGCACAAGTCGGTAGGTCTACGCGGGGCTCAGCGCGCCGTTCGAGGTCTCACACACATAGATGTCGGCTTTCAGGCCCAGCGCCTTCTGGTAGCCTTCGCGCACAGCCACGGCGAAGGCGTCCGCGGCGTCACGCTCGACGAGGTTCACGGTGCAGCCGCCAAACCCGGCGCCGGTCATGCGCGCGCCCAGCACGCCGCGCTGCAGTCGCGCCAAGTCCACCAGCGTGTCGAGCTCCGGCGAGCTCACCTCATAATCCTCGCGCAGGCTTTTGTGCGAGTCGTACATCAGTTTGCCGAAGTATTTCAGGTCGCCCTGCTCCAGCATCTTCACGGCCTCGCGGACGCGGTCGTTTTCGGTCACCACGTGCGTGGCACGCTTCAGGACGATTTTGTCCAGGTGCTTGCCATGTTGAATCAGGTCTCCGAACTTCACGTCGCGCAGCGACTCCGCCTGCACTCCCATTTTGCGGAATTGGTCCACAGCTTCCTGGCACTGCTTCACTCGCACCTCGTACTCCGAATGCGCCAGTGCGCGTTTGACGCCGGAATTGCAGATCACGATCTTCACCTCGCCTTTCAGCGGCACGTGGCGGTATTTCAAGTCGCGGCAATCGAGAAACAGCGCGTGCTGCTCGCGGCCCAGCGCCGAAATGAACTGGTCCATGATTCCGCAGGGCACGCCCACGAACTCATTCTCGGCTCGGCGTGCAAGCTTCACAGCGGCGACCGGGTCGAGCTCGAAGCTGATTAGCTTTTGCCAGAACGCCACCGCGCCCACTTCCATCGCCGCTGAGGAGCTGAGGCCGGCTTCGCGCGGAACAGTGCCGCCCACCACGATGTCGGCGCCTTGAAGCCGATGGCCGCTTTCCTCCAACAATTTCGAAACACCGCGAAGATAATTGCTCCAGGAGTGCCGATCGTCTCGCTGGATGGAGTCGAGTGAAAACTCCGCGGCGTCTGAAAAGTCGAGGGCGTGAGCGCGCACGGTGCGGTCGGCTCGCTTCCGTCCTGCGAAGCCGACGAAGCGGTCAATGGCGGCGGGAAGGACAAACCCGTTGTTGTAGTCCGTGTGCTCGCCGATCAGGTTCACGCGCCCCGGGGCGCGAATCTCCAGCTCGGGTGCGGCGCCGAAGATTTTCTGGAAGGCTTCTTTGAGCAAGACTAGGCAACTCCGTCAACCGGCTGTACCGAAGCGCAAAAGAAAACTAGTTCAGAAAATAGGTGCGATACAACGTGTCGCGCTTGTGCGGGCGAAAACCTGCGTCCGAAATCATGCGCCGGAGTTCCTCTTCAGAACTGGTGTTGTGGCACCCGGCGGCGCTGACCACATTCTCCTCAATCAAAATGCTGCCCACGTCGTTTCCGCCAAATCGTAGCGCGATCTGGCAGATCTTGTGTCCGGGCGTCAGCCAGGACGCCTGAACGTTCAGAATATTGTCCAGGTAACACCGCGAGACCGCCAGCGTTTTCAGATAATCCACTGCGGTGGCTTCTTCCTTCACGAAGTTCCCCAGCGACGTATTTTCGAGTTGCATGAACCAGGGAATGAACGACGTGAACCCGCCGGTCTCCTCCTGGAGTTGGCGGATGCGTTCCAGATGATTGACGCGGTGCTGAAGCGTTTCGCCGCAGCCGATCACCATCGTAGCCGTGGTCCGCATACCGAGCTGATGCGCGATGCGATGCACCGAAATCCACTCGTCGGAACTGCATTTCAGCCTTGCGATGCGAAATCGTACTTCGTCATCCAGGATTTCCGCGCCCGCGCCCGGGATCGAATCAAGGCCGGCATCCCTGAGCCGCACGATCGTATCGCGCACGCTCAGTTCGCAGAGGTCCGCGATGTTCAAAATCTCAGGCGCGGAAAAGCAATGGAGATGCAGCTTCGGATAGCGCTGCTTGATACTTCGCAGCAGGTTCTCGTAATAATCCAGCTTCAGATCCGGGTGAAGTCCGCCCTGCATCAGGATTCCGGTGCCGCCCAGTGCGATCGTTTCATCAATCTTTTGGAAAATGGATTCCACCGGCTGCACGTAGCCTTCCGCCGAGCCCACGGGCCGATAGAAGGCACAGAATGAACAGTATTCCGTGCAGATATTCGTGTAATTGATGTTCCGGTCGATCTGATAGGTCACGACATCGCCCGGATGCAGCCGCTTGCGGACGGCGTCGGCTTCCGCCCCGGCGCCAATCAGGTCGTCGGAGCGGAGCATGTCGAGGGCTTGAGTGGGGTTGAGCGACATTAACCCAAAAGCGTCCTTTGTCCCTGGTCCTTTGTCCTTGGTCCCTTATCCTCTGTCGGTTGTCGTGCGATTGAACCGGAGTCAGTGACAAAGGGCAAATGACAAGGGACAAATGACTAAGGACAAGCGTTATGCAAAATACAAATCCTTCTCGACGGGGATGATTCCCAATTCCCGCGTCAACTTATAAAAGAGGCGCAATCCCTTTCGATTATCCTCATCTAGAGAATAATCGATGTTCCCGGTCAAGTAAACCTTGACGGCTTGCGGGTCCATGTTGAGCACGGGTGCGTTTTCTGCCGTGATATCGTCGATGTGAGCGAGGCCAAAATCGCGCGAAGCCTCGAAGTCCTTGCGGAACCGGCCCAGGCGCGCGTCCTCATAGCCCACCCAAAGCGCATAAACAAACGGCAGGCCGGTAAATTTCTTCCATTCAGCGCCCAGGTCATAGACCTCGGCCACTGGCCCTTTGAAAGTCAGTGCCGGATCGCCAATCAACAGGGCCGCGTCCGCTCGTTTCAACATGTCCTCGATCTTCGGAGGCGACGGCGTGGCGTTAATGAATCGCGAATAGAACTTCCGCATCATCAGCCGAAGCAGCGCCGCCGAGGTGCGCGACGAATTGTCCACGGCCACCGTCTGAATTTTGGCCATGGGAACTTTGCTGATCAGCAGAACGCTCTTTACCGCGTCCTTGGAAGCAATCGAAATGCCGGCGATGATTTGCGCTTTGTCCAATCGCTGATACTCGATGGAGGGGATGATGCCGACATCGACTTTTCTCTGTCGTAATGCGTCCGCACAAAGCGCCGGCGTGGTGAACGAAATGTCGTAGCGGCCTTGCTGCTCGCCCCTCAGCATTCCCCACACCAGCGGCACGGTATTCAGATACTGGACGACAGAAACCTTGGGATTATCCATAGTGAGCGAGGCGGCGGAACGGATATTCTAGCGCAGATTCCCGCGACCGTGGTCAAGCTGTTTCAAGGATGAAGCAATAGAGCGTCAATAATGAATGGAAGCGCTCGCCTTCCCCTCGTTCATCATTCATCATTCCAGAATCACGCCTTCGGGTGCGCCTTGTCATAAACCTCCATTAATTGCTTGATGGATACTTGCGTATATTTCTGAGTGGTGCTCAGGCTGGTGTGGCCGAGCATTTCCTGGATGGCGCGTAAGTCCGCGCCTTCGGTCAGCAAGTGGGAAGCAAACGCGTGCCGCAGCGAATGGGGACTTACCCGGACGTTCGGCCCGAATTGCCGCACATAGGCCTTCACCAGTCGGTGTACGGATCGAGTGGTCAGCCGCTGGCCACGCAGGTTGAGAAACAGCGCGGGACTCCCCGTCTTCCACTCTTGCAAGGTTTTCTCGCGCGCCGGAAGGTAGTCGGTGATGGCCTGCTTCGCCTTCGAGCCGAAAGGGACAATCCGTTCTTTGTCACCCTTGCCGCGCACCAGAACCATGCCGTCGCCAAAATTTACCGCCCGCAAGTCCAGGCCCACGAGTTCGCTCACGCGCAGTCCTGAGGCATAGAGCAACTCCAATATGGCGCGGTCCCGCAAGATCGCTGGCACTAGGCTCTCCGCCGCTTTCGCCACTTGATCGAGAAATGTGTTGATCTCCTCTTCCGTCATGATGCGCGGTAGTGTTTTGTCGAGCTTGGGTGTCGACACGGTGGAAGCAGGATCGTGAGTCAACAGGTGCTCGCGGCCGAGAAACTTGAAGAACGCGCGTATCGCCGCGAGTTTTCTCGCGATGGAAGTTTTCTTCTTTTCTTTGGAAAACAAAAATGAAAGGTAGCCGCGGATGCGTAAGGCATCCACCGAGTGGATATCGACCACTACTTCGGCATCCGCGTCTTTTAGAAAATCGCGGAACTGCTCCAAATCGCTTCGATAATTGCGGATGGTATGAGGCGAGGCATTGCGCTCGTACTGAAGATACTGCACGAAACGCTCGATCAGATCATCCATAATTGAACCATTCGATCATTGATCCATTGAATCATTGGGCCGTCATATCGCTGCTCTTCGTATTTCAATGGCGCAGTGATTCAATGGGTCAATTCTATCAGCGGACAGATGGCTCCCAGGCGTTCCAGCCAACTGCCAAAATCCTTCAGAGCGCGTTCACACCGCCACTCCCGTCGTGCTCGACGGTCGCGCGCAACGTGCCGCGGCAGCCCTTCGATGGGCGGCAGGAGATCGAAGGAAATATTCGCCGGCTGAAAATCGTGTCCGTCGGTGTGAGTCAGGTAATGGAGCAACGATCCGAGGGCCGTAGTGCGGGGAGGCGGCACAAACTCGTGGGCCGCGGTTCGGCTTGCCATGGCGAGCGCCGCGAGGAATCCAGTGGCGATGCACTCCACGTAACCCTCAACGCCCGACAGTTGGCCGGCGATGAAAAGGTTGGGCGCGGCGCGCAAGCTCAAATCGGACGAAAGTAACCGCGGCGCGTTGATATACGTGTTGCGATGGATTTGGCCGAATCGAAGGAACTCCGCCTGCTCCAGTCCCGGAATCAGTCGCAAGATCCGCTTTTGCTCGGGGAATTTCAAATGATTTTGGAATCCCACCAGGTTGTAGCTAGAAAACCGCAGATTTTCACCACGAAGCTGCACCACCGCATAAGGCTGCCTGCCCGTCTTCGGATCGATCAGGCCGACCGGCTTCATTGGCCCAAAGCGAAGCGTATCTCGTCCGCGGCGAGCCAACTCTTCGATAGGCAGGCACGCTTCGAAGTAATTCACGTCTTCAAACGAGTGCGCCTCCACTGCCTCCGCGCCTCGCAGCGCCTGGTAAAACGCAGCATACTCGTTTTCGGTAAGAGGCGCGTTCAGATAATCTTCGCCGCCCTTGCCGTACCGCGAGGCGCGAAACAAGCGATCCATGTTCAGGGTTTCAGCGTCCACGATCGGACTGATGGAATCGTAGAAGGCCAGATTCTCGGAACCCGTCATCGCCTGAAGCTGCGCCGCCAACGCGTCCGAGGTGAGTGGGCCGGTGGCAATCAAGAGTAGGGATGTCGTGGCACGGGCTTCCAGCCCGTGCGTATCGTTACACGGCCAAGATGGCCGTGCCACAAGAGGGATTTCGCGGAGTTCCTCCCGCCTTAGCTCGATCAGCGAATGCTGCTCAATCGCGTTGGTGACAGACTCGGCAAAACGCTCGCGGTCTACCGCCAGCGCCGAACCGCCGGGCACCGCAGCCGCATCGGCGAGCCGCATGAGCAAAGATCCACCTCGCCGCAATTCCTCCTTTACCAGCCATGAGGCCGCGCCACGCTGATTCGATTTCAGCGAATTGCTGCACACCAGCTCCGCCAGGCGATCGGTCTTGTGGGCAGGCGTCGTGCGCGCCGGGCGCATTTCGTAAAGCCGCACGCCGATGCCGCGCTCGGCAACCTGCCACGCCGCCTCACTGCCCGCCAGCCCTCCGCCCGCGATGGTGACGGAATGCATTTGCACCGAATTATACCAGCCGCCTAGCCCACGCGGCGGTTCAGATTGACTACCGCGCAATGGTGCCCTATTCTGTGCTGGGATAGCGTTGAGTATCGAGGTCAGATGATGACAGTCACACTTCGCCCTGAACACGAAGAACTGGTTGTCAAGGCGCTGGAAACGGGTGCATATAAGGACCCGGCCGAAGTTGTCGGACGAGCGTTGGAGATCCTCCATTCCGAGGACGACTGGCTGGATAGCCAGAAAGCGGGAATAGCCGAAAAGATCGAACGGGCATTCGGGCAATTCGAGGGCGGGGAGTTTTTCTCAGCCGAAGAGTCGCAGGACGATATGGCGACACGCAAGGCGGCGTGGCTCCGCGAGAAAAAGCGCTAATGGGAACGCTCTACACGGTTTCCTACGAAGCCCAGAATGATCTGTTTGAAATCTGGTCTCGGATTGCGGAGGATAGCGTCGAACTGGCGGACCGAATCGACGCTGAGTTTCGTGAGTTGTTTGCGTCGCTCGGCCGGATGCCTGGAATAGGGCACACCCGCAAAGACCTTACTAAGCGTCCCGTCCTGTTTGTTAGCCTGTACTCTTTCCTCGTCGTGTACGATCCCGACGCCAACCCGATCCGCGTAATAGCCGTCCTACGTGGTCGGCGCAATGTGAAACGCATTTTGAAGAAGCGCGGATGAAGCGCTCAGTGGGTATTCCAATTTTTCAGGTGCCACTATGCCTAAAGCTCAACTGCAATACCTGACCGACGAATTGAATAAACTCCGCGAGCAGAACCTTTATCAGCGGCTGCGCATTCTAGAGAGCGAGCAGCGCCCGGTCGCGCGATTCGACGGACATGAAGTGATCAATCTCTCTTCCAACAATTATCTCGGGCTGACCACTCACCCCAAGCTGCGGCAGCGCGCCATCGAAGCCACGGGAAAATACGGAGTGGGCTCCGGCGCGGTGCGCACCATTTGCGGCACCATGTCGATCCACATGGAATTGGAAGAAAAAATCGCCAAGTTCAAGCACTCTGAAGCAGCGGTGGTGTTTCAGTCCGGCTTCGCGGCCAACGCGGGCACGGTGGCGGCGATTCTTACCAAGGAAGACGTGATTATTTCAGACGAACTGAACCACGCCTCCATCATCGATGGCTGCCGGCTGTCGCGGGCCGAAATCAAAGTGTTTGCCCACAAAGACGTCGAGGCCTGCGAGAAGATCCTGAAAGATCTGGCGCCTCGCTCCTGCCGCAAGCTGCTGATCACTGACGGCGTGTTCTCCATGGACGGCGACATCGCGCCTCTGCCCGCGCTGGTGGAGCTGGCGGAAAAGTACGGCTGCATCATGATGATTGATGACGCGCACGCCTCGGGCGTCCTGGGCAAGAACGGCCGCGGAACCGTCGACCACTACAACCTGCATGGCCGGGTCGACATTCAGGTGGGAACGCTCTCAAAGGCTATCGGCGCGCTGGGCGGTTATGTTTGCGCCACTCGCGACGCGGTTGAGTATCTCTACCATCGCGCCCGGCCGTTTCTGTTTTCAACTTCTCATCCGCCCTCGGTGGCCGCCACGTGCATTGCTGCGTTTGAAGTGCTGGAAGAGGAGCCACAGCTTATCGAAAAGCTCTGGGATAACACGAAGTTCTTCAAAGAAGGCCTGAAGAAGTTGGGGTTCAATACGGGGTTGAGCGAAACGCCCATCACTCCTGTCATGGTCGGGGATGCCGCGCTGGCCCACCAGTTCTCACGCGAATTATTTTCGGCGGGTCTGCTCGCTTTGGGTATCGGCTATCCCACAGTGCCTGTCGGCAAAGCGAGGCTGCGCACCATCGTCACCGCCACCCACACTCAAGATGAGTTGACGCGTGCTCTAGAAATTTTTGGAACCGTCGGTAAAAATCTACGAATTATTTAGGAACTCGGCGCCACCAAGTTGGGTGATCGCTTTGTGGGAAGACCGGTACGCGGGCTACGACAGTCGTCGCCAAACAGCCGTTCGCATCATGTCGAAGTGACGATCATAGGTCCAAACTTCGCAACCCAAACGGGTGGCCAATACTGCGACCGTCGCATCGAATAATGTGACCGACTGGTCGGGAAATGCCGCAAGTTTTTTGAAACCCTCCCGGTAATCCTCAGGGGTGGGATTAATCAGTGCAGCGCCGGTCAGGATATCCCTCAGCCAACCCTCGGCAATATGGTTCCCGAGTCGATGGAGCACAAGGGTGTAGGCTTCCAGTACGGTCGGATAGGCAATGACAACGTCGCGACGGTCGGTGGCGAGTCGTTTCAAGTCCTGCTGGGCCCTTGGGTGCTGCGAATCGTGCGGATCAACAGCCGCGTAGAGGGGCCCGGTATCGGCAAGTACCGTAGGCCTCATCGGTCCGCCAGATAGCGGTCATGTTTCTCGCTCACGTCGTGGCGGCCGCTTCCGCGGCGTGCCGGCCTGATCTGCAGTCGTCGCCTTGCCAGCAAGTAGCCTCGTTCGGTTAAGTAGTCGCGTAAAGCCGCCTGGACGACCGCAGCCAGCGGGGGCGGCGCTTCCTGAGCGCGCAAGTAGCCTTCTACCGCCTTGGCAAGGTCATCGGGAATGGTAACGGTTGCGCGCTTCATTCGTTTCTAGTATATCACGAGTTGGGTCGCTGCCAGGTGCATGAACGCATTCGAAACTATGGGAGAGTAGCCGCAGACTTCTTCGCAAGCTATCTTCCGCCGACGACCTTGTACAGCTTGATCACCAGGCGAAGCGCGTCGTTGACGGCCTTTCCGCTGCGAAATACCCTGTAGACGTCGGGGGCAAGTAGGACAGCGTCAGTGCCCTCCGCGTAGCGGGCTGCATATTTGTTGGGCCGAGAGTGGCTGAGATCGTACTCGGGAAGTATCTCGTCTACCCCGACCTGAGGTGCTGTTGACTTGCGGCGGGCTTTCAATCTATCCCCCGCCAGGAACGTCCCGCAACTTGATCACGAGGCGCAAAGCGTCGTTAACGGCCCTTTCGTTGCGAAACGCCTTTCGTACCTCAGGGTCTAACAGCACGAGATTGGTTCCTTCGTGGTACCGCCGTGCATATTTGCCTCGAACTCCATCTTTGAACAACTTGCGGAGATCGTATTCGGGGCGTAATTCGTCGTTTTTTCTAGCTGCAAATTTCCTCATAATCAATTCTCTCTCTTCGGGTCAGTGCCCGCGCGTTGATGATTCGAATTCTACCACCACGATCAGTATGCGCAATCATAAGCAGACGGCCGAGTTTCGAGAGACCGACCGTGATGAAACGGTCCTCGTCTGTGGAGTGATCGGGATCAGGTGCTGTAGTGGCAAGGAAATCTCCAAACACGGTAGCAGCTTCGTCGAATGATACCCCGTGCTTATGAAGATTCTTCTCGGCTTTATCCCGGTCCCACTCGAAATCCACCGGTACATTCTAGTGATTTCGGCCGAGTCGCGCAAACCCGCATAATTGGCATGGGAAATCCAGCTTGCAACTCTCGGTCGGGACTGTCCGTATATAAGTCAGGGGAAGGAGGATCGAAAAATGAAGATGCAGGGAAAGGTTTTGCGTTTTGCGGGAGTCGGGTTCTTGGCAGCGGCAGCGCTTGGCCTTATGGGATTGGCGCAGACGTCTCAGCGCCCGAACGCCTCGCAGGGGCCACTCCTGAGCGACACATTTGCGGGAAAGCAGCCCGGCTGGATGGTCTTTGGCTCGGGCGGAGAAATCAGGCTCACGCCTGACGCGGCTCGTAGCAAGAGCGGCAAGCCGGCGCTTGCCTTTGATTACAAGCTCGCGCCCAACCAATTTGTGGCGGCAGTACTGCCAGTCCAAGTCGGCTCGCTGGCTCGGATGACGCAGTTGACGTTCTGGCTCAAAGCGGACTCATCCACGGCGGTTGCCGTGATTCTCAGCGAAAAGAAACCGGACGGCGGAAACTACAATGCCATTGTCTGGTCTCCGAAAGACACTTGGCAGCAGATTGCGCTCACCCCAGAAGACTTCGGGCCGAGTGAAGGTCCGAACGACCCCAAAGACCCCGACGGCAAACTCGACCTTGACCAAATTGAAGGCGTCGGAATTATTGACCTCGGTCAGATGTTCGTCAACCTGAGTGGAAAGCCGGAGGTTCCCATCGCTGTTGATGCGTCCCCTGGCGCGCACACGCTCTATGTGGATGAGTTTCAGGCGCTCGGCGGGACTTCCGCGGTCGCGCTGCCCAAGGCCGCCGCGGGCACGATGATCGACGATTTCCAACGGCCTCATCTGAGCTGGCTAACCCTGGGCGGCGCGCAACTCGCGCCAAACGCCGCGGGCAATCCCCTGGGCGAACCGGCATTGGAAGCCCGATATCAACAGATCGAGGGGAAATTTGTGGTCATCGCTCATCCCCTGGGCCAGGTCAACCTGCGTGGCAGCGAACGCATCAGTTTTGATATTGCCTCAACCAAAGACGCCCAAATTGTTGTGGGGCTGGAAAAACGAAAGCCGGGCAGCAGCGAGGGACCGCGCTATAACACCCTCGTTCAGGTCCCGGGCAACAGCAAATCCGTTCACGAGTCAATTGCGTTCGCAGAATTTACGCCGGACGAGAACGGGCCCGGCGATCCGGAGGGAAAGTTCACTCCGGAGCAGATCAAAACAATCTCTCTCGTAGATATCACCGCCTCATTCAGTCATGAACAGCAACCGAACACCATCTGGCTGGGCCAGTTGCGCGCGGAAGGCAAAGCGGGGGAAGTCCCGCCACCGGCTCATCCCCAGACAGCCGCCCCTCAGGCACCCGGCGACATGGGCCCGATGCTGATGGCGCATGACGAGCACGCTCAGGTGATGGAGGCCATGGCATCCCATCACATGTCCTTGGGCCCGCACATGAAGATGACCGAGCTTCGGCCGGCAAGCCCCGAGGAGTTGAAGACCGCGGATGAAATCGTGAGGACGCTTCGAGCCTCGATCGAGAAATACAAAGACTACCACGCGGCGCTGAAAGACGGCTTCGTGCCCTACATGCCGAACCTTCGCCTGCCGGAGTACCACTTCACGAATTACGGATACGCCTATCAGGCGGCGTTCCGATTCGATCCGTCCCTTCCCACTTCGCTTCTCTACAAGAAAACGGCGGACGGTTACCAGCTCCTTGGTGCCATGTACACTGCCCCGGAGTCGGCATCGCCGGAGGCGCTGAATAGCCGCGTGCCGCTTAGCGTGGCGCGATGGCACATGCACGTGAATATCTGCGAGCCGCCAGGAGGCATGACGGAGCGCTCCAACTGGCTGAGGTTTGGGCCTGCCGGTTCAATTTCCACCGAAGCCGAATGCACCGCGGCGGGCGGAAAATTCCAGCCTCACCAGTTTGGGTGGATGGTCCATGTCTACCCGTTCGAAACGAATCCCGAAAAGGTCTGGGCTCGATGACGGTCCGTTCATGACCCGGGCCTGCGTCAAAGACTGACTATCTGCCAAAATTCTACTTGACAGCGGAGTAACGCATTGTTATGATTTTAGTGCTCGGCAGAGGATCGTTTACCAATAGGTGAATGATCCCCATTTCGCGGACGACTAGTAAGCCGCCGAACTTAAACGGAGGGCCAGGGCTGACAAAGCGCAAATCATTGCAACAGGCCTCGGAACCCAGAATGTTCATGAAAATAAATCACATTCGGGGAAACAATCGCAAAAATGATGAGCACTAACCGCCTTTATTTTCAACAGCATAATCCGCACAAAACGGGCTGGCGCAGAAAAATAAAAAATGAAGGAACGAACCCAGAATGTATATGAAAACAAAGGAAAATGGTTTGGAACGAACCCAGATTTTAGAGGCCGCGATCACTATATAAGCCAAATTCAGTCGTTATAATCCTTCCAAATATTTGAAACTAAATATACTTAGCTTCAGGATTTAGTATGGAGTTTTCTTTCTAATATTTATACTGATGTATTAATGTAGTAGTTATATAATGTCAAGCAACACCCAGACAAGAACAGCAATTCGATCAGCCGCCGGCCGATATTAACCATCCACTTTGGCGCCTTTGAAGGAACCGCAGGCAACGACCGCAGTCGTCGAAATTGTCGCGGAAAATGTGCAACGATGCTACCTTATTCGCATCGAATGCCGACATGTCATCTGCAAAAGGAGAATCTTCCATGCCCCGATTCGTTTTGACTTTGATAGCCGCGACTCTGCTGACCATTCCAGCGGCAGCCCAGGTACAAACTTGGCAGATCGATCCGCCGCACTCCGCGGCGCAATTTTCCGTGCGACACTTGAGCGTCTCCACGGTTCGTGGCGCGTTCACCAAACTGAGCGGCACGGTTCAATACGATGCCGCCGACCCCACGAAATCGTCGGTCGAAGTAACGATTGACACGGCCTCGGTTGATACCAGGGTTGAGATGCGAGACAACGATTTGCGCAGCCCGAAATTCCTCGACGTGCAAAAATACCCGACGATCACCTTCAAGTCGAAACGCGTCGAGTCGGCGGGCGCAGGCAAGCTGAAGGTCACCGGCGATCTCACCCTCCACGGCGTGACGAAGGAGGTGGCGCTTGACGTCGAAGGCCCATCGGAGGCCATTCACGATCCTTGGGGCAATATGCGCATGGGCGCGTCGGCGACCACGAAAATCAACCGGCGAGACTTTGGCATCACCGAATATCCGTCGGCTGTGGTCGGCGATGACATCGGCATCACCATCGACGTGGAAATGATCCATCCCGCCGCAGCTAGTCACTGAGTTGCTCACGGTTGATCGTAGACCGCGCCGGCCGGCGGGGACGGATCATAGTCGCGGCCGTATTTGTTTTTGTGCTTGCTCAGAAGGTTGCTGGATTCGGGCAGGCGAAGCTCGTCCAAGGAAAAAGAGGCAGGCGAAACCTCGACCGTGTGTGACAGGGCCTTGAGACTTTCCGGGAGGCAGCGCTCATGCCACACATTGAGTTGATACCGGCCGTTGGGCACGTTGGTGATGTCGAACTGACCCACAGCGTTCGAGATCGCATGGTAGGGCGTGGTCAGCGCGATCACCACCGCGCTCATCTCCGGATGAATGTTGCAGAAGATGTAGCTCACGCCCGGCTCGCGAAAGGTGACGGTGCGCGTGGTGCCCGCCTCATACAATCCCAGATCAAATCGCTTGCCATCGAACAGGGAAAAAACATTGTGGAAGACGGGATCGAGATTGGGGAATTCCACCGCCGCTCCCGCCGGCACCACCAGCACGTGAGGCGTGAATTGCTTGTTCTTCTGGATCAGCCGGTATCGCCCGGGCGCGCGCTCGTTGCGTGCTGCCGCAGATTTTGTTTGGTCGAGCGGCGTCAGCCACACCACCGCGTTGGAGTTGTCAGGGTCTCTGACTTGCCCCCGCGCCGGCACCAGCCTGACACGCCCGGTAACGACCACCCCTTGGGCAAGCAGCGTGCCGTGAGCTGCCATCCACGCGCAAGCGACGAGCGTGCAGCCGCGTCGGGTAAGCACGCCTCCATAATACCCTCGGTTCCCAGCCCGCGCCACCGGCGAAGTTGTTCCGGATGCCGCGGGCATATTTCATTCCCACAGAAAAGACGGCGGTCGGAGACCGCCGCTACAACATTTGTTGTCACTCTATTTTGCAAACCTCAATAAGCCGGGCGATTCAAAACAACGTTGCCGCGCTGAAGGTGACTTGATTGGCGCGTAGTACGCCCGGCTGGCTCTCGGAGGTGCGCAAGCGGCGGTACTCAACCGAAAGCAGAACATTGGACCGGACGTGATAAATACTATTACACGACACGCTCTGATTTCTTCCTAACGGCAGGTTCGCGTAAGGGTAAGGTGAATTACTGGGAAGTTGAAGGGCTCGCACGGGCGTGAAGTCTTCCCCAAACGCGCCGTTGAATTCGACTCGCTCGGAGGGCGAGAACTTCAGTTGCGTCCAGCCTCCGGTGGAATCCGGTACGAGAACATCGGCCCATGGGTTCGAAGTCGTGGGAATGTAAACCACACTGCGGCCTTCGCCCGCGCCCAATCCGCCGATAGCCTGGCCCCGATAGAATTCACCGGTCAATGAGAAAAGTCGGCCGAGCGGAGCGCTCCAATCAGCGGTCCCGGCCCATGCGTGGACGTTGCGCACTGGGTTCCAGTTCTGGCGCGCATAATAGCCGCCGATTCCGATCGAGTAACGATTTGCGCCTGAACCGTAGCTCCAAGCCACTCTTCCCGCATACGCAGGCTGGCCAGCTCGTTCACCTGCCTGCGGCTGGCGATAGTAGGAATCTGCGGGCAATTCGCCGGTGAGAGGATCCATGATTCCGGCCTGGAGCGTCAGCTCCGAGGCTTCCCCAAGCGCGACCCGATGTTCGATATAAATCTCTGGTGTCCACACCCAGAGATTGCCGGACGAGGCGAATGCCGGATACGCCACCGAGGCCAGTGACGACGGAGAGAGTGGCGAGATAAACGGCGCGTATTGCCCCATCACCAGCGAGGTGTTTTGCCAGTCCAGGCGCATTCCGCCCGTGCGCAGGCGAAATTGAGGGCTCGCCACGCCGTTCGGGGCCGTCGGAAAGCCACCAAAGAAATCGGCTCGAATGTCCCCACTGGTTTTTGCCCCGGCGATCTCGGGACCAAAGACGTCAAGCCCGATGATGGATTGCCGGACGGTGGCGCCGAAGCCGGCATTCGAATCGGTGAAGTCCAGCGGCGTGGCGAATTCGGGCAAGTCAGAGTTGTTCACATTGCCCCGCGTGCTGGAAGCGTTGAACAGCGCCATGCCTGAAAGTTTCACCCGGTACTTCGATCCGCTCTCCACCTTGGTCTGGTATTGGTCGTCCACTTTTGCCGACAGCAATTGGTGATCGTCTTCCACCTTCGCGACACGCTGCTCGAGTGGCGCTGTGGCATGGGCATCCCGTTCGCTCTGCTCAGGGCGGGCCTGCCCATGTTCTTCCACGGACGGGACGCCCGCCCCGATCTTATCGGGGCCCGTGCCACTTTGGGCGAGTTCGGTTTTGATGGCCATCACCTGCTCTCGGGTCGTCGCGAGTTCCTGTTTCAATTGCCGAGCTTCACCGCGCGCCGCCTCCAGCTCGTCGCGCATCTGGCGCAAGGCCGCACTTAGCTCTTGGATTTGATCGCGAAGGCCGCCGGCGGATCCAGGGTTGGTCGCCGGCGGCCTTCGCG
>Ga0187803_10000443_pt1 | contig 16638 bp, 20 predicted proteins | sample NC_wetland_sal_i_2_FD_132425 | JGI IMG/M metagenome (GOLD analysis project Ga0187803, IMG submission 132425) | Wetland sediment microbial communities from Neuse River Estuary, North Carolina, USA - Control_3 | ecosystem: Environmental > Aquatic > Freshwater > Wetlands > Sediment | place: USA...
ACTCTTGCTGATGGCGAGAGTGTTATCATAAATGCCGCGCGCGAACCCGAGATCGCCGATCTCGCCCTATGCCTCAACGCCATGGGCGCGAAGATCACCGGCGCGGGCAGCGACCGCATCCGCATCGAGGGGGTGAAGCGGCTCCACGGCGCCACGCATAGCGTCATTCCCGACCGCATCGAAACCGGCACCTATATGATGGCGGCGGCGATCACCGGCGGCTCGCTCGAACTCCTGGGCGCCGATCACGGCATGGTGGCCTCGGTGGCGCGCGTCCTCGAAGGCGCCGGGGTCGAGGTGGTGGAGACGCCGAACGGCATCAAGGTCTCGCGCCGCGCCAACCGCTTGAACGGCGTCGACGTCACCACCGCGCCTTTTCCCGGATTCCCCACCGACCTCCAGGCTCAGCTCATGGCGCTGATGAGCACCGCCGCCGGCGCCGCGACCATCACCGAGACCATCTTCGAAAACCGCTTCATGCATGTGCCCGAATTGACCCGCATGGGCGCCGACATCGCCGTGCACGGCGCCTCGGCCATGGTGCGCGGCGTCGAGAAGCTCACCGGCGCGCCGGTGATGGCGACCGATCTGCGCGCCTCGGTTTCGCTCGTCCTGGCCGGGCTCGCCGCCGAGGGCGAAACCACCGTCAACCGCGTCTATCACCTCGACCGCGGCTATGAGCGGCTCGAAGACAAGCTGGCCGCCTGCGGCGCCGCGATCGAGCGTCTGCCCGGCGAAGGCTGATCCCGCCCCATGGCGGAAAAACCCCCAACTGACGATAAGAAACTCCGCCTCAAGGCCGAGGACGAGGAGGATTTGGCCGTGCTCTCGGCCGTGCTCCAGGACGCGCTGGTCGCGGTCGGCGACATGGCGTTCCAGCCCGAGGAACGGCGCTTCGTGCTGGTGGCCAACCGCTTCCGCCACGAAGACGACGCGAAGGCGCCACCCGAGAGCCGCGAGCGGGTGATGACCGGCTTGCGCATCGACTTTGTCACCGGGGTGAAGCGCCAGGGTTTTCATCCCGGCGAGACCGAGCGGCTGTTGGTGCTGCTGGCGATCATCGCGGGCGAGGGCGCGATTTACCTCGATTTCGCCGGCGGCGTCAGCATCCGGCTGGAATCCGGCCGCATCCTGTGCCATTTAGATGACTTCGGCGAGCCTTGGCCCACCCGTTTCCGTCCCAGCCACCCGGTTGAGGATGCGGGCTAAAGTCCGCATCGGTTTCGGGAGTGTTCAAGGTGTTGGGTAACGAAACGCTGGTCTTGGCGCTGCCCAAGGGGCGTATCCTGGACGAGGTGGTGCCCGTGGTGCGGCGCGCGGGGATCGAGATCGAGCGCGAGTTCGACGATCCCGAAACGCGCAAGCTGCGGTTCAAGACCAACCTGCCGGAGCTCGACGTCATCCGCGTGCGCAATTTCGACGTCGCCACCTTCGTCGCCTTCGGCGCGGCGCATATGGGCGTCTCGGGCAGCGACGTGCTGATGGAATTCGAGTATCCCGAGGTCTATGCGCCGCTCGACCTGAACGTCGGCAAGTGCCGGCTGGTGGTGGCCGCGCCCAAGGAGGATCTGGGCCGCGACGACCCGGCGCGCTGGAGCCATGTCCAGATCGCCACCAAATATCCCGAGATCACGCGGCGTCATTTCGCCGCGCGCGGCGTCCAGGCCGAATGCATTAAATTGAACGGCGCGATGGAGCTGGCGCCGAGCATGGGGCTGTGCCGCCGCATCGTCGATCTGGTGGCGACGGGTCGCACCCTCAAGGAGAACGGCCTGGTCGAGATCGAGGCCATCGCCGAGGTAAGCTCGCGCCTGATCGTCAACCGTGTCGCGCTCAAGACGCGCAGCGCCGAGCTGGGCGGCTGGATCGAGCGTTTCCGCGAGGCCGCCCATGCCGCTTAGGCTCGACAGTGCCTCGCCCGGTTTCGCGCGCGGTTTCGCCGCGTTGCTCGATTTGAAGCGCGAGCTGGCGGAGGACGTCGATGCCGTCGTGGCCGCCATTCTCGACGACGTGAAGAAACGCGGCGACGAAGCGGTGATCGAATATACCAGCCGCTTCGACAAACTGAATCTTACGCCCGCGACCATGCGCGTCGCTGCGGCCGAGATTTCCCAGGCCAAGCAATCCTGCGCCGCCGACACGATGCAGGCGCTGCGGTTCGCCGCCGAGCGCATCGAGGAATTCCACCGCCGCCAACTGCCCGCGGATGTCGACTATACCGACAAGACCGGGGTGCGTTTGGGCGCGCGCTGGCGGCCGCTGGCCTCGGCCGGGCTTTACGTGCCGGGCGGCAAGGCGGCCTATCCGTCCTCGGTGCTGATGAACGCACTGCCGGCCAAGGTCGCGGGTGTGCTGCGCATCGCGCTGTGCGTGCCCGCGCCCGAGGGCGTGCTCAATCCCCTGGTGCTGGCCGCGGCCGAGTTGGCCGGCGTCGGCGAAATCTACCGCGTCGGCGGGGCGCAGGCGGTGGCGGCGCTGGCCTATGGCACGGCGACCATCGCCGCGGTGGACAAGGTGGTGGGCCCCGGCAACGCCTATGTCGCGGCGGCGAAGCGCCGGGTCTTCGGCACCGTGGGCATCGACATGATCGCCGGCCCGTCGGAAATCCTGGTGCTGGCCGACGCCAAGAACGATCCCGCCTGGATCGCCGCCGATCTCCTGTCCCAAGCCGAGCATGATGAGGCCGCCCAGGCGATCCTGATCGCCGACGACAAGCGTTTCGCCGACGCCGTGACCGAGGGGATCGAGCGTTTGCTCAAGGACTTGCCGCGCCGCGCGATCGCAGGATCGAGCTGGAAGAATTTCGGCGCGGTCATCACCGTGCGCAAATGGGACGAGGCGGTGGAGCTGGTCGACCGGCTCGCGCCCGAGCATCTCGAGCTCGCAATCGAACGGCCGGAGCTGATCGCGGCCAAGATCCGCAACGCCGGCGCCATCTTTCTCGGCCGGCACACGCCCGAGGCGGTGGGCGATTACGTCGCCGGGCCCAACCACGTCCTGCCGACGGCGCGCAGCGCGCGGTTCTCGTCCGGCTTGAGCGTGCTTGATTTCATGAAGCGCACCTCGATGGTGCGTTGCGACGCGCGCAGCCTCGGCGCCATCGGCCCGGCGGCGTTGACGCTCGCCAAGGCCGAGGGGCTCGACGCGCACGCGGCGTCGATCGCGCTGCGGCTCAACGCACGGCGCAATTCCTAGGCTCGAGGTCATGCCCAAGGCCGCGCGGCGCATCGCCAAGATCACGCTCGACGAACGCACCGTCATCCGCCGCAACGCCGATATCGAGCACGACCGCGCCATCGCCATTTCCGATCTGCTGGAGGACAATAGCTTCGTCCCGGCCTCGGGCATCAAGGGGCCGTTCCATCTCCATCTGGGGATCGCCGAGAACCGCCTGGTGCTCGACATCCGCGACGCCGGCGACAAGCCCTTGGAGAAAGTGGCGCTGTCGCTGGCGCCCTTTCGCGGGCTGGTGAAGGACTACTTCATCCTGTGCGAGAGCTATTACCACGCGGTCAAGACCACCACGCCGACCAAGCTCGAATCGATCGACATGGGCCGCCGCTCCGTCCACAACGAGGGCGCCGAGCTGTTGCGCGAGACCCTGTCCGGCCAGGTGGAGGTCGATTTCCCCACCGCGCGGCAGTTGTTCACGCTGCTCTGCGTGCTGCATATCCGCTGAATATCCGCCGCGGAGAAGGGGCTTGACCGGGACGGGGCGGGCAAGGATGTTGGGGCGTTTTGCGGTTTCGAGGTGACGGATAAGGAATGCCGAAGGAAGATTTGATCGAATTCCCTGGGACGGTGACCGAGCTCTTGCCCAATGCCATGTTCAGGGTGAAGCTCGACAACGACCACGTGGTGCTGGCGCATACCTCGGGCAAGATGCGGAAGAACCGCATCCGCGTCCTCGCCGGCGACCGGGTCAATGTCGAGATGACGCCTTATGACCTGACCAAGGGCCGCATCACGTTCCGCTTCAAATAGCGGGCCAGCCGAGCCACGCCGCCCTTGATCCCTCAACGTCTCGTGCTGGCTTCGGCCTCGCCGCGCCGACGCGAACTTCTCGCCCAGATCGGACTCGTTCCCGATGAAGTCGAGCCCGCTGGCATTGACGAAACGCCTCATGCCCTGGAGCCGCCGGGAAATCTCGCCTTGCGCCTGGCCTCGGCCAAGGCCCGCGCCGTGTCCAGGCGCCATCCCGGCGCCTTCATCCTGGCATGCGACACGGTGGTGGCTTGCGGAAGGCGCATCCTGCCGCAGCCGGGGGACGAGCGGGAGGCGCGCCGGTGCCTGGAATTGCTGTCGGGCAGGCGGCATCGGGTCCATGGCGGCGTGGCGGCGGTTTCGCCCGCGGGCAAACTCGCCAGCCGGAAGGTCGAGACCGCGGTGCTGTTCAAACGGCTCTCGCCCGAGGACATCGCCGATTACCTGGCCAGCGGCGAATGGCGCGGCAAGGCCGGCGGCTACGCCATCCAGGGCCTGGCGGGACGTTTCGTGAAAGGCGTGATCGGCTCTTATGCCAATGTCGTGGGCCTGCCGCTTTACGAGACCGTGGCGCTGCTCGCGGGTCTGGGCTACGCCCCGGCGCAGCGGCTGAAGCGGTGAGGCGCGACATCGCGATCGCGGTGGCTTCTCTCGAAGGCGGGGGCGGCGAAAGCTGGGCGGCGCTCATCGAGGACGGCGCGATCGTCGAATTGCGCCTGTCCCGCGCCGGGCAAACGAGCCATGTCGGCGAAATCCATCTCGGGCGGATCGTCGGCTTGCGGCCCGAACTACCGGCGGCGCTGGTCGATATCGGTCTCGGCCGGCCGGGTTTTCTCAGCGCCGAGGATGTCGTGCCCAAGGGCGGTTTCGCGAAGCTGCATGAGGGCCAGGAAGTGGTGGTGATGGTGGCCAAGGACGCCCGCGCCGAAAAAGCCGCGGGCCTTTCCATGAGGATTCCGGGTCAAGTACCGGCTCCGCCGCCGGGATCCCGGCCGCCGTTACGGCTCGACGCCCCCGCCCCCGCGGTGGCGGCGCTGATAGCGTCCTGGCTCGATAGCGCGCCGGACCGCATCCGCATCGACGACCGCGGCGCCTATGCCGAGCTGCGCCACTGGCTGATGGCCGGGCGCCAGGAACTGGTCGGGCGGCTGCAATTCGCCTCGGAAAAACTCTATGAGGATTCCGGCATCGGCGAGGCGGTGGAACGGGCCTTGAGCGCCCGACTCGGCCTCCAAGGCGGCGCTGCGCTGGTGATCGAGGCTTCGGCGATGGCCACCACCATCGACGTCGATAGCGGCCAGGCCCGATCGGCGCTCGCCGCCAATCTAGGCGCGGCCGAGGCGGTGGCGAGGCAAATCCGGTTACGCAACCTGTCCGGCCCGATTGTGGTGGGATTTATCGGCATGAAAGGCCAGGACGGGCGCGCCCGCGTGCTGGCCGCGCTCAAGCGGGAGCTTGCCCTTCACGCCAAGGATTGCCAGGTGCTGGGCTGGACCCGGCTGGGCCATGTCGAATTGGTAAGGCCGCGCCGCGCGCCGTCGCTTGCCGAATTGGCGAGCGAGCCCGGCGCGCGCTAATCGAGGTTCGCGCCCGCGCTTGCCGAGATAATTGGCGGGCGGGAATGACGCTGCGCGTCAGTTGGTGAGGGTGACGCCGCTGGTGGACGTGCCGTTGCCCCCGCTCCCGCCCGAGGAGCCGCCCGAGCAGGAGAACTGGTACTGCATGTCGTTGCCGTAATTGTAGCTGTCGAAATTTCCGCCCATGTCGTTCCAATTGTATTGATAGGTATTGCCGGCGAGCTGCGAGCAACTCGGCGCGGCCATGGTCATGGCCGTGGACATGGTGGTCGTGGTGGTGTCGCAACAGGTGACGCCGGTCATGTTGCCGCTCCGGTTGGTGCTGTTGTAGCTCTCGTTCCTGCCGTTCGAGCTGTAGCAATTGCCTTGCGGCACGCTGGGAAAGGTGGTGCCACCATATCGACTTGTGGTGCCTTGCACGACGTAGAGGGCGCAATCCTGGGTGGTCGAATAGCCCGATGCATGCGAGCCGGTCGAGGCGCCGCCGGGGGCGGTGGTGTAATTCAAACTGGGCGGCTGCATGCTCGAATAGAGCCATTGCGTGTCGCCGGGATGGGCGCCGTAACCGTTGTTGCCGTAGTTGCAGCCGCCCAGCGAAGTGGGCCGCGCGCCGGTGACGTTTTGGATGGCGAAGCCGATCTTCTGGCTGGCGGCGACCGAGAACGTTGCCGTGCTCGGCGGGCTGGCGGAGTTGTTGGACCAGAGCTGATTCATCGCCGAAGCCGGCGGCACGCCGCCGCCCGAGGGCACGATGTACCAATAGACGATGTTGGTGTCGCAGGCATAGCTCACGAACCCGCCCGTATTGAAGGACGCGGTGACGATCGGATTGTTGGCGGTCGCCGTGGTGGTGATGGTCAGCGTGGGCTTCCACAGCGACATCAGCGTGGTCGGCAGGGTCGCGGTGGCGGTGACGGTCATTTGGAAGGCGGTGGTGGTGCCGCTCGAGCTGGTGGTGCCGGGCGTGACGGTGAAGGTGACGCCGTTATTGGTCGGCAGCATCGTGATGGCGTTGCTCATGTAATTGGCGGCGGCGGCGGTGCCGAGGGTCTGGCCAGCGGTGCCGGAGCTGACATAGGCCGAGGCGCCGGCCAGCGCCGCGGAATCCGTGGCGGATTGGAGCTGGGCCTTGAACTGCACCGCGCGCGCGTAATCGACGCCCACGCCGATCGCCAGGACGAGCGGGATGATCATCAGCCCGAAGATGATCGCGACCGCGCCCTTGTCATCACCGGGCAGGCGGCGGATCAGGCGGGACAACAGGGAGAGGCGTTGCATCCGGCTTCTCAGCTATGGGTCACGGTGGTGACGTTGCGCGGGCGCGCGAAGGCGGACTGGGTCATGGTGTAGCTCGACTTCAGCACGTAGCTGATGGGCGAGGTGTAGGCATAGGTCGCCTGGACGATGATGACGCTGTCGTTGACGTTGGGGATCAGGGTCGAGGCCAGCGTGGTGGAGTTCGCGATCGCGGTGGCGGTGTTGCAGGTGACGTCGCTCCAATCCTGCGAGGTGCCCGAGCTGTAATGCGTGACGCTGGCGACGGCCACTTTCAGCGAGGCGCCCGCCAGCGGGTACATGGAGTCCTTGCTGGCGTTGCAGAAATCGGTCATCGACGTGGCGGTGTCGCTGACGTTGGTCTGCTGCGCCACCATGTCGGCCATCACCTGCGCCGCGTTGGCGAGCCGCATGTCGGCGGCGACGTAACGGGTGACCTCGAACACGCCCAAAAACAGCGAAACCATGATCGGCAGGATGAGCGCGAATTCGATCAGCGCCGTGCCGCCCTGGTTCCGGATCAGCTTATGGAGAGTGCGCAGCATCATCAGGGCTCGTTCTGGAAGGCGAGGGTGGAGACGATCAGGTTGTTGCCGTGGAGATATGTCGCCGCCCAAGGAATGATGGTGGAGCGTTGATAGGCGATCTGGGCCAGCACGTCGTCGTTGGTGCTGGAGCCGGCGCTGAAGCTGTTGGAGGCAAAAGAGGTCTGGATCGTCATCGAACTGAAGGTGGCGTTCGTCTGCACGTAATATTTGAGACCGCCGCTGGAGCAGTTGGTGATGAGGTTGCCGACTTCGCCGCAGACCTTGGTGACGAAAGCGGAACTGGTGGTGATCTGGCCCGTCATGATTTGGCGCGAGGCGTCGCGCAACGCGTTGTCCATCACCGATTGCGTGAACAGGATGAGGCCGAGCTCGAAAATCATGCAGACCAGCAACAGGAAGGTCGAGCCCAAGAGCGCGAATTCGACTGCCGCAACGGCGTCGTCGCGGCGCCAGAGCCGCGCCAAGACGCGCGCGCCCTTCCGCCATACGCCCGGAACGGTTTTGAATGGACCGGCCATGCCTTTGTTCTTTCGGTTGGTTTAAATGTTATTGCGCCGGCCTTAACGACTCGTGAACTCCTGGGGAATTGGCGAAAATATCGGCGGTTTCCGGCAGGCGCCGGAGAGGCCGCCGGGCGCGGGCCATACCAAAACCTTCGACAGCGAGGGTTATCCGGTTTTAAGCTTAAGCCATGGATGACGCCCCCTTGACCCAACGGGCCCGGCCCTGTCCGATCTGCGGCAAGCCCGCGATCCAGAAATTCCGGCCGTTCTGCTCCGAACGCTGCTCGCTGGTCGATCTCGGCCGCTGGCTTGGCGAGGGCTACCGCGTCCCGACCGCGGAGAGTCCCGAAGAAGCCGTCCCCAAACCCAAGGCGGGGGAAGAGGGGGAAGGCGAGTGAACTGGACACCATGGTTTATATCTGCGATAAGCCCGCCCGCTCGACATGGGACGCCCAGGTAGCTCAGTTGGTAGAGCACGTGACTGAAAATCACGGTGTCGGTGGTTCGATTCCGCCCCTGGGCACCATGACACCATTCAACCAAGATACCACGATACCGAGATACTTGACAGGCACGGTTTTTCACGCCATAAGACGCGTCTATGAAGCCGCCCAAAGCAATGACGATACGGCTATCACCGGATCAGGCCGAGGCCTTGGAGACCGTGGCGACGGTTGAAGAGAGACCCATCTCCGAGGTCATCCGAGCCGCCATCGCAGAGCACATCGAAAAAAGAAAGAAGGATCCTGCTTTCCAGGATGGGCTAAAGGATCGTATTGAACGCGCCCGTCGTTTTCTGCGCAAATAGGCAGCTCACGGCGCAACGAGTCGCAGAAACTCTCCGGCGAGCGGCCCTTCGTTTCCATGGAAGCTCGCAATGATGACAGCCAAGAATGTCTCAGGATTGATTCGTTCAAGAGCGACGGGGTGCTCGGCCTGATCGGCCAGGAGCGCTAGAAAGCTTGTTTGGGTTCGGCCATTACGGCCGTGCCTGTCGAGAGTGAAAAACGCCGAGAATCATCACTTCGCCGGGATTCCCAGCATAAATCTCGTATACGATGATGTAGGGCAATCGCTGCACCACCCATTCGCGCGTACCGGCAGCTTTTCCAAGACGGCCAGCACTTGGGAAATGGCGTAATATCTCTGCTGCTTCACGAAGCCGAGCACCCACCTGCGCAGAAGCAGCGGAATTTCCTTCCTTCGCGATATACTCTTGGATGGAAAGGAGGTGCGTTCGTGCCCGCGCGCTATAGCGCAGGATCATCGGCGGAAGCGCTGCCACACCTCGGCCATTTCCGAATCGGTCGCGATCTTGCCTTCGCGTACCTCTCGCTTCGCCCGTTCAACTTCTGCGACTTGTTCGTCGGTAAGTTGGTGCATATGTGCGTCCGGATTTGCAAATCCTAGGAGAAACTTCGCGGCCATATCCTGATCGTCTTCAGGAAGTCCGCGAACGGTTGCAATCGCTTCTTCGAGTAGCTTCGTCATGGCTGCCATTATATCATAAAGTTGTAGTTCCGATAGCGCTAGCGAGCGAGCTGGCGCAGCTTACCATATTTTTTGGAAATTCTATTGCGCCGTTCCCCGGCCGAAAGGCCCCGGCGCTCAAATTCCTGGAAATCCGCTTCCATCGCCTCAGTTATTTGGATGCCCTCGATGGCGCTGATCTTTGCGAAGCCCTGGCGGCCAATCGTGTAGCCTTTAGTGCTGCGATTTTCTGACTTAGGCGTTAGCGTTTTCATACCTATTATGATACGACAAACAAGAATTTTATGCACCTGCAACTGGCCATAAATCGATGGCGATGCTCATTGCGGAACATTGCGGCGCATACGCCGGCTGTGGTTCGATGCCCATTCAAGGCGGCAAGTTTTGCGGGTAGAAATACGGGTAGCTTCGACAATGATGAAACGCCATGTTCCGTGAAGGAAAGCAATGAGAGCATCACATGGGTTCGCCCCTGGGCACCATCTCTTTTCTCCGCTGACGGTGGATGATTGGACAGCATGATGAAGGGACGGCACGCCGCGGCGGCGGCAATTCTGGCCTTGTCCTTGGCCGGCTGCTCCGGGGCCGATTTCGTCCCGACCGGCAACGCGCATTACCAGGCATGGGGCGATCTGGTCCAGGTCTTCGACAAGCCGCCGCCGGTCAATTACGTCCGCATCGGCATGCTCACAGTGCGTGGCAGCTGGTCGGAGACCGAAACCGGGATGATCGAGACGCTCAAATCGGCCGCCGCCCGGCAGGGCGCGAACGCCATCGTGCTGGTGGGCGGCCGCCAGCTGGTGGGCCGCAACATGCTCGCCATGCCGGAATACGAAATGTCGGCCGTGGCCATCCGCACCGTGCGCTAGAGCGCTCTCCGGCCGGCAGCCTTAACAGTTTATTACCGGTGCCGGGCTAGACTTCCCCTATCGACCCGGCGGCTTTCTCCATCGAGCCGCCGCGATCGCAAAGGGAAAGGCGCATGACCGGGGCAAATCGGATCTACGAAGCACTGCGCAGCGGCGACTGGCTCGGCCGCGCGCGCATCCTCGCCTATGCCCGGATCCTGTTCGCGGTCGAAGCGGCGGTGTTCCTGTTCCTGATCGCCGGGACGCATGGCTGGATCGTGACGCTCGATCATCCGCTGACCACGGATTTCGCCAGCTTCTACGCCGCAGGATCTCTCGCCGATGCGGGCCATCCCGCTCTGGCCTACGATCAGGCGGCGCATTTCGCCGCCGAACAGGCTGCTACCGAGAAGGGCATCGCGTACCAGTTCTTCTATTATCCGCCGGTCTTCCTGCTGATTTGCGCGGCGCTGGCGCATCTGCCTTATCTGGCCGCCTTCGTCGTCTTCGAAGCGCTGAGCCTCGCGCTTTATCTCGCGGTAACGCGCCGCATCCTGGACGAGAAGCTTTCCGCCGCGCTGGTGCCGATGCTGGCATTTCCGGCGGTGTTCTGGACCATGGGCCTCGGCCAGAATGCGTTGCTGACCGCTAGCCTGTTCGGCGCCGGTTTGCTGACCGTCGACCGCCGGCCGGGCTGGGCCGGAATCTTCTTCGGCGCGCTTTGCTACAAGCCGCATCTGGCATTGCTGGTTCCGGTGGCGCTGGCCGCCGGGCGGCGCTGGCGGGCTTTCGCCGCTTCCGCCGCCACGGTCGCGACGCTGGCCGTCGCCTCGGCCGCCCTGTTCGGCTGGGAAACCTGGCAGGCCTATCTGAGCGTGGCCGTGGATTCGAACGCGACCTATGAATTCGGCCGGATCAATCTCGCCGGCATGATCAGCCCGTTCGCCGCCGCGCGTCTGCTGGGATTCGATTTGGGCGCCGCCTATGCAGTCCAGGGCGCGGCCACGGCGGCGGCGGCGGCGCTGGTCGCTTATGTCTGGTGGAAGGATCTGAGTCTCGAGCTGCGCGGCGCGGCGCTGGCGGCGGCGACGCTTGTCGCCGTGCCGGTGGTTCTGCTCTACGATTTCATGCTGGCGGCGGTGGCGGCGGCCTTCCTCATCCGCGCGGCGCGCCGGACCGGATTTCTGCCTTGGGAAAAAGCCGGACTGGCGCTGGTCTTCGTCATTCCGCTGCTGGCGCTCGGCATCGGGCAGGGGTGGCACGTGCCGGTGGGACCGCTCGCCAGCCTGCTGCTGCTGGCGATGGTTCTGGCGCGATCCTACCGGGAAGCAATCGGCGAGGACCGGGCGCTCAGTCGAGCAGAACCTGGATATCCTCGCCCTTCATCTGCACCTTATAGGTCTTGAGGTCGTCGCTGACCGGCGGGCCTTGCCCTTTTCCCGTCTTCACCTCAAAGCGTCCGCCATGCAGCGGACATTCGATGCAGTCGCCGTCGAGCCAGCCCTGGCTCAGCAGGGCGAAGGCGTGGGTGCAGAGATTGTCGGTGGCGTAGATCGAGCCGTCGATGTTGTAGAGCGCGATCTCGCGCTCGCCCAGCTTCACGCCCACCACGTCGCCCGGCTTGACGGCGTCCAGCTTGGCGACTGTCACCCAGTTACCGGCCATGCCCAATTCCCCCGCGCCGGATCAGGATGATTTGTCGAGGGAGAAGGCCTTGTAAGCCACGGTGGTGAAGGTGTCCTTCACCCCTTGCAGCCGCTGCAAACGCTCGATGACGAAATGGCCGATATCCGCGTCGTCCGTGAGATAGCATTTCATCAACAGATCGTATTGGCCCGATACCGAGAACACCTCGGAGACCTCGGGCACGGTTTCGACCGCTTCCTCGGCGACCTTGTAGGCCTGGCCGAGATCGCATTTGACGCTGACGAAGATGGCTTTCATCGGCGCTCCCTTGTGCCGCCGGCTATTGCCGCGCGGTCTTGCCGCGTCCGGTCAGGAAAGCCGGCATGTGATCGCCGAAGCCTACCACGCCGCTTCCCTCGCCGCCTTCCGGACGGCGATCCTCGCGCGGCGTTTGCGGCGGCGCGGCGGGGCGGGGCGATGTTCCCATGGTCACCGGCGTGAAATGCGGAGGCTGCGGCCGGGGGCCGGGTTGCGGACGATGCTGTTCTTGGCGGTGTTCCAGGCGATGGCCGTGGCCGGCATCCTTGCCCGGTTGAGGGGCATGGGGCTTGTGCGCGTGCTGCGGCTTGGCTCCGTGACCGTGGCGCGGACCATGACCGGCGGATTTGGCTTCGTGCCTGCCGTGTTGCGGCCGGCCGCGGCGGCGGCCGTCGCCTTCCTCGAAGGACAAAGCGGCCTGATGGATGCCCTCGACCGTAACCGGCGGAATCGGCCTGCCGATCAATTGCTCGATGGCCTGGACGAAACGCCCGTCCTCGGGCGCGGCAAGGGTGAAGGCGCGGCCTTCGTTGCCGGCGCGGCCGGTGCGGCCGATGCGGTGGACGTAATCCTCGGCGTGGATCGGCACGTCGAAATTGAACACGTGCGACATGCCCTGGATGTCGAGCCCGCGCGCGGCGACGTCGCTGCACACCAGCAGGCGGATCTCGTTGTTGCGGAAGCGCTCCAGCGTCTCGGTGCGCTTGGATTGCGGCATGTCGCCGTGCAGCGCCGCGGTGTCGAGGCCGTGGCGCTTCAGCGAACGATTGAGGATGTCGACGTCGCGCTTGCGGTTGCAGAAGATGAGCGCGTTCTTGACGTTCTCGACGGCGATCAGGCGGCGCAGCGTGTCGCGTTTCTCGTCGGGCTGGACCACGATCAGCCCTTGGGTCACGAGCGCGGCCGGCGAGGCCGGCGGCGCCACGGAAATTTCCTTGGGGTTCATCAGGAAGGCGTCGGCCAGACGCCGGATTTCGGGCGGCATGGTGGCGGAGAAGAACAGCGTCTGGCGGATCTTGGGCAGCAAGCCCACGATGCGCTCGACATCCGGGATGAATCCCATGTCGAGCATGCGGTCGGCTTCGTCGATCACCAGGATCTTGACGTCCGAGAGCAGTATCTTGCCGCGCTCGAACAGATCGAGCAGCCGGCCGGGCGTGGCGATCAGCACGTCGACGCCGCGGTCGAGCTTGCGCAGCTGGTCGGTGAAGCTTTCGCCGCCGATCAGCAGCGCCTGGTTGAGCTTGTGGTATTTGCCGTAGACATCGAAGGCTTCGGCGACTTGCGTGGCGAGCTCGCGCGTCGGCTCGAGCACCAGCGTGCGCGGCATGCGCGCGCGCGCGCGGCCCGAGGCCAGAATGTCGATCATGGGAAGCGTGAAGGAGGCGGTCTTGCCGGTGCCGGTCTGGGCGCTGCCGAGGACGTCGCGGCCCATGAGCACGTAGGGAATGGCCTGTTCTTGGATGGGGGTCGGGGATTTATAGCCGGCGTCTTCGACTGCCCGTAACACCTCCGGAGAGAGGCCGAGGTCGGAAAAATTCATCGAACGAGTTGCGTCTTTCTGTGATCGTCGTTGGGGGTTGGGGGGATGTCTCTTAATTGGGGTTATAACACGGAAAGTCAAATTATTTCTCGGTTTTGGCCGATTCCGCCCGGGCTTGTTGCCGAATAATCACGGGCTTAGGCTCGGTCATGGCCGAGAAAACCCCGCTGGTGCTGCTGCCCGGCCTGCTGTGCGACCGGGAGCTGTGGAAGAGCCAGGTGGAGGCTTTGGGCGATATCGCGGCGCCCTGGGTGGCGGATCTGACGCTCGATGACAGTTTGGCGGCGATGGCGCGGCGCGTCCTGGCTACGGCGCCGCACCAATTCGTGCTCGCCGGATTGTCCATGGGCGGATATTGCGCGCTCGAGATTTTGCGCCAGGCCCCGGCGCGGGTTAAACGCCTGGCGCTGCTCGACACCAGCGCGCGCGCGGATACGCAAGAGCAGAGTTCGCGCCGCCGCTTCCTGATCGAGCTGGCCGAGAAGGGCGATTTCAAGGGCGTGGCGCCGCGGCTCCTGCCGCTGTTCCTGCATCCCGACCATCTGCAGGACGCCGCCTTGACCGGCCGCGTTTCGGCGATGACGCATCGCGTGGGCAAGGAGGCTTTCCTGCGCCAGCAGAAGGCGATCATCGGGCGGATCGACAGCCGCCCCTTTTTGCCGCGCATCGCCTGCCCGACGCTGGTGCTGTGCGGGCGCCAGGACCAGCTCACGCCCGTCGCGCTGCATGAAGAGATGGCGGCGCTCATCCCGGGCGCGCTGCTCGAAACGGTCGAGGCGTGCGGCCATCTCTCGACCATGGAACGGCCCGAGGCGGTCGACGCCGCGCTCAGGATCTGGCTCGCCGCTTAGGCTTGCGATGCCAGGCCGTCATGGCCAGACTTGTTCCGGCCATCCACGACTTGCGATGCTCGGCTTAAGACATGGATCGCCGGGACAAGCCCGGCGATGACGGCGATAAAAGACGAGCGCCGTACCTGCCGCATAGTGCACCGGCACTATTTGAGGCGCCGCGCCGCTTCGTCGATGAAGCTCAGATCGGTGTACTGCTTGACGTCGAGCGTCTGTTTCAGGAATCCCAACTGCACCTGCGTCGTCATGTCGTGTTGCATGGCGTCGAGATTAGGACGGGCGTCGGGCGAGCGGTAGAAATCATTCTTGGTGTAGAGGTATTGCAGCCGGTCGGGCGGCTGTTTCGACAGGCGCGCGACGATGGCGATGGCATCCTGGCGGTTCGCCGGGTCGAGGAACCAGCGCACGCCCACCAGCATGTCCTCGAAGAAGTCGTAGAGCGCCTTGCGGTTCTGCTCGAGGTAGTCCTTGCGCGCGGCCAGTACGATCATCTGCGATTGGCCGACGCCGTCCTTCATGCGGGCCAGGACATACGCGTTGGCCTCGATATCGGGATTCTGGGTGAAGGGCGGCGCGCTGGCGATGAGATCGGCCTTCTTCTCCAGCAGCATGGGATTCATGGTCGCGAACGCGGTCTCGATGATGGTGACGTCGCGCTTGTCCTCGAGGTCGTGCTTGCGCAACAGCGCGCGCAGCGCCACGTCGAGCGAGCCGCCGATGCCGTTGGTCGCCAGCACCTTGCCCTTCAAATCCTCGATCCGCTTGATGCCGCTGTCGTTCAACACCATGAACGGGCTCGACAGATATCCGGAAACGCCGTCCTGGAATCCGTCGGCGACGACGCGCAGGTCGAGCCCGGCGTTCTGCACGCCCGCGGCGAGCGTGGAGAAACCGAGGGTGATGATGTCGATCTGCTTGGCCGCGATCGCCTGGATTTCGGCCGAGGTGCCGTTGAAATGGACCGGCTCGACGGTATAGCTCTTGCCCAGATGCTTAAAGAGGCCGGTCTCCTGGAAGACCAGCGGCGACAGCACGTTGGTGGCGCTGACCCAGCCATGGCGGATGACCAGCTTCTCGTCGGCGCGGGCAGCCGAGAAAACAACGGCGAGCGCGAACACGGAAGCGGCGATGGCGGATAGGCGCATGGTTCCTCCCCCGGTTCTTTTCCGGCAGGATAGTCCGCGCGCGACTACACGTCCATCGGCGGCGGAGCCGCCTTACACGTCCAGATCGCGCGCGAACTTGGCCTTTTCCTGGATGAAGGCGTAACGCAGCTCGGGCTTGCGGCCCATCAGGCTCTCGACCAGCTTGACCGTGTGCTTGTAGGGCTTCTCGCCCTTGGGCGGCAGGGTCACGCGCAACAGCGTGCGCTGGCGCGGGTCCATGGTGGTTTCCTTCAGATAGCGCGGCGGCATCTCGCCCAGCCCCTTGAAGCGGCTGATCTCGACCTTGCCCTTGCTCTTGGCGAACAGAGTCTTGAGCAATTTTTCCTTGTGCGCGTCGTCGCGGGCATAGGCGGTGGTCTCGCCCTGGGAGAGGCGGTAGAGCGGCGGCACGGCGAGATAGAGCCGGCCGGTCTGCACCAGCTCCGGCGTCTCACGGAAGAAGAAGGTCATCAGCAGCGAGGCGATATGCGCGCCGTCCACGTCGGCGTCGGTCATGATGATGACGCGCTCGTAGCGCAGCTTGTCCGGCTGGTAACGCTCGCCGGTGCCGCAGCCCAGCGCCAGCACCAGATCGGACAGTTCCTGGTTGGCGCGCAGTTTGTCGCTCGAGGCCGAGGCGACGTTGAGGATCTTGCCGCGCAGCGGCAGGATCGCCTGGGTTTCGCGCTCGCGCGCCATCTTGGCCGAGCCGCCGGCGCTGTCGCCTTCGACGATGAAGACCTCGGTGCCTTCAGCCGAGGAACGCGAGCAATCGGCCAGCTTGCCGGGGAGCCGGAGCTTGCGCATGGCGGATTTGCGGTCAAGCTCCTTTTCCTGGCGGCGGCGCAACCGGTCCTCGGCGCGCTCGATGATGGTTTCCAAAAGCGCGCGGGCGCCGGGCGGATCCTCGGACAGCCAGTGGTCGAAGC
>Ga0187803_10000445_pt1 | contig 16603 bp, 14 predicted proteins | sample NC_wetland_sal_i_2_FD_132425 | JGI IMG/M metagenome (GOLD analysis project Ga0187803, IMG submission 132425) | Wetland sediment microbial communities from Neuse River Estuary, North Carolina, USA - Control_3 | ecosystem: Environmental > Aquatic > Freshwater > Wetlands > Sediment | place: USA...
CTTTGCCATGGTTCCCCGAAGATTGAGTAGGTTCCAGGCGAGTCCCTTCGGCACTAGACTGATCATTCTGGGGCTGTCACGGGCTATCGCAAGGAAGTATAGAGGAGTGAACACCAGTAAGCTCGGGACGATAATCCTAATCAGATTTGTGAATTCATAGTTCTTGATCAGAATGGTGTAACTGTTCTTGAAAGAGTGTAGCCTGCGCGAGACCGATAGCCCTGCGTCGATGGTCTTGACTTGATCCCTCGATCTAGCCGAGTGAAAGACGACCGAGCGTGGTTCGAACATGACCTTGGAACCGGCCAGCCACACCCTCCAGCAGAGGTCGATGTCATCATAGTCGAGGAAGAAATCTTCATCGAAACCTTTGACCCTTTCGAAGAGTTCGCGCCGGATTGCCAACGCAGATCCCCTGGCGCTGAAGACCTCTCGGCTCTGGTCATATTGCCCACGGTCTCTCTCATTCCAATCCCCTCCCAGAGATATGCCTAGACCGAAGTCGTCGGCAATGTCCCCTGCCGAGTCTAGCCGCCCGCGGTCCTGAAGGAGGAGAAGCTTCGGCTGAGCTACCCCGACGCCCGGATTCTCGCCAAACAGCACTCGTAGACCATCCAACCAGTCCTTGGTGACCACCGTGTCGACGTTCAGGAACACCAGGATTTCGCCTGTCGCGAGCGATGCAGCCAGGTTGTTCCCTCCCCCGTAACCGAGGTTGGTCTTCGACTTCAGGACTCTGCAGTTTCGCCTCTCATTGAGCACCTGCGATGCCATTCGAAACGACGAGTCTTTAGAGCCGTTGTCAAGTAGTATGACCTCGTATTCCGAATATTCTGAGAGAAGGACGCTCTCCAGGCACCTTTGGATAAACTCCGAACTGTTGAACGACAGTATGATAATCGAGAATGAAGGGCGCCTGCTTTTTTGGTCAACCATCGTCTTCACTCCTTTCCAAATCGCTGATAGCGCGATGATCACCGAGATTCAAATAAGGAGGCGTGCTGGCCTGGTTCAGTAATAGTTGTTGCATCTTACGCCACTTGACCCTGTATGCCTCCAAGTGGAGAAACTTAGAACCTTTAAACAGCTCAACGGGCCGAGGCGGCACAGAAGTGGCGGTCTGCAGGATTTGGGATTAGGCCTTAGAGGGTATCCTTGGGAGTGAAGCCCGAAAAACTCACTTCGGCCTTGGCCGAACGACAAGTTCTGGTCACGGGCGGGGCAGGATTCTTGGGTTCTGAGGTTGTCAGACAGCTCTCCTCTCTCGGGGCGGCAGTGACTGTGTTGGACAACCTTTCGTCGGGGAAGGCATCGTACGTCCGAGGTCTCCCCAATGTCCGGCTTGTTAAGGGGGACGTGTGTGACAGGGGTACTGTTGGTAGGGTGATTGCAGGCCACGAGCTCGTCGTTCACCTGGCCGCTCTTCCTTTCATCCCGGACTCCTATTACTCCCCGGAAGAGTTCTTTCGTGTTAACACCATGGGAACCGTTATTGTGGCTTCGTCCGCAGCCCGGTCAGAATCAATATCTAGGGTCGTACACATTTCGACCAGCGAAGTTTATGGGACAGCAAGGTACGAGCCGATGGACGAAGCTCACCCGACCACCCCTCATTCCACATATGCAGTGAGCAAGCTTGCCGCGGACCGAGCGGTTTACGCCATGTATAAGGAGCAAGATCTTCCCGTCGTAATAATCAGACCCTTCAACATCTACGGCCCCAATGTCACCCAACCCTACATTGTTCCCGAGATTGCATTGCAGCTGCTCGCCAGTAAGCACGCGATTTCTCTCGGAAACGTTTCAAGTTCAAGAGATTTTACCTTCGTGAGGGATACCGCGCGTGGAATAATCTCCGCCCTTGTGGCCGACAAGGTCAGAGGAGAGACGATTAACCTAGGAAGTGGGAATGCTGTCACGATACGTGACTTGGCACTTTTGATGGCGGAACTCCTTGGTAGGAAGGTTCAGATAACTGCAGACCCTCGTCGCTATCGCCCATACGACGTGCAGCGTCTGGTCTGCAACCCTAGAAAGGCAGAACTTCTGCTTCGGTGGAGGGCCATCACTCCCTTAAGGGCAGGCCTTATCGGAACCATCGACTGGATCAGGAGCAATGGGGTGAAGTTCGCGTCGCCGTTTCGGGGCTGGCCCGCCTCCTACTACAGGAACAATCATCACCTGAGGAAATCACGGGCAGGGCAGGTCAATCAATGAACTGGAAGAATCGACGGATACTCGTGACAGGAGGGGCGGGGTTTCTAGGGTCATACGTTGTCGACATCCTCAGGGAACGGGGCGCGGAGTACATAGAGGTTCCTCGTTCGTCGTCCACCGATCTGACGATTCGCGAAAACTGCACACGTGCGGTGAGAAATGTTGACGTTGTGATACATCTGGCGGCCAAAGTAGGAGGGATCGGACTGAACTTGAAAAAGCCCGGAGAGTTGTTCTTCGAGAACCTCCTCATGGGGATTCAACTCATGGAGGAAGCTAGAAAGGCCGGAGTGGAGAAGTTCGTGACTGTGGCAACAATATGCAGCTATCCGAAGTTCACTCCAGTTCCTTTCGCTGAGGAGAACCTCTGGAATGGGTACCCGGAAGAGACAAACGCCCCCTATGGCCTCGCAAAGAAGATGCTGCTTGTCCAGGCTCAGGCATACAGGGCACAATACGGGTTCAACTCCGTTGTGCTCTTTCCGACGAACCTTTACGGGCCGCGGGACAACTTTGACCCTGAAGCCTCCCATGTCATTCCTGCCCTGATAGGGAAAGTTTGGGACGCACAGCGAATGAAGAAGGACAAGATTGTGATGTGGGGAGATGGGACTCCAACAAGGGACTTCCTGTATGCCGGAGATGCTGCGAGAGGGATCGTCATCGCCACTGAGCGCTACGACGGGAATGATCCGATTAACCTAGGGACGGGGGTCGAGACATCCATAGAAGAACTGACAAACCTACTATGCAGGCTGGTGGGGTTCGATGGCCTCATTGAATGGGACAGGTCGAAACCGGGGGGTCAGCCACGGAGGTGTATTTCGATCAGCAGGGCGGAGAAGGAGCTCGGCTGGCGCCCTCGGGTATCGCTGGAGGATGGCCTGCGTATGACCGTAGACTGGCACAGGTCACTGAATCGAGAGCGAAGCTAAGAGGCTGGAACGACGAAAGGTACACAGCCGTTGGCATTCTACTCCCGCATTAAGAGAAAGCGACTCGATCGCGCCATTCGTACCGAGGTTCATTCCTCGCTAAAGCTCAAAGCGAATCAGCCAACACCAGGCTATTCGAGAGGCCTTGCCGAGAAAGCGAAGAGGTTCGGATACTCAAACCTTGCCACCGTGGTAGTCTCCTCTACCATTATCCTTCTAATCTTGGCGCGCACCTACTGGTCTATAGTCACCGGGTACCTCCTCCCGGATGAGAGTTACTACTACAACCTCTTCATAGTCCAGAAATCGCCCCTAACACTGTACAGGCCCGTTTTCCACCTAATGTACCTCTTGTTTTTCCAAGGGACAACGAACGCAACCCAACTTTTCCTAAGAGGCGCAGTCTACTCATCAATTTGGGGGGTCGGATGCATCTTTTGCATGCGCTTAATCCTAGGTGAGCTGGAGATTACGGATCGTGCTTCTGCCCTGGTCCTGATCTCCCTCCCCCTTTTCCCCGTATTCACGGTCATGGCGCTATTCTTCGTTACAGAGACTTTCGCCTTGTTCTTTGCCTTCCTGGGGGTTCTCTTCTTGATTCGTTATCTGAAAAGAAGCAAGCTACTAGAACTGGTCGTCGGGGCAATCTGCCTCGCTCTTGCCTCGGAGATAAGGGAACCGTATTCCCTGCTCTTGGTGGGCTGCGTCCTCGCAATCCCCTTCCTCAAGAGAGGGGCAGGAGGAGTTCTGGCAATCGTGGCGATTGTGGTTTTCGTGTTGATTGGGGCACTCCCTTTTGGCGTGACAGCAACCTCTCTCTCCCTCGGGTGGACAGACGTTGAGGCCTTCTTCGTTGGGTTGGGGTATGGCTTCGGTCCGCTATTTGCACTCCTGATTCCAGTTTGGATCTTCATGACAATTAGGTTGAGGACAAACATAGGACGGTTCGTCACCTTGACAATGCTGCTCGCATTGGTGAGCTTTGCCATAACTTCCGACCTTTCAATTACGGGGCTCGGCGGTTTCAGCATCTACCTGTCGGACATCATCAGACTGACCAGTACTGCAGTCCCCGCTGCTATCGGGCTAGGGTATCTTTACTCGAAGATAAGACCAAGGTACATCCTCGTCGCCCTCCTGATTTATGCGGTGGCGGGTGCAGCATTCGTGCCTCAGCTGGGGAACGCTTTGCAAACGAGCCAGAATCCGACAGGACAGCCGGTTGACAGACTTAGTCTCGGCTACAGAGCTCCTTACTTCAGACTGTACGAGCTGGCCCTCACTGCCGGAAAGACGCTCATAATAGCACCTGGGGGAGTTCGCGGAATAATTGTATACGCGTCCCTGCTGCCCGACGCCACGCTCGCTGTTGTCCCTCCTTCGAGCAGAGCTTTCGCGGCGCTCTTAGCAGAGGGGTGGAACTCCATCTTCCTTTACAGCGAGGGAGGCCCACTCACGCAGGCATCAGCCCTTGGATATCCGGCATACTACAGGTTGATACTGTTCTCAGGCACTCACGGTGGATTCGATTTCAAGTTGCTTTGGAATGATAGCGAGAGTTACGCTGTCGAAATCTTGACGCCGTGAAATCAAACCTACGGTGATTGGCGTATCCACTACTGCTCATCCCTGCATGTGAGCTTTGATACATCGACACACCCAGGGAAGAACTTGGACCTGATTGCTTGGGAAAGTGAGAACTGAGGGAGAAGCGGGGTCAGGAGCTATCGTGCGAGTCTCTTCCTCGATACTGCGCCCGAACTGATCAATTCAGCCCAGCCGCCGCCATGGTCTCGCCCAAGTGTAGGCGTGGCGAAGGCCGTAATTCGGACATATTCAACATTTTCATGTCTCTTCATGTCCAGGGTGAGCGCGGGCTTCGATAAGGTTGGCAAGGTCAGGGTGGCATGGCCTCGGGGATGTCTTGCGTGTCGCCAGGGTCGCCTCGAACTGGTACACAGTAGCTCCCGTATTCTTAGGGGTCAGGAAGCGGACAGTCGTAAATTTCAGGAATGGTTTGAGGTTCGTTTATGCAAATGGTTTGTTCTCCGTTGAGCACTTTCTCGAGCAGCCGTACGCGCTCGCGGACGTGAAGGGGCGGGACGTATTTGATGTTGGGGCGTTCGTGGCCGATTCGGTGGTGTACTTTGTGTGGAAGGGGGCAAGACGCGTGATCGCGTTTGAACCAGTACCCGCCTCTTTCGCAGTTGCGCTGGAGAATCTGCGCCTGAACGCCATCACAAATGTCGAAATCTTCAACGAAGCGATTGGCCCCGCCGAAGCACGGCTGATACTAGCTCAGAACATGCCGGGCGATTCGGGGTTTTCCGCCGCAAGTTGGCAAAACGAGTCCGTTGGCGAAAGAAAGACGATTCGGGTCAGGTCTCTAGCAAGCATGGTTGAAGACTTTAAGCCAAATCATGCAGTTCTAAAGTTGGATTGTCAGGGAGACGAATACGCTATTCTGCTCAATGTCGAGAGAGAGCTTCTGCTTCCTTTCGACCAAATCATACTAGAGTACCACCGTCTTGGCCCTGACCTCATTCTCGAGAGATTGAATTCGGTAGGGTTCGACACGACAGTGACGGATGTTTGGGGCCGAACAGCGGAGACAGCTTACAAGAACTCGGGCTTAATCTACGCCGTTAGCAGAGTCGGAGCCACAGGTTAGTGCTTGAGGCTGGTACCCGTGCCAAGTGTATTCAGCAATTCTACATAGCTCGCTGCGATGGCTTTGGGGTAAGATTGATGCTCCATGAGGTTCCTTCCTGAGCGACCCATGCTATCGAGGTCTACAGTCGAGGAACGCGACATGCGCATCACGGTTTCTCTCAGAGCACTTACACTGGAGAGGTCTGTCAGGTACCCTGGGGCATATGTTTTGACAAGGTCACCGGAAGCCGTTCCCTTCTGCGCAAGCAAGGGCTTGCCCGCCGACATCGCCTGGAAGATCTTCGTTCCCCCCCTGCAGTTAGGGATGTGCGAATCGTAAGGTAGGACTACTACGTCGCACCTTTCGGTCAAGATAAACGCCCAACAGGCGGCCACTGTCTACTGCCCAGATAAAGTGTGGTCCCGGTACCGATGAGATGCCTTCTGCTTATCCCACGTTTGGAACAGGGCATGAGTTTGTCACTCCCGTGAGGGCTTGCCTATTTGCTATTCGTACCCCAAGGCGCGCAGTCTTTCTAAAATGATTGCGTCCTCCTCGGGGATTCGTGGCTTCCCAATCTCCGCCCGATTCATCTCCTCAGCTCCCTCTACTGCGGTGAGCTCCCTAGATATTTCAGAATCTGTCATATCACCGCTTAGGACCTCGATTTGCCGGGAGGCAAAGTTGAATATCGCATAACCTCTCTCCTTGGAGATTCTGATTCTTCGTGCAAAAATTCGCCTGAGATCAACATGCTTCTTGGCGAGCGAAAGAGGATTCGCGTAGTACCCAAAGCTCTCGGAAAGTGCAGTGTCTGATCCTACACTGAAAGGGCGACTTGCGACGACGTTCTCTATGATTCCCGCTACTTCGGTGAGGCTGACCACCGGTCCCCCCACCTCGCACTGGTCTAGCCCAGTAGGGAATCTGACGTATAGAGGTACCCTCACCAACTGATCGTCGAGATAGAACCCGTGTCCATAGCGCCCGCCTTCTCCTATGAGCTGGCCGTGGTCAGACGTCACAATAATCAGCGGGTCTGAGGCCATGACCTCATTCAGGACTTCCACGCACCTGGCAACAGCCAGTGCCGCTCCCCTGCGATAGCCTTCTGCCCACCACCATCTATCTTCAGGCATTCCGCTCAGATACCGAGTTACATCTTCTGCCTCGCCGGCTAGGTAGGGCTCATGCGCCTCCATCAGGTTTACAAATAGAAAGAAAGGAGTCTGGAACCGCTTCCTACGAATCTCTTGCAACACTCTGCCGGAGCCCTTTTCTACTGTTTTCCTCCCGATTCCCCTTCTTGCCATCATAGAGATCGGTCTGGAAAAGGCGAATGCCCCCGTCTCATACGCCAATCTCCTCAACCTTCGGGTCCTGACTAGCTCGCGCGCAGTCTGAAGGGGGTGGGGTATCGCCGAATGATTGGTTTCCCATCCCCCTAGCAACCTGGGTCCGGGAATGGCATCGTCGAACTCGACGAGTTCGAATTCGTCGAAATCGAAGCCGAACTGTGGAGTGATGAAAGGGTTGGCGGACAGACCGTAGGTCCTATATCCGAACTCCTTAAGCCAGCTAACAATACTCCCTTTTCCAAGTCTTGCTCTCGAAAGCGACATCAGCGCTTCTTCAGGAGCATCCAAGCTCGCGTGAATCCCATGTGCTGACGGCAGGTCCCCTGTCATCATCGATACGTGCGACGGAAGCGTCCATGGTCCGGGGGAAATGGCGTTACAAAACTTTCTGAAACCGAGTGAGGCCAACCCGTCCAAACTGTTTGCATGGTCTTCCCGCAGCGTGTCCAGAACAATCAAGCATATGTTCGGTTTTCTATACGTGAGATGACTTGCGGATCGACGATTCTTAAGCCGTTCGACCATTGTCAGGTGATCTGTTCTTATCCGTTTGTCCCTGGTTGGGAAAGCGGCCGGGCGGTCGCATCGTGTTCAATCTGCTCTACATTGAGCGTCAAGTAAAATGATCTGGCCACATCCCAGGCAAGGCTATGGTTGGAACCGAGGGTTCATCTTCTCAATATGCGATATTTACGGTAAGATTGGAAGCCCGCAAGGTAGCCGAGCCACCTTCTGACATTGTAGAGGAGCAATTCGGAATCCCGAGTGAAGATGGCGGCGGTCAGGGCAAGGAACGGGTAGAAAATGATGTTACGAAGAACAAAGGGGAAAGCAGCGACCCCAACGATTGCTTCCAAAATCCTAAGGTTGGCACCCATCCAACGGCCTTTAGATTCGCTCTTGACGAATTGATGGACTCCCGGCACTTCGATGAGGGTCGTCGAGAACCCCCTCTTGCGTAAGTGAAGCCATACGAATGCGTCTTCCGCCGCGGAAAGTTGGCTAGGGATTGTGATTCCTTGCAATGCCTCCTTCAAGAAGAGGGTGGAGTGAGTCAGGAAGAACCTCCTCTTCGACGACGGCCTAACTCGCCACCAGAAATTGGTGTACCTCTGCAGGGGACTCACAGACAGCCTTGACGGGAGAAGAACCACGGCCCCCACGCGGCGTCTGTCGGCCCCTACCTTCCCCAGCAGGCCTAGTGCTTCTTGGTACCATTCGGCAGGCTCCAGTATCACGTCGGAGTCGAGCATCATCAACACTTCGGTTCCCGCCTTTTCCACTAGGAGCTGTCGCGCGTACCCGAGCGACACATTCTCGAAGTAGACGGAGGCTCCGTGTCTGCTGAGAACCTCGACTGTCGAATCAGTGCTAAAGTGGTCCGCAGCTATGATTCGATGAACCGGGACGCACTTCATCACACCCTGAATCGCGTCTTCCAGATAGTCTCCGCTATTGTAGGTGGCCATCAGAACATCGATGGGGGGGCTTCGACCCAAGGCCCCTACCAACGATATTCCGTTATTCATGCTTCAAGCTCCGTGTGCCTGGTAATGCTGGTGGCAAAGGTCGTGCAAGTGGGTGATTTCAATATCAAGGGGAGGTACATAGAATCCTCGCAATGGCGTAGCCCGATTGAATCAAATCGCTGGCACCTTATTGGCCAAGTGCCACTGAACCGTCCTCTGAAGACCGTCTTCCATTTGCACCTTCGGCTCCCAGCCAAGAAGACTCTTTGTCTTACTGATATCAAGAGCTCTGCTGTGCGGACCGACCGGCTTTGATTTGTCAAAGCGGATTGTCGAGGGCCTGAATCCTAGAATGTTGTGGATGATCTCGACTACTTTCCGTATCGACAGTCTCCAATCCACTCCCAGGTTGAGAGGAGTGCCATCCTTTACTAATTCAGTCGCCCTGATGATGCCGTCGACTACGTCGCTTACAAAGGTGAACCCTCTTTCCTGGTTTCCATCTCCCCAAACGATGAACGGATCCTCCTTCCGAATGGACCTGGTAATCAGCGCAGCAATGGCGTGACTGTCGTCATACTCTCTCGGCCCGTACACAGTCAGAAACCTGCACGTGGAGCACGACATCCCCCTTTCCATGTGCATTACTTGGAGTTGCTTCTCCCCGAGAAGCTTAGCCCAGCCATAGATCTGGTCTGCGCTGTCCCAGCCTCGCATCGGACCTGCGTCCGCTTCTTTCAGAAGATATGATTTGTCCCTCTGAAGCTCATTTGGGTATACACAGGCACTACTTGCATAATGAATCCTTGCGACTCCCTCGTCAAGGCAGATTCGAAAGACGTTTTGGTCAACTGCGAACATGGCAGAGCATTCAGTTTGTTGTTCTTCAACGAACCCCCGACCGCCAAAATATGCCGCAAGGTGAAAGACTACATCGGCGTTTCTAACAATGCCCCGAAGTTTCTGAGGCTCGAATTGCAGATCTACATCACTGTAGTCGGGAGCTACTCCGTGATTGTTGCACAGAGAACGGTAATCGGTTAGCTTCCGTCCAAAAAGATGTGGTCTGACTCTGGAGGCGTCGACGACCTTGACTTCGGCTCCCAGGTCCAGCATTGATTCTGTGAGATGCGACCCAATAAAACCGAGCCCTCCTGTAATGACGACGCGCTTGTTCCGCCAGTTCACATCATCAATCGCTGAGCCACGGTATTTAGGGTGTTAACTCACGTGTACGTGAACTACGAAGATTCCGCATGCTCGGTCGGCGGCGTGCATCTGTGCAACTTCCCGTCCTTGACGACTTTCTTGCCATGCCGAGTCCAGGATGAGCTGCTCGTCAGCGCCAACGGGAATAGGAGGATGCGGCAGAGGATGCCGGGGGAGAGGTGCGACAGTGGCTTTCGGCAGCATAAGGCTAAGACATACTCGACCCAGGTGGGCGAGTTGAGACTGAGCGTTCTTAAGGGGGCCCTGCCAATCGCCATACCAATCTCCGTACTATTGGCACTCTACAACTTCTCGCTATCAATCCTCGACTCGCCATCCTTCCCGCACCCCTATGGACCCTGGCTGAATCAGATAGTGAATGGCTATGTCGTCCCCTGGGTCCTGGGCATGGGATACGTCAGAATCGCGACGGGGAGCATTGTCGCAACCTACACCTACTTTGACCTTTTGGCGGTAGCAATGGTCTGTATCCTGTTTATCGAGGTGGGCAGGCAGTATTCGGTGTTCAGGGCGGTACAGGTTACGGCCCTCGTGGTGATGCTGCTGCCTCTCGCACTCTTCCTTGGCCATTCTGACGAGCTCTACTGGCGAGTTGTCAATGTCCAGAAGTATTACAACATTCTGCCTTGGTTCACAAACTTGGACCTCTTGTTGGCCACCGGTCTAGTCTTCGTGGGGACTCTTTCGGTGGATTTGGAGAAGCGAGTCAAGATGTGGCGGAGATCGAGGTCCATGTGAAAGGAGTGGCAACGGGGATTTAGGGCGAGTGCGTCGGAGGTCGAACAGCGACATGGCCACTTCCAGGTTAAGGGTCAGAGGACAGGGCTTTCGCGAAATGGGAATCGTCTCACATGCACAGAGATGTGACGAGCCTGGGTAGGGGGACGAGCCAGGAATTGGCGATGCGGCGCGCGTAAATACCATTGCGAAAAACCATGTAAGAGCACTTGTGTCGTCTCGACCGCTCGTCTCGATTGTGACGCCAACTCTGAATGCTGGGAAGTACGTCGAGGACGCAATAAGGTGCGTCGAAGCGCAGCACTATGTCAACCATGAGCACATAATAGTCGACGGGGGGTCAACCGACTCCACAATCTCCCTCCTGAGGAAGTACGAACACCTAAGAGGTTTCCGATGGATGAGCGAACCTGACTTGGGGATTTACGACGCCATCAACAAGGGCCTAAGGATGTCGAATGGGGAGATTCAGTCGTTTCTTTCGGCGGACGACCTTTACCCTCCCTGGAGTCTCGGGCGAGTGGTGGAGGCCTTCTCGAGGGACACGTCGGTTGACATTGTCTACGGCGACGGAATGATTGCCGCTCTTGGAGGGAAGTACGCCGTGATTTACTTCAATCCGCCAGAGCTGGGCCTGAAATCGTTCCTGAAGATCAATACGCCAGCCACCAATCCCTTCTTCTGGAAGAGACGGGTTTTCGAAGAGATCGGTGGCTACGACATCAACTACAGGATAGCCGGTGACTACGACTTCATTGCGAGGGCTGTCCCTAGGTTCAAGTTCACGAGAGTCGAGGAGGTGCTGACGTTATGGAGGTTCAGACCTCAGAGCACGACCAGCGATAGGGAGGGGGTGGTTGATGAGAACTCGGAAATTAACCGGAAGACTGGAGGGATTTTTTCGAGAGAACGCCTCCCTCTGGTCTACGCAAGACTGGCCGCGCGCTACATACGCGATTCATATCCGGAATTTGCCAGGTTTGCCCTGGTCTGCTTCGCTAAGGAGGACCAAGGCAGATATGGAAACCTGGTGGGGTCAAGGTCAGTCTCCAGACCTCGGTTGCTTCGAGACGTTCTTGTCCCACTTCTTCCCCTATTTCTCCTTACAACAAGGATGAGGACAAGATTCTTTCCCGGATACATCAGGACGGCCACCCTCAGAGAATTCCTCTACAGCTCTCCGTAGCGGGAGTCCCAAGAGAGGGATCACCACCTGCGTTCACCAGTCTTTAGAATATTCACTGTCTGTCGCTTTCATTCTTCACACGACACTAGGAGTCCATTGGAGTTCAATTCTTATGAGCTCAAATGCCAGTCCGCTGAGAACGACCTGATCTGAGCCGACCTTGTACGGATATTGGCTCGAGCCCTCTTGAGATCTAGGGTAGATGAATTGAGCCAGGTATGGATATCTTGAAACCGTGGCATTCACTGATTCAGTCCCAACGTAGAGATAGAAAGTGGTCCAGCGATACGTCAGGAAACTAGTGTTGTTCACGTATCCGTAGGTCGTTGTCGCCAAAAGGGTATCCCCCCCAGGCGTCTTTGACAGGGGGGACCCGACGACAATGAAAGGTCCCCCGCCGGGATTGTCCTGAATGTAGTCTCTCACCTGCACGCCCGGGCTTCTGTAGGACAACGAGAACGGGTTCCCTCCCGTAAAGGTGGGAGTGGATGGGTTCAGGGTGACATTGGAGGCCGCGTAGAGCTCAAGGGTCGGCGTGGCGACAAGCACGAAGATTACGAGCAAGGTTACATAGCCGTAGAGCAGTTTCTTTTTTCTTACAATCAACGCCTGGGCAAAAGGTCCGACGAGGAAGTAGGCGGGCAGCGAGGTGTGGGCAAGCCTGAGGATTGTAGAGAAGTTCCCGAAAGAAACGAAGTTGGGAACAGACGAAAAAGTGAATCCCGCGACAAGGGTTGAACAAAACGCAGTGAGCGAGAGCAGGATTATCACCAATCTGCTGGAATCCCTCAAACGAATGGCTCCGATTGTCACAATGGCCAGACCTACCAGGGTCACCACTGCCAGGATGGGGCCGTACCCAAGTAGCATCGAGAGGACGAAGGTCTCCAGTGTCGTTGAAATTATCGAACCAGGGTCAGATCCCAGCTGCTTGAATGATTTTGAGAGGGACCCTAGGACGACTGAAGCAGCGTGGCCTGATGAGGAGAGGTACAGTAAGGGAGGCCCGACAAAGAGCAGAACGGCAAGACCCACCAAGAGCCACCTCGTTTTCGAGCCGCCGCGAAACTTAGGCTTCCAGTCCCGTGCGGCAACGACAAATGCCAGGGTTCCTCCAACTAGGTACGCCCCGTATGGCTCCCTTACCCCCGCGGCCAGCGTGAAGCCAACGGATGAGCCGAGAGCACTTATCAACATCTGGCCAACCCCAAGTTCGCTCTTTCCTTTGGCAAACCTAAGGAGCATGTAGATCCCTAGCATCGCGAAGAGCAAGCCGACAGGCTCGGTGAGGAAGCTTATCGCCAAGAGAACGTACACCAATATGAAGAGCGCTGAGAACAGGGACAGTGCAACTGTCCTAGCGTTGAATCCAAGTTTCTTCATTATGGCGTAGAACAAGAGTACTGTCAGTCCGCTCCAGAGCAGTCCGTATGCCGGAAGGAAGATTGCAAACTTGTCCACGCCGTTCACTCCGAACAATCGGAACATCACATTGTTTATTTCGCTGAAGACGAAGCGGCCCGGGTAAACACTATGACTGATGGCCAGCTTCGAGTATTCCATTTCGTCGGTGGCAAGGAACCCGGTCGTCCAGATATCCCATTCCCTGAAAATGCTCAGCCCAATCAAGACGCAGAAAGTGCCCAGTAGCGCCTTCCTGTCCACCGGGGCGCCTTTCAGCCGGCCTATCAAACGCCGCAACATTGTCTTGCTTTCCCACGCCTCTTCCTCTGTCTTGAGGAGAGTCGCCCTACCCATCCCTCTGTTGCACGTAGGACGCCAGATTTATTGGCTTTTAAGCCGACGCGAAGATATGGCGCAGGTCCTAGCCAACGAAACGCTCTCGGCCAAAGTGGATTGGGAAGTCGGAACACATGAGCTCTGGGCACCGACATCAGACGTGAAGTGATGGGAATTCGGATGCCCGATCTAGCACGGCCCTATACCTTTCCGCAATGGTTTTTGGATTGAAGTTCAAATCCATTAAGGCTCTACCACGACGACCCATGAGCTCCAGATCTGCCCTCGATGCTTGCATGATTTGCTCTAGGGTTTCTGTAAGAATGTTTGCCTTCGAGAAGTCAGTTTGGTATCCCAACCTGTACTCGTTGACAAGGTTTCCGGATGCTGTTCCTCTCTGCGCTAGAATCGGCTTGGCGTATGGTTTTGGTCCGTTGTTCGCTCTCCTCGTTCCAGTTGGGATAGTTATGGCGGCCCGACTCAGGACTAAACTATCCAGGTTCGTTGTGCTGACGATGCTGTTGTCCCTAGCGAGCTTCGCTATTGCTTCTGACATCTCGGCCGTAGAGATATCGGGGGTCAGCTTTCTCTCCGACCTCATTCGGCTGACCAGCACTGCACTCCCTTTGGTGGTGGGACTTGGATACCTCTACTCGCGGCTCAAACCGAAGTACGTCTTCGTCGCGCTGTTGGTGTACCTGGCAATTGGTGCCGCTTTCATCCCCACCTTGAGCAACGCCCTTCAAAGCAGCCAGAACGTGACTGGTGCTCCAGTTGACAGGCTTAGCCTGAACTACCGAGCGCCGTATTATCGCATGTATCAGATCGCATCCACTTCGGGGAGGACGCTCATCGTTATCCCAGGCGGGGAGCGAGGGGTGTATGTCTACGCTTCCATGCTCCCCAAGGTAACGCTCGCACTTATTCCCCCCAATCAGGGAAACTTCTCTCAGCTGCTGGGACAGGGCTGGAATTCCATCTTCCTCTACAGCGAAGGAGGTCCACTCACCATGTCGTCGGTGGCCACATACCCATCATACTACCAGTCAATTACGTTCTCCCACAGCTACGGCGGGTATGTCGTCAAACAACTCTGGAACGACAGCGAAAGTTATGCTCTGCAGCTGGTCAAGCAATGAGACTTCCAGGAATCTGGGAACTGTCATTCCAGGTTGGCTGAACCGTGAGGGCGTAATGGCTCCTGATGCTTCATTGATTCAGATTTGGTGACGACGGCAGGGGAAGACCTTTGAGACGGGGCAAAGGCGGTTAGACAAGGTGTCCGATCTTGGGTCTCCGAATCCTGCTTTGCACGCCGATGACGGGCCCCTCCGGTTATGGCGTCGGATCTGTGGTATCAGGCCTTCTGGCGGCAATCAGAAAGCGGGAAGCTTCCGTTGATATTCTGAAGTCTTCATCGAAGTCGGGGAGTGCAATGGAAATGCCGGGCATGCTTGGGTTGGCCCTCTACTGGTTTAGGGCCCTAAGGTACGTTAGAGCCCACGGCCCCGAATATGACGCTCTCTGGCTGCAGTCACCCATGGTTCCCTTCCCCCGAAGGGTAGCAGACCTAGGACCGCCCGTGGTGTTCACATTCCATGCCAGCTACATCGGGCTCTACCGGGCTCATTTGCGCTATGGTGTGTGGTATCTTGTCCCCTACTATCTCCTCGGGGCCGCGATTGAGAGGGTTCTCCTATTACAGCTCTCCAAAGAGAAGGGACGTATCAAGGTCACAACAGTTTCCCCGGCCGCTCGCGCCGAGTTGATTGCGAACGGGCTCCGGTCACAAATTGTGTCAATTCCGAACGCGTCCCGGTTTGCGAACTCGATTCCAATTGCGAAGAGCGCGGCCCGAAGGATGCTTCGAGAACGAGGGATAATGATCAACGATGGGGACAAGGTGGTGATCTACGTCGGCCGGGTCACCCCGGGCAAGCGCCCGCTTGATGTGGTAGGGCTATTCAAGCAGTTGAGGGCTAGGAATCGCATGGCGAAACTACTCGTTGTTGGGGACGGCGTGCTCTTAGATGCGGTGAGAAAGCAGGGAGCGGTGATAGGGGGGGTCTACGCTCCCGGTTACATTCCCTCGGAGGACCTCCCGGTATTCTATCAAGCGGCAGACCTCTTTGTCTCCATGTCACTCCATGAGGCATTTGACTTGGCTGCTATTGAGGCATCTGGCTTCGGGCTACCTGTGGCACTCTCTGCCATTGATGCACACAGATGGCTGATCGAATCAGGGTTGGTCAGGGGTCTGCTGATAACGGAGTCGACGGGCGCTGCCGACCTGACTAAGTTACTCGAGGAGGGTGGCCCAGTCCCGCATGGAACGGGAAGTGCCACACTGAACTGGGACGACATAGCGGCATCCTACCTCGAATTGCTCAAGGGAGAGACAGCTTAGCCTTTGCCCGAATGCGATGCCCAAACCTGTTGAGTGGCCTACGGACTGCCCGAGGGCTCGCTCTTGAAACCCTTAGACGCCTTGCCTCGAGGTTTCGGAGGAAGTTGCTCGCCTTCGAGAGGAATCCGAGTCCTCGAGCGGCCTCAGAACTCGGCTCGAATCTGCACTGACCCAGCTAACGATCCTAGTCGCTGGGAGTCCGTCATTGGCAAGGGCTAGCGTTCCATCCTTCGGGTGGACTTGGCGACGTCTACGTAGCCGGGGAAGAACTTGGACCTGAACTCCTGCGCAAGCAGATACTGAGGCAAGAGCGGCATCAACAAATCTCGAAGGAGTCTCTTGCTAGACACAGCGTTGGAATCAATCAACCTTGCCCAGCCGTCACCCATATCTCTCCTCAGCAGGTGCGCAAACAAGCGCCAGAATGCCGGGTACGAACTCCCTAGGAAATAGCCCGTCATTCTGTAGTACATCAAGGGAAGACCTCTGGAGGAGCTTAACCCTCCGAGCTTCGCGCTGACCTGGACCGATTCTCGAAATAGGGTCTGTCTGTCCCTTGTCTTGCTAAATGGTCTGAATCTCCACAAAGTAAGGACTTCGTCTATCTTAGAGAATACGTAGTTGCTACTGGCCCTCGCTACAAAGTCGTAGTCGCCTGCGATCTTGAACC
>Ga0187803_10000446_pt1 | contig 16584 bp, 26 predicted proteins | sample NC_wetland_sal_i_2_FD_132425 | JGI IMG/M metagenome (GOLD analysis project Ga0187803, IMG submission 132425) | Wetland sediment microbial communities from Neuse River Estuary, North Carolina, USA - Control_3 | ecosystem: Environmental > Aquatic > Freshwater > Wetlands > Sediment | place: USA...
ACTCGGCTCTCTATTTGCGGGCTGCCGCCTTGCTGCGCGAACTGGCCCTGGCACGGGCCGATGGAAGCTTGCGCCACTTCCTGGCACGACTGGGCCGAATCGATGTTCTGGTCATTGATGACTTGGCCATGGCGCCGCTGAATGAAAACGAGCGCCGCGAAGTCTGGGAGATCTGCGAGGATCGCTACCAAACTCGCTCCACCGTCCTCACTTCCCAGTTGCCGGTCTCGCGCTGGCACGAGCAGATCGGCGATCCTACCATCGCCGACGGCATCCTCGACCGCCTGGTTCACAATGCCCACCGCATCGAGATGCGCGGAGAGTCCATGCGGAAGAAACGCAATCCGCCGCAGGACGAGAAGAAGGAATCAACCAAAGCAAGTTTCCGTAAAATGTCTAAGTTATAGCGCCAACTTCCCACAACCGGAGTTCGGGACAACTTCCGGAGCCAGCTTCGGCTTCCGATTTGCACCCAAACCGTTCGGCTCTGCCTCACGCGGCTGGCGGACTGTCGTGGCTCCACAACGAAAGTGCCAGGCCAACGACCATAAGAGCGATGAGTGCGAGGTTCACAAAGACGCCCGGGGGTGTTCCCGTCCTGACAATGGGCATCACAAGAAAAATCAGTCTTCTGCTCAGGTGTTCCAGCAGGAGTACGGCAAACAGGAAGGGAACCAAGGCGCGATATCGAACCAGGACCACGATACACAGCAAGCAGAGGATGAGCTGGCCCAGTCCCCAGGCGGCAAAAAGTGAAACGACTGCCTGAGCGCCGGCTGGCGTAAATGTGTCTAGTGGAATCCCATCTGCCGAACTCGCCACCGTGTGACCGTTGAAGATGGAATTGACGCTCATGGCAACTTTCACCAGCACGACTAAGGCGAACAGCCAGAGAGCGAGCTTGTAACCGCGATAAGTGTTGTCGACTTGCCTGGGCAGAAGTCGGTTGAGCATGGGACCTCCGGTAACGGCGGCTGGGCGGACTCTGGATTGTCTAACCTGTACTGGCCCGCTCCTTCCATCGTTGAACGTTCACCCCCTTCACAAGCAGCCATAGCATCAGTGATGCTTCGGCGATGATACCGACAACCTCAATGTAGGTGAGCAGATAATTTGCGAGCGACGGTGACAGAAACGTCAGCCACCCCAAACCGGAAAGCGCCATCAGCACGCCCAGAACTCGAGGAAGGAAGGTCGACTTGAAAATGAGATAGCCGATTAGGGAGTTAAACATCCCGAAAAATACCAGGGAGATGTAGGCGGCCTGAACGTTCAACTTGATAGACATCATCGCCATAGCCTGCAACTGGTCCACCTTAAATGCGCTGAGGTACGGACTGCCTTCTAGTATGACGAACGGGGCGACTCGAAAGAGGGTGCCGCAAGCCTGAATCGCGCATGCTACCAGGCTGAAGAACGCTGCGAGCAAGGCGACGGTCTTGTTCACAGGCTTAAATAAGCCGTAGAAGAGAACCGTTACAGCGACGTATAGCGCAGTGCCGATGAGACCGACTGCCATACTCAACCGAAACAATCGCTCGTGCGCCAGGATGTTGGTTGCTGTTGCCGCAGGGTCGCTAGATACAATCATCCCGCGAACGAACAACTCGCTGGATACGGCCGTGAGAAAGTAGAGCATGTAAACCACGCCGGTAATCCTGGCCATCGGACGCGGTGACGCTTCTGCAATTCGTTCCATCATTACACCTCATGCTCAGGCTTCATTCTCCAGCCACAGTTGCATCCGCCAAAAGCAACGATCGCCTTAACGCCTGATAGCGTCAGTTGTCGGGCTGCACCAACTCTATTCTTCTAGCTCGCTTTCTTCCGCCGCATCGGTGGGATTCGAGAACTCAATGCGATACCCATCGGGATCGGTGAGCGGTACTACCCAGAGACGGTTTCCCACAAACGGACGTTTCCGCGTCTGAATTCCGCGCGATTTGAACTCGCGATAAGGAGCCAGCGCGTCTTCGCACTGGAAACAGACATTTACTCCAGTCCCCAGCGTTTCGGCTTACCTCCGGGCCGGAACTCCTGAAGCATGATCGCGGCGTCGCCAAGCTCAAGCCAGCACCAGCGATTCTCCCGTCAGGATGGTCTTCGGCGCGGTCGGGAATCCAGTAGTTCTTCATTTTGAACCCAAGCCCATCAACATAGAACCGTAGAGAAGACTCCATGTTGGTGACGCCGAAAAACGGGACAACCTGCTTAACGTTCACGCTCGTGACGGTCGCAACGGCCATAATTCACCTCACAAACATCGCTGCTTATGGTAGCAATAGAAGCCGACTGTTAAAACATCTCGATTGCTGGAATCTCAATCGGCTATCAGCGCCGCTCGCCGACTCACTGGCCCCCTCATCGTCAGCTGCACTTGCCCCTGAGAAGCGTTTTACCACGGGCCGCTAGCTTGGGGAATGTGCGGCAACGGGCTCGCCTACTGTCGTCCAGGAAACAAGCCCAGCTGGCGAAGGATGAGCAACTGGCTTGTCTCAGTCCATTCTTCCTTTATCCTTCCATCCACAACGCGGAAGATGCTGATTCCGCGGCCTTCCGCTTTCTTCCCAGTCGCGTTCAGGCCGTTCCCACTGCCAGTGTTTGTACCTCGTCCTCTCCACAACACTGTCACAAAATCGCCTTCTGCGATTTCTCTGTCGACGGTCAATTCCAGGTCTGGAAATGCGGCACGCCAACCGTGATCAACTGCCTCACTCTCGTCAAAATCGAGGTCTTTGGTTGTCTCATGATTCACGTAGTCTTTGGCGTAGATCTCAGCCGCCACCTCGAACTTTCCTTGCGAAAGGATATCGGTGAAGACCCTGCGCACGACCGCCTTGTTCTTTTCGGCACGCAAGTCCTTGCCGAAGGCTGGCGTGACGGCGAGTATCGCCAGCACTGCTGCAACCAAGATCCGATTCATGTGAGACTCCTCCTTGGTAAAAATTCCTCATCGTTCTTGAAGCGAACCATCTTCCCACACAAACACCTCTTCCACGGTCTTCCCAAACGCGCGTGCGAGCTTGAAAGCTAGCGGGAGAGCAGGATCATATTTGCCGTTCTCAATGGCAATGATTGCTTGCCGCGAGACTCCCACGATCTCCGCCAGCTGCGCTTGCGTCCAGTCTTTCTCCGCGCGCAGTACGCGCAGCCGGTTTTTCATCGGTAGTGCCTTGCTGCGATCACATACCCAATGCCGTAAAACAGGGCCATGAAAATCCACACGATGCCGACATTGAGCGGACGCACGGCCTGCGCCTTCTGCAAGTATCCATAGACAAACACCGCTAAGCCGGTTAGCAGGAATGCGATTGCGACCGCCTCCAAGTGCACATGTCGCAAAAATTCATCGAGTTGCCGAATCCTGCGCACGATCACAGCTACCAAAACCAGATTCGCCGGTATTGGCAGCAGTGCGAAGATGATTCGGGTATGCGATCCGAACCCCGGCTGTCCTAACAGCCAGCCGGCTCCGATATCGATTGCGGTAGCGACACAAAGAACAACCAACAAAGTGCCGACGGGCTGAACTGAATTTCGGACAGTCATCTCTTGGTTGAGGTCACTTTTACATTACAAAATGTAATGTATACGCAACATACTTGGAGATGTCAAGCTTTTTCTTCGGAATTATGCCTTTGACAAACCCATTTTCAAACAAGGACGACAAAGCGGTTCCGGTGTAAGCTGGCGACATGTACATGCAAGATAAGTTCCAGAACGCCAGATGGATCATTTTCAAGGTCGCCCTTGCCGTTGTAGCCGTCATCGTAGTATGGAAGCTCATCATTCGATGAGATTGGTTTTTAGCGAGTCGGCTTAGGCTCTTCCCTGTTCACCTTTTCCGGCGGCTTCACCTTGAGCACGTTCGCTATCACTTCCTTGAAGGGGAGCGGGATGTGCGGGATCGGCTTCGAGTTCGTTGTTTTCTTCGGGTTCCTCTTTATTCATCATGTGGCTCCGTCGCATCTTCTTCCACAATCTGATCCCAAAGTAGGCGTGTGTCATCGATCTCCGACTGCACTACTTCCGCCACAGACGGAACCGATGGAGCACCACGTGGATAGGGAGCGACTATCAGCAGTTTGTAATCAGCAACATTGCCGCTAAGGGCTAATAGACCGTCACGAGTGCCGTCGTCATGGTATCCATCCATCGTCTGCATTTCATCAGCTTCGTAAATTATCGCCGTTGCAAGATGAATGGCGTCAGGTGTTTTGATCTTATTTGTTGATACGTTGTACTTCTCCCTGATTGTCGAGGCGCGATCCGTTATTCTCATGTGCGGCGCAACTTCTTGAACGTTCTTTCGCCGGTGCAGCGCGGCGGTCCAGCGGAGAGTTGCATCGCGCACCGCGTTGCTGATGACAAGGAATTGGCCGCCCATATCAGGCAATGCATGGCAAGAGTCCAGTCTGGAAGCAGTACCTTAACTCTTGGGGCGTACAGGATGCGCCAGAAGACTACCTGGCCAAGAAAGACCGCTTGATCGTGCTGCGGCTCGACCTTTGCGACGACCCACCTCTGCCCGGACTGCGCAGCGATCTGGCGTGGGTATGGCGACTTGTGCTGGCTGCAGGCGCGTTATATTTAATCCTTCGCTGACGTGTGGAGTTTCTAACCCGGGCAGCGCGGCTGCGCTGTGTCTCCATCAAAGCGGGATGTTGCAGCAAGTTGGCAGCGGTGGGGATGGAGACAGACGTGTAGACTGGCTCGGCTCATGTTGATAGCGGTTAACAACCTAATCTGGAAAAGAGTCAGGAGCAACATGAAGACACTAGGAATCATCGGGGGCATTGGAGCAGAATCCACGATTGACTACTATCGCTCTCTCATCCAGATGTGGCGTGAACAGACGAAGGATGGAAGCTCCCCCGCCATCGTTCTTAACAGTATCGACTTGAAGAAGATGCTCGATCTGATCGCGGCGAACGAACTCTCCGAGGTAATCGAATATCTAGCTGACGAAGTGCAAAGACTTGCTCGCGCCGGGGCTGATGTCGGGCTCTTGGCTGCAAATACTCCCCACATTGTTTTTGACGAGATTCAGCGCCGATCATCCATTCCTCTGATCAGCATTGTGGAGGCGACGCGCGAGGCCGCGGAAGAACTCGGGCTACGCAGACTCGGCTTATTCGGTATCCGATTCACGATGCAGGGACACTTCTACCCGGACGTCTTTTCCAAAGCAGGGATCGCCCTGGTCGTTCCCGAGGAAAACGAACAAGCTTACATTCACGATATTTACATGAATGAACTGGTGAAAGGCGTATTCTTGCCGGAAACGCGGGAGCGATTGCTGGCGATCGTCGACCGGCTGGCTAAACAAGAGCACGCGCAGGGGTTGATTCTGGCCGGAACGGAGCTGCCGCTGATTTTGCGGGAAGCGAATTGCGGCATCCCTCTTCTTGATACGACTCAGATTCACGTGAAGGCCGCTCTGAGGCACCTGTTGGCTTAGCAAACAAACGTACATACTTTCCCCTGGAGGCTGGGAAACGAGATGCCTAGAACGACGATTGCTGTTTTCGGTGCGGGCGGAGTAGGCGTGTCGACCGGTCCTGCGTCCGCCGGATTGTCTGTGACTTGCGCCGGAGTAACCTTGAAATCGCCCCGCTGAAGGGAAACCTTCTGAGCTTGAAGAGATCATCGGTGCGGTAGTCCGCTTGGGCGATCAGAGAGGAGTTCCAACTCCTACGATAGATTGCGTTTACGCCTCGCTTCTGCCTCAGAAACTCCGTACCCGTGGGCTTAGGGGCAATGGCTGTCCAGGATGTGATGGATGGCAGATCGGCTTATCAAGTGCTTGAAAGTGCGATCCAGAGGGGACGCGGCCGAACTGGAGAACTTCATCTTCGAGTTCGTCAAGATCCCTTCCGAGAACCCTCCGGGAATGCACTGCCGAACCAGGCCAGCTTCACTCGGCCTTGACCTCCTCTTGTTTCTATTTTTGTTGTCGCTGGTGACGTTGTCTGCACGACAGCGTCGAAACAACCTAAAGGAACCGGTAACAGCGAAAGACGGGCTCCCCGGACTTGGAAAAATACACGAAGGAGAATGAACCATGAAGACCTACCAGAAACTGGCGCTGGCAGTGCTGGCCGGCGTCTCGATCGGCATTGCTGGCGCCAAGTTGATTAGTGCGCAGCAAGTCAAGACGCCGCCTGGCTACGTCATCGCGGAGGTTGAGGTAACGGACCCCGCTACCATGCAGAAATATGGGGATAAGGTGTCGGAAACGCTAGCGCCTTTCAATCACCACTATGTCGTTCTTGGCCACAAGATCCAGGCTCTCGAGGGCGAACCGCCAAAGGGCGGCATCGTGATAATCGCTTTCGACAGTGCGGAGAAAGCACGTGAGTGGTACGATTCGCCAGCCTATGAGGCGATCAAGCCGATTCGACAGAGCGCAGCCAAGAGCCGCATATTTATCGTCGAAGGCGTCGCCCCCCAGTGAAGGCATTCATCGAGATGATCGGAATTCTCGTGTTCGAAGATGTTGAGGAACTCGATTTTGTCGGTCCGCTCGAAGTGTTCGGCACAGCAGCGAGGCTGGGCGCGGACTGTCAGGTTACGATTACCTCCGAAGATGGCAAGCCGGTGCGGGCCCGCAACGGCCTGAAGATCATTCCAGACTGCTCTTTCGACAACCTGCCTCATCCGGCGATTCTCATTGTGCCGGGTGGCTTGGGCGCGCGCACCCATGCACGAGCAAACCCTCGAATCTTGCAGCTCGTCCGTGCTCAGACAGGCATAGTAGCATCGGTGTGTACTGGCGCACTGATTCTTGCGGCGGCGGGTGTGTTGGATAACCGCCCGGCCACGACTCACCATTCTGCCTTCGACATGTTGCGCGAATACAGCAGTATTTCTGTTCGGGAAAATGAGCGCTGGATCATCGAAGGAACCATTGCGACTTCCGCCGGTGTAAGCGCAGGGATCGATCTTGCGTTGGCGTTGGTGGGCTCTAAGTGGGGAGTAGCGATTGCTGAAGCGGTCGCCGACAATATGGAATGGAACAGCACACAGTGGAAGCGGAGAACGCCGAAGCTGGCAGGCCCACATGAGAATCGGTCGTGAATTGACTATGCGAGCCTTGCCGAGGCCGGCACTAGTCTCCCCTAGCCATCGGTTAACCCGACTCAAGGATCCACCTCCCCAGTGGCAGCGCCTTCACGGGAAGCGGATGGGGATTACGTTGAGGATGTCCGACCAGGCATGCGACATCATGCCCGGCCGTAGGCTCTTGCGCCAGTGTGCGAGGATTCCAAAGAGTAGCCCTAGCACCGTGATTGTGATCACCTGCTTACTTCCCTGGTACCAGTGGCCGACGCCGAAAAGGACGGCTTGAGCCAGCACCGCGAGCGCCGCGCTTCCCGTCAACGCGAGAACTTGTCTCTGCAAGTAGCCACGATACACCAACTCCTCGCAGAATCCCGCTGTCATCGACATCATTACCCAGAGTGTGACTTCAACCACTCCTCGCGGGTTCAGAAATCCGAGGGACTCCGTATGGCTGGGTCCAAGCACGAAGTTCATGCCTATTGCTACCGCGGTCCATACAATCCAGAAGGGTGCGGCAACTGCGATGTCGAGCAGCACAGCTTTCATGTTGCTCCAACGTCCGCCAATGAGGTCGCGCAGTCGGACTGCGCCGGGGAGCAGTCCGCCAACCCATACGCAAAGAGTCAGTGCCCACTCGGCGGCGATTACATATAAATAGAGAATTACGTTTCCGTGGTGCTGCTCGCCAGGGGCCGCGCTGCGGCTCTGCATCCGGTAAAGACCCGCAGAGATGGCCAGCAGGATTATCAGCAGGCCCAGAGTGTGCCATAAAGGTGCGGCCAAGCTTGGCTTCGCTCGCCGCGTCGATTGTCCCGCACTGCTTGCCATAATCATCTATTCAAAGGTGAGCGCCCTTGAGGCAGGCTCCTAGTGAGATGAGCGGGGTTTCGACCGCTGTTCGTGTCATCTGACGAGCCCGGCTTGCCGCGACGCTCGTTGCTATTCCAATGGTCACATCCGTCCGACCCAGCGCTGCCTGTGGAGAATGTATGCAGCAGAAGGTTTCGTTCCCGCTTCGGGCACCAGCCGGTAAGCACCCGACCCAACCGCGCGGACAAGTTTAGCAATATCGCTATTTGGGTCGTCCAGGTTGCCGAAAACACGCGCTCCGGTTGTGCAGGTTTTCACGCAAGCCGGCTTGTCGCCACGGTCGACCAAGTAGGCGCAGAGAGTGCATTTTTGCATCTTCTTCGAGTCGGCGTCGAAGTAATGGATGCCGTAGGGACACGCTTTCTGGCATGCTTGGCAGCCAATGCACTTTGCGCGATCAATTAGGACGATGCCGTCTGGGCGCTTGTGCGAGGCGCCGGTCGGGCACACTTGGACGCAAGCAGGCTCGCGACAATGCTGACATGCCAGGGGAAGAAAGTACATTTGTAGCCCGGGGAAACTGCCGCTTGGACCGACTTCGTGGACGTGCGTCCAGAACGCGTCGGGTTGAAGACTGTTTTCCTGTGCGCAAGCCACCGTGCAGGCGTGGCACCCGCTGCACCTGTCCAGGTCGGTCACGATGGCAAACTGCGTCATTTTGCCTTCACGCTTCCTTTCTTGGACTGTGCTCCGCAAATTCCTCCGGGCCGGCGTACTTCCGAGGCTGAGTGCTCCCGTAGTACGGCGCCTCCCACACATAGGGAGGCTCTTCTGCTTTGTAGATCCGGCACAGCTGCGAGCGCAGCGCGGGCACACCGAGGGCTGGATCATGTGTGTCGCCGGGGACCAGGATGTTGGCGTTGGCGCCGTCCCAACCGTAGCCCGGCAGGCCTAACTCGCGGCATCCCTGCCACCAACCGTGCGGTGCTGAGACGACCCCGGGAAGAATGCCAGCGGTCACCCTGGCCTTCATACGAATTCTTCCGGCGCGGGTCTCGATCCAGATCCACTCGCCATTCGCAATGCCGAAGCTTCCCGCGGTCTCGCTGTTGATCTCGGCTTCTGGATGTGGATATAGCCTGCGTTGCAGGTAGTTATTGCGGTGCTGCGAATGATAGAACACGGGTAAGTGAGCACCGGTTAGCACGAGCGGATACTTACTTGCGGATTCCGGCCTGCTGTAGGGGCTATCCGCCGGCTCGGCGTAATCGGGTAACGGATCGAAGCCATGCTGCCGAGCGATAACGCTGAAGATCTCGATCCTACCGGAAGGAGTTGGAAACCCGACGAACTTGCCGGTTTTTGGGTCCAGAGCCTTGTAGTAATCGAGCGGCGGCGCCGGACGTCCGCCCTCGACGGGGAAACCTGCGGCATGAGCGGCAGCCGCATTCTGAGTTTCAATTTGCTTCCTCCACTCGCGCCATTCCGCTTCCGTTTTCCAGGGCCAGCACGCCGAGTTCACTCGCCGTCCCAATTCAATGTAGAACTTTTCGTCCGTCCAGCGCTCGTACATGGGGCCAATTACGGGCTTCTCGCCGCGTTCGAACGGTCCCAGGGCCGCGGGGAGAACAATATCGGCGAGGTGGTTGGTGGGAGTGAGATAGAGATCCATGTCGACCAGGAAATCGAGCGATCGCAAGCCCTCGTAGACGATCTTCTGATCCTCACACCAGCCACCCAGTGGATTGCCTTGCACCATGAGGTAGGCCTTGATCGGGTAAGGCTTGCCGGTTTTCATGGCGCGGAAACAGTCCAGCATTGCGGGCTGGCCCGGTTGCAGCGGATACTCGTTTAGCGCAGGCTCCAGCGAGTGCGGCCCTTGCATGACAATGTCGTATTCATCGTCGGGGACGCCCCAAGGCGCAAGGGTTCGCGGTCCGCCGGAGCGCCGCCACTCACCCGCTATCCATTTCCAATGTGGCGTGCCACAGTTTCCACCCGGCCGGTTGAGGTTGCCAGTCAGCACAGAGAGGATGAGCTGCGCACGTATTGCTTGAAATGTGTTGGTGTGTCCTTCGATGCCCTGGCCGCCGATCTCCAGGCAGGCGCTCGGAGCCTTGGCATACATGCGCGCGGCCTCGCGTATCTTCTCTGCCGACCCCGTCCAACAAATCTCCGCCGCCTTTTGCGCCTCGTACTTGGCCGCGCCCTCCGCAAGCAATTGCAGCACGGGTTTGCACTCGATTCCTTTGATAGTGAACGTTCCGAATAGCGCAGGTTGGAGCAGAGGCGTATCTGCAGGTACAGCGCGCTCTCCGGTGCTGTCCCAAACCATCAATGTAGGACGCTTCGATCGGTCGACGACACAATCCGGGAAGGACAGGAAGTCTCGGCCATCGCCACCTTCGGTTACATCCGCTTCACGAAGGAGTTGCATGGTATCGGTGCGGACGAGCATGGGCGCGTTGGTCCACTTGGTCACAAATTCCTTGTCGTACAATCCCTCCGACAAAATGACGTGAATCCAACTGAGCAGCAGGGCGCCATCGGATCCAGGCCGCACCGGGAGGAAGATGTCTGCCTTGTGGGCCAATGGATGCTCGAAGCGAGGATCAACCACGATGAGCTTGGCCTTACGTTCGAAAAGGTCGTCCATGAGTGGGCGGCCTAGCATTCCCGCATATGCCCAGGGCGGGTTCCGGCCCCAGTAAACCTGACAAGCCGTCGAGTCACTCTCCGGTTCGATATCGTGTCCGGCCGTTAGAAGGGTGGTCGCCCTCCACGGTCCATAGCAGACGTGAGCTGGAAAGACCAAATTCGGAGTGCCCAGAGAGTTCTTTAGGCGTATACCTATGGATTCTGAGTAGCGGCCTGTGCCTTGTCCAACCGCGATGGCATGTGCCCCATGCCGCTCTCTTATGCTATTTAGGGTAGTGGCAATCGTGGTGAGAGCTTCCTCCCATGAAATTCTCACCCAGCCTGGATCGGGATCGCCTTTGGGCCGAGTTCGCTTCATCGGGTAATTGAGGCGCTCGGAACTGTAGAGATTCCTGATGCTGGCCTGCCCTTTCGCGCACAGCGCCCCGCGATTGGGAGCGTTCGGGTTGCCCCCAACCTTCACCACGCTCCCATTCCGCACATGCACCAACATCCCGCACTGCGCATGACATTCATGGCATAGTCCCGGAAAGACGTTGGTGGAAGCTGGTGTGGGAGGATTTTCCCCTGACTGCAAAAGACCGGCAACAGTACCATGCTTAAGTTCGGACCCGCCGGCGGTAGCGCAGATCATCGCGGTGGCCTCAAGAAAATCGCGACGTGTGAAGGCCGGTTTCTTCATAGAAACCTCTGGCAAATGCTATCCCTTTTCGCCGCAGGTCCGATGTGATGATAATCACACCCGATCGGGAGCTGAACCTATCATCGCGGCGGGAGGGTCGAATTTCAATGTAGTGCCAGATAGGTGCACCTTCACGGTCGGCCGAAGAATTAATCCAGAGGAGTCGCTGGAAATAGAAGAGGAGGAGCTCATGAAGATCATCGAACAACCTCCGCCTTCGGGGGCATCGGTCCAAGTGGAGGTTCTTCAGCGAGCGCCCAGCCACGCGTCCGAAGCACACTCGGCAGCTGCCAGGAAGCTGGCAAGAAGTGCCGCGCTAGTGCTCAAGGAAGAACCCAGCTTCGAACTTTGTCCGGGTCTTCTGGAGACAAGGTTTTATGCGCAGCGGCACATCCCAGCATTCGCTTATGGACCGGGATTGCTCTCTGTTGCTCACGGCCCCCACGAGTTCGTTAACTTGAAGAAAACTAGAGACTTTGCCCTGATCAGCGCTCTTACGGCTTACGACATCCTCTGTGGTTCTGGCTAAGCCCGGGGCTTCGCCTCGATGTGGTACCAGGTCTTTTGGTACGACTGTATTGATCTTTGTTTTTCATGAGGTCGGAGCATAATGTGGACGGAGTCGCTTATGGCAGGGAGCAAAGTTGGTGAGTCTAAGTGGATCACGGCAGGCAAACTGATCGATCTACTTTCTCGTTTGCAGCCGGACACGATGGTCGCCGCCAACGACCATTACAATCTGGCGCTATACGAACCGGGCGGTATGCCGGAGAAATACATCGGCGTCATCGACATCCGGGCGGAAGTGATGATACCGAAATAGGGTGAGGCGGATAGCAAAGAGGGCGAGCGTTACCTGAAACCGTTATGCCTGAAAACTCAGCCACCCTCGAAATCACGGCCCTCCGCGAAGCTTGGTTGGCCGCTGTAACGAGCGCCGACGCTGGCCGAGTCGCTTCCTTGGCCACGGACGATGTGGTTGTTGTCCACGGCGATGGCCGTTGCATCCGTGGCAAAGATGAACTCAAAGCCGACTTCTTGAAGGCTTTCGAGTCCTTCCGCAGCCACCAGAGAGTTCTTGATCCCAAGGTAACGATTCGTGGAGACTGGGCATTCGAAATCGCAAAAGTGGAAAGTACACTCACTCCTCTTGGTGGCGGCGAGGCACGTTGTGTAGTCACAACGACAATCGTTGCGATGCGCAAGCAGCCGGATGCGACATGGAAGGTGGCTCGGGTTGTAGGACTGCTTGACTGAGATCATGATGATCTCAGAAATGCACAACTAAGAAAATGTATGATGCCCTCACGATTCGAGCAGCCAACGATTCTGAAGTCGATTGGTGTGCGGAACTGATGGCAGGTAACGACCCGTGGCTCACCTACAAGTGCACAGTTCAGTGGAGCATGAATGTTCTCAGATGGCCGGGAAGTTCTCTGTTTGTCGCAGATGCGGGAAAGCCTCTCGGTTTCATTTTGCTTCATCCCAAGGGATTTCTGGGTTCGCCCTACATCGCCGCCATTGCCGTAGTTGAGGACTTTCGGGATAGCAGAATCGGCAGCAGGATGTTGGCTTTTGCTGAAGGGGTCTTTACGGGAAGCCGCTATGTGTATCTTTGCGTCTCGTCATTCAATCCCAGAGCATTGGTGCTTTACGAGCGGCATGGATATGTGAAGGTTGGAGAACTGCCTGACTTCATTGCTGACGGGTACTCTGAATTTCTTTTGTGCAAGCGATTGAGCTAAGGCATTCTGATAATCGTTCAATTGAAGCAACTCACGGTACATTCTGGCGAAGACTGCCGTAGATGTCGCTTTGGCGTTTGTAGACTGCATCAGCTGCTATGAGCATAATGTGGCCGGAGTTGCTTATGGAAGGAAGCCAAGCTGGCGAGTCAAAGCGGTCACGCAGGAAAGCTGATTGAGCTACTTTCAAGTTTGCCCCCGGACACTGCCTTCTAAGCCTATGCTTATACGACGAATTGCGTTGCCTGAACGACAAGGAGAAACACTGCGGCATCGTTTCATTCTCACTGTATGGATTGCTCTAGCCATGGGATTCGGAAACCTGCCTGCGGGGCGGAGGAGAGGCCGTGTTGGAACAGAACAAATCTCTCATTCGGCGTTTTGTGGACGAGATGGTGAACAAGGGGAACCTAGCAATTATTGATGAGGTTATCGCTTCCAACTTCATCGACCACGATGCGCCTCCTGATCAAACTCCGGGGCAGGAAGGTGTAAGGCGTACCCTGGAGGCAGTCCATCGGTCGCTGACCCATTTTCTGGTTACCACAGATGACATGGTCGCTGAGGGGGATCGAGTCGTAACGAGGCACACTGCTGAGGCCACTCACACCGGCCCTTTCCTCGGATTTGCAGCAACGGGCAAACGTCTGAGATGGATGGCTATCAGCATTTACCGCATTGCAGACGGACGGATTGCCGAGCGGTGGGGGTTGATGGACTACCGAAGTCTGCAGCGCCAACTTGAAGCCTGAGTCGGTCGACTTGCTGCCCGTTTGATCTGGGTATCAGTACCGCTAATTTGGACAAGAGTGGCTGCTGGGTTTTAAATGATCCGTGGGAGGCACTCGTTGCTGCCATCTTGATCGGTTCCGTGGTGGGCATTGCTAACGTATCAGTCATGGTTAACATCTACGTATGAGAATCGGCGACCTTGCAAAGCGTGGTGGTGTGAGCGTGCAGGCGATACGCTTCTACGAACGGCGACGCCTCATGCGTACCCCCCGCCGGACGCCCGCGGGATATCGCATTTACACCGAGAAGGACCTTGAGGCCGTCTCCGTCATCAAGAAGATGCAGCGATTTGGTTTCAAGCTGGTGGAAATCCGGCGCGTGTTGCAGTTATGGATTTTGCCCAGCGACACGGGTGCGCCATCTCCTTATCACGAAGGCTCACAGGAATGCCGTCGCGAGGCCTTGGAACTTGGGGAGAAGAAGCTGCAAACCATGAACGACGAAATCCGCTCCGCCATTCAAATTCGGGATGAACTGATGGAGGCGTTGCGTCAAATCCGTGCTGGACTCAATGCTCCCACGCGGCAGAAAGCTCAGTCAGATCGGCCTAAGTCCTCTAGATCCGTCGCAATCGCCGCCTCCTAAATTTTTCCTTGACTCTATACCTAGGTATAGGCTGGACACTGACTTTGTCGGCAATAAGTTTACGTGTGTGTTTGCACCGAGTGTGCGAAAGGAGGAACCAGGATGCCTCCAGCAATTGCAGGCAACCAGATTGTGAGGACCCCGGCACGGCAAATGGCGAGGATCGCCGGGGCGCTCTATCTCGCCATTGGCGTAACCTCAATCTACGGCTTCTATAGGCCCAAAACCCGCCTCGCGTTCCACTCCGGCCTCGTTGCCCTGGCCGTCTTCGTCATCGTCGTGGTACTGCTCTACTTCCTATTCAAGCCGGTGAGTCGGAGCCTTTCTTTCGCCGCCGCGCTCTTCGGCATGGCGGGCAGCGCGATGGGGGTTCTCAACTCCCTTCATCTTGCGCCCTTTCGGATGCACAACCTCGTCTTCTTTGCGTTCTATTGCGCGCTCATTGGAATCCTGATCGTCCGGTCTTCCTTCATGCCTCGATTTGTCGGGGTGTTGATGGTGATTGCAGCGCCGGGGTACCTGACTCTTCTGTGGCCGCCGCTCGGCAATTCCCTCCGTCCCTGGAACCTGATTCCCGGCGCGGTTGGGGAGTTGACTCTGGCCGTGTGGCTCCTCATCAAAGGGGTCGATCAGCAGCGCTGGATTGAACAATCCAGGGCTGTCCCGGCCCAATGACGAAAGAAACCGGAACCTCTGGTTTCGACCGTTCGCGACCGAACCCGAGTTCCAGCGATAATCCGTTTATACGCCTTTAGGCTGGCGGAATAATTGTGCGACGTCATCCATCGAGATCGCCGCTAAATGGAAAAAAACGGCATAAGAGGCAGATCCAAGACACTTGTGTAAGGAGGCTTATATGCAGAAAAAGTTTGCTTTTGTCTTATCTCTACTAGTCGTTGCCATGACTCTTCCCTGTCAAGCTCAAGCAGCAACCGAGCAGGAGAGAAACAAGACCGTGGCGCGCACGTTCTTTGAGGAAGTGCTCGGCCAGGGGAAGCTCGAAAGGTATTCCGACTTCCATGCCGCCGACTTTGTGGGCCATGGCGGTGAACGCGATTTCACTCTGGCGGAGGATTTGGCGGCGGCGCGGGAAGAGCGCACAGCGTTGCCCGACATGCAGTTCGCGGTCAACCACATGGTGGCCGAGGGAGATCTGGTCGTTGTGCATTGGACGATGTGGGGCACGAACACTCAGCCCGGAATGGGGCTTCCTGCGACCGGCAAACCGATCAAGATTTCAGGAATGACCCTGTTTCGCTTTAGGGCGGGGAAGATCTCGGAAGAATGGGGCGCCTATAACATGCTCTCGGTGCTCAAGCAGCTAGGCCTGTTCCCGCCCAGAGGACTTACGGCCCAAGAGCCGAAAGTTCCAACCCACGATCCAACCAACCCATAAACTTGTCGAGCTACGGCCATCGGTGATCGCATCCCGCGCTGAAACAACAGCGAGCGGGGAGGGACTGAGGAGAGAACGAAATGCTCAAGTCGTTCGCAAGGGCGGCTGGATTTCTCGCGTACTTGTTCATCACGCTGGAAATGCTCTTCATGGTCACGCCCTTCGCTCTCTACTACTATTCGGTCTACAGCCCGCTGCTCGTGGGGTCTTTCAGCCTTCCGGCTGTGGGATGGCTGCCAGCTTTCTTTTTACCTCATCTCTCGACGAAAATTCTTTCAAGCATGGGCGTATTGATCGTCTTGCTCGGTTTGATCGGCTTCGTCCTGAGTGCTTTTCAACTTTACTATGCCAAATTCACGCGGCGAGGCGTGGTAGGAAGCGGTTTTTACCAGCGCATTAGGCATCCTCAATATCTGTTTCTCGGACTCGCTGGTCTCGGGCTGCTGATCCTGTGGCCGCGCTTTATCCTGCTCATCGTTTATATCAATATGCTTTGGTTCTACTACCTTCTGGCGCGTAGCGAGGAGGGTCGGATGGAAGCCCGCTATGGAGAAGCCTATCGTGAGCAAAAGCGGCGAACTTGGATGTTTTTGCCGAAGGAACCCGGAGAGTATTTGCAGAAGCACCTGTTTGGCTGGGTATACCCTCGGCGAGCGAGACTGTTTGTCATCTATTTAGTCTCTTTGGCGGTCACGATCAGCGTAGCATTCGGGCTGCGCGAGGCCAGCCTCGCTCTGACCACACATATCATCCTGCCGAAACAGAAGATTGCGGCAGTTTCATTTCTATCTGAGAATGAGCAACAACTGCGCGACCTCATCCAATCAGCGGAAGGTGCTGAAGAAATCCAA
>Ga0187803_10000448_pt1 | contig 16552 bp, 17 predicted proteins | sample NC_wetland_sal_i_2_FD_132425 | JGI IMG/M metagenome (GOLD analysis project Ga0187803, IMG submission 132425) | Wetland sediment microbial communities from Neuse River Estuary, North Carolina, USA - Control_3 | ecosystem: Environmental > Aquatic > Freshwater > Wetlands > Sediment | place: USA...
AGTCCTGCTGACCCCATAGGAGCCCTTCGGGTCATAGAACAGGTTCGTGTTCCGCCTGCTGTCGGTCACGCTGACGTGGGTGTGCAGGCCGGCGCCGTAACCGTCGTGGAAGGGCTTGGGCATGAAGGAGGCCACAAGCCCCCTCCGGGCCGCCGTCATCTTCACTATCTGCTTGACGAGGTAGACTGTGTCGGCCATGCTGAGCGCGTCCGCGTAGGGGAGGTTCAGTTCATACTTCCCCGGCGGGACCTCGTGGTGGTGCTTCTCTACAACCACTCCCACCGCCTCTAGATTCTTGACGATCTCGAGCCTGACGTCTATGCCAAGGTCGGCCGGAGGGCTAGCGAGGTACCCGCCCTCGTCTTGCCTCCTCAGATTCCCTTCCTGGTCCCTGGCAAACAGGAAGTACTCGATTTCGCTGCAGGCATTGTAGGTGGAGTTCGCTCCCAGGACCTTCGCCGAGTCGCGTATCATCTTCTTGAGCACGAATCTGGGGTCGTTCTCGAAGGGTTCGTCCGAATCCGGCTCGAAGACATCGCAGACCATCCTCCCCACCTTGTATGGGAAGAGGCTCGAAGGCATCACCGCGAAGGTGGTCGTGTCAGGGACAAGCTTCAGATCGCTCTCGCTAATATCCACCATGTCAACCGACGAGCCGTCCATGTGGATCCCCTCTTCGACGACCTTCTGCAGCGAATGCGCGGGGACCCAGAGCGAGTGCAGACCCCCGGAGAGGTCCGTGAACTGAAGGGCAACCTCTTCCACGCCCTGCTTCTGAATCGCTGACTTGACTTCGGAGGTCCCCATTCCCCCGCTCCGTGGGGGTTAGCCATTTATCTTATGTGTCCTGAGATGAACTCAACTCGGGCTACGACGTCCACAGGCCTCGAAGGCCGGCTCTCGTGTCTTCCTACGCTGCGCCGTAGCTCATACCGAAGGGACAAATACACCGGCAACATTGTAGCATCCTATGCAGAAGCACGTCGTAAGGGCTCCACGGGGGAACCAAATCTCGTGCAAGAGCTGGCATCAGGAGGCCGCCCTCAGGATGCTGATGAACAACCTCGACCCCGAGGTGGCCAAGGACCCTGAACATCTGATTGTCTACGGGGGGACCGGCAGGGCGGCTCGCTCTTGGAAAGCCTTCGACGCCATCGTGAAGTCGCTGAAGACATTAGAGAACGACGAAACACTCCTCATCCAGTCGGGGAAGCCAGTCGGGATCTTCAAGACGACCGTCGCCGCCCCAAGGGTGCTGATTTCTAACGCCATGCTCGTCCCCAAGTGGGCCAACTGGGAGTACTTCCGCGAGTTGGAGGAGAGGGGCCTCACTATGTTCGGCCAGATGACAGCCGGGAGCTGGATGTACATCGGCACTCAGGGAATCCTGCAGGGCACCTACGAGACTCTGGCGGCAGTGGCCACAAAGCACTGCGGGGGCTCTCTGAAAGGCAAGGTGGTCCTCACCTCTGGTTTGGGAGAGATGGGAGGGGCCCAGCCTCTGGCTGTGACCATGAACGACGGCGTCGCCCTTGTCGTGGAGGTGGACAGGCGGGCTATCCAGCGGCGCCTCGACAAAGGGTACTGCGACATCATGGTGGAAAGCACAAGCGAGGCACTGACCATGGTCCAGGATGCCGCCAGCGCGGGGAAACCCCTCTCGGTAGCCCTCCCAGGGAACTCTGCCGAAGTCCTCCCTGACCTCGTGCAGGGCGGCTTCCGCCCAGACGTCCTGACGGACCAGACTGCGGCCCACGATCCGCTGGCGGGCTACATCCCCGAGGGGCTCACAATCCAGGAGGCCGACGACCTAAGGGCATCGGACCCAAAGGGGTACGTCGCCCGCTCAATGGCGTCCATCGCGAAGCACGTCAGGGCCATGCTGCAGTTCCAGGACAAGGGGGCAATTGCGTTCGAGTACGGGAACAACATCAGAAAGATGGCCCAGGAAGCAGGCGTCGAAGACTCATTCCGAATCCCGGGCTTCGTCCCTGAGTACATTAGGCCGCTCTTTTGCGAAGGGAGGGGTCCGTTCCGTTGGGCCGCCCTCTCAGGTAAGCCCGAAGACATCTACGCTACCGACGAGGCTGTCCTGAGGGAGTTCGCAGGCAACGAATCATTGGTGAGATGGATCAGGAAAGCCCACGACAGGGTCCAGTTCCAGGGGCTCCCTTCGAGGGTGTGCTGGCTCGGCTATGGAGAGAGGGCGAGGTTCGGCAAGATAATCAACGACATGGTCCGGGAGGGCACAATCTCAGCCCCTATCATCATCGGGAGGGACCACCTCGACTCCGGTTCGGTCGCGTCCCCCTATCGCGAGACCGAGGGGATGAAGGACGGCTCGGACGCCATAGCCGACTGGCCGGTCCTGAACGCACTGCTCAACGCCGTCTCCGGGGCGTCCTGGGTCTCTGTGCACCACGGCGGCGGGGTTGGGATTGGTTATTCCATTCACGCGGGTCTGGCGGTCCTCGCAGACGGGACCCCCGAAGCCGAGGCCAGAATCGCAACGGCGCTGACCAATGACCCAGGCCTTGGCGTGGCCAGGCACGCCGACGCAGGCTACGAGGAGGCGATTCGGACCGCGAAGGCCAAGGGCGTCAAGATACCGATGATGGAGGACTGACCTCCACCCTCGCTTTGCGCAGAGCGAAGTAGGCGTAGTAGACGACGTAGGCAGCCGAGACCGCAGCTATCAGCGCCGAAAGGCCGTCGATCACAGTCGGGGACGTGCTAAAGGTGCTGCCCGACACCGACCCAGCCAGAACTCCCGCATAGACCAGGACCACGGACCATGCTAGGCATCCCGCCGCAGTCATCAGCACGAACCGAGTGAGACTCATTTCGAAGAGCCCTGCCGGAAGGGAGATGACAGTCCTGAGACCCGGGATGAACCTGGCGACGAACACGGTCCACTGGGCTGACCTGTCGAACCAGGCCTCGGCCCTGTCGAGGGCGCTCTTGTGCAGCCTGAAGAGGTTCAGCAGGCCGACCACGAACGGCCGTCCCAGCCACTTCGCTAGGAAGTAGTCAGCCAGGGCCCCCACTAGGCTCGCCACTGTGCTGACGCCGACGGCGAGCCAGAAGTCCATGGTGCCGATGTGAACGAAATACCCAGCCAAGGGGAGGACCACTTCGCTCGGGATAGGAAGGGAAGCGCTCTCGAGCGCCATGAGGGCAAACACGCTGGCATAGCCGTACTTCGCCATGAAATCGTTTAGTGTAGCGGAGGAAAGTACTGACCCTGCAAGCGACGAGAACCAGGAGCCGAACGGAAGCTCGACGACGCTGGCCGCTTCAAGGAACCCGAGTGCAAGTGTAACAAGAGCGATCACGAACAGGTACTTGTTCTTCGGAACGAAGGAACCCAGATCTCGGCCTCCGCTGCTCAATTTGGCCGAAGCCAGCTAAGTGCGCTTATAGGAATTTCAGGTGTGGAGGACGTGCCTAGGCGGGTTTCTTTCCCTTCGAGAGCTCTGCCACAAGCTCCTTGGCTCTGTCGAACCTGATCTTCTTCTCCTCGATCATCCTCGTGGCGACCAGGTCGACGAGCGCTCCTGTAGCTCCCGCCGACGTGGCGACGTTTCGCGCGTGAAGTTTCATGTGCCCCCGCTGAATCCCTTCGCTTGCCAGCGCGCGCAGGGCGGCGAAGTTCTGAGCGAGGCCCACCGCTCCCATTACTTCCGCGAGCTCGATTGCAGTCTTCACGCCGAGTATCTTGATGTCCGCCCTCGCCGTTGGGTGGGTCTTTGCTGCGCCTCCCACCAGCCCGACCGCCATCGGCATCTCCAGAGTCCCCGCCAGGTCTCCGTCGCTGTTCTTCTCCCAGGTCGTCAGGGGCTTGTATTTGCCGCTCCTTGACGCGTAGCTGTGAGCCCCTGCCTCCAGGGCCCTGATGTCCTGGCCGCAGGCGATTCCTACGGCTACCACCCCATTCATTATCCCCTTGTTGTGAGTGGCGCACCTGTAGGGGTCTGCGTCGGCGAAGGCGTAGGCGTACACCACCCCGTCGACGACATCCTCCCCCCCGACCGCTTCCTTGTCGAACAGAGCCGTCGCCCTGACAAGCCTTCTGTCTGCCAGGTTGGAGATTATCCTGAGGAGCACCCTGCCCCCTGTTATCTCCTCCACCATGGGCGCCACAGCCTCCGCCATGGTGTTCACAGCGTTGGCCCCCATCGCGTCCCCTGTGTTGACTATGAGCTCGGCGACCACCATTGGCCCTTTGAGCGTTGACAGCACTTTCACGTTCAGGTCCTTGGCCCCGCCTCCCAGCGACACCAGCATTGGGTCCTGGTCGTTCGCCTTCTTCAGAAGGTCACCCTTCCTTTCAATGAGCTTCGCCTTGGCGTCGTCCGGCTTTGGGACGTTCACGACCTGGATTTGCCCGATCATGACGGGGCCCGTATTCGTGACCTCGAACCCCCCCTTCACCCTGGCCATCTTCGCTGCGTTGCTGGCCGCAGCGACTACAGAGGGCTCCTCGAGCGCCATAGGAACCAGATAGTCCCTTCCGTTGATCCTGAAGTTGGTCGCAATCCCAAGCGGATAGCTGTACCCTCCGATGACGTTCTCTATCATGTGGTCTGCGACATCAGCGGGCAGGGCCCCCGTGTTGGCAAGTATCCTGATCTCATCCTCGGTTAGGGAGGTGGCCTTCCTGAGAATGTCTCTTCGTTGCGCCATCGGGAGCTTATAGAATCCCTGCAATTCCGAGCCCTCGGTCATTCCGGAGGCGCGCTCCCCGGGCTGTTATTTAATCAGTAGAAGGCCAACGGATTCTCTCGTCAATCGGCGAACTGTCGAAGTCCATCGAGTCGGCTATGCTCTGCTAAGCATAAAAGGCGGGTTCGAAGGCCGTGCCCACGTCGGGCCGGTCGTCTAGCATGGTTAGGACGTCAAGGTTCGCCTCGTCAAGCTCTGACACGGCGAAGGTCCCCAGTTCAAATCTGGGCCGGCCCATCTTTGTCTTGGCCTATTTCGCCGGCAGCAAGCATCCTTTGGCGGAAATCGGTTCCGACTGATTGCATTGTTTCAGGCCGCCATACACTACTCCAGAGGCGCCTCCCTGGTGTTAAGCGGCTCACGGCCCGGGCAAAATTGCAACAACTGAATGCGTTCTACGACCATTTGGTGGACGCAGAGAGAGGATATCAGAAGGATCCATTGAAGAGAGCGGAAGGAGAGAAGGCAATTAGGGAATGGCAGGAGCCGGTCAGACGCCTCTTAGACTTGCTCGACAATCATTGAGACAATCATCAAGTGAGAGCGGGCCCCGCGAATTGCGCACTACGCTGGTTGGCTGCGCCCCTGCCCAACCATCTTCAACCCTTAATACGATGGCAGAGGAGTAACTTGGCAGACTCATGAACAGGAATCTCGTAGCCTTCTCACTATTGGTAATCCTAGCCGGGTTGGCATTCGGCCTGTACCTGATTTCTTTCTTCGGCTTTCTCATCCTCATCCCAGCCCTCGCTTCCAGTTCGCGTCTCCCGACGAGGCCAGCACCCACCCAACCGAAGCAACAGCCCAGACGCATCATACCCCCGTCTCCGCCCCAGCCTGAATCGACTGTGCCTCCTGTCCAGGCGAAGCCGATGGCCGCTGTCCAGCCCGCCATGCAGGCTCAGAGCTACACTCCTGCGCTGTTCCCTTCGCCTATGTTCCCTTCCCTTGCGGGGATGGGGAGCACGCCTCCAGCGGCAAAGGAGGCGCCGACGCCCAAGCCCGATGGACGGGACGAACTCGTTGAAGTGGGGACGATGCTTGCGCTGCTGAAACTGGTCTTCGGTTAAGGCACGTAGACGTTCAATTCGTGCCCTACCTTCCTCAGCCGCTCGACCCGGTGGGCCAGCGAGGGATGGGTCGAGAACATCTCCACGAGGGAGTTCCCTCTAAACGGATTGACGATCCAGAGGGACGCCGTTGCGGGGGATGGCGCCTGTGCCGGGTTCGTGGCTATGGGCCTCGTCTGCGATTTGGTGCTTATCTTCTGTAGTGCGCTGACAAGCCCCGCGGGGTTTCTGGTCAGCTTTGCACCGTACTCATCGGCGCTGTACTCGTCGTTCCGGCTGATCCCCAGCCTGACGAACGTGGCGCCAAGCGGGACGAGGATTATCGCTAGGATGAGCAGGGGAGACCCGCCGTTCCTGTTCCTGTTTCCACCGCCGAACCACATGGAAAACATGGCCATCTGACCGATGTACGAGATCGCGCCTGCGAGTGTGGCGGCGACGCTTGACATGAGCACGTCCCTGTGCACAACATGCCCGATTTCGTGTCCTAAGACTGCCTCCAGCTCATCGGGAGTGAGGGCCTGGAGGATGCTCGAAGTGGCGCAGACCACCGCCTTGTTTGGGCCCCTCCCCGTCGCGAAGGCGTTGGGCTGAGGTGAATCCACTATCCCCACCTTCGGCATGGGGATGTTCGCCTTCTGGGCGACATTCCTCACGGCCTTGAAGAGAGTCGGATTTTCCCCCTCCTGGATGATCCTGGCCTTGCTCATGCGCAGCACTATGGAGTCGCTGTAGTAATACGAAACGAAGTTGATGACTGCAGCCAACACAAGGGCAATCCCCATGAATGTTATGGGGTCGCCGAAGAAGTACAGGCCTACGACGTAGCCTATGACAAGCAGTAGCGCCGTGAGCACGAAGAAAAGAGCCGTGATCTTGGCATACATCGAAGCGGACATTCAAGCTCCGCCGACTTGCACGCGTGTAAAAGCCTTTTCCCGTCGATCTTCCAAAATTCATCCCGCTAGGCTGAAAGGATAAATTGATGCGAATCCCCCTTGCCACCAGGTGAGTTGCGATGGAAGACAAAGATGACGATGAATGGCCGAGCCGTAGGAGGCGCGGTTCGCCTTTCGGCCCCTGGGGTTTCCCAGACATAGACGAGATGATGAAAGAGATGGAACGCGCCTTTTCGGATCAGTTCAAGGACTTCGAGAAGGGGCTCCCCAGGAACCTCGTCAGGGAGTCCAAGACCCCCGACGGGGGTGTGAAGAAGGAGTTTGGCCCTATAGTCTACGGATACTCGGTCACAATCGGTCCCGACGGGAAGCCTGTCGTCAGGGAGTTCGGCAACGTGAGGAGTGGCGAAGGGAGGCCATGGAAGGCCATCCAAGACAAGCGCGAGCCCATGGTCGACGTCGTCAGCTCGAGCAAGGAGGTCCGAGTCATAGCCGAAATGCCAGGCGTGAAGAAGGAGGACATCAACTTGACTGTGAACGAGAGGTCAATGACAATCTCTGTGGACAAGGAAGACCGAGGATACTACAAGGAGCTCGAACTCCCCGGCGTGGTCGACCCGAAGGGGGCCCGTTCGACCTACAACAACGGGGTCTTGGAAGTCACAATCCCGCTGAAGTCGATTGGCGCGGGCGGGGTAAAGCTCAGAGTCGACTAGGGCTATTGGTAGGGGCCGCCTTCGAACTGGCCGTCGGCGTACCTCGCCATGGCATTGAATGTGGCTTCCCGGTAGCCATGCTTCTCGGCAAGCGAACGAGCGATGTCCCCCGTTGTCACTATCCCGACCAGGCTCCCGTTTTGATCGACCACGACTAACCTTCTTACCCTGTACTGTGACATCAGCGCCGAGGCTTCTGTCAGCGAGGCATCAGGTCCTACAGTTATCAGGGGGGTAGACATTATGTCTCTAACGAGGACGCTCCTGGCTTCGATGGACTCAGAAAGGACCTTCGAGACCAGGTCCCGTTCCGTCACAATTCCTATGGCAGATCCGCTCTGCGTTATCACGGCACAGCTCACCCCTCGCTTGGCCATGGCCTTGGCGCATTCCTTTGCGCTGCTGTTGAGCTCCACGGTCAGCACGCTCTTTGACATCACCTTCGAGACCGTCGGTTCCGCCTGGGTCATGCTGATCGGTCAGGTAGTGGCATAATATAGGATTTTGAGAGACCTGAAGGTGGACCGGGGGGGAATCGGACCCCCGACCTCCCGCGTGCAAGGCGGGCGTTCGTACCGCTGAACTACCGGCCCACTGAACGAGCCAGACTGAGGTCGCTTCTTATCCTCTTCCCGTCTGCAAAGGAATTATAGTCTCATCTGAAGCGCCCGACCTCCGTGGGCCGGTAGCTCAGATCCCTCATCGGGAGAGCAGCTTGGCTAGAGCACCCGACTGATAATCGGGAGGCCAAGGGTTCGAATCCCTTCCGGCCCACCTTGGAAATAGCTCAGAATATGCTCTGTCAAGTAAAATAAGCTCAGTTCAGCCTGATTGAGACGATACGACGGTAGCGAGCTAGCTTGCTTCGCCGTCGGACACAATAAGCAAGCTGGTTACTGAACTTTCTTGCCCCGCTCTACGAGTCAATGACGTCTCATCGTCATTTGAGAACGACCACGTTGCTCATTCCCCGCCTCCTCCTCTCGAGAAGACCCCGGCTTTCTAAGATGTCCAATGACCTGCTGACAGTGGTCTTCGACATCGAGACCTTCTGCACAAGCTCGCTTTGGCCCATGAACCCTCCCGCGTCCAGGACTGCCTCGTAGATCCTCCTCTCGTCGTCTCCCAGACTAGGAGCAAGTTGCTCCCATGCCTTCCTCTTTTCTTGAATCGATGCCTCAAGCAAGGTGTCGGGATGTGTTTCGGGAGGGGAGGCGATACCTGCGCCTCCTCTCCAGAGCAGGACATACACGAAGGAGGCGCCAGCCAAAGCCGCGGAGAGTAGTACAATCAATGTGTCAGTGAATGTGAATAGGCCGGGAATCTGTTCAATAGTGACGCTCCCGTTGCTGTTGATGTAGACACTGAGTGGAGTTGGCGACAGAAGTCGAAGTGCCAGTATGAAGACAGAGGCAACCAGACAAACCGACGCCAGCGCCAGACCGATTCGCCTATCCAATCTAGGTCAAAGAACGGGGGGGCGCCTTAGAAAAACGTTGGAGGCCAAGTGCCAGACGCGTGGTTCCTGCCTACGACACGCTCAGCACTCGGCGCTGGTTTAGGTCCACCATTATTATGAAGTGCCCGTTGGGAGACACCACGTGGAGCATTATCGTCGATCCGATTTCGCCGGTTTCACTGTTGAAGGAGAGTGGAACTGTCGTCGCCACGGTAAAGTTTCCGCCCAGAGTGCGCATTACACCAGAGTCCGCCGTTATGATGGCAGTGGCGTTGCCGATTGCCTTATCCATCGCTGCAAAGAGTATCGACATGGAAGACGGGTAGACATAGATCATTCCTCCGATGCGCGCTTCTACGAAGCTGTGGGAGCATCCAATACCTGCCTGGCGATTGCACACGATTGGATCTTGAAATGTACCGACAAGTGTTCCGTCCGAGTAGACGCCTTCGAGTATTGTCGTGCTGTTGATTTGGGACATATCAGTAACCTCGATGCTTTGTCCATGGTCGGGGATGACGACCTGTTGCGCGTGCGAGGGGGTGATACTGACCCCGTTGGCGCTCACGAGAGGAGCGCCGCCAAGGGCGTAGACAGCAGAAGCCGCGAGAGTTCCAACCAACAGTAGCGACACCAGCATGACGGCCGTTGTCATCTTCTTCATGACCTCAGGTATGGCGGAATGGACCTCAAATCAGTACTGTTGTCAACTAGTTGCGAACTAGGTGCCTAGCAGTCCGTGAAAGTGACAGGATTCGCTTTCGGAACGGAAACCTCGCGATGACCCATGACGGTTTCGGTCATTGGAAAACATACGCATGGAGGCAAATGAACCCGGGCGCATTGGGCGCTTCAGAGACGTCGTTTCATGGTGGGGTTTAACTACCTCCACTGGATATTTGGGCGATGATGGCGACCGCCCTTGAGAAGGAGTTGAGGCTGATTCGCGAACGCCTCGACTCTATAGAGGACGCCTTGGGAGAGGAGATGTCCGAGGATGACAAGAGAGCCAGGGCGGAAGCGCTCAAGGAGCACAGGGCGGGCAAGACCGTCCCATTCGTCAGGAAGCACGCTGGTTGAGGGTTTACCTGTCAACAAGGGCCCGGAAGAGCCTGGAAAGCGCGCCTTCAGGAGTTACGGACCGGCTGGAGTCAGCCATATCCGAACTCTTTCAAACCCCCTATCCGGCAGGCTGCAAGAAGCTCAAGGGCGCGCCGAACTCATACAGGCTCAGAGTCGGCGACTTCCGAGTTCTCTATTCAATCCTGTCCAGAGAAGAGATTCTCGTGTTCAAGATTGCGCCGAGAGGGTCCGCTTACGATTGAAATCAGGGAGGCCAAGGGTCTGGGCCGGATTTATCGGGGAAAGAAGTGGTCGGGTTCCTTCCGGCCCATTTCTGCACAGCTCATTCCAAGCTCTATTCGATGACCCAAGCTCATTTTGAACCATTCATCGTTTCATCTGATGGCTTGGTCTGGGATTCGCTTAAGAAATTAATCGAATCCTGGGAATAACGAGCCTAGGAAGAAGTGATGTGGCTAGTTTTCTAAGCGAATTCCGTCGGGCCCGCGTCGAACGGGGCAACGGGATTCGACACCGATGTTCACCATGTATCCATTCTGGTCCGTCGGCGTTGGGTCTCAGGGGATAAATAGAAGGGGTGGAAACGAATTGTATGGGAGCAATAGGTACCTGCCCCTGTGGTTGGACACTCGTTTCTCCTCAGGGGATTGACGACGTGAAGAAGTATGCCATGATGCACATGAAAGAGACCCATCCCGACACTGTCATGACTCCCGAAGAGCTCATGACGCACATCAAGCAATTCTAGATTCGCCAATCGGCGTGGGATGAGCGCGGGCCAGTTAGTCGTTTAGCCCCGGACGGGTTTCATGTCGGTAGCTTGTGATTGTAGCCTGGATTCTATGAGCGAATCAATCCAGTTCGGGCGCTTCGGTTCTATCACCTCCTTCAATATGAATAATTGGCAGCGTCTTACCCCCTCTACCTTCAGCGCTTCGATTACAGATTCCTCCGACTCGGCGATTGTAAAGCCGAACATGCTCGCAAGAATCACATCCGCCATTGGGCTGCCCAGATTCCAGAGCTTGTCCGCATGTCTCTCTTCCAGCCACCTTGAAATGGCGCCTCTCTTTTGAGGGTCGATTGCCAGCTCAAGCTCGTAGAAGACAAGACCGGCTTGCTTTCGGGGGTCGATTACCGCCTGGGTGCGAATAACCCCTGATCGCAGGAGCTTTGAGACCCTATACCCAACCATCCGCTCCGTCACCGAGAGGGTTTCCGCCAGGTCCTTGTCTTTAGACCTCGCGTCGTACCTCAAGACCTTGATGATCTGCCAGTCCAGGTTGTCAACGCGACAGACTGGCTCTTTGATTGTTCTGCTTCCCAGCACGACCGTTCCCAACTCGTATCTTGACGCCAGATAGTCAGCCCCTTTCCTTGCCTCCTCTCTCGTCGATCCGGCCATGCTCCCCGTGAGGAATGGTCCGAGGTAGTCAGAAGCTTCGACCACCCTTGGCACCTCGTGCAGGTGGTTGACAATCGCGTTCTTGGTCGAGAGGTTCAGTGCCTCGAACCTGAAGAGGCTGATGACATGCATCCCGAACAGGGCAAGGTTTGGCGTTGTCTGGTAGTACTTGATGAAGCCGGACTCCTCCATGCGGTTCACCCTGACCCTTACGGTCTTCTTGTCCAAACCAAGCTTCTTTCCCATGTCGGCCGCGCTCGGATGCCTCTCCTCGAACTCCTCGTACCCGGGGTCCCCAAACGCCATCTCACAGAAGATCCGCACGTCGGTGGAGTCCAATGAGAGAAACCAGGCTGCCGCTCGTTATAAGCTGCTCCAGTTCTTCTATTGTAGATTCGGGGCGTGACCTTCCCCCCTTCGCTATATCACTCCAGGGTGGTTGCAGTGTCCATGAGCACAAAGGCGCAAAGTGCGCAAATCCAAAAAGGAGTGGAGTGAGTTTGGCACACAAACTCATCTTCAACGCCACTTACGGAAAAGAAGACCCTGAGCGTGCCTCCCTGCCCTTCGTGGCGGGCAACGTCGCAGCGACCGCTGGTCAAGAAGCCATCGTGTTCTGCACTATAGAGGCAGTCTGGCTAGGGACGAAAGGAGGTACCGACGGCGTCGCCTCGAAGGGACTTGATCCCCTCTCGAAGATCTATTCCGACTTCGTTGGGAAGGGCGGGAAGGTGTGGCTGTGCGGAGCCTGTACCAAGCCTCGTGGGATCGCCGAGGGACAACTGGCTGAGGGTGCCACCATCGTGGGGGCGGCGAAGGTTGTCGAGGAGATAGCCTCAGGAGCGAGCACGACCAGCTTCGCATAGAGAGAAAGGGGCAGAACAAGTGGAGTAGGTTGCAATGCTTTCTGGAAATGGCGTGTCGAAAGGACAGGCGACACCCATGATGAGCGTAGAGGAAGCCACAGGTGAGGAGTTCGTGGTCGCCCTTTCTGACCGCGATTCCGAGAGGCTTGAAGCCTGCTTCCACCACGATGTTCGCATGCGTGCGCTCGTGCCACCGGGATTTCAAGAACTCAGGGGGTCCTCGGCCGTAGTCGCCCGACTCAACTCATGGTTTGACCAAGCAGACAGTATTCAAGTTCTCGAGAAGAATGTCTACCGGGTTGCTGATCGACTCCACATTCGTTACCGCTTCAGAGAACTCTACGCCGATGGAGATTCAGAAATTATCGAACAAGACGCCTACTGCGACCTTCGTGAAGGACAAATTGCTGCCATGGACCTTCTCTGCTCGGGCCATCGCCCCGAGATACGGGCCAAAGTCACAGACGTGCATCACTTTGACGCCGGAGACCTAGGATGTTCAAGCGGATTGCCAGAGGAATTCCGACGCCAGATTGATTCCATACCCGTTGGCAGCATCCTTGAGGTTTCGACCCGCGATCCCTCTGCAAAGGAAGATCTCCCCTCCTTGACCCGTCTCTTAGGCCACCGAGTCGTCTCCGTCAGCAACTCGCCCGATGGCAGCACAGTGCTTGTTGTACAACGTGGTCGTTAAATCGCGAGTGCACAACTAGGACGTTCATGCCTTTGATATCCTCTACGTTCAAACCATATGTCGAAAAATGGCTCGCCGGAATCCAGGAAATAACAGAACCCTCGAAGGGTTTGGGGACCGTACGAGCTGACGCTAAGCTGGTGGGAGACCAACGCCAGGAGGTGAGAATCAAGGATTACACTCTGGTCTGCGACGAGCCGTCGGCAGTTGGCGGTACTGACCAGGGGCCAAATCCCCTCGAGTTCTTCATGTCGGCCGTCGGCTTCTGTGAGAACGTTACCTTCGCTCGATTCGCAACCCTGAAAGAATTGGAGTTCGACTCGCTCGAGACAAGTGCCCGGGGACATTGGGACAGGAGAGGACAAGGTGAGTGGGAGGGAATCGAACCCACCTTCAAGGACTTCGTCTTGGAAACCCGGATAGCATCAAAGGCGCCTCTTGACAAGATCCGCGAGGTAGCTAGGATAGCACACCGAAGGTGTCCGATGCATGCGAGCATCTCAAAGATGGCTCCAGTTGTAGACAAGCTGTTCGTAAACGGAACCGAGGTTCCGCTCTAGCCAAAGCCCTCGAACCAAGTGCACTTCACTTTGCATCTGTCGCGTCTAATGCCAATCCGGAATCGGACTTGACAGTGAACTGGTTGGCTCTCTCCGGGCCCGAACCCACGACAGGGCCGAGTAGGATTCGCTTGATTCTACAAGTGCATCCTTCCAATCAGATTCAATCGAATCTCACCGATTCGAAACTAGCTACGAAAAGCATGGGTTACTGCCAACCTGATCAAAGCATCTGCCAGGTCACTTAAGGGAGGTGAAGGTAGTCCTCTCGTTACGATTTCGCTTGACCTACTGCACCTATGAGGTCGATAAAGACGACAGGGTTTGCGCCTGCGGTTCACTTCCTCCTTGGCGCGTCCGCCTATTTCCTGGTACTCCTATGACGGAAGATGCGGGGGGTGGGAACCCAACTTTAGGTTAGAATCGCGCACCCCAGAGGTCTTACTGCGCCCCTCTCACGCAGGGCCGACGTCGCCAGGGCTCGACTGGAGTTCAAGCCCTGGGCGGGATGTTGTGCGACTCTTACAAATAGTAAGATTTATACGACATAGTGTCATAACCATATGACGTGGAAGAAGTAAGGTGCACCGCTGGTGAAGCCGGCAGAACGAAGTCCGCAGGGGTGTTCATAGTTTGACCGACATCCTTCAACTCGCTTCTGTTGTTGGCTTGTTCGCGGCTATTACCATAATCGTAGTCCTTACCGTCGTCAAGACTGCACAAGATATGCGAGCCAAGAATGCGGGCCTAAAGGTTGATGATGAACGCACTCGACATGTTAGGGGACGGGCGGCTTTGTATGCCTGGGTACTGGGTGTAGAGTTCACTACAGGGTTCGTCCTTGTGCTCCTCGTCGGTTCGCAGTTCCCATGGTTCCCCTCAATCAGTGCCATGCTCGCTCTGGAGGCTTCGCTTCTCGTGTCCATGGCATCCTTCCTTTTGTTGCAGTGGTATCTGAATCGGATGGAAACCTTTCAATGACCTTCAGGACCAGAATCAAGGAACTGAGAGCAAGATACGATCTAACGCAGGAGGACCTGGCGAAGGAGGTTGGAGTGACGAGGCAGACGATTGTCTACCTCGAGAAGGGAACATACAATCCCTCCCTCGACTTGGCACACAGAGTGGCGAAGGCCCTGAAGACGACGATTGAAGACTTGTTTGTCTTCGACGAGTAATCAGCCCGCCGTCGATGGTCTCGACTCTTCTGTTCCGGCACGCTGGCCCTGCCTAAGGAGACGTCGCAACGGTCCAGTGAGTCGAAGTTCTTGCTCACGCTGGGGAACCAGACGGAGGAGGCCATTGAGCCGTCCAGAAGCGGTACGATTCTGGCCGCCAGGGTCGGGCCGAAAACCATCGAACGCAACGCAAGTCCGAACGGTTTCTTATTCGTTTGTGGCATCAGACCGCCTCCCGGATTCCAAATCCCGGTCGGTAAAACGGTTGCGGAGCCCATAACGCTGGTCCCACCGGGCCCGAACCCAGCATCAGGTGAGGCAGGATTCACTTAAGAAATTAAGCGCATCCCTTCCGGCCCAAGTCTTGATAAACCCCAGAATGGACTCTGTTTGGTCACATTAACCTGATTCGTGCCATTCCAGAGCCGGGCCAAGCGCTGAAGGATAATCCTTAGTGTCTTGCAAACTGGCATATGCCAAACTCGAGTTAGGATGAGGTCCGATGAGTATGAATACTACTGGGCTATGTGACATAGGGCGACCCGAGATGTTCTCGGAAAGAATCACCCCCGCGTTTAGTCTTAAATAATCTCGAGCCTAACGTGTTAGGGCTTGCAACCAGCAGCCTCTCTCCAATCAGTTCTGCGGGGACCCGTGATAGTCCGTGGCGGTCCAGAGTACGACGAGACGCGCAAATTGTACAACGCGATGATTGACAAGAAACCTGCGATGATTGCGCGATGCAAGGACGCCGCCGACGTGATCTCTGCCATAAAGTTCGGGCATGAGAACAGCCTCGCGGTCGCTGTTAGAGGGGGTGGCCATAATGGTGGGGGCCTCGGAAGTGTCGATGATGGGCTCATGATCGACCTATCTCTGATGAGGGGAGTCCGAGTGGATCCCGAAACGCGAACTGCGCAAGTGGCTGGGGGCGCTCAACTCGGTGACGTCGACCATGCGACCCACGCGTTTGGTCTCGCAGTCCCCGCGGGGATTATATCCACGACGGGCGTCGGGGGTTTGACGCTCGGAGGAGGCGTGGGACATCTAAGTCGAAAGTACGGGCTTACAATCGACAATCTGGTCTCCGTGGACATGGTTCTAGCCGACGGTAGCTTCGTGACAGCGAGCTTGGACAGGAACAAGGACCTATTCTGGGCGGTCAGGGGAGGAGGGGGGAATTTCGGTGTCGTCACCTCCTTCACATACCGCCTTCATCCCGTCAGTACCGTCGTTGCTGGACCAACGTTTTGGCCCATAGAGGACGCCGCAGAGGTCCTCAAGTTCTATCGCGAGTTCATCGGCAAGGCCCCGGAGGAGCTCAACGGGTTCTTCGCTTTCCTAACGGTACCCAACGGCCCGCCTTTCCCTGAGGAATTGAGGTTGAAGAAAGTCGCAGCGGTGGTGTGGTGTTACCTCGGGTCGCCACAGGAGGCGGAGAAACTTCTCGCTCCCTTCCGCAAGGTCGGGAAGATGGCCATGTACGGGCTTCAAGCTATGCCCTACCCCACGTTGCAGAGCCTGTTCGACGGGATCTATCCTCCTGGGCATCAGTGGTACTGGCGCGCAGACTTCGTCAAGGAAATAAACGACAAGGCGGTGGAACTTCACGTAAAGAACGGGAACAAACTTCCGACCCCAGGTTCGACCATGCACCTCTATCCAATCGATGGAGCAGCTTCGCGGGTCTCCAACAAAGACACGCCGTGGGCATACAGAGACGGGAAATGGGCCGAAGTGATGGTAGGCGTCGACCCTGACCCGGCGAAGGCGGAGATCATCAAAGACTGGTCCGTCTCGTACTGGGAGGACCTGCATCCGTATTCCATGGGCGGGGCGTATGTCAATTTCATGATGGACGAGGGACAGGAACGGGTACAGGCGACCTATCGCGATA
>Ga0187803_10000449_pt1 | contig 16515 bp, 11 predicted proteins | sample NC_wetland_sal_i_2_FD_132425 | JGI IMG/M metagenome (GOLD analysis project Ga0187803, IMG submission 132425) | Wetland sediment microbial communities from Neuse River Estuary, North Carolina, USA - Control_3 | ecosystem: Environmental > Aquatic > Freshwater > Wetlands > Sediment | place: USA...
TGCTATTGGTTTGCGCTCTGATCACCGGATTACCGACTCTGACACCAAGCGCAGCAAAGCACAAGGAACCACCCAAGCCGGAGCCCCAGGTAGAGAAGAAACCTGAGTCGGGGGAGACGAGCAAACCCGAGCCACCCAAGGACAAACCCTTCTCCGAGGTCGTGAAGGACGCACAGGTGATCAAAGGGTTGTTCACACTTTACAAAACCGATGAGAAGACCTATCTCGAGATCCTGCCGGACCAGGTCGACAAGATTTACATGTTGTCGCTGACCTGCGATTCCGGGATCGGTGAGAGGGGGTTCTATGCCGCGGCAATGTGCGGCGATACGCCCATCCTATTTCATAAGGAAGCGAAGAACGTACAATTAATTGCCAAAAACCTGCGCTTCGTCGCCGCGGGAGGCACGCCCATGGAGCGCGCGGTCGCCCGGTCCTTTAGCGACTCAATACTGGGAACGACCAAGCTCGAGAGTCTGCCACATCCCGATCGCAAAAGCCTCCTAATTGATCTGGGCGGGCTGCTTCTGACCGACCTGCCCATGATGAGTTACGATTTGGAGGCGACGTTCCGAATCGGCTATCGCTTCGATCCCAAGAACAGTTACTTCGGGATCTTGAAATCCTTTGAGAAGAACATGGAGATTGAAACGCTCGCGCATTATGCCACCGAACGTCCGCCGCTGCCGCCGCTTTTGATGCCAGGCCAGCCCGCTCCCCCCATGCCGGCGCCACCACGGAACCTCCCTGATGTGCGCAGCATGATTTTCCACTTTCGCTACAGCATTTCCGAAATGCCGGGCCCCGGCTATCGTCCGAGGCTGGCCGACGACCGGGTCGGTCACTTCTTCCAGCAGGCAGAAGACTACAGCACTGACCTGAAGCACACCACTGCTCGTCGCTACATTAACCGCTGGCGCCTGGAGAAGGAAGACCCGTCTGCGTCTCTTTCGCGTCCCAAAAAGCCGATCGTGTTCTGGCTGGAAAACACGATTCCGGTGCAATACCGCGACGCCATCCGTGACGGCGTGCTGATGTGGAACAAGGCCTTCGAAAGGATTGGGTTTAAGGACGCGATTGAAGTCCGGCAGCAGCCCGACAACGCCGACTGGGATGCCGGCGATGTGCGTTACAGCACGCTTCGCTGGTTCGCGGGCCATCCCGATCCCGGTTTCGCGGAGGGTCCTTCGAGCGTCAATCCGCTTACGGGAGAAATCTTCAATGCGGACATCCGCTTCTCTGAATCCATGACCCGGTTCTTCCGCCGGGAAGTGGCTGAGGAAATCCAACCGGTGAGCATGCCCTGGGAATACCAGCCGACGAGACCTTTTATGGCGCCGTGGAGCATCTCCGGGGCTACAGCATTCTGCGATCTAGCTCAAGGCGCCGTTCTCGATGCAAACTTCGCGGCCGACCTGTTGGTGGCGCGCGGGATGGACCCCCAGGGACCGGATGCAGAAAAATTCATTTATGATCTTCTGCGAGAGATCGCCGCTCATGAGGTCGGCCACACGCTCGGCCTGCGCCACAATTTTCGAGCCAGTACCATCCACACGCTCGAACAGGATCAGGATCCGGAACTGACCAAGAGTGAAGGCCTCACCGGTTCGGTGATGGATTATATCCCCACCAATATCGCTGAGCGAGGCGCCAAACAGGGCGAATTTCATCAGTCTGCTCTTGGACCTTATGACTACTGGGCCATCGAATACGCTTACAAGCCAATTGAAGCTTCAACGCCGGAAGGCGAACTACCGGAACTACAAAAGATTGCATCCCGGTCCACCGAACCGCAACTCGCTTACGATACCGATGAGGACACACTCTTTAACGGCTACGACATGGATCCCGTGGTGAACCGTTTCGATCTCGGGTCAGATCCGCTCCAGTATTACGCCCATCGCGTCAAGCTGGCCAAAGAAATCTTCGACAGCATGGAAGAGAAGCTGGAAAAGCCCGGGGAGGGCTACCAGATCTTGCGGCGGAGCTTCCAAACGGCGCTCGGACAAGCGGGATACGGACTGTTCCTCGCCTCAAAATACATCGGGGGCGTTTATCAGTACCGCGCTCACGTGGGGGACCCGGGTGACCGTGTGCCATTCCAGCCTGTGCCTGCCGCCAAGCAGAGGGAAGCGCTTATCCTGATTCGCGAAAACCTGCTTTCACCGCAGGCGTTTGACTTTTCGCCCCGGTTGTTGAACAAATTGAGCAAGGACCGATTCCCCGACTTTACAGATTTCCAGGGGTTGCTGACGCGCGCCGACGTGCCCATACACAGCATGGTCCTCTCCCTGCAAAAGCAAGTGCTCGACCGCCTCTACAACCCGGTAGTGCTGGCACGTGTTCAGGATTCAGAGGTCTCTAGTCCCTCTCCTTCCGAGGCATTCAGTCTTGGCTTGCTCTTTACGCATCTCCAAGATGCCATTTGGGAGGAGACCCGGACGCCTGGAGAGTCCGTCAATATTAACAGCTACCGTCGCTCGCTCCAACGGGAGCATCTGCGCAAATTGATCGGAATGGTAGTCCGCGATGCGGCGGTCCCGGAGGATGCCCGGACATTGTCTCGTCAGGGTTTGACCACGTTGCGGGGACAGCTGCAGGCCGCGCTGACAAAGAAGATGACGACAGAAACCCGCGCTCATCTGAACGAATCCATCGCTCGAATTGATGAGGCAATGAAAGCGAACATTCAACGTACCGCCTTTTAAACCGGATGCCCTTAGGCGGGTTAAATTCAATTGACTTCTACCCTGCCTCCGATGCCCATCTGCCGGAGGAAGGTGTGGAGAGAGACACTATCTGAGTCCTCGCGGCTACGCTCTGGTCGAAAGAATCCATGGTGGAACCCACGACTGGAAGTGCTCCCACAGATGTCACTTATACGTGAACATCTGTCATGGACCCGCTCAACGAGTTACGGTCACCGAATCCCTCGAACCGGGTGTGCGGAGGCTGCCTTGAAGAAGTTCTAGACCAGGGACAGATCAGAGCTGTGAAGGGCACCTTGAATCATCATCGGTATTGAAAGGAATATGTCATGAGAACTACTAAAATGATCGTACTGGGGCTCCTTCTGTTGTCGGCATTGCCTCCGCCCCAACCCCGGCCACCTGCTTTTCAATCCCCCCGGAAGCACTAGAAATAGGGCACAAAATTTATTTGTGACATGCCTTGAATTTTTCCTTTTCTTGGCATATAAATGTCCTGCAATTCAACGATTCTCTAGGGGACAGTTTCCAGACCAGCAGATGCGGTTTTTCGCAACCTTCCTCGACTCTTAACGAGCCCGGTTGTGAGACTGCGCGACTGCTGGGAGAGCACACGACAGTCTAAACGTCTGGGTCGTTGATCGAAGTCTGAATCTCGTTGGAGCCAGATCCGAAATAGTTCTTCTCTCCTTTTCTGTAACTCTAATCCGGAATACATCTTGTTGTTCTATGAAGAACGGTCGACCTTATAGAGTAAGAACTCGAACACAAAAATGGGGGAGGAAACCATGTGCAACACCAAGCATCACGCCCTGGGTTTGTGGCTTAAAGTTAGCATCCTTTGCTTGTTGATCATGCTCGCGTTCGCCCCCGGGTTGTTTGCCCAATCGCAAATGACCACGGGAGTCATTCAAGGAACCATAATGGACCCCTCGGGGGCTGTTGTGCCTGGAACGGTCGTTGAGATCAAGAATCTGAACACGAACCTCACAAAAGACATCACCACCGGAGGGGACGGGCGATTTGCGTTTCTTTTGTTACCCACGGGTCGTTACACCTTGACTGCAACCAAACAAGGTTTCGCCACTCTAGTGCAAGAGGATTTTAGCCTCACTGTCGGTCAGACACTCACTCTAGATCTGACCATGAAGGTTTCTCAACAGCAGGAACGTATCACCGTGACTGCCACTCCAACGATTGAAACCACGGAAACGGTCTCCGCAACCACGTTGAACGAGCTTTCGGTGGAGAAAACTCCTGTCCTGGGAAGAAAATTTGAGGATCTCCTCACCTTGACCCCGGGTGTCAGCATCGTCCAAGGTCCGGACGGTGATGAGATCAACTTCAATGGGCAACGAGGCATTTTTAACAACATCAGTTTGGATGGCACGGACTATAACAACGGCTTTTTTGGGGAACAGCTGGGAGGGCAACGCGCCTCCATTGATATCACCCTCGAGGCCGTCAAGGAATTTCAGGTTGTGGCGGCCGGCGCCAATGCCGAGTTTGGCCGCACCGCCGGCGGAGTGGTCAACGTCATCACGAAGTCCGGAGGTAACCAGCTTCATGGCAGCCTCTTCGAGTTTCAGCGTCTCGAGGCGTTGAGTGCGGATACTTCCGATGGCAAAGGGCTTGATGGTTTTAAGCGCGAACAATTTGGAGGCACTATTGGTGGGCCGATCAAGAAGGACAAAATGTTCTTCTTCGGCGCTTTCGAACAGATTTTCGAGGATTTGAATCGCGCCAACTTGAGCCAACAGATTGGATCCACCCCGTGTCCGGTGCCCACCCCGGTCGTCGGAGCCAACGATGCGCTTATCAACGGCAACGCTGATTGCCAGCGCCTGGCTCTTCTCAATTTCTTCAAAACCAAGTTCAATCAAATCGAAGGCAATCCCATCCCACACCCGGTTCGGAACACCTCCGCGCTGGGCAAGTTCGATTACAACATTAACCCTTCGAACCAGTTCTCCGCCTCCTACAACTTCGACTATTCGAAGAATACAAACCAAACCTTCGATGTTCCCACGTATGGGGACTCCGCCAACGGCATCGAAGGGCCGTCCAAGATACAGACCATCAATACCAGTCTGTTCACCACGGTTTCGCAAACGAAGCTGAATGAATTTCATTTCGGCTATTCACGTGAGAATCGGCCGCGCAGTGCTGTCCCCTCCGCTGTCCCGGACACGGCCATGGGGTTCGCTACCACGTTTCGATTTGGGCAGCCCTTCTTCCTGGAACCGAATGTAGATGAGTTGTTCTATCGAACCGACCTCCGCGACAACTTCTCGATCATTTCCGGCAAGCATACCATCAAATTCGGTGGCGAATGGCTGCACACCCGGAATGTTCAAATATTCCGTGGCTTCTTCACCGGTCGATACATCTTTGACAGCGTCACCGGCTTCCTCCATTACGCCTCGCCGGCATCGCTGGGTCCGGGTTACGGGCCGACAGCGATGGAATGCTCCAATGGAGCCTTTGTAAACATAACCGGGAGTTGCCCTGCCGGCTCAACTCCGACTGGAGGCCCCCTCCTTCTTTACTTGCAGAATGCGTCCCCGAGCGGACCCACCACCGATGCGGCGGGTTTGGCGAACATGGCCAACCAGAATTATGCCCTGTTTATTCAGGACAAGTGGCAAATCCGGCCTGGCTTCACCCTCAACTACGGTTTGCGATGGGAAGCGCAGATACTCGCCCAACCGGTCATCCCTGTATCAAAGACGGCCTATGGGGTCAACATCACCAATCCAAGTTTCCCATCGAATGGCACGCTGCCTAACCAGAAGAAGATGTTCCAGCCGCGCGTAGGATTCGCCTGGGATCTCTTCAACAACAGCAAATCCGTGTTGAGGGCAAGTTTTGGCATTTACAACGGCAACCAGAATATGTTGACCCAGGTGGGGCCGATCACCACCAACGGCTTTCAGCTTCAGGGAATCACCGCCGGCACCGGGTTTAATACCGCGGGTGGGAATCCTCCCACTTATCCCTTCGACGTGGTCGCCCCAGTGTTGCCGGCCGGGACTTTTCCCGCTACACCCAACGTCACCGTCTTCAGCAAAGACTACGCCAACCCGAGAATTTACACGGCCAACTTTGCGTTTCAGCAGGAGTTGATGCCCAGCATAGCCGCCTATGTTGACTTTACGTGGTCGAAGGGCGTGCATCTCACTCGCTTTACCAACCCCAACGTCGGTTCTACAGTCACCATTCCTCAAAACGCTGACACCGTGTCCTACTCCGGCCCTGTTCCCTTCACAAACTTGGGTGCCATCACGGATACGGTCAGCTCTGCAAAATCGCTCTATCGGGGAATCACGTTTGGCATCCGAAAGCGATTCAGTCAGCACTACCAAATGGAGGGGAACTACACGTACTCGAGCGACAAAGACGATGATTCCAACGAGCGAGATCCGTTCACCTTCCGTTATGCCAATTTGTTCAATCTTGCTTCGGAGTACGGTCCTTCGGATCGCCAGGAAAAACACAAGTTTAACTTTTCTCTTTATGGAGAGCTGCCGTGGGGCTTCCAGGGCGACGTCAGAATGCAGGCGCACTCAGCTCAGCCTATTACGGACAATCCCCTGGGAAATGGGTCGGGTCCCGCTTGCAGCATCAACAATTCGCTCACGCGTTTCGTGAACGGGGTTGACTGCGGGCGCAATCACCTGCTCAAGGACAATGCCTTCTTCACGCTCGATTGGCGCCTGGCCCGTCCGTTCAAGTTCAAGGAGCGATACGCGTTGACCCCCATCATCGAGATGTTCAACACCTTCAACAATACCAACAACGTGAATCCGCTCATCACGCCGGGGTTGTTCAACTTCGATGGATTCTTGCGACAAGGCGTGGGCGACCCCATGCAAGTCCAGCTCGCGATCAAGTTCACGTTCTGATCCTTGGACGGCGCGCGAACGTCGATTGACGTCTGTATCCGCGCCGAACGTTCTCGAAGGGCCGGTCCGCCAAAGGGGATCGGCCCTTTCTTGTTGCTTCTCCCAGCGAATCTGCAGTCTCCTCCATGCGGCGCATCTATTCCATTTATGATTTCATGATAGAGATATCGCAAGAGTGTTCCCCCTGGAAGCAAGGGATACAGAATTCGGGGGAGGCGGCTCCCAATCGCTAACACTTGCCGAGCGGGTCCGAAGAAGATAGGCTGTGAGCAGTGACTCGAACCGAATACGACCATGAAATTTCCAGGAGATGCTTCCCATGCCGAAAGAATGGACGCGAGAAGAGATTCTTGAACTCATCAGGACTTATCAGCCCGCTTGTGTTCTCGCAGCAGCGGCGGACCTCGACGTTTTTGGCACTCTTGCTTTCAGGCCTTTGAGCGCAGAAGCCGTTGCGAGGAGCTCCAACTGCGACGGCCGGGCAACGACGGTCTTGCTCGACGCGCTGGCCGCTTTGAAGCTTTTGAACAAGCAAGGGGGACTGTATTCTGTTCCCGCAAGTGTCTTACCCATCCTGACTGAACAGGGCGCCGGCAATGTCCTCGCCATGGTTCAACACCAGTCCAACTGCCTGCGCCGGTGGGCGCAGCTGGCCTGGGTCGTCAAGAACGGCAGGCCGGTGGAACGAACTCCAAGCGTGCGCGGCGAAGAGGGAGACACCGCCTCATTCATCGGGGCGATGCAGAACCTCTCGGCTCCAATGGCCGACAAGCTAATTCGGGAAATTCATCCGCTTACCTTCCGAAATCTCCTGGACATTGGAGGAGCTTCCGGCACGTGGACGATCGCTTTTCTGCGCGCCTGCCCTCGAGCAATGGCCACGGTGTTTGATCTTCCCCAGGTTATCCCAATGGCCAAACGCCGCCTGACTGAGGCAGGGTTGATCGATCGTGTCAGCATCGTTGCCGGGGATTTTCTGGAGGATTCTCTCCCTGGAGGATTCGACTTTGTTTGGGTGAGCGCCATCATCCATCAAAATTCGAGAGAGCAAAACCGGACACTCTTTGGGAAAGCATTCCAGTCGCTTGGCGCGGGTGGAAGGATTGCAATCCGGGACGTTCTGATGGACTCTACTCGAACCTCGCCCGTTGCCGGCGCTTTGTTTGCCGTCAACATGCTGGTGGGGACGAAGGGTGGCGGGACATTTACATTTGAAGAGCTCAAGGAAGATTTAGAAACCGCGGGCTTCCGGGGCGTTGCTATCGTGCGGCGGGATGAAGCGATGAACTCGATCCTCACCGCCAAGAAAGATTAAGGGCTGATTGCTTCCTCGCCTGATGATCTGACCCAAGGAAATGCGGCCCGAATTACCCCCTCTTGACGAATTTGAGCGCAGCAGAGTTCATGCAGTATCGCAGGCCGGTGGGCCTCGGTCCGTCATCAAACACGTGACCCAAGTGGGCATCGCATCGGACACATAACACTTCAACCCTCCGCATGAAAAGGCTGTCGTCGGTCCTGGTCTCAATATTCTCCCTGGCGATTGGCGCCCAAAAGCTTGGCCATCCAGTCCCAGACTCAAATTTGGTCTCCGAGCTGAACAAGTCATTCCCGCAGCAAACGCACTGGTAGATTCCTTTTTGATGATTGTTCCAATACTCTCCGGTGAAGGCTCTTTCAGTTCCCTGCTTGCGGGTGACTTCAAACTGCTCCGGGGTTAATAGCTTCTCCCACTCGGACTCCGTTTTGGCGACCTTTCCAGTCACGATGAATCCTCCCTGCTCTGCCGAATAGACTCTTATCTCGCACGCGGTGATCCGGCTCCCTTTCTTTGAATCATCCTCGGTTCCTTGCTTCGCAGCGGACCCTCCCGCGGCGCGCAACATACCGCATCCGGTCAGCACGCCCGCCAGTCCGATTGCATAAACCAGCCAACTGCGACGGGACAGAGATTGAGTCAGCCGAGTTTCGAGGGTCATAAGGCTTTCCTGTCTCCCCGGGGCTTTTGATACAGCGCTCGCTTGGGGGCCTCTTTTAATTATATCCCATCTGGGCAGACAAATATTCCCTCGCAGATCACTTCGGCATCGCCGGTAAGAAAGACTGCTTGATCGTCGCCTCCCCATTCAACTTTCAACTCCCCTCCCTCGGTCACAACAGTGATCGGGCTGCTGGCACGTCCGTTGAGGATGGCCCCCAGCGCCGACGCGATTGAGCCGGTTCCTGAAGACTCTGTGTGGCCTGCACCCCGCTCCCAGATCCGGATTTCCACCTTGTGATTGTCAATGACGCGAACAAACTCCACATTCGTTTTCCGCGGAAACCGCGGATGTGATTCCAGAATACGACCATATCGCTGCCATTCGAAGGAATCAAAATCATCAACCAATATAATGCATTGAGGGTTTCCGACAGACATCGCTGTAATCTCAAAAGTGCGGTCACCGGCTCGAAGGGGGACACCAACCACGCCGGGCTCCTCGGTCAAGCGATTCTCATCCGGCATCTCATCGCTAGTAAACGGGATCTCTTCTGCCTTGAATTTCGGAATCCCCATTTCGGCCCGGTACGTAAACCGTGCTCCCTGTCGTTGAACTAATTGGAGGATCCTCGGCCCCACCGCTGACCCCACCACAGTCTCTTTAGAGCTCCCCGGGGATTTCCAATGATGAACGGCTGCTGCACAACGAATCCCGTTTCCGCTCATCTCCGGTTCGCTCCCATCACTATTGAAGAACCGGATGGAAAAATCGAATTGTGGATAGTCCGTGCCTGTCCGAATCAAGGCGATCCCATCAGCACCGACGCCCCGGTGTCGATCACACATCCGCTTGGCCAGATGGGACAGCGCACCATCGCCTGCCAGCGACACGGAATTCAGGTCGATGATCAAGAAATCATTCCCCATTCCATGAGCCTTGTAAAATGGAATCATCACGGGATTCATCGGGCCGCCTTATTTTTCAGTAACAATGGTTGACTGAATATCTTCCAATTCTTTCACCTGCATGAGGCGTCTCATTAATTCCCTCTGCAGGTCGGGTGAAAGCAAGGCGCTGAAGAGAAGATACTGGCCCTCGCCCTCGCGCGACCAGCTGACGTCTTCTGTCTGGATCTTCATCTCGTCGAGCAGGGCGGTGACTCTTTCCGAAGCCTCCGCCATTCTTCTTGTGGACATTGAAAACTGATAATTGACAAATTTGGTTCCCAGCTTTCGCTCGGCAAATCGAAGGAAGAAAAGGGCTGCGATGATCATCCCGGTGGCAATGGCTGAAGGGCCATAATATCCGTAACCCACGCCCATACCGATGCCGGCCACCACAAAAATCGTGGCTGCCGTGGTCAACCCCACTACATTCATCCCCTCCCGCAAGATGGCGCCTGCGCCGATGAATCCAATCCCGGGGATGATTTGTGCGGCAATGCGCTCTGGGTCGCTGTGGAATTTTCCCGCAATTTCGAGAGAAAGAGTCGTGAACATTGTGGAGCCGAGGCAAATGAACATGTTGGTGCGCAAGCCTGCAGGCTTGTGGTGCAGCTCCCGCTCCAGCCCGATCAAACCACCCAGCGCCGTGGAAGCGGCCATCTTGATGATGGTGTCCGTGACAATATGCATGATTTGGCTCCTTTATACGATGCCCGTGTCGCGGGTCATTGGGAGGGTGCATGGTGGGAGTACACGTGGATCACGTGCGCTCTGATCCCGCGAACCACCTTGTCCTCCCGATAATAACGCCGATAGGCCGGATTCATTGTGACCATATTCCAAACTTCGTCTCCCTCCTCCGCGATGACCCACTGGACGCGGGGAAAAGGGTAGCGCAATGTGAATTCCCACGCATCCAAATTATCCTCGAAATAGATTTTCCGGAACGGAATTTCGTCGAGCTGCGCAACCCGCCCCAGATATCCCGAGTTCATCAGAATCATTTCTCCATGCCAGCGGGGTTTGAGGAAGTTCGCCAGCGTACTCAGAATTCGCCGATCGTCGCTGTTATTGAAGTAAGGCTCCTCGTAAGCGGGCAACGAATGGAGCTGAGTTCGGACCGCGATGCCGATCGGCAGGAGCAACACCGCCGCCAGAATTCCAACCAGTGCACGGCGCACCCAGGTAGTGTGAATCAATGCCGCGACACCCGCAAGAAACACACTGCTCAAAGTAACCACGGCAGGGATGGGCGTATGGCCATATCGAACTCCGAAGTTGGTATAGGGGTAGTATTCCGCAATGTAGGTGGGAGCCCGTCCCTTGGCCAGGGAAATCACATAGAACACGAATGGGACCAGGAAGAGCAAATGGGTTGAATGCCATGACACCAGGCGGGTGTCCTGCCGGAGTTCCCCCTTCGATTGCCTTGAGAGACCTCGTATTGTGATCAAGACCAAGCCAGCGACGGCAAGCCAGAACGGCACTTCCCCGGCGCAGTGGCGAACTGATTTTGTAAAGTAGAGGAGGGAAAGCCACACGTGCCCCTCGGTCGGATACCGGAAATGAAAGGTGGCAATCTGTTTCAGGTAGAGAGCCCTGGCGGAATAGGGCCCCCGGATGAACTCCCACACGTCCCCATACTCGAACCAGTTGTGTGCAAACCAATATATGGGGGCGAGGAGACCCATGAGCCCATAGACAAACGCATCCGCAAATCGTGAACTCCATAATCGCTTTTCGTCAGTTTCGACGGCAGCGAGAAATACCCAGGCCGTGCTCCAAGCCGTGAAGAACCAACCTTCGTACCGGTTGAGTGATGCCAAGAGGTTCATCATTGCGGCCAGAAACAGGTATCGTCTCTTCGCATGTCGCTGCCACCAAACCAGGAAGAGGACGTTAAGCACCAGCAACGCCATTGAGAGGGGCTCCTGCATCGGTGTGGTCTGGTAGTATATCCAGCTCGGATTGAAGAGGTATATGGCCATCCCCAGCCAAACCACAGTAGACTCTTTAAACATCGACCGCAGGATCAAAAATAGCCCGAAGCCCGCCACGACAAAGCTGGCCATCGAAATGAAGCTGCATGCCAATCCCGTTTTCCATAGAAAATCGTTCATGGCGAGCGGAGCCGCCAACACATGCAACAAAGGAAGCCACACCGTGCCAACTTGTTGATAGCCCGGGTTAATCGAATCCGTCAGCAGTCGGGCACGTTTGACATGCGCCCAGCCATCGCCATCGAGGTCGGTCCCGTGCAGGGAATAGACGTACGCGAAGCTTACCAGACTGAAGAAGAGAATGATCAGCACCACGACAGCGTATTCACGGTTGATGGGTCGCGATGGCTGAAAGGATGGGTACGTTCGCATTGAATTGGAGGGAAATATGATAGACGGCAGTCTCTTCAAGCATTGCCAGGTTGCTGAAAAAAGCCTTTCGTCTTGCGGAACGGCTGGGGGCTTCAGCCCGGGCGTAAATGAAAGAAAAAAACTCTTTCTGGTTCTGAGGGGTGACAATGCCTGTCCGTCGACGAGGACGTTTGCCGGAAATTCCCCCGTCGTGGACTGATCACGCAAGGTCAACTCGTTCAGGGTCGGTTCCGATGAGCTGCCTCAAAGTGCATCAATCGTTGAAATCTCCTGAAGCGTTCCTCAATCTCTGAACACTTCAACCGCGTTAACCGGTTCAAACTGAAATCTTCAACGTTAAACGATGCGATGACGGACCCGTAAATGACTGCCCGACGAATACTGGCTTCACTGAGCGTGCGACAGGAGGCCAAATAGCCGACAAACCCTCCCGCAAAGCTGTCGCCGGCACCCGTCGGATCCAAAACGCGTTTCAAGGGAAAGGCGGGGGCCGCGAAGATCGATCCTTTGCGAAACATTGCCACCCCATATTCGCCGCGCTTGACCACCAAGGTCTTCGGTCCCATTGTCAGGATCTTTTCAGCCGCCTTGACCAGGTTGTGCTCCCCCGTGATCATCCGGGCCTCGTTGTCGTTGACGATAAGGATGTCCACCAGCTTCAGGGTCTTTCGCAAATCGTCGGGGGTGTTGTGGATCCAGTAGTTCATCGTATCCATGGCGATCAGGCGGGGTCGCTTCACCTGTCTTAAAACTTCCCGCTGCAAGCGGGGGTGAATATTCCCAAGAAAAACGAATTCACTGGACTGGTACGCTTCGGGAATCTTCGGCGAAAAATCGGCGAATACATTGAGCTGCGTATCCAAAGTCCGGCACTCATTCATGTTGTCGTTGTACTCTCCCCACCAGAAAAACGATTTGCCTGGTTTGCGTTGAAGTCCCCGGACATCCACGCGGTGCTTCTGGAAAATCTTCTCGTACTGCTTGGAAAAATCCTCACCGACGACTGCCACGAGATTGACTTCAGAGAAAAAACTGGCGGCCACTGAAAAATAGGTGGCGGATCCCCCTATCACGTTTTCCGCCGTGCCGAAAGGGGTTTTCACGTTGTCAAAGGCTACGGAACCTACCACGAGAGTCGACATGAATGAATGATGTTTCCTTTCGATGAAGATGAGCAGCAGGAATATCCAGATCGAAGGGCGAGCTTGGGAGATCGGGGAGTCCCCCACCGTCCACATTTTGGATCCCTATTCCGAACCCTAGAGGGACCAGTGATTGGCCTGCTCACCATAATCGGGTCATGGTCACTGAGAACGTCGGGCGACCCCTCTTGCGGCGCGGCCCTTCCGATCGAAAACTCCCTACTCTTTGACAAATCTCGCGGTGACCAGAAGGTTTTTATCTTCCTTGCGATTGCGATCGATCTGAACCCTCAGCCGTTTTTGTGCTTCTTCGAGGCTGAGCACCGGCGGCTCCACCGCCAGGTCATAGTATTCCCGACCACCGGGGCTCCCCAAGATTTGATTCACAATACCGGCAAGATCAGACGCCCTCCGCGGATAAAATGCACGGCCACCCGTGGCGACCGTCAACTTTTCAAAAATCTCGCTAGTTCCGCCACCAAAGAGTCCCCGTCGGCCGAGCGATACACCGAACAGGGTGATTTGGCGACGTTGGAGCAACAGCGCTACATCCTTAACCTTCACGCGGGAGCCGGTATCGATCCCGCTGGAAAGAAGCACCATGACTCGCCGCCCGGTGGCATTGGCATAGCCACCTTCCGCCGTAGCATAAATGGCGTCCAGCAGCGCCGCGCCGTTGCCGTATTTCATGCCTCGAACAGCTTCGGACAGCTGTTTCCTGGAGGAAGTGAAATCCTGGATTAGGTCTGCCGAAGAATCGTATGCGATGATGGCCATGAGATCACTCGGTCCCAGAGAATTGATGAACGATTGAGTCACATCAATGAGGGGATCTGCGATCTGGCCTGCAATGACACTGGTGTCAATGACGAGGGCAATGTCGCTGGGCGCGGAGTCCGATTTCACTTTCGCGTCGCGCACCGCCAGCTTCGTTTTATCAACCGAAACGAGAAAACTCGAGGGAGCCAGTCCGCGGACGAAAGCCCCGGTCTCGTCGGTGACCGTCACTTGAAGATGGGCCTCGTCGCCGACTTGAGAGAGTGCAAACCTCTCCCAGGCGCCCAACCCAATACACGCCACCAGAAGCCCAATAACCGGACGAATACAATTGCGAAAACGGTGCAGCTTTGTTCGGTGCATGTCGTTCCTACAAATACTTCCCGACGAGCAACCCCAGTTTGCGTCGCGTCGCCGTGGGAATCCTTCGACGGTCGGTGATTAATGCATGGGAGAGGGCTGAACCACACTTGCACGTCCGTTCCTGCGGCATGACCGCAACGCAGGCGGCGATGAGTTTTTGTGCATTCGCCGAATTGCGATTCAGGTTGTCAATGATTTGCGCCACCGTGACAGCGTCATGCTCGTGGTGCAAGCAGTCATAATCCGTGACCAGTGCAAGCGTCGCATAGCAGATCTCTGCCTCTCGCGCCAGCTTGGCTTCCTGCAGATTGGTCATGCCAATGACATCCATGCCCCAGCCCCGATAAACATTCGATTCTGCTTTCGTCGAAAAGGCCGGCCCTTCCATGCATAAGTACACTCCGCCACGATGAATCGAGATTTCCTGTTTCCGGCCAACGGATTCAAGAAGGTCGTACAGCTGAGGACAAACCGGGTCAGCCAGGGAGATATGCGCCACGAGTCCGTTTCCAAAAAAGGTCTCACCCTCGCGGTGACGCGTGCGGTCAAAAAACTGGTCGGGCAAAAGAATATCCAACGGTTTGACTTCCTCCCGGAGGGAACCCACGGCGCTGGCCGAGATGATCCGCTCTACCCCCAGCTTCTTCATCGCGTAGATGTTGGCGCGGAAGTTAATCTCCGTGGGCATCAGGCGGTGGCCGCGCCCATGTCGGGACAGAAACGCCACACGCTTGTTCCCGAGGGTGCCAATCACGAAATGGTCCGAGGGTTTGCCGAAGGGAGTTGGGACGGCGACGTTTACTCGGTCAGTCAGTGCGGGCATCTCGTAAAGACCACTTCCGCCAATGACCCCAATTTTGACTCTTTCCCCTGGTCTCCTTCGAGTCCGGATCTTGGATTTGGGTCTATGGATAGGCATATGAAAATCAGTGAATGGTTGGTTTAGAGTTCCCCGGATTGACCCGGGTGGCTTCACTGCGTTAAGCCTTTCAGGCGGAAGGTCCCGTCGGAGAAAATGCTCACCTCAAAGTCTCCCAGTTTCATCAGACCATCGGACCTCCGCGCCTGTCGGGTCGACACCCGAAGCGCTTTTCCATCGCCTACTTCTTCTTCTCCTTGGCCGGAGGAGTCGGAGTGAGCGACAGCGTGGCGTTTACCGGTTTTCCATCCTTCTCCACCTGCACGGTCATGGGCATGCGCGCCAGTGGATTATCATTCTCCTGGGCGAAATACTCTTCATTGACTGATGATTGACCTTCGCGAATTAAACTGGATATGGACAACTGCAGCATCTGGTTCTTCAGGGCTTCAACGATCGCTTCACGGGCATCCGAGAGGGGTTGAGCCCGCTCGGCCAGCGCTTTAAAAAGATGAACAGAGCCGGGGGCATCGAAGACTTCGCTCACTTCACCGGGTTTCAACTTGAAGACGATGTTGTCAATCGCTTCCCCGAATTTTCCGCGCCCCAGGAAACCCAGATCCCCATCTTGGGCGGAATCACTATCCTTGGAATACTGACGAGCCAGTGTTTGAAAGTTTTCTCCCTTCAAGGCGCGCTGTCGCAATTCGTCCATTTCCTTCCGGACCCGGTCATTTTGACCGGCATCCGATCCGGTGAGGGGAATTGAAATATGCAACAAGTGCAGTTCGACAAACTGACCCTTGTTTTGGCTGTAATACTCCTGGACCTGGTCTTCACTCACAATAACGCGACTGAGGATGGCTTGTTGCTCGGCAAACGCCAGCACTTGCGCCCGGACCAGATTCAACTGCGCAGCGACGTCCGGGCGGCGGTCCAGCTTTTCATTTTGCGCTGCTTCCGCCAGTATGAGAAGCTGACCCAGGTAATCCGCAAACGCTCTCCGGCCGCCCGGGCCCAAATACTGCCGGCGCTGTTGTAACGGGAGGTGCGCCCACATCTGGTCAAACTCACTCGCGGTGACCTTGCGATCCTTGAGCGACAGCACGACTGGATCAGACTGATTGCTGGAGCTGTGAGGGGCCGGACCAGACTTCGCAGCGGTTGATCCCCCCGAGGACGACTGCGCCCACAGCGTCGTCCACGCGCTGAGCGGAAATGAGGCCAAGAGAACAAAACCCAACACCCGTCGTAAATCAAAACGTCCACTCATTTATTTACCTTCCTCGTTAAGTTCGATTAAGACCCCGGAAGTCGATTCCGGGTGGATGAATGCCACTTTGCATCCCCCTGCGCCCAAGCGTGGAGCTTCATCAATCAAACGCACGCCCCGCGCCTTCAATTCCTTCAAGAAGGCCTCAATATCGTCGACCTCGAAGCAGAGATGATGAATTCCCTGCCCA
>Ga0187803_10000450_pt1 | contig 16510 bp, 14 predicted proteins | sample NC_wetland_sal_i_2_FD_132425 | JGI IMG/M metagenome (GOLD analysis project Ga0187803, IMG submission 132425) | Wetland sediment microbial communities from Neuse River Estuary, North Carolina, USA - Control_3 | ecosystem: Environmental > Aquatic > Freshwater > Wetlands > Sediment | place: USA...
CGGCCCCACGCGGGACGGAGAGCCAGGATCACGACGGTAAAGACAATAATGGTGTAGACAATGGCATGTTCCCATTTTTGAGCGACGCCGAAAAATTCTGTAGTTGCAACAGCAAGCGCAACAGTTCCAAATATTAGGACCCACTCCCCGATGTTGAAGCTCTTGCCGCCTGCGACACTCATTTTGCGACCCCGCCTATTACAGACACGCTGATTACACCTATTGTACTGAGCACCTCAAGCCATTGTGAGAGCGGTAGTTAAACATCGTGTATGGCCTCAATTGTTCAAATCAGGCGTTCTCACCAGTTTGCGCCGTTTGTTCACCGGGAACCAAGGTCAATGAGCGTAAACGCGATTTTTCACCAATCAAGCGGCGTTGTCCCTATTGCCGACTGTTCGGACAAGTGGGTGGGGTTCTCAAGGACTTGCTGTTAATCCGCAGCCCAGCACCTCACGGGACCGCTGATGGTCTTCGTCACGGGAGTGGGGAACAGCGAGGTTTCGACCGGGTAAGCCACTGCCGAGGCGCCGGCTGTCTGGTTCTTCTCCCAACGGACGCAACTGGGGGCGGCGGTCTTTAGTCCCAGTTTCTGGACGAGCGGTGGCCAGCACTCGGCCCCCTTGTTGGGGATGTCGCACTCCGTGCCGAGAACGCGCAGGTAGGTGAGCACTACGTTGCCGTCGTACGTAGTGCGGACGCGAATGTTGTTGAAGGGCGACGGCGGTGGCCGCAACTTCGGGTTCCACATCCAAACGCTGTAGGCATTGTCCTCGAAGATCTTTTTCTGGGTCTTGCTATCGTAGACGGCGAAGGGCATGCCGCCATCTCGCCCGTCGTCAGAGTCGAAGAAGACTAGGTCGCCTTTGACCAGCCCCCTGAAGTAGCCGCGCCATTCGGAGTTGCCGAGGACCTTCTCGTCCGACGAATGTTCCTTGACGCACGCGGGTCGCGCCTTGTCGAAGCGCAAAAACGAAAGAAATAGCGACCCCTTGATCCACTGGTTCGTGAGCTGCTTAACCATCAGGTCGCGGTAATAGAAGCACGTGAGTTGATCGTGATGGGGATTTTCGGGAAAATCCTTTTCCACGCCATAGTCGATGATCTGCTTCGTGTAAGAGTCGAACCCTTGTGCGGTGGCAGCCGCGGTGAGCACGAACACGCAACATGCTGCAAACACTTTTGTCAGAACGGTTCTCACACTCGTATTAGACACCGATCATTGGTCGGTTGGCGAAAACAGGCGATAGCACTCATTATGTTGGGCTTCAATTCTGCAATCTGACTTCTGCAATCTACAATTGCTTTAGAATTCTTCGCAGTGTCTATCCAATTTCAGGTTGAGGCTACTTCGGGCGCGGGGCGGACTGGCTCGCTCATCACTCCTCACGGGGAGGTTGAGACGCCGGTGTTTATGCCAGTGGGCACCGCGGCGACTGTCAAGGGCGTTTCGCAGGATGTGCTCGAGGAACTCGGCGTTCAGGTTCTGCTGGGCAATACCTACCATCTTTATTTGCGGCCGGGCGTGGACGTGGTGCGGCGGCTGGGCGGGCTGCACGGGTTTATGGCTTGGGAGCGGGCGATTCTCACGGATTCGGGCGGGTTTCAGGTTTTCAGTCTGAATGAGCTGCGGAAGGTGACCGAGGAGGGGGTTACGTTTCGCTCGCACCTGGATGGGTCTTCGCATTTTCTCAGTCCGGAGCGGGCGATGGAGGCGCAGATCGGGCTGGGAGCGGACATCATCATGGCGCTCGATGAGTGCACGGAGTATCCGGCGGAGACGGAGCGGGTGCGGGCTTCGATGGAGATGACGCTGCGCTGGGCGGAGCGGAGTAAGAGGTATTTTGAGGAGCATAAGGGCGAGGTGCCGTGGAAGAGTTCTCAGTTCTCGGTTCTCAGTTCTCAGTCGGCTGGGTCACGGGTCACGGGTGACGGGCCACGGGAACATGAGATCCTTCGCTTCGCTCAGGATGACAATTCTAAAGAGGGTTGGGATGACAATTCCAGCGGGGCTGCGGAGCCTCGCTCCGCTGGACGAGGCAGAGCCCCGTCCCCACACGGGCTGGGGCGGGCGAGGACGACCGTTGCTCCACTGGCTACGCAGGCTTTGTTTGGGATTGTGCAGGGAGGGATGGATCGGGCTTTGCGGCGGGAGTCGGCTTTGCGGACGGTTGAGATTGGGTTTCCCGGCTACGCGATTGGCGGGCTCAGCGTGGGGGAGCCCCGGGCGCTGACTCGCGAGATTGTTGAGTGGACGCTAGAGCATCTGCCTCGGGACAAACCTCGGTATCTGATGGGAGTGGGGACTCCGGAGGAGATTGCGGAATATGCGCGGCTGGGCGTGGACATGATGGACTGCGTTTTGCCGACGCGGGCGGCGCGGCATGGGTTGCTGTTCACGTCCGAGGGCAAAGTGTCGATCAAACAGGCCCGCTATGCCGAGGATGAGGGGCCGGTCGATCCGGCTTGCGCGTGCCGCGTCTGCCGGCGGTATTCGCGGGCGTATCTGCGGCATCTTTATGCGGCGAATGAGTTGCTGGCGCAGGTGCTGAATACGGTGCACAATCTGCACTTTTATCTGGAAACGATGCGGAGGGTGCGCGCTTCGATTCGAGGTGCGTGAGAGTGGCAGAGCGCTGGCGGCCACAGTGGCGAAGGTTGGTCCCTGGAATGCCACACCCTGAAGTTTCTCAACCCGAAGCTGTTCGTTGACAAGCCCGCTGCGGCTCGGATATCCTTAGAATCTTTGGGAGTCCTGCGGCTGCCCGCCTGAACACCTTGCGCGCCTTCTGCGTGGAATTAGGGGCACTCAGCGGTCTCGATTGCGTTCTTTATTTTCTGGGAGAGTTAAGATGTCAACCTATTTCCCGAAAGCAGGGGAAATTGCGCGGAAATGGTTTGTGGTGGATGCCGCCGGGCAACCGCTGGGGCGGCTGGCCTCGCGGGTGGCCCGCATTCTGATGGGCAAGGATAACCCGAAATATACGCCGTTCCTCGACACCGGCGATCATGTCGTGGTCATCAACGCCGAGCAGGTCAAGATCACCGGCATGAAAACCGAGCAGAAGCTCTATCAGCATTACACCGGCTATCCGGGCGGATTGCGCACCGAGGACTTGAAGAAGCGCATGGTCCGCAAGCCCGAACTGGTGATTGAAGCGGCCGTGGCGCGCATGCTGCCCAAGAACAAGCTGGGCAAACAGATGTTCACGAAGCTGAAGGTGTACAAGGGCGACAAGCATCCGCACGCAGCGCAGAAACCCCAGCTGCTAGCTACTAGCTCCTAGCTTCTAGCCAGCAGGTTTTCCAGAACCAGCAAAGATTTTTTGAGAATTTCTGAAAGGACGACCGAGCGGATAGCACCGGCTTCAGCCCAGCGGAAGCTAGAAGCTAGAAGCTAGAAGCTAAAATGGCAGACACAGTTCAAGACGCAGTTCAGTACTACGGAACCGGCCGGCGGAAAGCGGCGATTGCGCGGGTTTTTCTTCGTCCCGGCAGCGGCGAGTTCAAGGTCAACGGCAAGGCGTTCGAAGAATACTTTGTGACCCCCTCGCAGCGCATCAGCGCCAAGCAGCCTCTGGTGTTGACCGAGACGGGGGCGAACTTTAACGTGCTGGCGAACGTCTGCGGCGGCGGAGTGGCGGGGCAGGCCGATGCCGTGCGCCTGGGCATCACGCGCGCGCTGATGGAGTTCAACGCGGAACTGCGCAAGAAGCTGAAGGCCGAGGGCATGGTGACTCGTGACCCGCGCGCCAAAGAGCGCAAGAAGTACGGCCAGAAGGGCGCGAGAAAGCGGTTCCAGTTCTCGAAGCGGTAATTCGTCGTCGGTCGTCAGTCGGCGGTCGTCCGGGGCTCGCATGCGGGAGTTGTTTTTTGGGTTTTGACTAACGACAGTCGACCGACGACCGACGACAAAGTTTAGGTGTTCAATTCATCCCCCCAACTCCCCTGAGATGGGGTGGACGGGAATGGCAATCCGACAAAGCAGTTGCCGGTTGCCAGTAGCCAGTTCGCAGTGAGGGTCACTGACAACTGGCCACTGGCCACTGACCACTGGTGTAAGGATGTAGACCAAACAAGGAGGTTAATTGGCTAATATCACCATGAAGGAGTTGCTCGAAGCGGGGGTTCACTTCGGGCATCAGACCAAGCGCTGGAATCCCAAGATGAAGGACTACATCTTCGGGGAGCGCAACGGTATTTACATCATTGACCTGCAGAAGACGCTGAAGATGTTCAAGGAAGCGTCGAAATTCGTGCAGGAGCTGGCCGGGGCAGGCAAGGTCGTCCTCTTCGTGGGCACCAAGCGCCAGGCGCAGGACGCCATCGCGGAAGAGGCGCAGCGCTGCTCGATGTTTTATGTGAACCAGCGCTGGCTGGGCGGACTGCTGACGAATTGGGTCACGGTACAGAAATCGGTGAAGCGGCTGAAAGAGCTCGACGACATGGCCACCGATGGCCGCTACGAGCTGCTGCCGAAAAAGGAAGTCATCAAGCTCGAGCGCGAGCGCAAGCATCTGCAGGCCAACCTTGCCGGCATTAAGAATATGGCGCGGTTGCCGGACGCTATCTTCGTTATTGATTCGAATAAAGAGCAGATTGCGGTGCGCGAGGCGCGCAAGCTGGGCATCCCGGTGGTCGCCGTGGTGGACACGAACTGCGACCCGAGTGAAGTGGATTACGTGATACCCGGCAACGACGACGCGTTGCGCGCGATTCGCCTGTTCACATCGAAGATTTCCGAGTCGATCGCCGAAGGCGTGAATGCGATGGGCGACAAGCAGATGGCCGAGATTCAGGCGGCTGCGGAAGCTCCGGAGCAGACCGGCGGGGTTGCCACGGAAGTGCCGGAGGGCGAAGGTCACGCCGCGGAAGCAGCGGCTGCGCCCGCCGAAGGCGACGAGATCCGCATGGAAGATGTGCTCGGCACTGGCACCCGCAACCGTTCTTCCAAAATTGTCGAAGACGCGGACGAGTTGCACGCGCCGTCGCACAGGTTTTAGAAATCCGGGAGCCGCGGGCTTGGAGTTGCGGGCGGCAAGCCGCGAGCCGCGAGCCACGATGACAGAGCCTGGAAGCGACCGGCAGAGAAAATGATCGGTTGAAGTCCCAGGAAGTCTGACCCGCGCAGCCGGTCTGTGCGCGGGTCAAGTTTTATAAAAGCAGGTTTCGAGGTTGCAAAGTTTCGGGGTTTCAATGGTTGGTTGGCTCTGATTCTTCTTCTTTGCAACTTTGAAACTTTGCGACCTTGAAACCTGGTCTTTTGAAACTTTGAAGCATGAGGCTCTTATGAGTACGACTATGGCAAACATTTCTGCTGCCCAGGTAAAAGAGCTCCGCGAAAAGACCGGAGCGCCCATGATGGACTGCAAGAACGCATTGACCGAAGCCAAGGGCAACCTCGAAGAGGCGATTGTGCTGCTGCGCAAGAAGGGCGTTTCGGTTGCGGCGAAAAAGGCGGCGCGTGTGACCAGCGAAGGTTCGGTCGCCAGCTATATTCACGCCGGGGGCAAGATCGGCGTGCTGGTCGAGGTCAACTGCGAAAGCGATTTCGTGGCCCGCACCGAAGACTTCAAGGAACTGGTCCACGACATCGCCATGCATATCGCGGCCAGCGATCCGAAATTCGTGCGCAAGGAAGATGTGACGGCGGAAGCCTTCGAGCGCGAAAAGGACATCTATCGGGCCCAGGCGGCTGCGACCGGCAAACCGCCGCAAGTGGTGGAGAAGATTGTCGCCGGCAAGATGGAAAAGTTCTACGAGGAGGTCTGCCTGCTCGATCAGCCTTTCATCAAGGACCAGTCCATCAACATCTCGCAACTGATCGCCGCCAAGATCGGCAAGCTGGGCGAGAATATCTCCGTCCGCCGCTTCGCGCGCTTCAAGGTAGGAGAAGCGACGGCTACGGTTGCGTTCATAAGCGCCAAGCCCGATGAGGGTGCGGCAGCCACGCTGGTTGCCAAGTAAATTCAGGGGCGCTGCGGCGCCCCTTTTTGATTTATGCTTTCGGGAGCATCCGTCGCGAGCACAAAGGCACTGTCATCCTGAGCGAAGCGAAGGACCTGTGCATTCGGTTGGGGCAGCGATACTCACGGTTGTGACTGAGAACTAAGAACCTGAGACGCGGCAAGCCGCGTCTCTACAGAAAATTTCATGTCCACTCCCATCTTCAAGCGCATTCTGCTCAAGCTCTCCGGCGAAGCCCTTGCTGCCGACCAGGGCTTCGGTGTTGACACCACGCACATTCACACCATCGCTGCCGAAATTGCCGACGTTCACAGCCTGGGCGTGCAGATCGCAATCGTCGTTGGCGGGGGCAATTTCTTTCGCGGTGTTGCCGAGCAGGCCAAGGATATGGATCGCGTCTCGGCCGACCACATGGGCATGCTGGCCACGGTCATCAACTCGCTTGCCCTGCAAGACGCCTTGGAAAAGCAGAATGTGTTTACCCGCGTGCAGTCGGCGATCGAGATGAACCAGGTCGCCGAGCCGTTCATCCGCCGCCGCGCCATCCGCCATCTGGAAAAAGGCCGGGTCGTCATCTTCGCCGGCGGCACCGGCAACCCATATTTCTCTACCGACACCGCCGCTTCCCTGCGCGCCATGGAGATCAAAGCCGACGCCATCCTCAAAGCCACCAAAGTGGACGGCATCTTCGACGCCGACCCTATGATCGTCAAAGACGCGAAGAAGTTCTCCCAGATTACCTACATGGATGTTCTGAAGCTCGGCCTCAAAGTCATGGACTCGACCGCCATCTCGCTCTGCAAAGACAACAACCTTCCCATCATCGTCTTTAACCTCAACGGCCACGGCAATATCCGCAAGGTGGTTCTTGGAGAGAAGATCGGATCGCTGGTCAGCGCGTAAATGCGAGGTCAGAGGTAAGAGGTCAAATTGCAGAGGTAAACACTCTCGGCCCCAACGACACTGGTGATCTCCTGAGCTTTTACTTCTTCAATCTGGCTTCTCACTTTTGACTTCGCTGCGCCCGAAATTTACTCAGACTGCTGACTGCGGTTTATAATCTGACCGTTTTAATTCCTGTTCTTTTCGGAGCCCTACGATATGGCACAAGCCTCGATGGCAGCGAATCCCGCCCTGAAAGAAACCTACGTTCAACTCAAAGCGCGCATGGACAAAGGGGTCGAAGACTTCCGCCGCGAAATGGCAGCCACGCGCACCGGCCGCGCTAACGTCCATATGCTGGACGCCGTTTCCGTGGACTACTACGGCTCGCAGATGCCGCTCAACCAAATCGCCACGGTCCATGCACCCGATCCGCAAATGATCACCGTGCAGCCGTTCGATCCTTCCGCCATGACGAACATCGAAAAGGCCATTCGCAGCGCCGACCTCGGCCTCAACCCCATGAACGACGGCAAAATCATCCGCGTGCCCGTTCCGCCGCTCACCGAAGAGCGCCGCAAGGAAATGGTGAAGCACCTGCACAGGATTCTTGAAGATCATCGCACCGCCATCCGCAACATCCGCCGCGACGGCAACGACGCCATCAAGAAGACGATGAAAGACAAAAAGATTACCGAGGACGACGAGAAGCGCGCCCTCGACGAAATCCAGAAGCTCACCGACGATGAAATCAAGAAAATGGAAGAAATGAGCAAGGCAAAGGAGAAAGAAGTTCTGGAATTCAAGTAGAGCCAGTACCCAGTACCCAGTTGCCAGTACCCAGAAAAACCTGAGGTCCAGGTCTGGATACTGGCCACTGCCTGCTGGCAGTCCAGATTGACCTTATAATCTGACGATGAAGTCGGTCGTCCATGCCGCCTGCCCGCACGATTGCCCCGACGCCTGCGGGGTTCTGATCACGATTCAGGACGGGCGCGCGACCAAGATTCAAGGCGACCCCGAGCATCCTGTCACCCGCGGCTTTCTCTGCGCCAAAGTCGCCAAGTATCTCGATCGCGTCTATTCGCCGGAGCGCGTTCTGTATCCCATGCGACGGGTGGGAGCGAAGGGACCGGCGGCGAACGCGGGCGAGGGCCCCTTCGACTCCCGCTCAGGGCAGGTCCGCGCCACACAAGCCGGACCCCCCACTTTCGAGCGCATTTCCTGGGATGAGGCGCTCGACGAGATCACCCATCGTTTTCGCCAAATCATTGCCGACTGCGGCCCCGAGGCCATCCTGCCCTACTCTTACGGAGGGACACAAGGCGCGCTGAACGGCGCCTGCATGGATCGCCGTTTCTTTCACCGCCTGGGCGCGTCGCAACTGGCGCGCACCATTTGCTCTGCAGCCGGCGAGGAAGGGATCAAGTCGGTTCTTGGCGTCAAGCTTGGCACCGAGCCGGAGCAATTCGCGCACTCGCGTTACATCGTCGCCTGGGGCGCGAACATTCACGGCAACAATGTCCATCTCTGGCCCTTCATTGAGGAAGCCCGCCACAAGGGCGCCAAGCTGGTCGTCATTGACCCCTATCGCACACGCACCGCAAAGTGCGCCGACTGGCATTTGGCCATCAATCCGGGCACCGACGCCGCCCTCGCCCTCGGCATGATGCACGTCATCATCAACGAAAATCTTTACGACGCGGACTACGTTGGCGGCTACACCATCGGCTTCGATGCTTTAAGGGCGCGCGTGCAGGAATATCCGCCGGACAAAGTTGCTTACTGGACCGGCATCTCCGCCGAAGACATCCGCAAACTCGCCCGCGAGTATGCGACCGAACGCCCCTCGGCGATTCGCCTGAACTATGGCATCCAGCGATCCGAAGGCGGGGGAATGGCAGTCCGAGCCGTAACCATGCTGCCGTGCCTTATCGGATCCTGGAAGGAAATCGGAGGCGGGTTGCAACTTTCGCTGAGCGGCGCCTACGGCCTGAATCGCGCGGCGCTCGAAATGCCCGAACTCATGCAGAAGGCCCTTGGACACCCCGCCCGCACCGTCAACATGGTGCAACTAGGCACGGCGCTCAATTCGCTCCAGGCCCCGCCTATCCGCGCGTTGTTCGTTTACAACTCGAATCCGGCCGCGGTTTGCCCCAATCACAACGAAGTAATTCGCGGCCTGAAGCGCCCCGATCTGTTTACCGTGGTCCACGAGCAGTTTTTCACCGATACCACCGACTACGCCGACATCGTGCTGCCCGCGACCACCTTTTTCGAGCACAAAGATCTGCAAACCGCCTACGGGCACTATTACCTCCAAATCTCACACCAGGCAATCAACCCGCTTGGCGAGTGCCGTTCGAACGTCGAAATGTTTCGCGCGCTGGCCGAGCGCATGGGATTTGGGGACGAATGCTTCCGGGAAACGGTGGATTCCATGATTGACCGCGCCCTCGATTCCCCCAATCCGTGGCTGAAAGGCATCACGCGCGATCGGCTGGAGCAGGAAAATCACATTCGCCTGAACTTCGAGGCGAATGAGGGCCGAGGTGCGCTCGGCTTGGGCGGGTCAGAGACCCGCCCCCACACGGGCGACAGGACGGGCGAGGACGCCCGTCCGCCATTCCTCCCCTTTGCCCAAGGCAATTTTCCCACGCCCTCGGGCAAAGCCGAGTTTTATAGCGAGTCGCTCAAGCGCCAAGGCCTCGACCCCGTCGTCGCGTTCAGACCTCCCGAGGAATCGCGCCACGGAGCGAACGCCGCCGTTTTTCCGCTCGAACTTCTCGCCCGCAAACCCGACAACCATCTCAACTCGACCTTCGCCAACCTGCTTTCGGTTCGCGCACTCGAGCCGACCATCGGCCATCTCGAAATGCACGCCGTCGACGCCTTTCCGCGCGGCATCCGCGACGGCGACCGTGTCCGGGTCTTCAACTCCCGCGGTGAGATCGTACTCGAAGCGCATGTCAACGGTTCTCCTACCCCAGAACGCGCAACTGCGGCGCGTTCCGGGGACCCCGGTTCGCCCACCCCAGAACGCGCAAATGCGGCGCGTTCCGGGGACCCCGGTTCGGTCGCGCCCGGAGTCGTCGCCGCCCGCCTCGACTGGGCGCGATTCGGCCACGGCGGGCGCAACATCAACGTGCTCACCTCAGAAAAACTTACCGACATGGGCAACGCGGCAACGTTCTATTCCGTCTGTGTGGAAGTGGAGCTTTTTTGAGCCTGACTTCGGGGGAAATCCTGCGTCTTGCCTTGGACGGTTCCGGGTCTCTACCGTATAATTACGATTTTCCTAACTCTAGTTTTTCGAGGTAGTTGCAATTCATCGACGTCATCAGGCTATTCCTGTGCGAGCCCCGATCGGCCACCCCATCCCGCGAAAAGCGCGCGGGCTGGGGACCCCGGTAGCTGGCCGCCACGAGGGCCCGCAGTCTGGCCCGCGTGGCGCCCCACCCACTTCTCCCAATAAAGCTTGGCTGCATCGGTTCAGTTGGGGCGAGCAGGAGTGCCCGCCCTATACCCGCCTGCTTAGCCTGATTGCTCTTCTGCTGCTCTCGGCCGCGGCCTTCGCCCAGGAGAACCTCATCGTCGGCATTACCATCCACGGCAACCGCCGCATTCCTGCCGACACCGTCAAAGCCCGCATCTTCACCAAGGTCGGCGATGTTTACGACACTGCGGCCCTGGAGCGCGACTTCAACGCCCTCTGGAACACCGGCTATTTCGAAGACATCCGTTTCGAGCGCGAGCAAAGCGCCAAGGGCTGGATCCTCCACATCTACGTCAAAGAGCGCCCCACCATCCGCGAAATCAATTACACCGGCCTCAGTGCCGTGTCCACCAGCGACGTGCTGGACCGCTTCAAGGATCGCAAGGTCGGCCTCTCGGTCGAGAGCCAGTACGATCCGACCAGGATCAAGAAAGCCGAGGTCGTCATAAAAGATCTGCTGTCCGAGCACGGACGCCAGTTCGCCACCATCCGCACCGAGGTCCGGCCCATCCCGCCCGCCGCCGTCGCCATCACCTTCGTGGTCCGGGAAGGGCCGAAAGTGAAGGTCGGCAAGATCCGCTTCCGGGGCAACAAACACGTCAATGACCGCACCCTGCGCGCGGCCATGAAGAACCTCAGGCCGATCGGAGTTCCGCACTCCATCTTCCTGGAAAACCTTTTCGCCAAGACCTACGACGCCACCAAGCTGGAGGAAGATACCGAACGCGTCCGCGCCGAATTTCAGAACCGCGGCTATTTCAAGGTTCTGGTCGAGGACGCGAAAACCGAGATTCACGACACCGGCCACACCGGGGTCCATATTCCGCTTCTTCAAGCTGGTCTGGGCAAGTCGGTTGACATCACCATGCCCATCGAAGAGGGCGCCCGCTACCGGCTGGGCTCGATTACCTTTAAGAACAACAAGGCTATCCCCAACAACGCCGCGCTGCGCAGCCTGTTCCCTATAAAAGATGGCGATATCTTCAGCCGCGAAAAAATCGCCAAGGGCCTGGAAAACCTTCGCAAGGCCTACGGCACGGACGGCTACATTAACTTCACCTCGGTCCCCGACACCAAGTTCGACGACGAGAAGAAAATCGTCAACCTGATCATTGACGTGGATGAAGGCAAGCAGTTTTACGTCCGCCGCATCGAGTTTCAGGGCAACACCACCACCCGCGACAAAGTCATCCGCCGCGAAATTGCCCTGGAAGAAGGCCAGGTCTACAACTCGCGCTACTGGGAACTCAGCCTGCTGCGTCTGAACCAGCTCGGCTACTTCGAGCAGCTCAAGCCCGACGATCCCAACACCACCGAGCGCCACCTCGACGAAAAGAACGGCACCGTGGACCTGACTCTCAAAGTTCACGAAAAAGGCAAGAACAGCATCGGCCTGCAGGGCGGAGTCAGCGGCCTGGCCGGCGCGTTTGTCGGCATTAACTACAGCACGAATAACTTCCTTGGATTAGGCGAAACGCTTTCTGTCCAGGCCAGTATCGGCAGCTACGAGCGCGACATCGGTTTCGGATTCACCGAACCCTACCTGTTTGACCGCCCCATCCAGGCCGGCTTCAACGTGTATCTGCGTAAGACCAATTTTAATCAGGCGCAGCAGTATGCCATCCTCACCGGACAGAGCCTGAACCTGCCCCAGGCTTACCTGCAAAACCTGCAGGACTACTCGCAGTCGAGCACCGGTTTCAGCCTCACCATAAGCTATCCGCTGCACCGGTCGTTCAAGCGGGTGGGCATCAGCTATTCTCTGGACCGCTCGTCGCTGGTCGCCCTGAGCGACGCCTCGAAGTTGTTGTTCGACGAACTCAACTTCAGCGGCATCAGCGGCCCCAACGCCCTCAACGGCATCGTCACCAGCAAGATTACGCCCAGCTTTTCCATGAACACGCTCGATGCCGCCTACGCCCCGCACCACGGCAAGAGCCTGTTCATCGGGGGAGAGTTCGCCGGCTTGGGCGGCACGGTTCGCACCATCCGCCCGGTCGTCCAGTACAAGCAGTTCTTCCCGGTGCAGAAGCGCCGCAACGCCATTGGCTACAACATTCAGGGCTCGTTCATTACGGGTTTCAGCGGGGTTGTCGCCCCGCCCTTTGAGCGCGCCTACCTGGGCGGCGAAAACGATCTGCGCGGCTTCGACATCCGCACCGTTTCTCCCATCGCCTATCTTCCGAGCATTCAGACCGTAGCCCTGCGCAATCGCGATGGAACTTTCGTTCCCTCCAATCCCAACTACCCCGTCCTAGTGAACTCTTCGGGAGGCTGCGCCGCCAACTGCTGGAATATTCCGATTCCCTTTCAGCAGTTGGTCACTCCCGGCGGCGACCTGGGTTTGAATGGCAACCTCGAATACCGTTACACCATCGCCGGGCCGGTCGCCCTCGCCCCCTTTGTGGACATGGGCACCGCTTCCGTCCTGCGCACTTCCCAGTTGCAAATCAGTCAGCAGCAGTTCACTCAGCTCTTGAGCACGCAATTCGGATGCCCGGTGCATAATGCCGCTTACGCCTGCGATACGAGTTACACCATCCCGGGCACTCAACTGGGATTCTCACAATTCTTGAGGCCCGTTCCCGGCACCAACTGGGTCCCCCGCATGTCCACCGGACTCGAGTTGCAGGTCATGCTGCCGGTTATCAACGCGCCTTTCCGGATCTACTACGCTTATAACGCCATGCGCCTCCATGGCCATGCCAGTTCGCCCATTGCCATTACCCGCGCGATGTTCCCGTGTCCTGATCCCGGGGCGAAAACCTGCCAGGATAAAGCCGCGGGTGACTACACCTACCAGACCACCATAGATACGCTAAGCTCCAGCTACACCCTGATCGAGCCACGCAAGACCTTCCGCTTCTCAGTGGCGACGACGTTCTAGAGAAACAGTTGCCTGTAGCCAGTTGCGGGTTGCCAGTACAAGCTTCTGAGTCTGATTTGGAACTGTCGTATTGTGGCTTGTGCCGTCCTGCCGACGCGCGCGTTCCTTGCCTGCCGATTGAACGACAACTCACAGCGGTTTTGAACGGAGGAATGACCTCAGGCAGATTCTTAGGATCTGGGCTGCTGGCAACTGGCTGCTGCTACTCAATCTGTACCAGCCCGCGGGCCGGCTCCGAGGCGGCCGCCGGCCTCTGCGGCCCGCGCCACGCATCCAGAACCGACACCTGGTGCACGCACGAAACCGTGCAGTGTGGCGCGCACGGTTTTTCGGTATAGAACTCTCGACGCAAATCGCTCACCGTGTACTTCTCCAGCGGGATTCCCGGATACCCCCGCTGCTGCGAGCAATAATGCACCAGCCCGTCCTCGCAAATGTAGAGGTAGCGCGCGCCCGCCCGGCATCGCCACTGGTTCGGCCGACCCAGCGCAATGTTGTCCTGAAACGCATTCACCCGCGTGAAGCTGCGTTTCTCCAAGCCCTTCATCTCGTGGTAGACGCGCCGCTCTTCGTCGTTTAGCGGCTGCACCTGGCCGGAGTCGTCGTGAATAATGCCGACCGTTGAGCTGAATCCCAGCGCAAGAGCGCGCCTGCCGATCGTCAGCGCATCCTGAGGATAGCTGATCCCGCTCCCGACTACGGAATTGATATTGACGTGAAACTCGGCATGCTCAGCCAGCAGTTGCAGCTTGCGGTCGAGCACCTTCAGGCTCTTCTTCGAAACCTCGTCCGGATTCACGTTGTCAATCGAGATCTGCAACCATTCGAGCCCCGCCCGGTTCAGCCGCTGAACGCGGTCGGCTGTCAGCAGATATCCGTTGGTGATCAGCCCCGATACCACCCGCCGCTCTCTCATGCGGTGAATGATCGCGTCCAGGTCCGGGTGCAATAACGGTTCCCCGCCGCTGATCGTGATGACCGAGGTCCCCAGTTCCTTGAGCTTGTCCACCCGCCGCAGCATCAGGTCGGTTGCGACCGGCTTAGAGAAATTGTCGAACTCGTTGCAGTAGGTGCAAGCCAGGTTGCAGCGCCGGATCGGAATCAGGTGCGCCAGTAAAGGATGGTCGGTTGAGGCCAGCGCCTTTAGGACCTGCCACATCCCGTGCGTATTCCGCTCAAGCGCCCTCAGGTGGCGCCGCAATTTCACCGCTGCCGTAGCCATGGGAGACAAGTTCCTATTATTTCATCATCTCGCCCGGCCTTGCGTCCAATTCACCGCAGCCTTCGGCTGAAAACCGGGGTTAAATGGCGATTCGCCGGTGATCCCGGGCGACGAGAAGCGGGTTAACTAATTCGAACCTTCCCAAAGCCGGAACCGTATCTTCCTTCAGATGAAACGAGTCGCCACTCTCGCTGCGCGTTTTCTATTGCTCTATGTTGCTGTTTGCGCGGTTGCTGGCATCTTTGTGGCCGATAACGCTCTTCATCCCTCCCGCCGTTCACTCGATGCTAAGGAAGTAGCATACGCCGTTCAGGTCGCGAACCGGGCTGGTGCCGAGTTACAAAATGTCTCCCTCACAGCACCGGACCGGGCCGATCTCAGGGGATGGCTGATCCGGCCCCCAATGAACAATGGAAGTGTGGTCATGCTGCTTCACGGCATGGGCGATAACCGCGGCGGAGTGATTGGGTATGCCCAACTCCTCCTGAGTGCCGGGTATTCCGTTCTTATGCCCGACGCCCGCGCTCACGGAGAGAGTGGAGGCGCGCTCGCTACATACGGCTTGCTGGAACGCCTGGACATCCATCAATGGGTCAATTGGCTTGAGGATCAGATGCACCCATCGTGCGTATTTGGATTCGGCGAGTCGATGGGAGCGGCGCAGCTGCTGCAAAGCATCGCGGTCGAAGGGCGGTTTTGTGCGGTCGCGGTCGAGTCCCCTTTCTCAGATTTCCGTGAGATCGCTTACGACCGCATGGGTCAGCCGTTCCACGTCGGTCCGTGGCTTGGAGAAACCCTCCTTCGTCCGGTCGTAGAAATCGCTTTCCTGCGGGCTGAACGGAAGTACGGTTTGCGCATGCAGCAGGTTTCACCAGAGCAGGCGCTTACCGAAAGCCGGACACCGCTGTTACTGATCCACGGAAGCGACGATCACAATATCCCGCCTCGACACTCAGAGCGCATCCTTCATGCCCGCCCGAACAACACAGAAATCTGGCGGGTTGCAGGAGCCGATCATTGCGGCGCGATCAGTGCGGCGCCCGGCGAATTTGCGCTGCGACTGGTGCGTTTCTACGCGGCACATTCGAGAGCCGATTTCCGTGGCTTGGTGAACATGCCTTCCCCGCATACCCCCGAGTGGCCGGCTTTCGCTCCTGCAATCTAATTCCCGCACTCCTCGTGTCCCGCCGCACCGAGCGCCGCCACCGCCCGCTGCAGATTCTCATGCTTTACCAGCACATAATCCGTATCGAACGTGGAAATCGCGAAGACCGGAATCCCCGCCTGCGCCAGCGGCTCAATAAATGAAGCCAGCACCCCTGTCATCGCGAACGGAAACGGCCCTTCCAGCATCAGCGCGACCCAGCCACCCTCGACCAACACTCCCTCGCAGTCCTGGGCAACGCGATTTTCGGGGCAGATAATCGAGAGTTCGTCTCTGGTCCGCATTACGCAGAAAAATTCGCCCGCGACCGCCCAGGCTGGAACCGCGGCATCGGCAACGGCCCGGCACACCGCCAGCCGCTCCTCAAGAACGCGGTATTTCAAATTGTGTCGCAATCAGGATAGAAACGTTACTACATCAGTCGGTGACTCGGGATCGATCCCTGCCCCGGGTAGTGCCCCGTTTGGGAACCTCTAGGCTTTCGGAATCCGGCGATAGGCAGCGCCCCAAATGAGGAATAATCCAAACCATCCAAGAAGAAGCATAATCGCCCATAGTCCCATCATCCCAAGTCCATCTCCGGGTGTGAGGTCCCTTAGGTCGTGGCCCTTAAAGAAAAAGCGCACATAAACGAAGTTCGAGGCTTTGTAGCTAGCAAAAACGTTTGCCACTACAGTAGCTAATGCCGCAACAATTGTTAGGATTTTGCGGAATCTAATCGGGCTCATGCTGCTGATACTCTCGATGACACAGGCCTATCCCACATCGCCTACTGCATCTCTCCGCCCATGGGCAGGTAGCGGAACTTCTTCCCGTCAAAGAACACGGCCGAGGTTTCGCCGGTGTCGCCGGCTTCCTCAACATAAACAGCTTCAATCGTCTTCTTTTTGA